>Ga0302325_10020842_pt1 | contig 13733 bp, 6 predicted proteins | sample Palsa_T0_2_FD_201948 | JGI IMG/M metagenome (GOLD analysis project Ga0302325, IMG submission 201948) | Peat permafrost microbial communities from Stordalen Mire near Abisko, Sweden - Palsa_T0_2 | ecosystem: Environmental > Terrestrial > Soil > Palsa > Peat permafrost | place: Sweden: Abisko... | reverse complement strand
ATTTCTTCCGCAAGGGCAATTTGATGGCTTTGCGGGAGCTCGCTCTGCGACGCACCGCGGATCGGATCGAGGGCGACGTCCAAGCCTATCGCGTCGATCAGTCGATCGAATCGGTTTGGAAAACCGCTACGGCACTGTTGACCTGCGTCGGGCCTGATGCGGCTGCGGAGCGCGTGGTTCGCGCCGCGGCACGCCTGGCCGGCCAGTTGAATACCGAGTGGCACGCCATCTATGTTGAAACGCCGGGTCTGCAGCGTTTGGCGCCCGCGAAGCGGGAGAAAATCCTCGCGAACTTGAATTTGGCGCAGCAATTGGGTGCGACCACGGCCGTCATCGCGAGCGCGCAGATCGCTGAGAGCATCATTGCCTATGCGCGAAAAAACAATTTGTCCAAGCTCGTCATTGGGCGCGACCCCATCAGGCGCTTGTGGCCTTGGCAGCGATCCAGCGGCCAGAAACTGGCGCTGCTGGCGCCCGACATCGATTTGATTGAAATCGGCCGCGCGGAAAATTCCGCCAAGGAAAACGGCCGCGAGACTGCGCCCTTGCTGCGCGCCGCCGATCTGGAGTCGACCGAGCGGCGCAAGGCCAAGCGTCTGCGCTATGTATGGGCCGCGATTACTTGTATCGGCGTGACTCTGATATCGACGCCGTTGGCGGCACATTTCGATCGCTCCAACATCGTCGCGATATTCATTTTGGCCGTGGTACTGGTGGGGGTGCGGCTTGGAAGAGGGCCGGCCGCCCTGGCCGCTGTCCTGAACGTATGCGCCTTCGACTTTTTCTTCGTGCCGCCGCGTTTCTCGTTCGCGGTGAGCGATGTGCAGTACTTGCTGACATTTTGCATCATGTTGGCCGTGGGCCTGATCACCGGCCAACTCACAGCGGGCCTGCGCTTCCAGGCGCGCGTGGCCGCGCATCGCGAGGAGCGTGCCGGCTCGCTGTACGAATTCGCGCGCGACCTGTCCGGCGCTGTGCAGGTCGAACAAGTGGTGAAAATCAGTGCTGAATCCATTCGGCGCACATTTCGGGCGAATGCGGCGCTGCTGCTGCCCGGCGCCGGCGACCGATTGATCGCGACCACATCGAATGCCGATGTGGGACTGCCGGTTGAAATCGGCACCGCCCAGTGGGCCTTCGATCGGGGCCAGCCCGCGGGTTTCGGCACCGACACCTTGCCCGGCAGCGACGTGCTGTACATTCCACTGCGGGCGCCGACGAAGGCGCGCGGCGTGTTGGCGGTGAAGGCGCACAATCGGCGCATGCTGCGAATTCCGGAACAAAGGCAATTGCTCGACACCTTCGCCGCGCTGATTGCGATTGCACTTGAACGTGTCCATTACGTGGGCATTGCACAGGATGCGCTGCTCAAAATGGAATCCGAGCGGCTGCGCAATTCGCTGCTGGCCGCACTGTCGCATGATTTACGCACACCTTTGACCGTGTTGGTGGGATTGGCTGAATCCTTGGCGCTCACCGCGCCCAAATTATCGAATGTGCAGCAGGAGACCGCGGAGGCGATCCAGGATGAGGCGCGCCGCATGAGCACCATGGTCAGCAATCTGCTGGACATGGCGCGCATCGAGAGCGGCGAGGTGACGCTGAATTTGCAGTGGCAGCCACTAGAGGAAGTGGTGGGTGCGGCGCTCGAGGCGGCGCGCGGCATGCTGCAACGGCATTCGGTTGTGGTGCAGCTTCCCCGCGATTTGCCCTTGGTCAAAATAGACGCCGTGTTGATCGAACGCGTGCTGGTGAACCTGCTTGAAAATGTCTCGAAGTACACCCCGCCGGGCAGTACCGTGACCTTGTCTGCGCACGTAAATGGCGATCAACTCAGCGTATCGGTCGCGGACAACGGTCCGGGACTGCCCGCCGGACTGGAGGAGGCGGTATTTCAAAAATTCACTCGCGGCGAGCGCGAGTCATCCACGCCGGGCGTGGGGCTGGGACTCTCCATCTGTCGGGCCATCATCGAATCTCATCAGGGCAGGATCAGCGCTGCGCAACGCCCGGGCGGCGGCGCGATTTTTACGTTTACGCTGCCGCTGGGCACGCCGCCGCCTGCCCTGGAACCCGAGGCACAGGCCACCCATGGCTGAGCCGCTGCCCGTCGCGATTCTCATCGAGGATGAGCCGCAAATCCGGCGCTTTGTGCGCACCGCTTTGGAGGCGGAGGGATGGAGCGTCCACGAGGCCGAAACGAGGCGCCAGGGTTTGACCGATGCGCGAACGCGCAGGCCGGATCTCATCATTCTCGACCTGGGACTGCCGGATGGAGATGGCGTTGAATTTCTGCACGACTTTCGCGGCTGGTCGAAAGTGCCTGTCATCGTTCTGTCGGCGAGGGTCGACGAGCAGGACAAGATCGCTGCGTTGGACGCCGGCGCGGACGACTACCTCACCAAACCCTTCGGCGTCGGGGAACTGCTTGCCCGCGTCCGCGCTACCTCACGGCGGCGTCTCGAAGCCGGCGCCGACGGGGGTGCGGTGTTCTCCTTCGGCGACGTCAAGATCGATCTGAATCTGCGCACCGTGCACAAGGCCGACGCGTCGATTCACCTGACCCCCATAGAGTTTCGTCTGCTCAGCCTGTTGATCGCGAATGCCGGCAAAGTGCTCACACACCGACAGATCTTGCGCGAGGTGTGGGGACCCGCGCATTCCGAGGACGGCCACTACGTGCGTGTATACATGGGACATTTGCGGCAAAAACTCGAGGACGATCCGGCGCAGCCCAAGCACATCTTGACCGAAACCGCCGTCGGGTATCGATTGGTGCAGGAAGCGCGCCCTTAAATGCCCGCACGGCCCTCAAGGTTTGTATGGCCAGCAAAGTCCTACATGCTTAAGGGGTCGGGCGATGACATTAATCCGTCGGAGCAGCGCCTACGCTGCTTTTCGCGGCGCCTTGTTCAGCGTAGCGACACAGAGGTGAATATGCTGCATCAAGAGAGCCGGCATTCGTGCTGACCGATCAAGATATTTATTTGTTCCGCGAAGGCACGCACGGTCGGCTGTATACGGAGCTGGGTTCGCATATGACCGCTGACGGCAGCGGCGTGCGCTTCGCCGTGTGGGCCCCCAATGCTTCCGACGTTTCGGTGATCGGGGATTGGAACGGCTGGAATCCGGACAGCCACAAGCTGGCGCCGCGCAGCGATCACTCCGGAATCTGGGAAGGAACGGTGCCGGGGATACAGCACGGCCAGGTCTACAAGTACCGGATTACTTCTCATGTGGGCGGCTACCAGGTCGAAAAAGCGGACCCGTTTGCTACGTTCTGCGAGCTGCCTCCCGCGACGGCATCGCGCGTGTGGAACTTGGATTACACCTGGAACGATCAGAGCTGGATGTCATCGCGCGGCGCGCGAAACGGCCTGGACGCGCCGATGTCCATCTATGAGATGCATGCCGGTTCCTGGCGCCGCAAGGACGGCAACTTTCTCAACTATCGGGAATTGGCGCATGCCTTGGCCGAGTATCTCAATGAAACCGGATTTACGCATGTTGAACTCATGCCGATTACCGAGCACCCCTTCTATGGTTCTTGGGGATATCAAACCACCGGATATTTCGCGCCGACTGCGCGCTACGGCACGCCGCAGGATTTGATGTACTTCGTGGACCATCTGCACGCCCACGGAATCGGCGTCATTCTCGACTGGGTGCCATCGCATTTTCCGACCGATCAACACGGCTTGATGTATTTCGATGGCACGCATCTTTATGAGCACGCGGATCCGCGCCAGGGATTTCATCCCGAGTGGAATTCGGCGATTTTCAATTTCGGCCGCAATGAGGTGCGCAGCTTCCTGGTTTCCTCGGCGCTCTTCTGGTTCGAGAAATATCACATCGACGGGCTGCGCGTGGACGCTGTCGCCTCCATGTTGTATTTGGACTATGCGCGCAAGGAGGGCGAATGGATCCCCAACGAGTTCGGGGGGCGCGAGAATCTCCGGGCGATCGATTTCTTGCGCATTCTGAATCAAGCCGTGTATCGGGACTATCCTGATACGACCATGATTGCGGAGGAGTCGACCGCGTGGCCCATGGTGTCGAGACCGACGGACGTAGGCGGCCTCGGCTTTGGCTTGAAATGGAACATGGGCTGGATGCACGACACCCTCGCCTATATGAAAGAGGATCCGGTCTACCGCAAGTATCACCATGGCGAACTGACTTTCTCGCTGATCTATGCCTTCAATGAAAACTTCGTGCTGCCGCTGTCGCATGACGAAGTCGTCTACGGCAAGGGCTCGCTCATCGGCAAAATGCCGGGCGACGACTGGCAAAAGTTCGCCAATCTACGCGCACTATATGGCTACATGTGGGCGCATCCCGGCAAAAAGCTGCTCTTCATGGGCGGAGAGTTCGCACAGCGCCGCGAATGGACGCACGAAGGTGAACTGGAGTGGTGGGTGTCCGGCCTGCCGGAACACGCCGGCGTCAAGCGTCTCATCGGCGATTTGAATCGCGTCTATCGCCGTGAAGCGGCGTTGCATCAGGTGGATTTCTCGCCTGCCGGCTTCGAATGGGTGGATGTCGGCAATGCGGAAATGAGCATCATCGCATTTCTTCGTAAGCCGGCGAGCGGCGGCGCACCGCTTTTGGTGGTATGCAATTTCACGCCGTTGCCGCGCGATAATTTTCTGGTCGGCGTACCCGCGCGCGGGCTTTGGCGCGAGATCATCAATACCGATGCGCGAGACTATGGCGGCGCGGGCTGGGGCAACTTGGGCGGGGTCGAATCCGTACCCGTGGGCTCTCACGGTCGCGTCGAGTCCGTGAAGCTAACGTTGCCGCCGCTGTCGACCATCGTTCTGCGCTGGGAAGGCCGTGGCTAAGGCCAAGCCAAAGGCTCCCGCGAAGAAGCGCGAGCCCTCGGCACCTGCAGGCGATGCCACGGCGGCCATCGTCGAGGGCAGGGTGCGTGCCGTCATCGATGCGGTTCTGCCGAGCGTCGATGGCGGCCGATTTCCCGCCAAGCGCATTGCCGGGGAAAGTGTGACCGTCGAAGCCCATTGCTTCACGGACGGTCACGACAGTGTGCGAGTGGTGCTGCGTTGGAGGCTGGTGGATTGCGCCGGCGCGGACTTCGAAGTCGACATGCAGGCGCGAACCAATGATGTGTGGACAGCGGAATTTACGCCGCCCCAACCCGGCCGCTGCCAATGCGTCATATTCGCGTGGGTGGATCACTTCGAGTCCTGGCGTCGCGAGTTTGAAAGACGGGAAGATAAGAACGATATTCGCGTGGCCCTTGAAGTCGGCGCCGCGCTCATCGACGAAGCCGCGGCGCGGGCCGCCGGCAGCGATGCCGCCATTCTCACAGAGTGGTCCGGACAGCTGCGCGATGGCCTCAAGGAAGCCACGGCCGAGGTCACGGCCCTACGGGCGCTCGCGCTGGATCCCGCGCGCGCCGCTGTCGTCGCGAGGTTCGCGGATCGTCGTCTCGCGGCCAGCGCCACGCTGGATCTCATCATCGATCGCAAGCGTGCGGCTTTCAGCAGCTGGTACGAATTATTTCCGCGTTCGGCCGCCGCGAAAGTCGGGCAGCACGGAAAATTTAGCGATGTCGAGGCGCGGCTGCCGTACCTCGCGGAAATGGGGTTCGATGTGCTGTATTTTCCGCCCATCCATCCCATTGGCCGCGTCAACCGCAAGGGCACCAACAACGCGCTGCGCGCCAAGCCCGGCGATGTGGGCAGCCCCTGGGCCATCGGTGCCGCGGAAGGCGGCCACAAGGACATTTTACCGCAGCTCGGCACGTTTGAAGACTTCGATCGGCTCCTGAATGTGGCGCGTGCGCTCGATATCGAAATCGCCATGGACATTGCTTTTCAATGCGCTCCCGACCACCCGTACGTAAGGCAACATCCGCAATGGTTCAAGCACCGGCCCGACGGCAGCGTGCAATACGCTGAAAATCCTCCGAAGAAGTACCAGGACATCTATCCGTTCGATTTCGAGACAAGCGACTGGCGCGCCTTATGGACCGAGCTCAAAAGCATCATCGACTTCTGGATCGCCCGCGGGGTCAAAATATTTCGCGTCGATAACCCTCACACCAAAGCGTTCGCTTTCTGGGAATGGCTGATCGGCGCGACCAAACGCGACCATCCGGATGTCATTTATCTGGCCGAGGCTTTCACGCGGCCGAAGGTCATGCACCGCTTGGCCAAGCTGGGGTTCTCTCAGTCATACACGTATTTTACGTGGCGCAATACCAAGCAGGAGCTGACCGATTACTTTACGGAACTGAGCCAGGGCCCGGGCCGGCAATACTACCGGCCCAACATCTGGCCCAATACGCCCGACATCCTCCCCGAGACGCTGCAGTCGGGCTTGCGCCCCATGTATGCCGCAAGACTGATTCTTGCCGCGACGCTTTCCTCCAATTACGGTATTTATGGCCCCACCTATGAGCTGATGGAAAGCTCGCCGCGTGAAGCGGGGAGCGAAGAGTATCGCGATTCGGAAAAATATCAGCTGCGGCATTGGAGCCTGCAGCAGCCCGACAGCCTCTGGTCGCTGATTGCCCGCATGAACCGCATCCGGCGGGAAAATACCGCGCTGCAATCGGATGCGGGCCTGCATTTCTGCAAAATAGAAAACGATCAGTTGATTGCCTACTTGAAGACGGATGCGGGAAGCTCGAACGTAATCCTTACCGTCGTCAACCTCGATCCGCACCACCCGCAGTCCGGCTGGATCGATCTGGATGTCGGCGCCTTGAAGATCGATGCCGATCAGCCTTATCAAGTGCATGATTTGTTGAGCGATCAGCGCTATATATGGCGCGGGCGGCACAACTATGTGCTGCTGGACCCGCAGCGCGCGCCGGCGCATGTGTTTAGATTGCGCCGGCGGGTGCGCAGCGAGCGGGATTTCGACTATTACTTATGATGCGCTGTAGACAGGCTCCTAGATGAACGACGTCCAAGCTCCGGTTCTCGACACCGCGCCGCCGACCGGCATCAGCGCCAATGATGCGCTCTGGTACAAAGACGCCGTCATTTATCAAGTCAATGTCAAATCATTCCTCGATTCCAATGCCGATGGCATTGGCGACTTCAAGGGCCTGACTTCCAAGCTGGAGTACATCCGTGACTTGGGCGTCAATACCATCTGGTTGATGCCCTTCTACCCCTCGCCTCTCAAAGATGATGGCTATGACATAGCCGATTACCAAAATGTGCATCCGCAATTCGGCACGCTCGACGACTTTCGCGACATGCTGCACGAGGCGCACCGCCTCGGCCTCAAGGTGATCACCGAACTGATCATCAACCATACCTCGGATCAGCACCCATGGTTTCAAGCGGCGCGCCACGCGCCCGCGGGCTCCAGCTTGCGCGATTTTTATGTATGGAGCGACACGGACCAAAAATATCTCGGCACTCGCATCATCTTTACCGATACGGAAGTTTCGAATTGGACCTGGGACCCGCAAGCCAAGGCCTACTACTGGCACCGTTTCTTCAGTCATCAGCCGGATCTGAACTTCGACAATCCGCAAGTCATCGAGGCGGTGCTCAAGATCATGCGCTTCTGGCTCGAAATGGGAGTCGACGGCTTTCGCCTCGACGCCATTCCGTATCTCGTCGAACGGGAGGGCACCAATAACGAGAATCTGCGCGAAACCCACGCGGTTATCAAACAGCTGCGCGCAGCCATCGATGCGTCCTATCAGAACCGCTTCTTGCTGGCTGAAGCCAATCAATGGCCTGAGGATGTGCGCGAGTACTTCGGCGACGGCGATGAATGCCAGATGGCCTATCATTTCCCGTTGATGCCGCGCATTTACATGGCAATCGCGCAGGAGGATCGCTATCCCATCATTGAAATCATGCAGCAGACGCCGGACATCCCGGAGAGTTGCCAGTGGGCTATTTTCCTGCGCAATCACGATGAGCTGACGCTCGAGATGGTGACCAGCAAAGAACGCGACTACATGTACACGACGTACGCCGCGGACCATCAAGCGCGCATCAATTTAGGAATCCGCCGGCGTCTCGCCCCCCTGATGGAGAACGATCTGGATCGAATCAAGCTGATGAACAGCCTGCTTTTGTCCATGCCCGGTTCGCCGATTCTCTACTACGGCGATGAGATCGGCATGGGCGACAACTTCTTCATCGGCGACCGCAACGGCGTGCGCACCCCAATGCAATGGAGTCCGGACCGCAATGCCGGGTTCTCGCGCGCCGATCCGCAACGACTATACCTGCCGCCCATCATGGATGCCGTGTACGGCTACGAATCGACCAACGTCGAAGCGCAATCGCGCGACCCCAGTTCGTTGTTGAGCTGGACCAAGCGCATGTTGGCGGTGCGCAAGACCAGTCAAGCTTTCGGCCGCGGCTCGCGCCAATTCCTGCGGCCCGGGAACCGCAAGATTCTCGCATACCTGCGCGAGTTCGGAGACGACACGATTCTATGCGTCGCGAATCTCTCGCGCTCGGCGCAGCCGGTCGAGTTGAATCTCGCGCCGTTCAAGGGGCGGGTGCCGGTGGAAATGCTCGGGCGAACCGCATTCCCGCCCATCGGCGACTTGCCCTACCTGCTGACCATTTCGGCGTACGGATTTTATTGGTTCCGGCTGGCCACCGATGCTGCGGGCCCTTCCTGGCATGAACAAATCGTCTCGGTCGATGAGAGGCCCGTGCTGGTGCTGTTCGACGGATGGACCAGTCTGTTTCGCGAACGCGTGGTGCCCTGGCGCATCGGCATGGCGGAAAAGACGCGCGCACAATTCGAAACCGACACGCTGCCGCGCTACATCGAAACTCAGCGCTGGTACCCGGCAAAGGGAACGCCGATCGAGCGGGCACGTATCACGGAACAGGTGCTGTGGCAGGAAGGGAAGGCGTGTTGGCTCGTGGCGCTGGTTGAACTCGATGGAGCGGAGCCGCGCGCGAGCTACTTTCTGCCATTGGGCTTGGCCTGGGAAGAGCGAGAGGATGAGCGCGTAAAAAATCTGTCGACCTCCGCCGTGGCCAAGATTCGCCAGCAGGCCAATGTGGGGGTGATAGGCGATGCGTTCGCGGATGAGACCTTCTGCCGCGCGGTTGTCGCCGCCATGGCGGCGCGCCGCGAGATCGCCATGACCGGCGGCAAGCTTCGATTCAGGCCGACCGCCGCGTTCGCGAAGATTGCCGGTCCCAATTTCGAGGCGTTGCCGGTGGAGCGGCCGCGCGCATCCAGCTCGAATACCATCGTCAATATGCGCGAGCGGCTGATGCTCAAGGGTTACCGCCGGCTTCGCGTCGGGATGAATCCGGAGCTCGAGATGGGCCTGTATCTCACCGAGGTGGCTCACTTTGCGAACTGCGCGCCCTTGGCGGGTGTGCTCGAGTACGTTGCCGACGACGGTCAGACGCAGTTGCTGGCGATGCTGCAGGCTTACGTGGCCAATCAAGGGGATGGCTGGACCTACTCGCTTGAATATCTGCGGCGGCATCTCGAGCAATACCGCACCACGCCGGCGAGCGATGCGCTGCCGGCCAATGCTCACGAGGCATATCTCGCGCTGATTCGGGTCCTGGCCGTGCGTACCGCTGAGTTGCACACCGCGCTCGCGCGGCCCACGAAAAATGCGGCGTTTTCTCCGCAGGCGCTTAATAGAGCAGACATCGACGCGTACCGCCAGCGCGCCTTGGATGAGGCGCGCGCCGCCCTCGATCTGTTGGCTGCCAACCTGGATACCGTGCCCGCGGCGGATCGCGAGCGCGCCAATGCGGTGCTCGCACAGCGCGACCAAATCATGAAGCGCATCGAGGAGTGCACGGCGGCGACGCCGCCAGGCAAGCAGATCCGCATTCACGGCGACTACCACTTAGGCCAGGTTCTCGTGACTCGCAATGATTTCGTCATCATCGATTTCGAAGGCGAACCAGGCCACAGCCTGGAGCAGCGGCGCGCCAAACATTCGCCGCTGCGCGACGTCGCCGGGATGCTGCGCTCCTTCAGTTACGTGCAGCAAAGCGCCTTGCGCAGCGTTGCGCACAATGAAGCGGAAGCGGCGAGATTGGCGCCCCTCGCCAGGAGTTGGGAGACCCGAGCGCGGACCGCATTCCTGTCGGCCTACGATGCGGCCGCGCGCGCGGCGGCGGCGTACGAGTCGCTACAAGCCGGCCAGGGTTTGCTGGGGCTGTTCGAACTTGAAAAGGCGCTGTACGAATTGCGCTACGAAATCGGCAACCGGCCCACCTGGGTCGGCATCCCGTTGCAAGGAATTCTGGATTGGGGCAGTTGATCTTGGGAGGCTCTCATGCAAAGCATTGATCTGTTGGTGGATGCAACTCGAGAGTTTTTGCACCAGTTCGCCGCATTCTTGCCGAAGTTGTTGCTGGCGCTGCTGGTGGTCGCGGTCGGATGGCTGTTGGCCAAAGCGGTGCGCTTCGCAGTCGAGCGCGCCCTGCGCGCCATCAATTTCAAAGTATTGACCGAACGGGCAGGCACCGATAATTTCCTCAGGCAGGCCGGCATGCGCGGCGACACCACCACGCTGTTTGGGTTGGTGGCCTTCTGGCTGGTGATCATCGCCGCACTCATCATTGCATTCAATGGCATGGGATTGACCTATCTTCCGGATCTCTTGGGCCGCGCGGTGCTGTTCACCCCCAAGCTGCTGATCGCCATGCTGATCATGGTATTCGGCTCGTATTGCGCGCGTTTCGTGGGGGATGCGGTGCAGAATCATTGCGTCGAGGCACAGATCGCGGATGCCGATGTATTGGGCAGGCTGGTGCGGTACGCGATCATGCTGTTCGTGGTGATGATCGCCTTGAGCCAGATTGAAGTCGGCGGCGACATCGTACAGCGGACATTTCTAATCATTCTCGCCGGCCTCATGCTCGCGATCGCCCTCGCGTTTGGGCTGGGGGGAAAGGAATGGGCCGCCTCGCTGCTGCAGCGCTGGTGGCCGCAGCATCGAAAGGACAATGACCTCTGACCGGCGACCTGCGCTTAAGCGGCGGCCCGCTCGGCGGGCGCGCCCTCGAGTGCTCTGGCGAGCACGTCCTCGATTCTCTCCGCCCAGACGAACTCAAGACCTGTGCGCACGCTGTCGGGAATGTCTTCGAGATCGCGGCGATTGCGCGCCGGCAAGATCACGGTGCGAATTCCGGCGCGCGCCGCGGCCACGCATTTTTCCTTGATGCCGCCGACCGGCATGACCACCCCGCGCAGGCTGATTTCGCCGGTCATGGCAACATCGGCGCGCACGGTGCGCTGGGTCAGCAGCGACGCCAGCGATGTGGCGATGGCCACACCCGCGCTGGGTCCATCCTTCGGGATCGCGCCCGCCGGCACGTGAATGTGCAGATCGCTGTTATCGAGCACAGCCGGATCTACTCCCAACCGATCGGCTTGCGATTTGATAAGAGTGACTGCCGCTTGCGCGCTCTCCTTCATGACCTCGCCGAGTTGTCCGGTCAAAATCAGCTTGCCGCTGCCGCGCACGCGGCTGGTCTCGATAAATAGTATGTCGCCGCCGGCCGGCGTCCAGGCAAGTCCCGTCGCCACGCCCGGCACGCTGGTGCGGAGCGCCACGTCGCTTTCGAAGCGCGCCGCGCCAAGAATGCGTTCAACCGCCGCCGCGTCGATTGAGACGCTGGGTGCATCCCCGGACGCGATCGTGACCGCGGCGTTGCGCAATAACCCGCCGATTTGCCGCTCCAAATTGCGAACGCCGGCCTCTCGTGTGTACTCGGCAATCACACGCCGCAAGGCCTCGTCGGACAGCTGGACCTGATCCGGAGACAAGCCATTGGCTTTCAGCTGACGCTTGAGCAAGTAGCGCCGCGCGATCTGCAGTTTCTCTTCCTCGGTGTAGCCGGTCAGCTCGATGATTTCCATGCGATCGCGCAACGGAGCCGGAATCGAATCGAGCACATTGGCGGTGGCGATGAACAACACCTTCGAAAGATCGAAAGGTACACCCAGGTAATTATCGCGGAATGTATTGTTCTGCTCGGGGTCCAGCACTTCGAGAAGCGCGGAAAACGGGTCGCCTTGATAGCTTGCCGAGAGCTTATCGACTTCATCGAGCATCAGAACCGGATTGCGTCGACCGGCCTTGCGCACTGCCTGCACGATATTCCCGGGCAGCGAGCCAATGTAGGTGCGTCGATGGCCGCGAATCTCGGCTTCATCGTGCACGCCGCCCAGGCTTACGCGGCCGAATTTAAGACCGATGGCTTTGGCGATGCTCTGACCCAGCGAAGTCTTGCCCACGCCAGGTGGCCCGACAAAGCACAGAATCGGGCTGCGGCCCTCGGGATTGAGTTTGCGAACGGCCAGGAATTCGAGAATCCTGCGCTTGATCTTGGCGAGCCCGTAATGATCGTCGTCGAGTATTTTTCGAGCCTGTTCGATGTCGACCTGCTCGGGGTCGAGTTTGGCCCAGGGCATGGCGAGCAGCCATTCCAAATAGGTTCGGGTCATCGAGTATTCGGCGGCCTGTTCCGGCATCCTCTCCAGACGATTGAGCTCGCGCTGCGCTTGCTCTTCGACATCCGGCGGCATGCCCGCGTCTTTGATCGCTTGCTTCAGGTCCGCCAACTCTGATTTGGAGCCGTCGGTTTCGCCGAGCTCCTTCTGGATCTGGTGCAGGCGCTCGCGCAGCACAGCCTCTTTTTGACGGTCATCAAAAGCCTCGCGCGTCTTCTCATCGATTTGACGCGACACCTTCAGCACTTCGATGCGCCGTCCCAGTAACTTCAAGACGCGGTCAAGCCGGCTCTTCAAATCAAAGGTCGCGAGAATTTCCTGTTTATCGGCGGCCTTCAAGTCCATGAAGCTGGCGATCATATCGGCGAGCGCTGGTATGGATTCGATGTTGCGAATGGCGTTGATCAATTCGCCGGGCGCCTGCGGCAGCAGCTGCACGGCTTCGATCGCCATCTCGCGCAGATTCACACCGCGCGCTTCGATTTCCTGATCAAAGGTGGTGGTCTCTTTGTACGCATCGATGCGCGCGATCAAGAACGGCTCGCGGCTCACATAATCCAACACCGTAAAACGCTCCTCACCTTGGGCAATCAGGTGATGCGAGCCGTCAGGCGCGGTGATGAATCGGACAATCGAGGCAGCGGTGCCGACGCGGTGCAACAAATCTGGCGTCACATCCGCGGCGCTCGAGTCGGTTTGCAGCAACAGGCCGACGCGGCGCTGCGTGCGGACCGCCTCTTGCGCTGCAGCGAGAGACGCCTTACCCGTAATCGCAATGGGCAGCACGACGCCCGGGAACAATACGGCGTCGCGCACGGGCAGGATAATCAATACGTCTTCGCCGGTACTCATACGGGTTCCCTCGTCAGCTGCAACTGCAGATAGCCGCGATTCAAGCTACGCTCGGTAAGGACGTAGCGCCCCGGCGGCAACTCGATGCGCCGACGCATGCGGCCATAGGGAATTTCCAGCCGCACAATATTCACGGCGGCGCTCAAGTTGGGGGGCGACACCGTCGCGTCGATCTGCAAGCCGGCCGGGCTTAGCTGCACGGTCACCTCGTCGACGCGCGCTCCAGGCAATGCCACCACAACATGCACGAGCGACCCATCCACGAAAATATCGGTGGGCGGTTCCCAAACAGGGCGGGTTGGGGCGGCGATCAGGTCAAAGAATTGCCGATGCTTGCGCTCGGCCTGTTCGAGCAGCGCACAGGCCTCTGCCCACATCCAGGAATGTCGACGAGTAGTATTCATTGAACTGAAAATGCGGGCAAC
>Ga0302325_10020840_pt1 | contig 13736 bp, 16 predicted proteins | sample Palsa_T0_2_FD_201948 | JGI IMG/M metagenome (GOLD analysis project Ga0302325, IMG submission 201948) | Peat permafrost microbial communities from Stordalen Mire near Abisko, Sweden - Palsa_T0_2 | ecosystem: Environmental > Terrestrial > Soil > Palsa > Peat permafrost | place: Sweden: Abisko... | reverse complement strand
CGCTCACCTCCCCACCACTATCTTCGACCTTGCGAGAGCGTCCCCTCTGCGCCTCAGTAACATCATCCACGCCCTTCAGCGCCCCTTCCCTCCTCTTCCTCTCAGCTTCAGATTCCGGCATCTCGCCTGACATGTGACTCGAGATCATACTCAGGCGCCTCGAACCCGACTGCCCCAGTGGCGAACCATCTTTCTTCCGAGATGAATCGAGGACACCTTTCGAGCGTCGTCGCCTCGCTCGGTCGGAGTCACTGTCTTCGCTGCCGCTCTCGTGCATATACTGCTCATGATCATTATCCAAATCTGCACCCCTTTGCCTTGCCATCTCTGCTCCAACGGACTTAGCAACCCCCTTCCCAGAAGCCAGCTGCGGCGCCTTAGCACCAAAGATGCGACTACTGCCCGGAGATTCCTGGCTTGCGTCTTTCTTCGCCATATCCTTCATTTCGGCCGGGGCATCACTTTCGGCGATGATATCGCATCTAGCTTTTGGATCAAGTGATTGGATTTCCTTCAGGAAGTCATCTTTGGTGAGGCGGCGGCCAGCTCCGCTGATCGTGAAGCGGATGTGGCGGTCGTCTTCCTCGTCGTTTTTTTGACCGTCTTTTGCAGTAGCATTGTCTTTATTAATGTTCTTGCCGCCGAATCCCCAAGTACCCATTCGCGACAGGCCTTGACGGACGGCGGAAGATTCGGGTTCAGCGTTAGATGAGGACGCAACAGCCTTGCTTGCCTCGTCTGGCTTCTTGAGTCCGGTCCAGGTTCCCATTCGCGTGAGCTCCTTTCGTACAGGCCCAGGCTCTCCGGTTTGATTTTGCTTGGTCGGAGGTAGCTCGTAAGTTTTGACGACTTCGCCATCTTCGTCTTCCACTATTATCTATTGGTGACGTTGTTAGCAGAATTTGAGCACTAGAGAGTAATACAACTTACAGTGTTCCCAAATTGGTAGGCTAAGGCCGGGCCTCTCTTCCTCTGTGGCGCCTTGGACTTCTTCAGCTTCAATGAGCTTTCCCCTTCATCTTCATCCTTGTGCCGCCAAACGCCTAGTTTCTTCCGTAGATTCTTGTAACCAAGAGTGGAATGCTCAACGTCCTCCTTGACCTCCTTCGCTGCCTTAGTCATCGATTCCCGCCTCTCCTTACCCTTTGACATCGGTACTGTGGTCAGAACGTCACCATCCTCGTTCTCGATGATAATATTATTGCCCTCATCGTAAACTTCTGCTCGTGGTGGTTCACGTTCAGCGTCGGACCTATGCTGACCCATTTTCTCTTCCTCGGAATGTAGATGAAGAATCTCATGCATCTCTGGATCATCTTGAACGTGCCCCAGCTCAGACTCCTTCTTTTCGTCATCATCGTCTTTCAAATTGGTTGGTGAGTTTTCTCCAGGAGTCAACGTTTCAGAAGTTTGCTCACTTAAATGTTCACTTTGACTGCGTCGTTGAGGATAGATGGCCGACTGGCTGATAGGGCCTCCTGGGCCACGTCCATCATCCCACCTCTTCTTTCTCCGGCGTGGAATGAGAGACGAAGTTCGACTGCTCGGGTGGCTTGGATTGTCTTCTTCTCTCTGTCGACGCAAAAATTCCTTTGGAACACCGATTGGCGGTAGCATCCCACGAGGTAAATCCTTCAGCTCTTCTCCGTCAGTCTCCGAAGTAAATGATTTGGCTTGCGATCTTGAGGTCGAAGAAATGCGCGGAAGTCTGTTGAGCCATCCAGGACCTTCGTCACCAGCTGTTGTGTAGGACATTGTGAGCGTCAATGTGTTGATATGTTTTCCGAGAGTGAAGACTGCAATCGAGGAGCCGTGGACGATGATTGAAGAAATAACCAGGAACGTGGTAATGGGCCAGATCAGCGCGACGAGGTTATAATTCTTTGCGCCAGGATCGGGATACGATGCTAGAGGAGTTGTCGATTCGGTCTCCAGTTCAGCTCTAGCAAGAATAGCAACGAAGATTGCCCCTACACCGGTAGGCCCGAAGTGACCAGCGAATAGTGCTTCGCGCCAAGTTTTGATATCCGGTATTACTGGCTTCAAAGCCATCATAATCGGAATTCTGCGGAAAAAAATAACAAAGATAGCAATGACTACCAATCTCCAAGGCGTCGTGCCCAAAACCGGGTTATTGTATTGTTCCCAAGGAATGATAGTACCCAGGTAGACAAAATACGCCAAGTTGATGAGTAAATCAATGACGTTAGAGACGTGGGACTCCTCCGTCTTTTGCGTGAACCAACCATCATTAGAGAAACCCACCCCAGCAGCGAAGCCCACGAGTAGGTCGTCGACTCCCAAAATACTACCTGAGCCAGCACAAAAGAGTGCCAACACAAAGTAGAACACCAAGAAAGATTCCCTATCGACTAAGTCATGCTTTTCAGCATACTTGATACCGTGCCTACCAATGTACCCAATCATAAAGCCGTAGAATGCCCCAAAAACACACTCATAGAGGATAGTAATAACGATCCAGTTCTTGGAGACTTTGTCTGCATCGGGACGGTAATCGATGAGGTACAGAGCTAGGTAAATGAAAGGGAAAGCCATGCCATCGTTACATCCGGACTCGGCAGACAACACATCTCTCAAATGCTTCGGAACCCTTTTGGCAAACTTGCCTTTTCCAACCACGGAACTGGCCAAGACAGGATCGGTGGCAGTAACACAAGCAGCACAGCATAAACTCTGAAGCCAATTGAGTGGCGGAATCATCCACCAGATGAAAAGACTCGTTATCAACCATCCAAACGTCATGACCGGAATCAGCAAGAATACCACGCTCCTCCAATGCTTCTCCATATAGTATTTCGGCAATTCGACACCAACAGCGAAACATTGAACAACGAGGACGATGCGAGAAAATTCGAGGGTAATCTGATCAGTGTTTCCCCATGTTCCAGGGTCGATCAGGTTCGCTGCGTGTGGACCAAAGATGACTCCGCAGATGGTGGCAACGGTTGCTTCTCCTATGTACAGTCGTTCCTTGATGAAGGACGAACACAGCATGAAAAGGGAGGTGAAGCCACCGAGGATGATGTAGACCAAGTGTGGTCGATTGATCGAGAGGTGGTCCCACGCCATTGTGTGGTTGAGTTTCTCGTCTTGGCGATTATATCATATACTTGTTCGAAGCGCAGCGCGTCGAGACGAGGGAGGAGGTGGTGACGTCGGATGTTCTTAATGCTTCGATATTCTTTCACCCCAATTGTGTATCCTTCCCAATTCCCCAATCTGTCGATTCTCTCAGAAGAATCGCGTGATGTCGAAGCATTCAGAATCTGGTCGCGCCCAGTCGCCGCTCCACCCTGCTTAAATAGTGGTTGTTTCGCCGCCTCAACGTCCCCAATGCAACCTGTGTAAAGAATGAAAGGCCCTTCTGGGGTTAAGAATACTCGGAAGGAGAAGGGGCTGATGATCCTCGCTGTCAGTGGTGGGAGGGAGGGTTAGAAGTCGTGACGAAGAGTCGAAGAATTTGGAGCTTCGGTTCGGTAAAGTTTGGTAAGGAGTGAGGGCTGTCGAGGGGGACTCGAGCTAGTCTTATAAAATGTGCCAAGTGTGGGCCGGCGAAGGAAGGACGAAAACTCAAAGGCCGAAAGCGCCCAGCATTGGCAGACGTGATTTTATCGATGATAATTGGGAGGGTATTATTTGCGGACTCGGACTCGGAGTCTCGACCGGGGCTGCAACGGCAAGGACGGCAACAATAGCTGCTGACTGTGCAGTACTTCGAGTTATTTGCTCAATTCTTCTTACTTTCTTTCTTCTCCAAACTACTTTTGTATCCCATAATAGTAAGCAGAAAGTGTCCTCTCAGCCATATACTGCTATTCTTCTAGTTTCTTTTAGTTTCTGTGCTTATTCCTCTCATCTCCGCTGGCTCCCTCAACGAAAGCCAGAAAAATCCACTGGGATACCCCCAAGTACGTCATGCCATTGGCTGCGTGTTGGAATTCTGCCAAGCCATGTGCAGGCTGGGTTCAGGGTCGAGTCCAACCCTGGTGGGCGGTGAGGTCAGGCTTTCACGCCCCCCGCACGTCCCCCACACCCCCATGTTCTGAACTGAGTTCTTGCATCTCGAGTTGCGCTCACTAACAACTATTAGTTGTGGATCTTGGGGTCTAATCAAGTTTAGAAGAACCAGCTTGGATCCACTCAAGACGAGTTCATGCAAGAAGTCAATGTTTTCATCCCGCAAAATTGTGGAACAAGGTTTCGTTTCTTTGCACTCTTTGCACTCTTTGTAAGTGCGCTGAATCACGATGAGACCCAATGTACAATACTCTCGACATTGTTTCTGAGATGACTCTTCTTCATCCTATTTGTATTCATTTTGATCTTAGTTTCGGGTATGTGGCCGATGGCGCGGGTGCATCGGAGTATATTGAGGAGATTTGCTGAAGCAGAAGCGGAGGATTGGCAGTGGGAGTGGGAGTTGGGGAAGTTGTATAAGCAGCACAAGATCATAGTTGAGAAGAGTTAGAAGGGTGTTAGGCAAAAGTATTTGGATAGAGACGAGGAGGAATGGAATGGGTTCTCAGGGGTGGAAAAGGATGTGGTGTGATGATCAGAAGCCTACTAGTACGTTGGGAGAACGATTGTTTGCACGAGAGATGGTTGTGTTATTTTCTGTATTCATTCCTAAAATGACTGCCTTTCTCTTCTTGGTTGATTATATGCCAATATCCCAAAGGCTAATCCAAACCTCTACCCGTCATCAGGACTCAGGAGCAACAAGATGTTTCCCTCGATTCTCGTCTAACCAAGGCCGCCTAGCAATATACAAATTCAAAGCAGCACAAGCCATTGCTCTCTTCTCTTTATTTGGTATAGTTGCGTAAGGTCTTAACATTAAGTATCTAACCTGATCCGGGAAGATTTTCGAGAGAGAGTTGCTTGAAATAGGTCCTTATCACGGGATGATTAGTATCAGAGGGATATCGCGATTTCTAATAAGTAGGAAGATATTAGTTTTGGCGCAAATGGGTGGTCTTAAATGGGGAAGGGAGGGGGGGGCTTACTCGAGTTTCTTGAAGCATTTCATTGATCCTATTGTCGTTTCGACGCCGCAATTTACATGAAGATTCCGATTCCAACTTTGTAGCATCTCAACGGTGAACTTCAACCGCCTCAATGTTTCGGAGATCTGGGATAATACATCCATGAGTTCCTTACCTTCGCAATAAGCCGTTCCTGATCCTGCGCAATTGTAGTGGAGATCGGATTCGAGGCCTCCGAGGTGTGCGGCTGAACCAAAAATTGCCTTCAGCCTCTTCTCTGAGACGACGCTATGGGGTAGTTTGAGCTGCTTGAGGTTGGTTGCCATTTCGAGGTGATACTGGGCATCTTATGTATTCTGGGAGTTAAAAAGTATCACGTCGAAGAGTATTGAACACTTACCAGACAGGGAATTTGAGTACTTGATTTTCTCTGATATTCTTGATTGATGGAGCTAGGGAAGAAGGGCCTGTTGTTTTTATCGATCAAAATACCGTAGGGAAAAGGAAGATATTGAGGAAAAAATGGCATGGAAAAAAGACATGAGAAAACTCCAAGCGCGAATTTGAAATCGAACTTTGAAGCTACTATTCTATGGTCAGTCGAAATCCCAACTGCCAGCATCCTGTGAAGAATTTTTATGATGGTTTTGCGTCATCAACTGAGTTACGAAGAACGGCCGTACTGTTGCCAGCCAGTGCTCCCTGGGTGTTCAGGAGACTCGCTTACTATCCCCTCTACTTCCGGCTGGATGACGACAGTGATGTTCTATAGAGGTTACTACGTATTGTCATCATGCTGAAAGGCCTATTAGAGCTGGGAAATTAAGCCTTCGAATTTGCTTAGGGTCAGAATGATCCAAGAACTCGCAGCATTTTTAGTAAAGTTGTGGATCAATTCCGAAGTCAAGACTAAGAAAGGCAACGTAATGTGTCAAATACTTGTGTTCATTCTCTTCAATACCCAAAAGCTACTTTGCCCAAGCCTCGTAGATATTTCCTACCAGGCTGCTGACAGTCGAACATTCTCTAGTGCTCGGGACTCGAAACATGGAGAATGGCTGACTTGCTGCAAGGACGTTTTGATGTTTCGAACGAGGACAAAAAGGGATTAAGGATCTAGCTCCAAAGGCTCAAATCACAGTAACTGACAGTGACGAGCAGATCAAAGGGTTGTCCTCTGACTTTTTGAGCTGCAACTACCGTGATCAAGGTATAGAAACCCGGTACATGGAGTAGGACCTGTGAAACTCATACGCAAAAGTCACGAAGAATTGCTCTGTGCACTTTATTCAAAACTTTGGAATATGTCCCACTTAAATACACATGTTGTGTGGTAAAAGCTCTGAGTCGATACGGTACGGCTTTTCCGGATTCAAGCTTTGAATGATCCAGCAGCTGGACTCAGAAGGTGGGGGAGTTTCCAAACTTAGCGTAGACGGGACGGGTTCCTGCATGAAGCCCTTTCGTCCCAAATATGAAAGTGCAAAACAAGGAAGGTATGACCTGTCATAATGTTGAGATAGTGAATAATAGAAACAGTGATGAAAGGGAAACTTCGTGAGACAGTGAAACGTCGCTTGCCTCGCCTGGCTGACCAAGCGTGCTGAATTGCTTCTTTCAACCCCACTACCGACTTCACAAATTCTTCCACTGACAGATACCCAAACCTGCACCATTGAGACCCGATATTCCACCAGGTAGTCAATTAATCACCCCTCAAAATGGCTACCCACGAGCAACTGGAGTCGACCTCCTCGCGCCCCATCCTCGACCCCACCGTCAGCAAGCAAGAAGAGCCCTCGAAAGAAGTCGCGCCCTCCACAGCCCTGAAGAGAAAATCAGACGAAGCAAACATCACCGCGGACACAATTCACATCGGTACGCGCAAATCCGCATTGGCCATGATCCAAGCCGAGATGGTGCTCGCACAGCTCAAAAAGTCGCATCCAGAGACGCAGTACGAGATCCACGCCATGAGCACGATGGGAGACAAGAACCAAGTCACAGCACTGCATGAATTCGGGGCGAAGAGTTTATGGACACATGAGTTGGAGGCGCAGCTGTTGGAGGGAAAGCTGGATCTTATTGTGCATTGTTTGAAGGATATGCCGACGCAGCTACCGCCGAAGTGTACGATTGGATGCATTATGGAACGGGAGGATCCGAGGGATTGTGTAATCATGAAGAAGGGGTTAGAGTATAAGAGTCTTTTGGAGTTGCCGGAAGGTGCGGTAGTGGGTACGAGCAGTGTTAGACGCAGTGCGCAGGTTAAGAGGAAATACCCGCATCTGAAGTTCAAGGATGTGCGAGGTAACGTGGGAACGAGGTTGAACAAACTTGATGCTGAGGATGGAGAGTATACATGCTTGATATTAGCGGCTGCTGGTATGATCAGAATGGATTTGGGAAGTCGGATTACGCAGTTCTTGGATTCCAAAACACCTGGTGGAGGACTGTTACATGCTGTTGGCCAAGGTGCTCTTGCCATTGAGATCCGGGAGGAAGACGAGAAGACCCTTAATGTTCTGAACGAGCTGATCGATCAAAATTCGACGTTGGCAGGCACCGCAGAACGAAGCTTGATGCGAACTCTGGAAGGAGGATGCAGTGTACCAATAGGTGTCGAGACGACTTGGATCGAGAAGGGAAAGCTATTGATGAAGGCCATTGTAGTCAGTCTAGATGGAACAGAGAGTGTGGAGGCCGAAAGATTAGGAGAAGTTCTCAATGTTAAAGATGCAGGCGAGTTTGGCTGGGAGCTTGCTCAGGATTTGGTCAAAAAAGGGGCATCCAAGATTCTGGAAGCTATCAACCTGAATCGTCCAATTATTGCAGAAGGTGGTGGAGCATAGGCATTTGTACAGATGAGGAACGAACTACATATACGATATAGACATGATGGCTGGCGTTTGCTGGGTAGGGAAAAGTGCATGTTCTTCTCAATCAATTCCAAAAGCATTTCTGCTCCACTGCCAAACGCCGCTTGATTGTTGAAACGAAGACTTCTATGTATGACCTCCCAATTACTCTTCTTCCGTAAACTCTTTGTACGCCGCCACATCCATCAAATACTCCAAATCTGTGATTCCACCTTCGCCGACCTCCACCTTCGCAACCCATCCACCAGAAGACGAACTATCCTCAGGCCCCTTGTTGATTGTTCCCGGCTTCTCCTCCAACAAGTCGTTGACCGCAACAATCGTGCAGCTGATGGGCGTATTGATATCTGAAGCCGACTTCACTGACTCTACTGCTCCTATCGAATCACCCGCTGCAACCTCCATTGGTGTTGTTGGGAGCTCGACGTAGACTACATCGCCGAGAGCATGGGCAGCATACTCTGAGATTCCAATGTATCCAGTCTTCTTGTCCTCAGAGAGTTCAATCCATTCGTGGTCCTTTGTGTATTTCTTGGCTTGTGCTATTTCATCATCAGAATCATGCTATTCCGAGGTAGGAGACAAGATGCCCTCACCGGCGATGGAAGCCGAGAAATTCCTGGCTTGGAATGGAGACGGCCGCCATGAAGCTGCACTCCTAATCGATCTTGCCGTAAATCGTGAGGCCACCGGCCGAAGAGATCGCGCAATTGATGCCATTGTGGATTGTGGTGTTTGTAACAAGTTCAAGGTATTTTTATCCAGAGATTCTTGACAAGGTCCGGATTAAGCGATGCACCCCACCTACAGTAAAAGCGCCAACGCGAGATCTGGGTCTGGGATGAAGAGCAATACCGTCGTTGATATAGACAACAAATAAACCGCCCGTCAATTTACTGGGAGATCATGTTTATGCGCCACCAACAACTTTCCTTGCTTCCTTGCTAAAGGTTTGGAAGAGAATTTATCACGTTGGCTATTCTCAGCGCGTCAATTCAGCTCCGATACGCGTTCAACCGCCCTAGCTCACTCGCCAGACATTTGAAGGCGCGAAAAGAGGTCCGTCAGGGGTCTCCTCCAAGGTCCGAATAACCTCAAATCTGCCCGAACGGTGGATTGATTGCAGAACCGTCTGTGCCTCGCCTTCAAGTGCTCCCCCCACCATCAGAAATATACACTTCCACTTATGCATACATCAACGTTGCAGTGCTGATCACGCCTTGTCAGCTCTGTTGACCCCTCCGGACGAGAACTCAACACCTTGTTTGCACCAGACAAGCCGACAATCTGGATTCCTCGACTTTATCCGCGGGCTCTCCCGTTCAGTTCCACGACGCTGTCGACACAATGGAGACGGATGGGGGATACGACCACCGAGGTGACGGTCAAGACGATGCGATGGGCGGCACGGAGGAATCACATACACCCACCAGGCGACACATGCAATCACAATCTGTCGATTTCTCCGTCTCACATCAGGGCTACTCCGCCTCTCCCACGCCAGACCTCGATCAAAATGGCAGATATCCTACTCCGCCCACAGCCTTCGCGCCTCAAATTTCTCGACCGAACTCGGGCTTATCAGGTAACGGCGGCTACGGCAACATGCAGTCCTCGTACCAAGACCAAAACTCTCGAGGCCCAGGCGGCGAGCAAAATCGGAACAAGAACAGCGTGGTCATCAAGGTCGGCATGGTAGGAGACGCACAAATCGGCAAGACATCGCTGATGGTGAAATATGTCGAGGGCAGCTGGGACGAGGACTATATCCAAACACTCGGCGTGAACTTCATGGAGAAGACAATCTCAATACGCAACACCGAGATCACATTCTCGATTTGGGATTTGGGAGGACAGCGAGAGTTCGTGAACATGCTGCCATTAGTCTGCAACGATGCAGTGGCTATCTTGTTCATGTTCGACTTAACGCGGAAGAGCACGCTGAACAGTATCAAGGAGTGGTATCGACAAGGCAGAGGATTCAACAAGACCGCAATTCCATTCCTGGTTGGTACAAAATATGATCACTTTGTCAATTTTCCTCGAGAAGACCAAGAAGAGATCTCAAATCAGGTGAGTTGTGTCTCTTCCATCTCTTCTGCGCCATACTAACTCCCACCAGGCCCGCAGATTCGCAAAAGCAATGCGAGCCAGCCTCATCTTCAGCAGTACAAGCCACAGCATAAACGTGCAAAAGGTACCTCCCCTCCCCTATTCCTCCCCCAATTTACCCACAAAACTAAACTACCCCACCTCAAGATATTCAAGATAGTCCTCTCCAAAGCCTTCGACCTAAAATGCACAATCCCTGAAATTGAGAACGTCGGCGAACCCCTCCTCCTCTACCAATCTGTCGGTTAAACCCGGCCCCACCAAACCTTTCCTTGATTCTAGAAGGCGAAGAGAAGAGAAGAGGAGTTTCTCCAATCTCGGGCTGGCATGAAGGCGCATATGGAGGGGCAGCAGTAATGAAAAAATGACAGATTACTTGTTCGACACTCTAAATACACGATTTCACGCACGCATGGAACATGAATTTTCACGATGGCGTGGGGCATGGATGGCGAGGTAGGATGATATGGAGAGCCACACAGAACAGACGATAATTCCTCTGTATCATATCAGATCCATTGCATATTGAGGCTTTAGCAGGGTGTTACAGCTTGTCTTTGTTTTTCGGATTGAATGATCATGAACTGAATTCTGTGAATACTTAAGTACTACAATGAGAGAAAGACAAACAGACCCACAAACTGAAAAGCGCAGAAGCCTGCTTGTAAAAGGGAATTCCACTTGCTAATGAATACCGAATGATGAGACCGAAAACGCAACACGATCTCATCCCAAACAAACCCACAATCTTGCTCGAAACGCCACTCATTTACAATTGGAGCTGTCCTTGAAAGCCCAACCAATCACTCACATAAACCGGTGACCACATTCTACTGTCCTTGAATATAGAATTCCATCTACTCACCACACGCGACTAGGGCTGAATTGGGCCGTCCCTTCAGCTAGATAGAGGTTTGCTTTCAGCAACTCGTCGGATTGCCCCCTATTCTCCTTCTTGCCACCCGCACTCTAGAGAACTTGTTCAAGAGAATTTTGTGTAGACTGCTCAGCAGATTGGGAATTTTCTCCTCCATTGACTTTGTTGACGTTCTCGTTTGCTTTCCCTTTGTCTTTATATCGTCTTTTTTGTTGACTGTGAACTCGACTGGCGTCATCTCTTTGGTGAGAACAGCCAGGCCCATTGCCAACTCCAGCATCCGTGTCACGATTGTCTGCACCGGTAGAGATATTGGTAGGCTTCTGTGTTGCTTGACTGTCATCGCTGGCATGGTTACCGGTAATAGCAATTGGAGTTGGGCAGCTGGAAAGACGATGCTGTGTAACACCGTGACTTTTGTTCCTTTCCATACTGTCAATGGTACCGCTGACGCTGCGATACTGTGTGTTCGATCTAACTGTAGAGCTCGGGGAGCTGCCACTAGGGCAGTCTGCTAGACTGTGCTGTCTGAAGGGATTATTTGACAGCAAAGTGCTTGCTGAGCTTTTCCTCGAACAATCGCTGAGATCGTGGAATTTAATTCTAGAAGTATTATTCAGAGAGCTCGTAGAACTTCTGACATTGTCGTCGAGGCCGTTCGACGAGGCTCTGTTTGCCCTTCTGCCATATTTGTCAGAATTACCTTTCGAAGACTCATCGAAAAGGTGTTGCTGGGCTCCACTTCCCGCTCCTTTTTTGCCCGCAGAGCTTCCTCTGATACAATCTGCAAGGTTGTGAGGCTGAACACTCTTCTCCTGGTTCTCGTAGTATTTGGGAAGCGCCTGGTCAACTGGGCAGTCTGTGAAGTCATGGACGTAAGATAATTCCTGACTTTTCGAGGGAGTAGAATTACCGCGACCAGCTATGGAGTATTTCACATCGCTGGTCGGTTGAATGATCGCATCGCAGTCTGGAAATGCATGGGACTCGAGTTTGCGCTTCTGGATCTCCTCGATTGTTGTACAGCTTGCGAGAAAATGTGTTTCTTGCTCAGGCGGGCTGTCACTCATGTCAATCAATTCAAAGGTTGAACATTCTGCCAGGATGTGCTCTCTAGAACCTCCTTCGCTCTCCTGAACGCTTGAGCATTCTGACGGTGTGCGCCTTTGACTGGGCAAGTTTCCTGTCGGCTTAGAATCTTCAGGTCCGGTGATAATAACCGTCGGCGTTATATTGTGAGTCTGGCATCTTTTCCTAACGTCGAGAGACTCAGATTTCCTGGCCGACTTAGTCTGGCTTTGCTCTCCGGCCATTGCTTTGCTGTGTCTTTTGTCGGATTGCGGGTGATTTTCCTGAGCCGATCCAGCCAACGCAGCATCATTCTTTTGCTCCTGGGACTGCTTTTTTGTTGCCCATGCTCGTGTCTGCTCATATCCACCTCTATGCCTTCTAGCTTGGGGGACGTCGTCGATTTCAGTACGGGCGTTTGTCTGAGTCATTTCGATGGGTCGGTTAGATGTCCCTTGCGGTTGGTCTGCAGTCTGCGTTGGCTTTGGATTTAGATTTGGCTTTGGTTGTGGCGGTGGCCATATATCTCCCATTGGGGGCTTTAGTCCCGGTTGGGCCTTCACATGTGTAGCTCCTAGACCTTCGGTAAACTTCTTGTTGTTGCGAAGTTCGATCTTGCCTTCTCGAGCTCGAACTTCACGATCATTGTGTATCAGAGTGCATACGGGACAAAATATTCCAATCGCCATGTCGACTGGACAGTGACCGTCGATCCCATACGTCCCCCGAACTTGCATTCGCTGGAGACCTGCTAGGCTACCTGATTCCCAACCTCGTCAGTCATCGTGATTCAAATGACGTTCGCAAAATCCAAAACTTGATTCTTTAAGATGTAGAGAATGATTGTCGGAGCAGCTTACCCGAAAGACATCCATGCCAACCAACAATGCCAATGAGGCCAAGTGCCCAGTACGCCCAACAAGGACCATTACAGCCGTATTTAGGTTTCCAGCTGGAATCTAAAGCATCTTCTTGCATCGCGGCTTGACGGAGTCTCCATTGTGTCTTTCCATAGAGTGCAAATGGAACCCAGAATCCGAAACAGCAAGTGCCAGCATCACCAGGAGGCTCGACACAGAATTTGGTCCTCCAACCACGAGTAGTACTGATATTTCGTTTCTCCATAAGTGGATTTGAAGCTCTTATTTGGCCACCGGCTGCGCCGGCTGTGCTTTGTGCCATGGTTCCAGAAGGTCCCGGGCCAATAGTTGTGTGGTTCGATCTAAGGATGGATTCACGATGGATTGGAGTGGTTGCTAAAGCTCTGGGTTGGAGACTTTCTGATGTTTGTCGTTGAGAAGGAGCTTTTTTGAATTTTGCCATTCAAAATAGCGCTTTGTATGACCTAGATCGATTGAGCGTTACCCGGGCATCATTCTGGTAGAGGAGACCCACGATGCAATGAATAGTAATGTTGTGATGCTAAAGACTGTCCATGTGATATTGTTAGTGGTGGAATGGTTGGGGAGGAAGAACGGAATTTCGGGAGTGGGAAGCATACAAACCACACACATGGTCGTGCCTTCTCATTCTTCAATGTGAAGTCACAATAACGGCGCTAGCTGGTGGCTCAGAGCTTATCACAACCTTTTATATTCGCCAACGACTTTAGGCATTGCTTTACAGTTACATTTACAGTAATGACTCTAATGAGATGATTCGCGAGCATGAAGTCTTTTGATCCAGCGTTCGGCGCCTCAGTTGAATTAGTAGACATTATTGACATCTACTTCTTGTCCTCCTTAGGCTGAAAGCAGAGTCAGTCAAATGGATTTTCCCTGAAACGGATGATGG
>Ga0302325_10020839_pt1 | contig 13736 bp, 13 predicted proteins | sample Palsa_T0_2_FD_201948 | JGI IMG/M metagenome (GOLD analysis project Ga0302325, IMG submission 201948) | Peat permafrost microbial communities from Stordalen Mire near Abisko, Sweden - Palsa_T0_2 | ecosystem: Environmental > Terrestrial > Soil > Palsa > Peat permafrost | place: Sweden: Abisko... | reverse complement strand
TGTCGGCGTCCCGGATGGCGGCGCCGTTGCGGGCGGCTTGCGAGATCGCGTTTATCTCGGCGTGGATCGTGCGGTAGCAGTTCTGCTCGATCTCGCCGTCGGGCGTGCGCGATTCGTAGATGAGGCATCCGACTTCGGTGCAATGCGGTAATCCGGCGGGCGAGCCGTTGTAGCCGGTCGCGAGGATGCTGCGGTCGCGAACGATGACGGCGCCGACCTTGGCGCGCAGGCAGGTCGAGCGCTCGGCGACCTCGCGCGTGATCGTCATGAAGTAGTTGTCCCAGCTAGGGCGATGCGTTTTCGGGTTGTCGGCCAACGAGGTGCCTCAGATTCGGGCGCGGCCGATTTGGCGGAGCATCTCGTCGTAGTGCGGAATGTGATGGATGATTTCCTGGCTGTGATCGCTCGGCTGGGGTGGCGGCAGCGGCGCCTCGGGCTGCACGAAGGAGAGCGGCACCGGGCTGAAGGTGACGATGAAGAGCACGACGGTCGCCCATGCGGCGAAAGCGCGGCGCGGATTCAGGGGAGTGTCGCGATCGATGGTCGACGGATGGCCGAGGCCGAGCGCGATCGACAGAACCGCCCATAGCAGCCAGCCGCCCCAGAAGCTGTCGCCGAGCGCGAGCGGCACGAGCACCATCAGGACGCATGAGATGACGAAGAGGACCGAGATCGTGCGATGGCGGCGGGGGAAGAGCGCGTAGACGACATGGCCGCCGTCGAGTTGCCCGACCGGCAGCAGGTTGAGCGTGGTGACGAACAGCCCGAGCCATCCGGCGAAAGCGATGGGGCTGAGATTCACGTTGACGGTCGATGGATCGACGCCGAGCACGAGATGCGAGAGGCCAAGGAACAGGAGCGAGTTGCCGAGTTCGAGGCCGCCGGCGGATTTATCCAGCGGCGTGACGTCGGAGAGATAGAGGCCGATGATGACGGCGGGGATTGCGAGGAGGACGCCCGCCCACGGGCCGGCGGCGCCGATGTCGAACATGACGCGGCGAGTGCGGGCCGGCTGGCGCATGCGGATGAACGCGCCGAAGGTGCCGATGATGAAGAGCGACGGCGGCGCGGGGATGAAGTAGGGCAGGGAGGCGTCGACGTTGTGATAGCGCGAAGTCAGGTAATGGCCCATCTCATGGGCGAACAGGATGATCATGAGGGGAATCGAGAAGGAGAGGCCGGAGCTGAGTGCGGCGATGGCGAGAAAGGGATGCCAGAGGGATACGTCTTCGCCGTTCATGTAGGCGCCGGCGGTGGTGGTGGTCAGAAAAGTGAGCAGCAGCAGCGCGACGTTGAGCGGCGGGATTCGCGGAGGCTCGAGCGCGCGCGGAGCCGGTTCGGGCGGCGCGTTGTAGCGCGGAATCTCGGTGAGGACGGTTGGAGTATCCCGGTGTGTGATTATTTCATCCATGATTAAGGGCGGCGCGCGGCCGCGAACAACGATACCGATGTGCCGGGTCCGGCGCCGAAGTGCGCGGCAGCGTTGCCGTCGCGCAGCGCGACTTCGAGCAGGCCGAAACTTCCGAAAGTTGCGAGAGGAGCACTTTTGGGCGCGTCACCGTAAGTCTCGAGTAATCGAATCGCCGCGCCACGCTTGATCCTAACTGAAAGGGATTTGTGGCGAAAGCGAGAAGCGAACTGTTCGACGGTCTGGCGGTCGATATTGCTGACCAGGTTGCCGAAACCATCGACATAGATGATCTCGCCGCGGAGCGCGATCGCAGAATCCACCGGAACCGGCAAATCCAGCTGAGCGACAGAGTTTGCGTCCAGCGCCGGGCCGAGCGCGGAAATCGGAGTGCCGCGCCATAGGTATGCTGCCGCGGGAGCGAAGATGTCGCGGCCGTGAAAGGTGGCACTCACGTTAGTTAGACGATGGCCGGGGGAAGTCAGTTTCACGATGCGCTTGATGGCGGCCTGATTCGCGGCGAGCCATAGCAGTCCGTTGTCGGGCCCAACGAAGCGGGCGCCGGCGCAGGTCTCGATGGCGATCGGCGCACGCGCGGTGCCGACGCCCGGATCGACGACCGCGAGGAAAACAGTGCGTCGCGGAAAATAACGCCATGACTCGCGCAAGGCGATCGCGCCGGCGATGATGGACTGCGCGGGGATGCCGTGGGTGATGTCGATGAGGGGGGCGTCGGGAGCGATCGACGCGATGACGCCCTTCATCGCGCCAACATAATGGTCGCGGTAGCCGAAGTCGGTTATGATTGCGAGCGGGAAGGGGCTGCGCCCGAGCGTCGGCATCATGGACAGTAGACCGCGAAACGGCGGCGTCGCGCAATTTCCCGGAGTCGACTTACATCGCGCGTCAAACACATCGATGAAGCGGAACTTTCTCGCGGGCGGCTGGCGAGGACGGGCGGGAGCAGTGCTGATGATAGCCGTCGCGGTGGGCATGCTGCTGCGGTTTTTTCGCCTCGGCGCGCATGAATTGTCGATTGACGAGTCGCTTTCGTGGGCCGAATCGTCAGGGAATACGGTGGCGGACGTGTTGCGCGTGCAGCATCAACTGGACTCCGGAAAGCTGCCGATTTACGAACTCACGCAGTACGGATGGATGCGCGTTTTTGGTGAGAGTGAGGCGGCGATGCGTGCGCTGCCGGCGCTGATTGGGACGATCTCGATAGTGCTGGTGTTCATTCTCGGCGTGGAACTGATGCGAGCGATCACGCCGACCCGAGCTGAGGAGAACGACGATAGCCGTATCTATATGGTCGCGGCTTTGTGCGCGCTGCTGTTCGCGGTCGGGCTGCCGTCGGTCGAGATCGCGCGCCAGGCGAGAATGTATTCGATGATGCAGGGGTGGATTCTCGCGCAGGTGATCTTCATTCTTCGAGCGCGGCGCCTGGGAGGAGTCGCGAACTACGCCGGTCTTGCGGTTCTTTCCGCGTTGGCGGTGGCTACGAATTTCACTGCAGTGCTGGTGATGGCGGCGGAGGCGATCTGGCTCGTCTACCTGCATCTCACCAGTTCGCCAAGTGATAAAGGAGTCCGACCTGCAGCGCCGTGGCTGATCGGAGCCGCGCTGGTTGCGGCGATCGTATTGCTGCTGCCTTTCTTCGCGGGGCTGCGATACGGAGTCGAAGGCGTCAAGCGGGGCGACTACAACTGGATCAAACCGCCGGGACGATGGGAGCCACTTGCCACCTTCGAGAGCGGGCTTGGTAGCTGGCCGTTTGCGCTGTTCGTGCTGTTCGCGATTATCGGTGGCGTTCGGCTGTGGCGATCGAATCGGGACGAGGCAGTCCTGCTAGTCGCCTGGATTGGGCTGCCGGCGATTGTGCTGTTCGCCGGCTCCTACCTGGTTACTCCGATGTTGGTGACGCGCTACCTGATATCCTCTTTCGTGCCGGTGTTTATACTCACGGCGATAGGTATTGAGTCTCTACCCTCGCCAAACTATATATTCGTTGCGATTATTGCGATAGTCAGTCTCTCGATACTGCGAGTATCATCAGATCTGCGGCCCGGGGATACTCGCTGGCGCGATGCATGCGAAGTAGCACTGACTAAAGCCGGCCCGGCGCGGCGGATCGGCACTTATAATGAGTACTATCTGATTAGCTACTACATTCCTGCGCCGGATCGAGGCAGCGTTCAGCTGGTTCGACTGCCATTCCACGGGAACGAGAGCGACGCGCCTCACGTCGCGATCGTTTCGCCGACGGCTGCGCCCGCGCAAATAGTCGAGATACGCCGCGATTACCCTGTCGTCGTGGGCAAGTTCAAGAACGTTACTGTGGTTTCGCGGCCTGAAGCGGGAATGCAGGCTCCGACGGGCTAGTCGCGCGGCTTAACCGAGACATAGCGATTCCCGCGTTCGTAGAAACGCCATCGCTTCGAAGCCCAGACTCCCGCGTAGTCTACGTTGATTCTCGGCGATCTGCCTATTCGGCCGACCGGGAGTTCGGATTGTTCGAGGTAGAGCTGGCCGCCGCATAGATCCCTTCCGTAGTCGGCGCCGGTAATAGCCAATGCATTAGTCAGTTTGCCCGGGCCATTAGTCAGTTCACGGGAGTCGGGCAGCTTGCGCCTTCGCTGCGCCATCAAGTCGATGCCGCGTAGCGGCTCGATGGCTCTAATCAATACTGCATGCGGCTCGCCATCTGCAGTAGTCACAAGGTTAAGCGCCCAGCTGATTCCATATAGTAAGTAGACGTAGGCGTGACCAGGCGGCCCATACATAATGGCGGTCCGCCTGGTGAGTCCGCGCGCGCTGTGAGCGGCGAGATCGAGCGGCCCTCGATAGGCCTCGGTCTCAACGATGCGGCCGGCCGCAGCACCCTCGGTCGTGCGATGGACGAGGATTTTGCCGATGCATTCGCGCGCCACGAGGAGAACGGGACGAGCGTAAAATTCGCGCGTCAGCTTCCGCGACTCAGACATCGCGGCTTCTACTGCATCCGGGGAAAGCAGGGCAGATCAGTGGTCAGGGTGTAGCTGTAGTTTTTTCCGCGCCAGGTAAATTCACCTTGCGCGGAACCGAACACCTCGCGGACGGTAGCTGCGTTCTGGGAGTCTTCGAGGGTATTGCTCACGACCGGAGCGTAGGCGAGGAAGATGCTCGGGCGTCCGGAGAGGGAAGGTTCGAGCGGCGGGTTGAAATTGAGCTTGTCGATACCGGGCTTCGGCGCCCAACCGTCGGACGGTCCGCCGCCAGGTTTCACGAAAGCCCAATTCGGCGCGGAGCCATTTGCGACGAGCGTCCATTGCCGGCTTTCGATCAGGCCGCGATCGCTTCGAAGCTCCTCGACCCCGGGCGTGGCGCCGACGAGTTGATTGCAATGTTCCGGCGTTTCTTCCTTTGGAAGGCTGACTTCATTTCGGAGCGCGGTCTGCTCTTGAGCGTAAGACGCCAACTGTTGCTGGGTCGGAGGGATAGGCGCAACCGGCTTGGGTCTGAAGAGAGAACACGCGCCAAACGCCGTCAACAGTAATGCAGCGAAGATCGAAGAGGCTGTGTGATTTGGGGAGCGTCGCGAGGTGCTCGCGGCGTTTGCTGAATACGGCGGATACATCAGTGGAAGTTATTGCTGGATCAGCGGCAAGGAAGTCAATCGGGAAGTTCGGTGGCGATGGAATGGATCCTACGCGAGCATCGACGGCGAATTCAATTGACAGTCTGTGGCGCCGTACCTAGACTCGCGTCAGAGCGGGTGTAATTCAGTGGTAGAATGCCAGCTTCCCAAGCTGGACGTCGCCGGTTCGACCCCGGTCGCCCGCTCCATTTTTTCGCGAAACCTTATGAGCAGCCCGACTGGATCACAGCGCCGCTGCGCAGCTCATTCACGATTTTTTAATTGTTGACTATCGCCGAGGCCGTACACCATCGCGGTCTTGGTGGTGCCGAGTTTGACCCACTCCGCGCAATCGAGCTGCACCCTTTTGTAGAATTCTTCAGACAGTTCCATCGACTCCTTGCTTACCTCGTCGAGTCGATCGAACTTGCACTGAAAGGCGAACTCTCCCGACAGTGATTTTTCCAGCGCCCGGCTCCGCCATATCGCAATCGTGGTCTTGCCCTTGAAGTGATGCCCGAAGTGGATCATGCCCATCGTGTTCTGCACTTCCTCGACCGCCACGTTGTTAACCAGCATCATTTTGGTCCTGGGCTTGATGTGAATCTTCTTGAGCGTGGTAAATGCTTTACTGATGTCCTCGATCCCGCGCTCCAGCTCTATGTTCGGCGTCGTCAGCACGCACCCGTGAGAATAGACGCTACGTATCCCGCCGAGCCGGTCGCGCTCGAGCAGCAACTCCTCCTTGAATTTTATCTCTTCATGCCCGCCCAACTGCGGATGCATATCGACCGCGGCGGCCGCCTTGAGGTCCGGTGCGCGGAACTTGAAGGTCAACTCATGACCCGCGCGCGGCCATCCTTCATCATAGTAAGTGCGCTTACGCAGGATGAAGTGGTTGTTGTAAAGGTCGAATTCCGGAGTGTCGTAAAACAGCACCTCGCGAACCTGGCTGTCGAAGGCATGCTTGTCCACATCCACCTTGATATGGAGCTTCTTAAGAGTCTTCGATGCCGCCTCCCAGAATTCGATGAAACCGTGCTTGCTGGTAAACCGATCAGGTTGTAGCAGAATCTTGTACTCGCGGTAGTGCACTACGTCGGCCGCCAGATGCTGGGTGTCGGGATGCTTGCTGATGTGCTGGTCCATTGATCGCATGTGCTCCACTGTAACTGGCGAGGCTCTCTATCGCCAGCTACAGTGCAAACCTGTCGTAATTCGCAGCGCTACTCCGAATGGTATTTCGCAGCTTCAGTTATAACATTCGCGCTGTGCAAGTACTCACGTCCCGGTTGAACCGAATTTCCAGACGAGGTTCACGCCGACGAAGTTCAGGTAGTTCGTCGAGTAATGCCCTTGCAGCGTTCCGGCCAACGGCCCGCGGCGCGCGGTGTACGGACCGGGGCCCGCGTCCATGAACTCCCACGCTACACCGCCTGCCAGGCGACTGTTGATCTCATACTGGATGCCGGTGCCATATCGCAGTTGGCGATCGAGCGGCAGCGCCGGAACGCGGTTGCTGGTCGAGACTGGCGAGCTGTCGTACGCAAAGCCGGCCGACCACAGCCACTTTTCCGCTATCCGGAATTGTTGGCCGATAGCTATCTGGCACGTGTCCGAGAAATGCAGATTGGCTTCGACAGTTCTTTGTTTGGCCGTCGAAATTCCGATGGGGAACTGTCCAAACGCCGACCAGTTCTGCCATCCTACATTACCCATCACGCTGAAACGGGAGGTGACGTCGTAGATCCCGCTTAACATCACCTGCTGCGGCACTTCCATCGGAATATTGATCTTCACTCCGCCGATTCTCCGGCCAACGCGCGCGAGAACCGGACCTAGACCCGTAAGGTGCGGGTGGAAACCGAACTTGTAGTCCTCCGGCGATTGATAAGTAAGTCCGATTTTCAGCCTGGGAATGGGCTTCAGCAGTATGCCGGCGTTACCGCCGAATGCTTCGTCCCACGACTCGATATTGAGGCCGCCGTCCGGCACGCGCGGAAGAACATTGTTCACCTTAGATTGAAACTTCAGCCGTGCGAGCGAAAAGCTGGTACCTACTCCGACTGAGAGCCAGTCGTTCACCTCGTAGGCGATGGACGGGTTGATAGTGCCGGAGATTATCGACTCGTCGGTTACGTAGTAGCGGCCCACCCACGTCTTGCCATAGTTGCCGCTAAGTCCGAAATTTGAATCAGCCGCAACACCTAGGCGCAGCTTTTCGGAAAGCTTGTAAACATAGAAGAACCCGCCGATAGGTGTGAAGACGCCGGCATTGCCGCCCCCGCCGCCCGAGGTTGTAGTTTCCGGAGCTACGTCGAAATTTGTGAAGGGCAGGAGCGCTCCCGATGCGGTTTGCAGCTCGGTGCTCTCGAGTTGCGTCATTCCCGCAGGATTGCTGGCCGCCGTCGACGCGTCCGCAGCCATTGCGGTCCGTCCGGCGCTCGCGGTGCCGAGATCGGGTGCGCCCGTTTCATATAACAAAAGGCCGGCGGCTCGCGCGCACGTGAAAAACGACAGCAGGATGACTGCCGCGAGAAAGACAGTCCTGCTCACCCGGCGGCTCATTTTGAAACCAGTACCTTGCCCGTAGTGCTATCGATGTTAAACAGCCAGAAGGCTGTCACGTCCTCCTCGAGGATCATCGCGACCATACCTACACCCGGTGCAAAAAAGTTGTAGCCCGTGTTCTGGGTGTGAGCCGGCCCAACCTTACCCTCGCATTGCACGCGGAACAGGATTGCCGGGAAGGTGCCCGCCGGTACGGTCACCTGGTAAGTCCCGAGATAGGTGTAGGTGCCATTAATTGTTCCCGAGTACCGCTGGTCACTGGGGTCATCGAGATAATTCACTCTGACTTGCTGGGTATAAGTCCTCGATTCACCGGGTTGCATGCCCTTGGGTATGAAGGGATTAGCCGGCGTCGTTACTACTATTACACCTTCGCCGGAATCAGTGAGAGCGGCCATTATGATGTCGCCCTCTTGCGTCTCGCGCATGAAACCGTCGAGCGTAGGTGTCATCGCAAACCGCCAGGCTTTCTTGCCGCCCGGGCGCCTGGCCTTCACCAGCCCAAGTGTCTGTATGTTTCCGGCGTGAGGACCAGCAGTGACCTGGTACTGTTGAGTCCTGTCCCGAAGTGGAAAGTAAACGTGAGGGTCCGTGATCGGCAGACTCGGTAAAGCAGCGCCCACGACGTTTGGTCCAAGCTGTGCTGCTATATTTTGTTGATCCGCCGCCGGCAACTGCAGCACAACCCCTTGAGCCGCCTGTTGTGCCCAAGCTACCCCAGAGGCGATCACCAGGAAACCTAGCATCATAGTCAGAAACCGTTTCATCAGATCCATTCCTCCGTCTCTACGGTCCGATCCGAGGCCTCGGCTACCATCCATCAACATCGCCATAGCCTTTTGCCATATCGGGAAATGGCTTGGGTCACAGCTATAGCTGTCGCGCGCCTGCTGGTAGGCGTTCCGAACGAACCCGCTACCCTTGGGTCCATGTGTACAAGATCCTCCTAGCTCTGCGCGGGTTTCCCTTGTAGCACCAGCAGCCGATTCGGAATCCTCTGCGCCCAGTAGTCCATCGCGTTCTGCGCGTCTCCCCATTGGAACGAAGCCGCGCTCTTGAGGCCCATTCCGCCGGCGCGCTGATCGACTGCTTCGACCAGCAACTGGCCCGTGACCGAATCCGTGATCTTCATTTCGGCTTCCGCAGATCCCACGAACGCATAGCTGTCCGTCGCCATCGACTGAGCGAGGTTGAGCACCCGCGCCTGCGGAACGATTACGGAAATTGTCCGAAGTCCCGGCACCGCGGTTGTCGCGTCCATCAAAGCTACCCGCAGGGTCATAACCCCCGGTCCCGGTTGATCGACCAGGGTGAAACTCTTGGACAGGTTGGTCTGGAGTTGGTTGTAGAAGTATTCAGTCAAGGTCGCCTGATCTGCAGTTGACACTTTCGAATCGGCGGCGGCCCAGAATTCAACCGGCATCAGTTGTATCTTGGTATAGGTGGCCCATTGAGCGTTGGGATTTACCCAAACCAGCGCTGCTCCGCCCTCTGGTCCAGGAGCCAGCTTGGACGCATCAGGTCCCAGAAAACCGGTTACTGCACTCGGCAGCGGACCACCTGATTCCAATGCCGTTGCTGCCGCTGGTGCACTTGCTACGGTCGTCGAACACCCATTGTTCATCAGCAAGCCAGCCAGACCTGCTGCGATCAAACCGCCCCCAATAATCTTTCTCAAACCGTTAGTCATTCTCTTTCTCCTTCATGAGCTGGTTCTCGCCAGCATTCTATTGCTCAAATTCTTCCCTTCTACTGCAGCGCGCCTTCTTGCACAGTCCAGCCGTTGGCCGTTAATTGCTGCTGCGCCAGCGGCGTCATTTTGCCGGTTATCCAAAGTACACGGTTTTGCATTCCTATCAACTGAGGATCGGTTGCAAAACCCGCAATACGTGGCGTCCACGACAGGTAGTCCACCGGCGCAGGTACTATCGTGGTCCCATTTTGATCATGAGCAATGATTAGGCCGGGAGCCCGAATTCCAGTTATAGGACTCTTCTGCTGACCCCACTGCACCAGCATCTTAAGTGACGTAACCAGGAATCGCGCCTGGTACTCCGTCATCACATTGGCCAAATCCACCGCCGCCGCGCGACGCCCCGGAATATTTCCCAGCGCGTCCAGATCTTTGACCGCGGAGACTTGCAGGCTAAGTGGAATCGCATCGTTATGAGTGAAGGTTGCGATGTCTTGCGGTGAGAGTCCGAGCGCCTTCAGCTTCTTTTGAACCAGGATGACGAGGTCCGCTTTCGGCGTCTGGTACACGAGATCGTCAGTGAACTCGACGCTCGAAATGATAATCGACCCCGGAACCGCCATCATCGCCGTATCTACCGTCATACGGGCAGAGAACATAACCCATGCGGTCTTATTCAACAGCTTTGTCAGAATCGGATCGGAGGTGTACGGATCGACGTGTAACTTGTGTGCCAGGTCCCGACGAACCTGGTCATAACCCAGCGCGTTGATCGTTGCGGTGCCCGTTTCCGCCGCGGCCGTCCCGCTTCCGGGAGAACCGGTCGCCGCTGAATAGATTTGTTTCCCGCCTGCACCGACTCGCTCAAACAAATCCCCAACTCCGCTCGGCAGCCCGGTGACCGTATCCATAGGATGGATCACCATATTAGCGGCGCTCGTAACCGGCCGCACCGCGCTCGATGCCAGCTCTTTGGTGAAGACCGCGGCGTCATTCATACCCTCCAGCGCCGCGATCGCCGGTATTTCGGACAGGCGTATATTCAGCAGGTCGAGGCTTTCGACGTAGTAGGTGCCCGCGTTATCCTTAAACACTGATGCGTCCGCCACGATAGTGTATTGGCCCATCGCGCCGTTCGTCGGTACCTGCGGCTGAACCATAAATCCCGGCCCGGAAAGCGCACTCGCCGGCAACAAATCAGTCGCGTTGATAACAGGCGGCTCCTCATACTGTCCACCGGGCGCCGCGGGCGTCGGCGGCTGCACGGCCGCCATCGGCGGAGGAGGCGGCGGCGCGGACTGCATTTGCGCGGTCTGAGATGGTGCGGGTGCGGCGGTTTGAGAGCAACCTGTCAACAAAATTCCTGCGATCAAAACGGACAGCAAGCCCGTCGCGCGCATCGTACTTCTAAACTTGAAATTCATTTTCTCCTTGAATCGGTACCTGGGATTCGGATCCCCGATTGCGTGTGAGCGCATCCTATATCCTTGCGCTCATCGGGGGCTACTGGCGTCGCGAGCGTCAACACGACCGCGGCGAACCGCCTATGAAGTTGATCCCCTCTGGCCCGCACGCCCCAGAATCATCGATTTGTCCAGGGCGCGATATTGTACCTTGGTACAATGGTTCATCGCCGCCGCACGATGCACACTATTCATGCGAGTGATGACTTAGACGGTCCGCGCCATCTTCTCGCGCAGCCGGTGTGCTCAGTTGTGGAATAAATCGACAGTCACGGTAATCGTGGTGGATGACGACGCGTCGATCCGCGCCGCGCTGCGAAGGCAGTTGCAGATACTTGGATTCAATGTACACGACTTTCAGAGTGCGAAGGACTTCCTCGCCGGCGACGTCCCTGCCGGCGACGGCGTATGCCTGCTGCTGGACGTCTACATGCCTGGCATGAGCGGGATCGAACTAGGCCGGGCTCTGGCCGAGTCGGGACGGCTGTTGCCGACGATCCTGATAAGCGGCCGCGACGATCCGCAGACCAGAAAAATCATGCGCCAGGCGAACCCCATCGCCAGCCTGATCAAACCCTTCGACGAAAAAACTCTGCTCCGTGCGATTAGGAAAGCACTGCCCGCGCGGTCACATTCGCCCCACTAAGCGCCACCAGTCATTCGTTATCGCCATAACGCGTTGAGTCTGTGATCCTTGAGGCGTCGACCCTGCGTACGATAGGCGTCGACCCATCTACGATTGTCGCTTTGCTGTAAAGGTGTGTTGATGTATCTTCGCACCGAGCTTAATCCCCAGCTGCTTTTGTGCCCCCGCTCCTGCTCCAGAAAGCGCACCCGAACCCCGCAACTTTTCAGCGATGCCACGACGCTTGACTACTGCCACTCTCGAACCAAAGTTTGTCCGCGGCGCCCGCGTCGGCCGCGAACGGCGGGAACTGTTGCGTTTCCAATCAATGGTGGACGAATTGTCGGCCGCGATGGCCCGGGTGCCCGCTGATTCGGTCGACAGTGAAATCGATTCCTGGCTGGGCAAGATCTGCCTGAGATTGGATCTCGACCGCAGCGCTATATATGAGCGCGACACGCCCGCCGAGCCCGTCCGCATGACGCATACCTGGCTTCGACCGAATTTTCCCCCTTTCCCGCGCAACTACGATCCCCACAGGTTCCTCCAGATTACCACCGACTGGGTCATGGCCGGTAATCAGGTTATTTTCTCGCGGCCAAGCGAGATTCCGGCCGAACTCGAGGATGGTAGGAGCTTCGTACAACGATACGGCCCCAAAGCTTCAGCCATCATCCCAATGTGGGCCGGTGGCCAAGTCATCGGCGCGGCCAGTTTCGGTAAGTTCCGGTCGAGTCGGGAATGGCCGGCCGAATTGCTCCGTCACCTGGCTCTCGCGGTGAGACTTTTGGCGAGCGCGATCGAGCGCAAACAATCGGAAGCGGCAATTCGCGCGGCTCGCACTGAAGTCAGGGTTGCTTCGCGCCGCAACACGATGAGTGAACTGGTCGCCTCGCTCTCCCACGAGATCAACCAGCCACTCGGTGCGATACTGAGCAACCTCGGCGGCGTCGCGCGCCTGCTCTCTCATGGAAATCCACAACCAGCGCTGGCGCTGGAGGCGGTCAACAGTGCGATCGAAGACACCAAGCGCACCGCTGAAATCGTCCGCCGCATCCGCTTTATGTTCAAAAAGCACGCCGAGCACAAAACGACACTCGATATCCGCGACCTGATTAACGAAGTCGTCAGACTGACCGCCGGCGAGGCCGCGATACGAAAGATCTCGGTGCAGACGGAAATTTCGCCTTCGGCGCACCGGGTCACCGGCGACAGCATCCAGCTTCAGCAGTGCATGCTGAACCTGCTGATGAACGCTTTTGATGCGATTTCGGAGGGCAAGTCTGACCGGCGCGAAGTAACTATAAAGGTGGCTCCCGAAAAGGCCGGATGGCTCGCCGCCAGCGTATTCGACAGCGGCGCGGGGATCGCTCCAGCGATCGCGAGCCGGCTGTTCGAACCATTCGTTACCACCAAGCGCGACGGGATGGGCCTGGGTCTGCTCGTCACCCGGTCGATAGTGGAGGGTCACGGCGGCAGAATCTGGGCGACCCCGAATCCCGACCGCGGCGTCACCTTCACCTTCACCCTTCCGGTCGCTGAAAAGAAACGCGCCAATGCTCTAAGACGCGTGCAGTCCTGAGTTTCATTCGCGATCTTTCGCTGGAGCATGAATCTCCAGGATCCCCGCCATCCGCACCAGGTCGGCGAGTGACGCCGCACCCATCTTGCTCATCACGCTCGCACGGTGCGCTTTCACGGTACGCTCGCTCGTTCCCAATTCGGCGGCGACTTGCTTGTTCAGCAGACCGGTAGTTATCAAAGCGAAGACTTCGCGCTCGCGGGCAGTAAGCGTGCGCTGAAGGTCCTCGAGTTCGACCCGCCGCGATTGTCGAGCGCGCCGCCCGCGCGACCGCTCGGCGCCGCGCGTAATCGACCGCAACAGGGCTTCATCGTCAACCGGCTTCTCGAGGAAGTCCACGGCGCCATTCCTCATCGCATGCATTCCGAGCGAGAGATCGCCATGCCCGGTCACGAAAACGATCGACGCGTACGGCACGATGCGGCTGAGTTCCTCCTGCAGCTCGAGCCCGTTCATTTTCGGCAGGTAAATGTCCGCGACGACGCAATCGAACTTCTTCGCATCGACGCTCTCGAGGATTTCTTCCGCGGATGCGTAGGCTGCTACCTCGAAGCCCGCACTGCTGAGCTGAAAGACAAGGGCCCGCCGCACGCGCTCGTCGTCTTCAATGATCGCGACCCGGACGGGTCCGGCAATCGCGACGCCAGTATTTGCAGCCTGCGTCATCTCTTCTCCCCAAGCGCTTGTCGCCCGACGTTTCGAGATATTACGAATGTTGACGAGATCGGGCAATTGGACTTTGGTACGACTCCCTGGTCACGGCGGTTGGCGGATCAAA
>Ga0302325_10020838_pt1 | contig 13737 bp, 11 predicted proteins | sample Palsa_T0_2_FD_201948 | JGI IMG/M metagenome (GOLD analysis project Ga0302325, IMG submission 201948) | Peat permafrost microbial communities from Stordalen Mire near Abisko, Sweden - Palsa_T0_2 | ecosystem: Environmental > Terrestrial > Soil > Palsa > Peat permafrost | place: Sweden: Abisko... | reverse complement strand
GCGCCAGATTCATGGCCCAGGAACGAGCGTTGGTTGAATGGTCCCAATTACGACTATTCAAAGCTAAGGAAAGAAGAGGTTATTTACAAAGGATCAGTTTATACAAATACTCGAGTTCTGCCGCTCCACACCGCCTATGCTAGCCGCGCTAGTGCACGTGACCACGCGACATGGAATGGAATGCCAGAACCGTAACAGTTTTATGCTAAAAAGCTATATAAAGATCCTAAAAACCCTTTACTTGGCTAGACAAATCTAAAGCCCTTATTATTAAAAGTCGAGGAGGGCAAAATAGAATATAAAGTTTAAGAGATTTTAATAATAAAGCTTATTTGAAAAAAGCTAAAATATCGTGTGTAATAAAAGGATAAGATTTTAATTTTGATTAATACCTAGCCTCTTTATTAAATAATAGCCTTATTGCACTTTAAGCATTTTACTATACTAACCCCACCCGGCTAAGCCCACTAAAAAACCTGCTATATTAGCTTGAGTACGCGCAAAGCGATTAGTTTTTAAAACTTGAAAAGGACAGCGATTTGGTGGGGAACCAAGTAAAGTAATGCCTAAAAGCTAAAGCGCAAGTCACATTCACGTGACGTCGGGAATTCCTAAGGTTATGCGACACGTTTGTCACATGACCTACTTGCACAGTTCCTCTCTCGCAAGGCCTAAAAGGGAGGACTTTAAAAGCTCGATTGGGTATAAAAGTTGGTTTACAAAGCTCGAGGACGAGCTTATTTGTAAAGGGGGTGGGGGGGGTAATGTTACAAATTTCGCATTTTGGCATATTGGACAAGTCACGTGCTCACGTGCCCTAGCGCGCTAGTGGAGGCGGTGTGGCACGGCAGAATCCGAGTATATATACAAACCGAACCTTTTATAAACAACTTCTTCTTTCTTTAGCTTTAAATATTTGTAAATGAGACTATTTAACCCTTGCCTTTTAGGCTTTAAGGCCCCGTTCGTTTTGGCGAATTTCATGAAATCGACTTTAAAAACGAACGCGCACTTCGTCAAATTAGATGTGGGTCCAATTTCATGAAATCGACCAAATTTGACTTATATAAAATTCGTCTAAGCGCCCTATTTTATAAAAGTACCTCTAGAGGTTATTTTATCAAATTGCCAAGGAATTTCGCCCTAAATTAGCGCTAAAAGCTGACTTTTTGCCTATATCTTAGTGCGCTGCGATAGCACTTACCTCCTCTAACGGCTTATATTCGAATACCGAGCTCTTAACTTCGACTAATACTTGAACCTAGTTCCCGTTCCTCGATTGTATAATAGATAAGTAGACGAATATCTCTTGTAAGGTAAAGCAACAAGCTTGGAGGAGGGCTTTTTGGAATGCGATTATATAAGAGGGGGAGAGACGCTAGCAGCTAGTATCATACCTTGCACAAGACCACTTCGATAAATACGTTTTTAAGACGAATATGTTTAAAGGCCTAGGCTTAGGAGGCATACGAATTGCGTAAATGCTAGAGCAAAACTACCCGTGAAGAGTATATTAGAACTTGCGTATAACGAAATCGACTTTTTTGCTTTTAAAGTAGTGGTGCCTCGCTAATACTCTATTACGCGGAGGCTATAAAGTTACGATTAAGGAGAAGCTGGCTATTTTTATTTATATTGCAAGTATAGGTGCATCTTTTTGTACTATAATAAAGCACTTCTATTGACCGATCGAGACGATATATAAGGCTTTTAAAGCTATTTTATATGCTATAATTCTTCTTTACTGTGAGGTTATACAACTACTAGGACTTAATTGCCCTTTAGATAAACAAATCGCCGGGGATCCGAAGTACTTCCCTTTTTTTAATAATTGTATTAGTGCTTTAAATAATATATATATATATGCATATCTCCCGGTCGAATTAACCTCGCTATTTAAAAATAGAAAGGGGTTCCTCTCTTAAAACGTACTTGTAGCTTATATATTCGATTTACAATTCTCTTTTATATATCTTAGATAAAAGGGTAATGCGCATAATACCCGTGTTCTTAACGACGCGGAGCAAAAAAGGAGGTTTATTGTCCCGGCAAGGAAGTTTTACTTAGCAAATGCGGGGTATACAAATCGATAGCTATATCTTTCGCCTTATAAAGGTACACAGTATTATCTTAAGGAGCAAGCAATTGCCCAAATGCAGCTGCAAACGAAGGAAGAACTCTTTAACTTACGTTATTTATCCCTTTAAAATACTATTAAGCGAATTTTTAGCGTTTTAAAGAGGAGGTTCTAGATAATTATAATGCCTATAAAATACAATTTCAAGAAGCAATGCTAGATTATCCTAGTATATATAGCATTAAATAACTTTATTCGAATGCATAAGGCTATAGATTATATTTATAACGAGGAAATGGCTATAAAGAGAGCTCGGTTAGCGCATGACTAAGATAAGCAAGATAAAGAGGACTTTGCTCCCTTAATAGTAAACGCTAGCACACAAGCTATGTCTAAATTTAGGGATAAGATAGCATAAGATATATAAGGTTAATATTAAGAGGAGCTAGCCCGGCGTGCAAGAGCTACTTAATACTTTAGTAGTTAAATGCAAGGTATGCGCGGGGTCATTTTATTATTAGAGACACTTCAAAATTGGACTAATTTTTTTTAAGCATATTAATATGCTATACTAGCATTTGTTATCCTTGTTTTAAGCTTTGTTTTGCGCGTCTTTAAGTTTAAATCGGCCTTAGTTTAGTTTTTTAATTTAATATTTTGTAATTAGCTCTTATGCTAATTAATATAGGGGGGACGGCATAAAAACATCGAAAAAATTAGAAATCAAGGTTTTTATAGAATATAAATCTCCTAATTTTAGCGCATCTTTTAGTGCTATGCTTATATTAATACGACTATTAGTTAATTTAATATCGATTTTTAAAGTTAATATTATGCTGCATTATTATCACAAGGATGCAGCTATACTTTTTTTATTAGTGGTGTTGTTTGTCCCAATTAGGCTTACCGCCTTTGCACGTGATTTTAAGCTAATAAAAACCCTCTAATTTGCCGAAGCTAAACTTAAAATAACGACATCCCCCTCTAAAATGCTTTACACAACTAAAGCCCTATAGCCTCGTTATACCCCGCATTAACAAATAATTTATTACAAAACAAGTATTAAACAAAATCTTAATCCGAGTATAGCAATCGAAAGAGGAGATTAAGCGCATTTAAATGCTTTAATTTTTATAAAAAACAATTTATTATTTATTTAGCAAATAATGTCATTAATTCCGTCGGTTAACATAGCTTATAAAAGAGAGGTTTTTATAATCATTTTACTACCCCCTTTAATTCCTTTATAACTACAACTATTTAAACTTATTTAGCTAATAAAAACTAGTTATTAAGTATTTATAAACGATTAAAAAGCTATTTAAGCATATCTTATAAACGAATTACATATAACAAAATCGCTACTCTAACTCGTTTAAGCCTTATATCTTTAATATGCTAGTAATAAACTATACCCCCGACTTATCCTTTATAGCATATAAATTTACACCTTCTATAGCTATAAGCTTTAAAAGGAGTTTATCTCTATCTTCTTTACTAAGACTTATAAAAAATTCGCCTTTTATTATACTAGTGCCTTCTTCTTTTGCCTTTATATGCTGCAAGAAAGCCCTTGTTTTGGACAAATTGAAATGCTTTTTAACTGCCGGGTATTCCTTCTTTACTACATCTAATGCGCGAACCCTAATAAGTTTATTAGCATCCTTTTCTATCTCTATTTGTCTAATTTAAACCGTCTTTAATAGCGCAAATTCCTCGTTCCCTTCTTGTAATGTTTGTACTAAACGATCTAATATAGTTATTAAGGATATAGTGCTTATAAACTTCTCTCTTTTAACACTAGAAGCTAAAGTTAAAAATGCTGCACGCTTTCGTCCTCGAGAGTCGTACTTAGGCGTCGGCATAAAAGTCGAGATTGCACGTTTAATGATATTGTCGAGACTAGGAGTAAGCACTTTACTATTACTCTCTTTTTAAGCGTTAGCTAATTATTAGAGATAATTAGGTTTAAGGGTTAATGACAAACGCCGCAAATTATCCTCGACTTTAAAGAAGTCATTAATACCTTTTGCGAAATCTCTATTAGCTACCCTCTTCTTAAAGCAAACTTGCATCTCTTTAATATATTTAACCCTTTTAGTCCTTTATAGTAATAGTTTAAGATGGGCTTTAAATAAAGCCTCTTATACGTGTTTATTTGTCTTAAACATTTGCTTCTTTTCGTTTTAGCCTATACCGGAAAACTCCCGAATTATATAATAATTCTTATAAAAAGTCCTCTAAGTACCCCACTTCGCCTTTAGCTGCTTCTTCGTCACCTAATATACCTCGGCTGCATACGGTTAAATAGCTTAGCTTATATCTTGCTAGGTGTCGTCTTTAAACGTCGTCTTTGCACGTCTTCCCTTATATACCTATTCCTTGCAAGATGTATAAAAGGCTTACTCTATTAGAGCATTTTATTGTATAGTAAACCCCGGAGGGGGTTAAGGCGCGTCGGCCTACTTTCGACTTAAGCAAGCAGGAATAAAGGCGCTAAAAGGAGTCTTTAGTGCTATACGAGCTAAAGCTGTCGAAACCGATTCTTTGTCATTAATATTATCGTTTGCAAGAGATAAAGGCGTATCGGGTAAAAGCTTGTCGAGTGCGGGGTTAAAAGGGTTGTTAACGATAATAGTCTTAGAAGGATTAGCCTTAGAAGGGGATAAAGGAGCAAGATACGGAGGAATTATGGCATTAGGTGCTAGCGGGGAGGGATACGTCTTAGTAGACTTCGTTCGGGCCATTTTAACTTTAATTGATTATAAATAAGAGCTTAATATTCTATGTAGCGGTGTAAAAAGCTTCATATCTTTACTGCTGTAGGGCGTCGATTTGTAAGCAAATATCGGTGAAATCACATCAAATTACCGATCCAAATTGCTTTAAAACGAATACTAATTTGATGAAATTAGAGGGCGAAATTGATACGTGAAATCGGTGAAATCGATTTCATGAAATGGCCCTATTTTATGAAATTGCGATTTGATGAAATTGGCCAAAACAAACGGGGCCTAAATTTAGCGCTCGTGATAATCTTTAGCCTTTGCTATATTAAATAGTGTTATTTTGTCTAGTATTAAAGTATAGCTTAAAAATATAATATTATAGCTATTTTATTAAACGTCAAAGCTTATTAAAGAGAATTAATAATATAAAAGCAAAAAGTATATATTAGACTTTGGCCCAATGGCCTTAAATTCTGATTAAACTAAAGATTGGAAGTTAAAGCAAGGAATTGCTAATAGACATATGCACATGATAATGCTTGCTAAATTTTAGTATTTAGACCCCTTAAAAATAGCGACTTAACTATCCTAGATTTAAGAGGTAAATTACCTTAACTATAAAAGTAAAATATTAAAAATTTTTATCTTTATTTTTAAATAGAGAGAGAGAGAGAGAGAGAGAGAGAGAGAGAGAGAGATTAGTATCAATATAATTGAATATAAAACCCATAAAACACCATTTCTAGTATCACGTGATCCTTTCGCCATCCCAAAACCCCAAACCCAATAGAGGAAGGAGAAGAAATCAGCTGCAAGACAATCCCAGCAGCACCCTTTCCAGATCCCCAAGAACAGCCTCCGCAATCCGGACGTGACTGATGGGCGGCAACGCCGGCGTAGACGCGCGGGACCACGTGAACGACGTCGGCTTCTTCGCCCAGTAGTACCGGCCATCGGAATCCATGTGGTGGCGATACCCGGGCACGATATTCTCCAGTGGCAGCTCCTGGCTGCGCAGTCTCGCCGTGATGTGGACGTTCTCGTTGGTCAGCATTCCCTCGCGCACATACGTCCCCGGGAGGCGCGGTTTGCGGCCGAGGACCGTGAGGGTCGCGCTGCGCGTGTGGTGCGTCCGGCTCGTGCGCCACGTCGGGGGCTGGTGGCTGGCTGGTGATGCGCGGTACGCGGGGAAGCGAGCTTGCAGGGCGGCGTCGTCGAGTTGGATGCCGACGTGCGTGTGGAGTTGGTCGACGGTCCATGCCAGAGGCGCGTCGGAAAGCCCCTTGTTTTCATTCTCCCACCCGATTTCGCCGTGGTTGCCGGGGAACCAGACTTGTGCTAGCCTGTTGCAGCTACTTTCGGGCAAGTGCATAGGTGTTAGTTCGAAGGGTTCGCGAATTTCGTTGAGGGAGATGGCGTGGAAATTGTTTTGGACTTCTGTTGTTTCAATTATATTAGCTGGAGTTTTTATTTTTATTTTTTTTTAGAGATAATAATCTGCAGGATCGTTCTTAAAACAATTGAGAAAATTGGTGTACCTGGGGTGACATCAGTGTCGTGAAATTGATGTTTGCTGCGGAAGATTTTCAGAATGCGGGCGGGCCCGAACATGGGGATCCCCAAGGACCCCACAGTATCAAAACAGCAAAGCGCCGCAATTTGGACGTTACGGTAGCCTGGACGTGTCATTACAAGCACGCAAAGGACCGAGATGCTACGACTTACAGTTGTATTTATTCATTAGCTCCTCTGCAACCTCGGGCTTCTTCAGCTCCTGGTTGAAATATTTCTTGTAGAGTTGTTTCAAACTCTTTTGGTTTATCTTGCGGGGAATACCAATTCGTGCAAGTAAACCAGCAAGGGCTCGCGCAGTGTAGGAACCTGCAAGTTGAAGGTTAAATGAATGAAAGGACAAAGGGTTGAGTAGCAAACCACGAGAGTAGCCAATTAGAATGATCTTGTCTCCCTCCCGATAATTGTCGACTAGGTTGTCTATTGTTAAATCAGCGAAAAGCCTACGGCTTTACGAAATGAACATGACTCACTATACGCAGTAATTACATTTTTCATAAGACCGAGTCCTGTAGCACCTGGAAATTTTGTTATTAAATTGTTAAGGTACTTGGTCAGGACCCGGGGCTACCGACCTGCGACAATTTTTTCGATCCAATGAGATCCCGTGCCGACACCGTTGAGATAGAATACCACTTTCTCCTGGTCTTCTGTGTCGGCGATCAAAGAGATCATCTCCTGGACTACGGTGCCCTTTGAAGAGGTACATCTATCTGCCCAAGTTCCTATAACCATGTGAGCAATTTATCAATAAGTGCTTTGATTTTTGCATACCATCGCAAGCTATGATAAGAAGCCGCTTTCGCCTAAAGACACTACTGGGTGGCGAAGGCAACTTTGCGATGAAGCCCTCGTCAGATGTGTTCTTGTCTGACATAGTGCGAATATGCGAATATTAATAGGCGGTTCATTAATATTGAGGTATACTCTGCCAGAGAGATTAGAATGAAGGTTGTGAGAGAAGTTGAAAAGAGAAAATGGTGCTGTAAGTGCGATGGTAACGCACTGCGACCCCCTTGATTTTTAAATCATTCAGTCAACTGCGACCACAGCACGGGGGGGTCTGCACGAAATTCTTGATTTGAGAGCAGAATGCGATCCTTGTCGTGGTTTACTACTTAGATCCCAAGGTCCGCCGATGTGTGCCAATTGCGATCCCTGCTAATCCCCCACGTTTCATCCTCGCATGATAAGGAAGTGCGTAGTACAGAAAACACATCGGATAATGAGCATCTAATATCCAGCCACAGCGACTCCATAGGGGAATGAATGCACGATGAGCAGCTGAGAGTACTGGGAGGTACTGTGAGCTGGCGAGCGATGACGACGACAACATTCCCTGGAAAAAAAGGGTGCGAAGAAAAACGATTTGCTGTGCAGCCCTTGTTGGCGGGACCAACGGACCGTTCTAGACAAAATAGTGCGAAACAACTAATCAGCATAAATAGAAAACAAAATGCGATCCTTGTCATGGGGAGCATTACTGCCCCTACCAAAGGGGCAAGTGCCAAAATGGTTGCGGGTGAGGAGGGTCAAATGCGAGCTCAACTGGCTACAATATCTGTCTGCAGTCGACTGACAATGCATCTTCCCCCCGCGTTCTTCTTTTTAATCTGGCTACGTGTTCGTTCACCTCTGGTTTTGCCAGGAAGATGACAATTCTAACTCGGTCATATTTTCGTGCCGAAGTCACGGAAGCATGTGAAATAGGTAGGTAATCGCTCAGCGGTTCACCTGGTCCCCGCTTAGCACGCATACTAGTTGATGGAGGGCGATACGCAAAAAACAGCTCTTACAATTGAAGGTGTGACAAGTTGTGCTGGAAGGAAAGGAGGACCAATTTGCTTTTGCTATGCCCATGGTATCCGGAGCGCAGTCGGATCATATCCCGCCCAAAGTGCGATCGCACTGAAATTCACATGCTGCCGATTAGCCGTATATCTGCGCACTTGGCAACTTATCTTTCGTGGGGTTGTCTTCGTCGGCAGGGAAAATGCTTGCAATATCATGCATGGGCAAAACCGGATTTCCCAACTTGACGCCAACGTGCGATCGCAATATGATTACCTCCGTATCACAGCGCAGTTCACACCGCTCCCCATCTCCGAGTCCCAATTCGTCAGTCTTTTGTCGCCATGCGCAAATGAAATTCAAGCCACACAGTAGACTGCGACTGCGAAAATCCTTTTTGGAAGTGCGTGGGAAAGAGTTACATAACCCTTTCAAATGTGACCTGTGCAACTTTCACGACTGGAATATCTCATACAGCAGCATTGTTGACTGAACCTGTTCGAAAAGGGCATGCTCAATTCATGTCCTAGGACTTTTTGTTAAGGCCAATCATCAATGCCTTGATACGGTTCCAAGCCTAAATATTTGGATTCGAGCTTTTTCGACTAGATTTGAAACGTATATTGGTACCTGCACTCACGGATCACGCAAAACTACTGCACTGCGCAGAGGCATCACACATGTGGGATGAGCAGAGAAGCGTGCTGTAGTATACGTGCCTTTGATCCCTGAGGCAATTATTGAGTCATCACGTGATGTACTTCAGTGCGTATAATATCAGTTATCTTTTCTGGTGCAAAAGTGCGCACCGAATCAGCATTGCCCTGTGTGGTCTGGTCCATTCTATTCTGTCAAATTCGAAAAGGGCGATATCACGTGGATTCTATTTGCCTGAGGTTGGTAGCTTTGTCCATGTTGCGAACCAAAAAGTCAGCCTTAGGATTTGCCAAGTGTCTGGGCGCCACTAGCGCGTATTATGCATGGTCTTTGTTTTTCGCCCGTACCCGGTATACTATGCTCACAGCCTCGTCTTCCTCGTCTTCCCCCAACTGTCCGATATGCAACCCAGCACTCCGTCAAACCCGCAATAGAGGGATGGAAATTGATAGCGCAGGTGATGCGCATACAGTGCCATCTCCGCCGGCTCAGCGAGCTTCAGATCAACTCGGGGCAATTGGAGCGCAATTTGAAGAAAGGGATGGAAGCACTCCAAATCCAGAGTGCTGCACACAATGCGAAGCGGTGGGCTACCGGGTATATATCTAGCTCTCAAAGGTATGAACATTACGACTGACTGGGAAGCTCAGTGTACTCGCCTCGAAAGCGAAGTAGGGTGTGTTCGATGCAAAGATTTAGAAACTGCTTGTTCCTTCGAACAGATGCCATCGAACAAGGCGTCCAAGCCCAGAGTCCTTAATCGAATTAAGTGCGATTTTTGCAGATCATCCAAACAAAAAGTACGTTCTCATACTTTCCAATGTGTCTGGGCTAAAGGCGAACATTACAGTGTCTTCCTACCCATCGACACTGGAGTGATCTCAACCGCGTTAAGTGCGAGCGATGTATTGCAAAAAATCTGCCGTGTTCGAAGCCTACTACGACCGCTGATATTCGACAACCAACGCCATTCAATCTATCTGATATAGAATCTTCCGCAGCAGGAGTGCTTGATAACCAAATGCGACCAACGATCTCCCGTCCCTCAACCCCACTTCATAGGAGTCCCTTGCCCCCGAAAAAGCGTGGTCGTCCTTCCAAAGCAGATGTCGAGACACGAATGGCAGAGGCTATTGCGCGAGGTGATGTGTTATCGTCTCCTAAGCCTCCAGCAAAGAGGGCCAGGCCAGTCACTGGAGAATTTACTACTGAAGGGGTCGCGAACCAAGTAGTATCAGAATCCGATAGAAGAGATTCAAATCCAGATGATACTTTATTAGAAAGGCAATTTTTGAATGAGGGAGGCATTACTCAAGCAGGACAACTACAGTCTCCGATTATGAATGTGCCCTCCACCACAATAACAAGTCCACCGCCAATCTCAACGTCGGCCGGGGTTGTTAAAATTATCCCTTCCACCAGTGGCCAAGCAGCTATGAGTTCACTGAGCAGGAAAAGGGTGCGCAATTTTCAATATTCTTTGGTGTCACAGAATTCTAAACAGACTGATAGGCTCGAGCAAACTGGTTTCTTGCAGCAGAGAGAGTAAAGAGGCGAAATCAGGTAATTTGCGTTTATTCCCATTACCAAATTCACAATGCTTATTTGGGATCACCAGCTCGAAAAAATAACGAAATACCTGATGGAGATCTCCCGGGGGGTCACAAGAGTCTTGTGTCCCGTCTGTTCATCGATGAACTTATCACCAGACAAATTTATCATCCCGACTCATGACCAAGCGCACAAGGTGCAGGAGCATGCGCAAACCTCGGAGAAACAGTATTTGAATAATTCTAACGCAAGTGAAAATTATAATCTTGGACCATCTAAACGCGGCAAACTCATGTTAGGATCATTGACAGAGATTAGGGAGAGGAGCCATAGATGTCCGTTTTGCAAGCTTGTCTTACAAGCTGCTCAAGAGCAAACGGAAAAAGATCTAAGCGAGGAACCAGCAAATTCTCTTATCTGTTGCGCGAGCTGGCAAGTAGATGGTCACGAGTTTGATGAGAGCAGACTTTCGACAACGCCTCGAACGCGGCGTATTCGACTTCACTGGAATGGCGGCGATTTCCAAGACTCTTATATCGTTCTGCTTGGCGATTCTAATGAAAAAGCGAAAGATGCTTTGTTTCTTGGTCGGCGTGTTGGAAGGGATGTAGATATTATAGGGTTGATGAGGACCTGGTTGAACCTGTGCGAGGAGCACCACAAACCGACATGTGGAATCCAGTCGCGGGATCACTTTGAAGATATGAGATCAAGGCCCTATTTTGGGGTGGTGGATGTTGTGGATATGAAACTCACGTCACTTCCTCCAGGCTCAAGGTATATAGCCCTGAGCTATACTTGGCCAGATTCGAGTCACCCGACAAGGTTCACGACGAAAAAGGGGCATGTTACTAGTCTTCAGCTGCCCAATGGCCTAGATGGATATATCAAATATTTTCCTCGAGCAATACGAGATTCGTTTGATCTCCTACGACACCTTGGAGAGAGATATCTTTGGGTCGATTCGATCTGCATTGTGCAAGACAGCAAAGATTCTTTAGAACTTAACCTGAAAATGATGGATCAGGTATACGGGAATGCGTACTTCACGATCTGCGCTGCTGATGATCCAGACGCAACTGCTGGTCTCGTTGCTCTTCATCCCGAAAGTCGTCATGCTTCACAATTCATCGAGCAATATGCACCGGGGATGCGCCTCATGGTGTCTCAGCTTACTGAGTCTTATATCCGGAAATCTAAATGGAACACACGAGCTTGGACCTTTCAAGAGCGTCTTCTCTCAAGGCGCTGCGCTATATTTTCTCGAGGGCAGGTTTTCTTCCAATGCCGCAGAGCGGCTATGTCGGAAGATATCTGGTCAGAGTCTCCTACTACTGGCTGGTCGATTGGTCTTGCAAAAAGCCCTCAACAAGTATTCTCTATCTTACCCGTACGACCTCTCCAAGTTTACGGTAGGCTTGTCGAGATGTATACACCTAGAGTCTTAGATTTCAAAGACGACATACTCGCAGCATTTAGCGGGATAAGCAATATGCTTGGAACTGCGATGAAAACAAACTTTGTCTACGGACTACCAGATGAATTTTTTGATTGGGCGCTTCTATGGGATTCCCGCCATTTTCAGCGGAGAAGACTCGAGCGGAGGAAGAGAGACTCGAATGGAAGAAAATTGGAGCCCATGTTCCCAAGCTGGTCCTGGTGCGGTTGGCTGGGAACTATGCATTATAAGCATGCTCTTTCGTCACTCTCACTCCATCCCCTCGAGATGCAATGGTGGTTCCTGCACCACACATGGATAGTTTGGTATGTTCGGGATTGCTGGGGCCGCTTGAGACTGATTCAGCAACCGTCACGTTCAGTGCAATCCAATGTGGATAACAATTTTGCAGGACCAGGAATGTCAACTCCGGGGCAATCCAAGCCACTTGACATGTACGGGAGAGAAATGCACTATCCAGATCGTGATGGCACCACCTTCAACCGAACTCTCCCGGATTTTCCATATTCGATTGAAAAGGCAGACCCGGACGAGAAGCGGGACCTGCTTCGACAAGACTCACGATTTCTTCAATTCTGGACCTGGTCAGCTCAATTATACGTTTCATTTGACGATTCTCACGACAAGCCAAAGCCCAGCCACGAGCTGCGGAGATTCGGCATCTTAGATAGCAAAGGGGACTGGTGTGGCAGCATATTACTTCGGCAGGACTGGGAGAAAAAGATCGACGACCAACACGTGCAGGAATTTCTTGCTATCTCTGACGCCAAAGAATTCTCGGCCGAAGAGTATGATTATTGGAATTACTATATTCCGGTTGAAAAAGAGTATTCCTCGTGGGATCTTTATTATGTACTAATGATTGAGCGTGATAAAGAAGGAATCGCGCGTCGTGCTGGGTTGGGAAAGGTCTTTAAGGAGGCTTTTTCATACTCGTGCGGGAGGGAGAAGGCATGGAATGAAATCATTCTTGGATGAGTTCATGAGTGCTTTTTGGCTGTACATTTGGGAATATTTATATTAACTATCTATGCATACTCTTCATGTCTTCATATTTATTTTCCTCATAAGAATTATAAAATTGTGTTTTGCCATAGTCAAAGCTGCTATTTCAAGACCTTTCCTGGCATTCCTGCCGATCGCTTTTACTTGGAGCAGAATGCTGCTTCTCAGTGCAACAATCAATAAAGCAGAAACAAAAGAACGACAAAGATACCCCTTCCCTAATCGAGAAATTTAAGCCATGGCAGCGTACTATTAGCGGTTCTTCCAATTGGACGAATTAGGTAGAATAATGTTTCTAAAAAGCAAGGCTTGCGAGCGCCTTACGCCCGAGTCATTGGACAGCATCCACCGTGAAGGGCCACCTGTGCCGGGCGCTGTATTGATAGCTGCAGGAAGCTGCAGGAGCGGCACTGCGAACTTATCTACGTGTGGCGATGTTATTGGGGTTACTTTCTGATTTTCATCGAATTTCACAAGAGGACGTGTCAGTTGGTTTTCCAGGCTTCTTGAAGAAGCCAGCCTTGTTCATATAGCGGGCTCAGATGTGTGCCAACAATGTATAATTAAGAATTTATAAGACAGTTTGCTGAATGGAAGAGTCTTGAATAAACTTAAAATAATATTTAACATTATTTTTATTTAATTTTAGCTAGCAATAGTAATTATAGTCGAGGTAGCGAAATAAGTCACGGGCTAACTATTTTATGCACTATTCGCGATGCTTACCCTACCTTCGCCCACAATTACTCATCTTAACACACCTAATATTACCAATACAGCCCCCTACTCACCTTCCAACCCCCCCACATATTTCGTCCAAGTTAGGAGCTAGGTTTAATAACTAACTTGTAAAGTATGCAAAAGTCGTATGCGAAAGTCTATATAAGGAATATAGA
>Ga0302325_10020834_pt1 | contig 13738 bp, 15 predicted proteins | sample Palsa_T0_2_FD_201948 | JGI IMG/M metagenome (GOLD analysis project Ga0302325, IMG submission 201948) | Peat permafrost microbial communities from Stordalen Mire near Abisko, Sweden - Palsa_T0_2 | ecosystem: Environmental > Terrestrial > Soil > Palsa > Peat permafrost | place: Sweden: Abisko... | reverse complement strand
ACTCGAGCTTTCACATGTACAGGTTCCGAGGGCCGGCGGAACCTTCCTTGAAGCGCCGGGGGGCGATTCAAGCGATCTTTTGGGCCGTCAAAAAGCTGCGCACGGTGTCGCTGGGTTGTGCACCGCACGACAGCCAGTACTTCACTCGCTCGGCGTCCAACTGAATAATCGCCGGATTCTTGAGCGGGTCGTAAGTTCCGACGACTTCCACAGTCCTGCCATTGCGGGGTTTGCGCTTGTCGAGTACGACAATGCGATAAAACGGTTGCTTCTTCTTGCCAATTCTAGCCAAGCGGATTGCCAGCACGTTTCACTTCCTCCTGGCCGAAGATTATAGCTGGTTCCGCCTGTTTGCGATACCCCGCTGACTTTTGCATTCCCCTGCTTGGCCCTATGTTTGGGATGCACGGAAGTGGCTAGGGTATGTCTGGGCATATACCGGTTGGCCGTGCAGAGTTACGCGTCCGCAGCAAACGATCGGTATCTTCCCGATCCCCTCCATTTGATGTAGGCTATTAGATATGGGTAGAAAGTTCAGAAAAAAGGCCAGGAGGCGCTCGCAGCGCGTAGCCGCCTGGATCTACGAAGTCGTTAATCCGATCGTTGAGGGGCTTGAGAGAGAGTTGTATTTTTTGCAGACAGGAAATGGAACTTGGAGATACTTCTCTCAACGCTGCGAATTCATTCGCCCCGTTCAGGAGTATGTCGATGGCTCGCAATGGCCGACCTACTCTGATTTCCTCGTCGAGCATCCGGAATTCAGGAAAAGGTTTCAATCTCACGACAGAAATCTAGATGCGGTGAACCAATCAGCGAGCGCAATATTTGGGGCTTTGCTTGGCAATAACCTATTTATTGAGAACGTTAACACTTCTTACCAAGCGTACGAGGAGCGGAGAATTCGGGATTCAATGGCTCCTGACCTTTCGCATATGAAACGGGATCTCCCCAAAATAGTCGCCGAATACCTTATCAATGGCATCTCGGATTTGCCGACTCATTATGCTGCCGCGAGATTTTGGGGGGAGGCTTCTAATGGTTTTCTGGAGTTTCTGAAATCAATCGATTTCTCTGATCATCTGCGATCTGCCGAGAAAAGGCTCGCGGCCCAATCACAAAAACTGATAACGGACCTTGAAATTATAAGAAGCAAATTCGCGGGTGCATTTGATTTGCCTGCGGCTAGACCGTCCGACCTTTCTGTGAACCGCTGAATGGCTCCCCCATACGCGATCATCCAACCCAAAACATTGATCTTCGACACCGGTCCCCTCTGGGAATACATTGTGTATTCCGCCGTAAATTGGCGCGCATTTGCAAGCCTTAGTGGAGAGCTGCGGGACGTGAAGAATCCAGCGGAATTCGAGAGGTTCAAATTTTTTATCTCACGCTTTCCCGCGAAAAAGACAACTCCTCACGTTGTCACGGAAATAAGCCGTAGAATTTTTAAAACCAAGCAAGCTCAAAGGGAACGCAAAGGGATATGGGAATCCGTTTATAGGGCTTTTGATGACTTAGGTATGCATGAAGAATTCTTCAGCTTGGCAACGATGCCTTCGGACCTTGTAGGAAGGTTGGGTGCGGCGGATGTCAGTCTCATTCAGCTTGGGAAAGAACTCGGAGAGACGCGACACAAGATACTTACCGTGGACGGGCCATTTGCATTCGAGTGCATTCAAGCGGGTCTTGAGGCAGTTTTATTATCCAGAATGTTGGCGGCAGAAGACCCGAACGCTTACACAGATTAATATTTATTGAATCTCAGATTTTAAGCGGAATCATCACGAAACGCCGCTAAGTTTGCCGAATCCTTTGAGGCGGCCCTTGGCGGCGAGCGAGCCATACTGCTTCATCATCTGGCGCATTTGCAAGTATTGCTTCAAGACCTGATTCACCTCCTGCACGGAGGTGCCGCTGCCACGGGCGATGCGTTTTCGGCGTTTGCCGTCGATCACGTTGTGATCGTTGCGCTCGGAGTTGGTCATCGAATTGATGATGGCTTCGATGCGTTTCAGGTGCGATTCGTCCACGTGCACGTCCTTGGGAACGTTTGCCAGCGGGCCCACTTTCGGGAGCATTCCCATCACCTGCTCGAGCGGGCCCATCTTGCGGATCTGGCGCAATTGGTCGCGAAAATCCTCGAGGGTAAATTCGCTGCGGCGCAGTTTTCTTTCGAGCTCAGCCACTTGCTTGGCGTCAACGGACTGCTCGACGCGCTCGATCAGCGAAAGCACGTCGCCCATGCCGAGGATGCGCGAGACGATGCGCTCCGGATAAAACGCATCGAGCGCGTCATATTTTTCGCCCGTGCCTACGAACTTCACGGGCGCGCCCGTCACCTTGCCGATGGAGAGGGCCGCGCCGCCGCGCGCGTCGCCGTCCAGTTTGGTCAGGACGACGCCAGTCAGGCCGAGCCTCTTGTGGAATTCGCCCGCGGAACGAACAGCGTCTTGCCCGATCATGGCATCCGCCACGAATAAGATTTCTGCCGGGGTGAGCTCCCGCTTCAGCGTGCCCAGCTCTTCCATCAGCGTGTCGTCGATGTGCAGGCGGCCGGCGGTGTCCACCAGGATCACGTCGCGCGCGGAAAGCTTGGCTTCGCGAATCGCGCCGCGCACGATTTCGAGCGGTTTATCGGTGCCCGCGCCGGGCCAGCACGGAACCTGGACCGCCTTGGCCACCTGGGCAAGTTGCTCGCGCGCCGCGGGACGGTACACGTCGGTGGAAACCACGATTGGCCGGTGGCCGTGCGCGGTAACCCACTTGGCCAGCTTGCCGGTGGTGGTGGTTTTGCCAGAACCTTGCAGGCCGACGATCATCCACACCGAGGGCGGACGCGAAGAGAAAAGAGGCTTGGCGTGCTTGCCGAGCAACAGCGCCAGCTCATCGCGCACGATTTTGATGACTTGCTGGTCGGGAGAAAGTTGCAGCAGCACTTCGGAGCCGAGCGACTTTTCGCGAATGTGCGCCAGCAGTTCATCGATTACGCCGACGTTGACGTCGCCTTCGAGCAGCGCCTCGCGGATTCCGGCCAGGGCTTCGTCTACGTGCTCCTGCGAGAGTTTTCCCTGTCCGCGCAGGTTTTTGAAGACTCGTTGCAGTTTGTCTGTCAGGTTCTCAAACATCAGGCATTGCCCCTACGATCGAGTGCGCGATTGCTTTCCTGCGAATCTTCATTCTAGCAGGAGGAACGGATACTTGCTGCGTTGGCTTTTCGACGATGCGTCCGTCACGGGAACGACGGCTAACTTGTCGCGGGGGCGCGAAAAATATTTGACACAGAGAGCACGGAGGGCGCAGAGAAAACCTGGCGTGCCGCACTCTTGGGGGGACCGAATCTTTGAAGGAGGATAGGTTTGATGATGGCGGTCCACATGGCGTAGAGCTTGGGAGTCGGATGCAGGCCGTCGGCGATGAATAGGTCGCGGGGCAAATTCCCATTGGCTTCGAACATGGGCGTGGCGATGTCGATGTATTGCACGCGCTCTTGCGTCGCGGCGTAGTCTTGCATCAGCTTGTTTGCCGCTTTCATCTCTGGCCACTGGTTCCAGCGCAGCTTGGAGGGCTTGATGGACACGATGTAGATCCAGGTGTCCGGCAGCGCGCCATGCACGATCTGGACGAATTTCCGGAAATCTCCCGCCACCATTTCGGGCGTCTTGGAAGAGCCCCCCGAGAGATCGTTATCTCCTTCGTAAACGACGACGGCGCGCGGGTGGTAGGCGACCACGATGCGATTCGCATATTGATCGAGGTCGGAAAATTCCGAGCCGCCAAAGCCTCGATTGATCACATCGAGCGGCTTCATGTCCGAAACAAGGGTGGCCCAAAATCGAAAACTGGAGCTCCCCGCAAAGACAATGCAGCCCGGTTTGGGCGGATGCGCTTTATCCTGCTCTTCAAAATCGCGAATCGCCGGTTCCCATCCCTGCGCGAGCACGCTCCGAAAGAAAACACGCACACCGAGACCGAGCAATAACACCATGCAAATTCCCACGCCGACGAATCTCTTTCGCATCGCGCCGCCTTCCAGCCTTTGCATAGGCCAAGACTATACCTAGCCGTGAGCAACATCAACGCTTAAGCCCGATAGATCACCCAACTCGAGAATTTGGATCGATCGTCGGCCCTTTATCTCTTGGTAGCGCCGCCGGGACGCCGACGCTACTTTTTCTTGGAATTCGCTGGCTCCAAGCCACTCTTTTTGATGGCTGCGTACGCGGCCGGTGATGCAAGCCATTGGATTAGCGCTTTGGCCGCCTCGGGGTGCGTGGACGTGGTGGGAATGCCCGCGGCAAACACCGTGACCCTTTGCGCCCCGGGCGGCAGCGGGCCAACGATGTCGATACCCTTCACGATACGCAGCTCGCTGATCTGTTGGAAGCCGATCTCAAATTCGCCCGTGGCAACCACTCCGCCTACCGGATCGGCCTCGATTTTCCGGCTCTTGGCCTTGATCTGATCGGCGATCCCGAGCTTGGGAAACAATTCGGTGGAGAGATAGACGCCGCTGGCGCTGTCGGAATAGGCAATCGATTTTGCCGCCAGCAGCGTGCGCTTCAGCGCTTCCAAGGTGCTGATGTCGGGCCGGGGCGCTCCGGCCTTAACGGCCATGCCCATCAAGGATTGCACCAAGTCGACTCGGCTGCCCGCCCGGATTTTTCTTTGCTTGATCAGGTCATCCAGAGCAGTTCCGGCCAGGATCACCACATCGATCGCCTCGCCACGTTCGAGGCGCACCGGGATGGCGTTGCGCGTCGCTCCCATGGACGGACCGAACTCCGTGAGAAGTTTGTCGTGCGTGGCGGCTTCGTATACCGGCGCCAATTCCAGATAGGCGGCCGTGAACCCGCCGGACGTGACGACCTTCACTTCGTCCGCGCGCCCCGCTGCAGCGGCGAGAAGCGCGCAGAGCAAGGGCAGGACCGCGACAACGCCGAATCTCCTCAGGAAAATCGTTTTCATTTGATTCCTTTTCCGATGCGCTTACTGCACGGACCATGCAAACTTCCCGATCATAGGGCATTTCGCCGCGTCTTGACAGATCGTGGAACGACTAAAACCCACAGGCTGAAGCCTGAGCCACCGAAACCTTGCTTTACTTCTTCTCAGGCGCGCCGTAATCGCGCCCCGGAAGTTTGTCGGCATGGTTTACTCGTTCGTCATATTCCTTAATAGAGGACAAGGTGCAGGGATGCGCGTCCAGCACCCAATCCTTCCGCAATTTCCAGAAACCGGTGATGGACCACGGATGCGCATAGTTCTGGGGATCATCGAAGGTCAGGACAATCTTCAGGGTGTCCTGGTCCAGGCGCTGCCAGCGTTCGGTCTGATGCATCGATTCGCTGATCGGAAAACCTTGCCAGGTCAGAAAAGCCTTGCCGTTGTAGGCGGCCGAGTCAACGACGAAAGTGTCTCCGTCCCAGTGGCCGATGGAATATCCCATGTATTCGGGATCGGCGTCGTCTGGAATTTTCCGCCCGTCAGTCCAGATTTCCCGCCAATTGTCGTAATACTCGAAGTGCTGCAGCAGCCGGTCGCGAGTCGCAAGGATTTCAAACGGGCGCGGAGTAAAGAAATTGCGCGACACACCGAAGGGATCGCAGTCGAGCACGGCCCCGGCCGCGATGAATTTGGCGTTGGCCAGGTATTGCGCCTGGCCTGCGGGGGTGAAGGGAGGCAGCGGATTGGGATGGCCGCCGAGATCGAGTGGATTCACCTCGCCTTTCGGCTGCAGATAAGGGGCGGGATTCCAAATTCCAGTCAGGTCACGCGCGTCGAACGCACCCGCCTTCGCGTTCGTCTTCGCCGCGCCGGAGCGATCGGTTTGGGCGCGCGCAACCGCCAATAAGGCAAGCGCTGTTGCCAACGCAACCGCCGAAGCTAAGATCCGTTTTCGCATTCTAAATCCCCCGCACGAGCCGTACGGCCTCGTCCTACTTCTTTTGGGATTTCCCATAATCGAGGCCCGGTAGGTGATCCGCGTGGTTCACCCTTTCATCGTATTCCTTGATCGCGGATAGGGTGCAGGGATGCGCATCCAATACCCAGTCTTTCTTCAATTTCCAGAAAGCCGTGATCGTCCAGGGCCGTGAATAGTTTTTCGGGTCGTCGAACGTAAACGCGATCTTCAAGGTGTCTTGATCCAGGCGCTGCCAACGCTCCGTCTGGTGCATCGACTCGCTCAGCGGAAGGCCGGACCAAGAGAGAAACTGCTTGCCGTTATAAGCGGCCGAGTCGACAACGAATGTGTCTCCGTCCCAACGGCTGACGGAATACCCCATGTACTCCGGATCGGCATCCGCTGGAATTTTCCGCCCGTCCGTCCAGATTTCGCGCCAATTGTCATAATACTCGAAGTGCTGCAGCAACCTGTTTTGAGTCAAAAGGATTTCAAATGGCCGGGGCGTAAAAAAATTCCGTGCCGTGCCGTACGGATCGCAATCCAGAACGTCGCCTGCCGCAATGAATTTTGCGTTGGCTTGGAACTTTGCCTCGCCCGATGGTGTGAATGGAGGGAGTAGGTCGTTCTTAGCAAACGCCCGGCCATAGGTTATGGGGGGCTCATCCTTGGGTTGCATATTGGGTACAGGGTTCCAAATTCCGGAAAAGTCGTGCGGGTCGAAGGCCGCGGGCTTGGCATCTGCCTTTGCCACATCCGGGTGATCTGCCTGGGCGCGCGCGACCGGAACGAAAGCGAACGCTGCCGTCCAGGCAAGCGCGTAACTCATGAACCGATTTCGCATTGCAACTCCTCTTGTCTTGCGGCTCTCAGCCGCCGATTCAGCCGTAAGAGCCTGCATCGCGCGAGAGCAGTGAACACAAAAATGTTCAAGCTTGAGCCGCTACTGCTGCGGCGGTTGTTCGCCCAATGCGCCGCCCGTCAACTCCGCGCCACCGGGGAGAACGACCTTTCGCAGCATTCCCACGGGCGTACCTTTCTTGCTCGGAACGATCGTGATGGTGATCTGGTCGCCGGGGTGCAGCGTTTCCCGGGTCCAGCCGGCCCTTTTCAAAACGGCCGGAGCGAGGGTTTCGATGGTCCAGTTCACGACTTTGTTCGAATCGTCTTTCGCGTCCAGAAAAATCTGGCAATGCGGATTGGACCAAAAGAATTCCGTCACAGTTCCTTTAACGGCTATGGGATGCTGCACGTCGTAATCCGATCCGCCGTGGTGCGCGAGCACCGGAACGCAGGCCATCAGGAATCCAACAACCAGGCCGAAACCCTTTCCCAGCTTGCTATTCATGTGGCACCTCGTCGCGCAGTTCCTCGAATCCCTGTTTCGAAGCAGGAGCAGAAAACAGCCGGAGTCCCATCTACTGGGTGACGATAGCCGGCAGAAATTCATCCGCAAAGCTTATAGGAATTGTACCTACGCCCGGAAAGTCTCGGAGTCAAGAAAAAACGCCGTTGGAGGCCGGGACGTCCGTCCCGACGAAAGGCGAAGAGTTCTAAAGTTAAGACAGCGCCACCCAGGCACGAGGATTGCCTTCCGAGACAGTTCGTTCTATGTTGCGGGCGGCCGCGCAAGGCAACGGCGGAGAAATAAACCCATTTCAACTTCTCTAGACTCTGCCATTTTCTTGGGCTCCGGGGAGCAATGACTCGCCAAAACGATAAGGAAAAAGTGAGGGCGTTCTACGACTTGGTAAGTTCCCATTTCCACGATTTGTGGGGCGAGCATTTCCATCATGGCTATTGGATTCGCGGCGATGAAACCAAGGAAAGGGCTCAGATTCAGCTGATCGATCATCTCGCGCAACGGGCGAACCTGCGGCCCGGGTGCAGAATTTTAGACGTTGGTTGCGGCACGGGCGCCAGCAGCATTTATCTGGCCAAGCATTGCCAAGTGGAAGCAACGGGGATTACGATTTCCGCCGTTCAAGTCAATCTGGCCAGGCAAGCGGCGGCCAGGGAAAATATGAATGCGAGATTCCTTTTAATGGACGCCGAAGCGATGCAATTTGAGGAGTTATTCGATGTTGTTTGGTCGGTGGAATCCATATCTCATTACCAAGACATCGCGAAATTCTTTGCAGCCACCGAGAAATTATTGACCCCCAATGGGACCCTGGCCGTGATCGATTGGTTCAAGACGGAAAATCTCAACCCGGCGGAGTACAAGCGCAACATCGCCCCGATTGAAAAAGGAATGCTGGTTGAATTGAGAACGATGCAGGAGTACGAGGCGTGGATCACGGCCAACCGCTTGAAAATCGTCAAGACGGAAATCCTGAATGAGCACTGCGCCAAATCATGGGACCTCGGCCTGGACATTATCCGGAACAGATCGTTATGGAAACTTGCCGCCACGCACGGCGCGATGTTCGTCGATTTTCTGAGGGCGTTTCGGGCCATGAGGGCCGGCTTCGCCTCGGGCAAGTTTGTGTATGGACTTGTGGTCGCGCAAAAGATTTAGGCGAATGCCTCGACGGATAAGTCGAGGGCGCCTCGGGCCGGAAAAAATCATGGAACAGAATATCCGCAAGTTGCTGCACGAAATCGAAATGCAGGGCCGGCGGAATGACGCGCGTGCCGGCGAACGCGCGCGCATGATGCTCAATCTCGATCCGGCGAGCGCCGAACTCCTCAGCATCCTTGTGCGCGCCAGCGGCGTGACGCGGGCGCTCGAGATCGGCACCTCGAACGCTTACAGCACCATCTGGCTGGCCTGGTCGCTCGCCCCGGCCGGCGGACGCGTCATCAGCATCGACCACAATCCCGATAAGCACACCCTGGCGCGCGAGAATCTTCGCCGCGCGAATTTGCTTGACCGCGTCGAGCTGCGCACGGGCGACGCCACTGAAATTGTCCGCCAGCTCGACGGGCCATTCGATCTGGTGTTTCTCGACGCCGATCGCCGGAAATTTCCCGAGCTGATGGAAATCCTGCTCCCCAAGCTCGCCCGCAAGGCGCTGGTGATTGCCGACAACGCTCTCTCCCATCCGGAGGAGATCGCCAGCTACCTGAAATTCGTTTCGCGGCTTGCGGACTTTCAGCACACTACCGTGCCGGTAGGCAAAGGGCTGAGCATCGCCTATCGCGGCTGAACGGGGCGGCTTCCGTTTTCATTTAAAGAAAACATGGATTGGATTTATGTAGGACGGGCTTCAGCCTGTCGCTTTTGCATTTTGCGCGCGCACGAAAACCCGCAGGCTGAAGCCCGCGCCACTGAAGCCGATCTCCCACGGGACGGATCTATTCCGAGACCACGCCGTACGTTATAATCTTGCCCATGCGATGGTACCTTTGGCCTTGCTTGACGTTCCTTCTCCTTGGCGCCGTTCTTGTCGCCGCCCAAACTTCTGTTCCTGGCGCCTCTTTTAACGTTCTCCCTCAAACGCGCGATGCCGCCCAGCAGATCATCGGGGACAGCATCTTGAACGGGAAGGCCTACGAATACGATGCCCATCTCGCCGACTTGATCGGCCCGCGACTGACCGGCTCGTCCAACTATATGCGCGCGGTGGAATGGACAGAGCAGCAATTTAAAGAGCTCGGTCTTGCAAATGTTCACACCGAAGATTGGACCATCCCGGCGACCTGGGAGCCGGAAGGACCGGCGAGCGGGCGAATCATCGAACCGGTTGCCCACCCGTTGCACATTTATTCCGTTGGCTGGAGCCCCTCCACGCCGCCGGGGGGCGTTCAGGGCGAAGTGGTCTACGTTCCGAGTTTTCTTCCCGAGGCGCTGGACTCGCAGAAGGCGCAGCTTAAGGGAAAGATAGCGCTGGTGGATTCGGCAAGCTACGGAGAAAAGTACAGCATCGCCTCAGTCTATGAGGGATTCGGCCGGCTGCATTCCTTTTCGCCAACCGCCATTCTTACCACCGGAATCGCCGGAGGGGGCGAATCGGTCATCGCAGCCGGTTTGGGAGGTACCGTCTCATCGGTTCCCGAGGCGCAGGTTGGCCGGGAGGATTCCTTGCTGATCAAGCGGCTGCTCGAACAGGGTCACGTCATCGTGCAGTTCTCCATGGCCAATACGATTGGAAAGGATGTCAAGGTCCCGAACGTGATCGCGGAGATCCGCGGCAGCGAATTTCCAAACGAGGTGGTCATCGTGGGAGCGCACCTGGATTCCTGGCTGCCGGGAACCGGCGCTCAGGATAACGGCACGGGAGTGGCCAGCGTACTGGAGGCAGCGCGCGCGATTCAGGCGCTGCACCGTGCGCCCCGCCGCACGATTCGTTTCATGCTCTTTGGTGGAGAAGAAGAGGGCCTGCTGGGATCCGTGGCCTACGTCCGGCAGCACCTGGCGGAGTTGCCGACGATCGACGCCGTTCTGGTCACGGACAGCGGCTCCGAGCCCGCCAAGGGCTGGTATCTGATGGGACGCGAAGATGAAAAAGGAGCAATCGTGGCGATGAAGCCGCTGCTCGCCGGGCTCGGTGCCGATGGCGTCTCGTCGGACAACGGATTTATCTTCCAGTCGGATCATTCACCGTTCGATGTGCTTGGGGTTCCATCGCTCGTGCTCTGGAACGACATGGATAAATACATGCCGCTGCACCATAAGGCAGGGGACACCTTCGATTCCGTGGTTGAGAAGGATTTGGCCCAGGGTGCGGCCGTGGTGGCCGTGACGGCCTATGCGATCGCGGACAGCAAGGATCCCTTCGCGGCGCACCTCTCACGCGCTGAAATGCAATCGATTCTCCAAAAAGCCGCCTTGCTCGACGGGTACAACTATCTGAAGTCGGTCGGCATGCTGCCCTAGCACCCTCGTGATTCATCCGGATCTCGATTCACGCAGGCGCGCCTTTCATTCGTCCTCATCGCAGAAACGCAACTAGGCCGCAGCGCCAACGCCCTTTCCTAAATGTAACTGGCACTCCCCTGCAACCTGCGGTCATATTGACGTAGGGCCACGAGCAGAGTACTGTGCGAGCATGGCTAAGAAAAAGACGTCGAAGAAAAATGAAAAGAATGCCTTCCTCGGAAACCTGGATCGCCTCGGCGGAAAGAAATTGATGCAGCATGGCGCCGAAGAATCCTCTCGCGTGAAGGAGTCTCGCAAGCACTCCGTCGGCGGCGCACGCAGGTCGGGCTGACCGTTATCCAAATTAAAGAATTGACCCTGGCGATGCAGAGGCGTGCGCCGATTCGCGAAATTGCCGCGGCGGCCGCCTTGTAGGGGCACGACATTGTCCCGCCCCTACGGAGCCAACTTGAATTTTTGGACACGGCGTCCGTCCACGGACTCGCCCACGTAGATGTTGCCTTTGGAATCCACCGCCATCGTGTGCGCGTGCATGAATTCGCCGACCTGGTGGCCTGGGCGGCCGAAACTGCCCATCACGTGTCCATTAGACCGGTCCACGATGTCGATCTGCTCGTCGATTTCGTTGATCACGTACATGAATTTCTGACCTTCGTCCGGCGAAAATTCGATGGACGAAGCCGATCCCACCAGCGCCGCTTCCCGCCTGGCTCCCGCACCCTTGGCGGGAATGGGGGTCCAGATTTTGTAGGAGAACGGCATGTTTTCCTGAAAATGGCCGGTGGTATCGAAAAGCTGAAGGCGATTCATCCATCGGTCGCAAACATACACCAGGCCGTCGTTGCTTACCCGGACGCAATGCGGCGTGGGGGCGGGGGCGTTCGTTTCCTCGGGCGAGCGGTACAGCTTCCATTGGCGCAGGTACTGTCCGCTAGCGTTAAACACGACGACCCGAAAATTATTGCCGCCCTTTCCTTTCGCGTGGCCGTCGGCAACGTAAACGTCGCCATTGTGCGGATCGAACCCGATTTCCGAAACGCGGAAAAATTGCGAATGGCTTGAATTCAAGGGCGTGCCGTTTACCGTGCCGTCCGAGGAATCGAAAACACCGCGCTTGCCAATTTGCATCAGCAGGTCTTTTCCGTCGTGAGAATATTCCTGGACGATGCCGTCCTCGGAGCCATTCAGCCAAACATGGCCGTCGCGGTCGATCGCGCAGCCGTGCAGATCCTTGGGCAACAGATTGGGATCTCCCCAGGAATGGACCACGTTGCCTTGCGGATCGAATTCGATCACAGGAGGCGCGGCTTGGCCGGCATTCAGCTCGTCGCCGGTCAGCCCCTCTAGATGGCCATCCATGCCTCCTACATCGTTCACTCGCTGTACGAGGAGTACGTGGTCCTTGGAATCGACGCACAGACCGCCGATTTCGCCTGTCACCCAGCGGCCCGGCAAGGGCTTGGGCCAAGAGGGGTCCACCTCGAATTTAGGGGCGCTGGATTGCGGGTGCAGCGGCGGCGGATTCAGAATAGTCACCACCGCCAACGCCATGGCGGCGCAGGCGATCGACATTCTGAAACTACTTCGTTTTCGGTTTTCTCTCACTCGCTTCGCCCTATACGATTCGCTTTGCAAAAGCGCGCCGTGCGCCCGCCAAAATCCTTGGAGAATGTTGCAGTACGCCACGAAAAACCCCGCCTCTGAAGAGGCGGGCTACAGCAGATCTTGCGCGATTGCTGTAGCCCGGGTCTTTAGACCCGGGGGTTTTCTGCCCGCTTGAGAAAACGCTTTGGAAGGCGCCATACTTCGATTTGGCAATGCCTCAGTTTTTACACATCAGCCCAGGAAACCGTTTAACTCCGCCAGTAAAAGATCCGGTATTTCCTCGGGAATGAAGTGGCCGCTGGGAAGCTCCTTGCCGCTGACGTTGGAAGCGCGCTCTCTCCACGTGTCCAGCACATTGTACAGTTTCGGCCAAGCGCCGCGCTGCCCCCACAAAACTAAAAGGGGGCACGAGATTTTGCGATCCAGATCGGCGGCGTCATGCACCAGATCGATGGTTGCCCCCGCGCGATAATCCTCGCACGTCGCGTGAATCGATTCCGGGCGGCGGGCACATCGCAGGTATTCCGCGTATGCTTCCTTGCTGAGCGCGGCGACTGGAAGCCTGCCGAAGCGCGACGTCAGCCAAGTTTCGGCGCTGTTGCCGATGAGGGTTTCCGGGAGCGGCGCGGGCTGAATCAGGAAAAACCAGTGGAAATTCACGGTCGCAAGTTCCGGTGTGACGCTGTGAAAAAATTTGTAGGTGGGGATAATGTCGAGAACGGCTAGCTTGGTCACGCGGTCCGGATGATCGATCGCCATGCGATGGGCCACTCGTCCGCCGCGATCGTGGCCTACCAGCAAAAATTTCTGAAAGCCCAGGCTAGCCATCAGGTCCACCTGGTCCTGGCCCATAGCGCGCTTCGAGTATCCAAAATGATTTTCCCCGTCGGCGGGGGCGCTGCTGTCTCCGTAACCGCGGAGGTCGGCCGCGACCACCGTAAATTTCTGGGCCAACTGGGGTGCAACCTTGCGCCACTCGATGTGCGTTTGCGGATAGCCGTGCAGGAGCAGCAGCGGAGGGCCGGTCCCGGCGGTGACAAAATTGATGGTGGCGCCCGAGGTTTTTACCGAGAGGTGTTTGAAGCCTGGGAAAAATTCGGAGGCGGGAAGTGTTTGGTCGGCTTGGTTCATGGCGCGGGCGGCGCGGGGAAGCGCGTCGCCGGCGGAAGCGAGGGCGCCAATGCTTATCGCTGCTGCCTTCTTGAGCAAATCTCGACGGGCGTTGTCGGGCATGGATTCATTCCTCCCAAGAGTATGAGGGACAGGCTTCATAGGTCGGGGAAAAAAGTCCCACAATCATTTTGTCATTCCGAGCAGAGCGAGGAATCTCTCATTCTTTTCGTTGGCATAACCCTTGGAGGGATTCCTCGCTCCGCTTGGAGTGACAAAACAACTGACTTTTTCCG
>Ga0302325_10020832_pt1 | contig 13739 bp, 6 predicted proteins | sample Palsa_T0_2_FD_201948 | JGI IMG/M metagenome (GOLD analysis project Ga0302325, IMG submission 201948) | Peat permafrost microbial communities from Stordalen Mire near Abisko, Sweden - Palsa_T0_2 | ecosystem: Environmental > Terrestrial > Soil > Palsa > Peat permafrost | place: Sweden: Abisko... | reverse complement strand
GATGGCGGAACTTCGAGAACCAGGCGCTAGGTTTCTTGACTTGGAATTCAGGAACTGTGTGTTTGTTAGTCGTAGCTCGCTTTGGAATTAGAGTAAACATACCATCCTTCAACTCTTGGTCCATTCTCCAGCTCAAGAAAGCTTTCTCGTAAGCTGACTCTCCAAGGGAGAAAAATGGTTCTCGGCCCTTGATATGTCTGGCCTTCTGCTTCCCCGGATCTACGGTAGCTGCTATATTAGATACCGGTTCAACTACTGGCTCAGGCTCCTCTTGAATCGTCGGCCCAGATTCTTTAATAGCAGTCTTCGTAATGGTACTCTGGCAACAAGGCGGGTATCGTCGCATATGGAAAGACTGGCTAAGTCTTGGCTGGACCAGGAGGGTTCTGCCATTGATGGTCCTAGTAGTCTTCTGCAATCTCTTGGCAGCAAAATCCCATACATGCTCTTTTTCGGGGAACTTGAATTCCCAGTTGTTGCTTGCTTCGTCGAGGATCTGCATCTGAAGTAATGTTGCTGCTTGTCGCTCAGTGATTTGTGTTGGAGAGTCGATGTTGAAACCCGCCTCCTGGGCAAGTTCTGGTGCAATCTTGTGCAAGTCCTGTGCCAATCGCTCGAGCGTGATATCTTCGACTGGGGGCGGAGTTATATTTGGGTCTTCAGAACGGTTAGACGGCGTGATCTTCTTCATTTTTGCTTCAGCCTCCACTCCCACTTTGAGTTGCTGCTGAACACGTTCGTCAATTTCCGGATCAGGCTGTGCGAGGACCGTCGCGTGAGATTTCAGGTCACGCCCCAATCTGAAAGCGATCTGTTGCAAGTGGTGATATTTGTTTGGTTGGACGATTGGAGGGCCTACGTTTCCAACAGCGTCATATCGCACTTCGAGTTTTCCCTCTTCATCCCTTCTTACACCCGCCGAATAGGGTGCATCTTCCCTTGAGATTACATACTTGTTCTCCGGATGACCGCTAAGCGGAATTCTAGATACACCAATTTGATCGCTAGATAAATCATCAAGACTGGGTTTGTCAGTTCAGAATACGAGTTTGGACGATGTGACTGACTGTATCTTGCCCGCCGATGCCATCGCCTTCAGATACTTAGTCACAGAATTCAAGTCCCAAAGATGAGGGGTTCCAGCACTACCACTAGTTTTTGTCATCCGTTTGTTGCCAGTGGCCTGTCTCACTTCATCTGCGGTCATCCATCTAGTACTTTGTACTGTTGAGTCGTGTTGAATCTGCGTAAATAACTCATGGTGACCTGGGTTTGTTCCAGGCCTCTGGGATTCTGGAGCAGGCAGCCATAGGGGAATTTCTGAAAGCTCTGCTATGTCTATCTCAAACTCCTCGAGTCTGCCGAGCTCCTCCGGTGTATTGAGTAAACCTGGAATTTCAGCTCCATATTCGCATGCCTCCTCATCCCATGAGTCCCCTGATATCTGTTCGAGGAGTTCCAGATCTTTCTGTGTCAACATTTGGTCATCGTACAGTGGGTGAGGCTGAATATTAGAATGAAGCTGGTGATGAAGCCCCGCATCAACAAGGAGGAGGAGCTGTTGAAGGAGTGGACGCGGAGCGGAATCCACAGCGGCAATCATCATTTCGTTTGTTGCAGCCAAATTTTTGAGTTGGTTTCTTCTGGCTTGGTGGAATTCATTGACACTTGCAATGGAAATAGGACCCTTGTAATTGTCTGGAGCTGGTAAGAAACCACCCTGGCCGGAGTTGGTACTAGCTCGAGCAAGTCCGTAATCAAATTCTTTGCATTGACGAAATGCGAACATTTTTCTCGTATACTCAAATGGGTCCATCTCAAGCGGCCGGTCTTCAGGCAGGAGGGGCAGGCAAAGAGGCACTTCTTTCTCTGGCCGTTGTATAGAAAGTGGTAAGTCCACTATTCTAAAGCGGTCATCCGGGCGATGCTGTTCTTGATTCGTGCCTAGGAGGTTCAAAGCAAGTTCAATAGCCGCTCGTTGAATTCCCCGCCTTTCAGCTTTGGGTGTAAAGTTTATTTCTCCACTATAATTTACTTTAGCCCGATCCTGGAACCTTTGGAATTGCATGGGCTTCTCCTGTTAGCGGGGTTCTGCAGAAGTCAGATGCGTATGAAACTTACCGTCAGCGAAATGAGCCACTGTACATATGATTTTATGAACTGGTCTTTCATAGAGCGTAGAAGCATAGCTCTTGTGTCTCTGGCAGTCCCAGCGTTTTTCTTCGCGCTGTTTGTCTCGGCATTGATAAATTTTGCGTCGTTAATCAAATCTTGAGGCATGAAGCGTAGCAGTAATTGCTCCTCGATATCGCACCGGCTCTCGCACCCATCCTCTACATAACGTCGTAAAATAGCATACATGTCATGCCATTGTCGAAGTATAAGGTCTTGAAGCCGATTACTGATGGTTCCAGAGTTGGTAGACCCATCAGGATTTGTCGTTCGTTCCTTCCAAAGTCGGGCACGCGAACAAACTTCTGCTATGGCCTCTGAAGTGGCGTACCAAGGATCCAAGATTATCCCAAAGTCTGAGATTCCTTCCTTCCACTTTTCAAACTGGGTTGGAAACTGTTCCAGTGCGTGCGAGAATGCTAGACTGTCTCTCACGTCCAGTCCAGGTTTTGCCAGGTATTGTCTGTCGAGGCAGGAAATCCGATCTTTCAGGAATCTGAGACGAGGCGGTAACAGCGCTCTCAGTAAGTAGTTCAACTTGTCTTGTTGCTCTTTATTGATTGTCTTGAGTCTCTCTCCTCTAAGGAGATTGTTGATTTCAATCTCCAATTCGTTTACTTCGGCCTCGTTCGGGGGCGCAACGCGTGGAGGTGGGGCACGCGGTGACGCTCCTGCTGGTCTTCTTGCGATCAGCTCTTCAGTGCGGTTGGGAAGCACTGGATTCTCAAGTATGGACTCAATTTTCCGCATTATATCGCTATTTAACATCAATCTTTTCCAACACAAATATTCGACAGCATTGGCGGTATCTTGATGGCGTTTGTTGATATCTTCACCCTGCCGTTGTGTTCTGTTTAGGAGTTCGACGACATTTGCAATTCGGGTGAGAATACGTACTCTTGCGATCTCGGGGATTATTTGCATCAGAAAGTCAATTTCGTCCTGGCTCAGAGCCATGTTCGACCTGATGCGAAGCGCAGTGTCGTGAAATCTTTTCTTCACATCATTAAGATTTTTTGGACACAACTTCTCGTATAAACTCCGTGCACTAGCATCCACACCGGCAACGGAAAGAGTAATTTGGGCTCCCGAGGAATCGACCGAAGTCATTTGGAAAAATCCTGGAGTTGGCTCCACAATTTGAATCCTGCCATTTGAAGCAAAAAGCTGTTCCCTTAATAGGGCATGACCAAGAGATATTGTAGCTTCTATCAAAGCATCGTCTTCTGGCTCTTTGACTGAACGTGAACATATCTCGTTTAAATGTTCGTGGACAAAGACGCGGAAGCGTTGCAGGACTGGGCGAAACCGTGGTGCGAGTAACAAATCAAGTGACTGCATGTCTTCATCGTTGAGTCCATTTCCCGTTGAAATCAAACCATTGATGAGATCTTGTAGCTTTCGGAGAGCAAGTGGGAGGTTCTTTAGACGTGTGATGGGAGGAAGACTCTGATAGCCTTCAACTCGTAACCTCAAAACCCCAGGTTGATTGTCATTTTGGTCTCCTTTGACGATCTTGATGTCGGTGGACGGGAGATCATTTAACCAGGATTCGTATCCTTCATGCCACGCTGACCACATTTGGGTCCAGTCACCGAGCTCATCCCCAGTCAAAGTGGTCTCCCTTGATTTTTCATCTAGGACTCTGAGATTCCTGTCAAGTTCCACTAGATAAGGAGGTAAAACGGCTCGTAGTTGGCCTAGCAGGACATCACTTTCGTCCCAACTCAGCCCCGAATTCCTCCGTGTTCGAAGAAGAGAGTTGATTTGAGTTTCTAGGCCGATAACTTGCGATGGACTATAAGAGGCAATGACTGTGCTGGGCGAGAGCGAGTTGGTGATTCTCACAAGTTGCGAGGTCTGAACCTCAGGGCCCGTAGTCACCTCAGGTGCGAGAAGTCCAGAGATACGCTCAAAAGTATTTTCGTCGCGAATGAGCGCAACGCTCGGTTGAAAACCCAGTGTTATCCTGTCGAGTGGAAGCGCTTCTCGTGGAGCAACCTGTACACGAATTCCAGTAGCCACGAGATCTCTGAACCACGAAAAGTATGCGGTCCGAAACGCATCATCCAAGAATTTTACATTATCTGCAAACTCCTTCTTTTCTCTTTGGGTAACACTTCTTCTAGATTCGAACTGGTCTTTGTATCTTCCAGCGCGCTCCATAGCCAGGTACACAGTATCTGGAAAGAATTGTGTAAGTAAGGCTGTCACTCTGGTATAATCCTCTAAGTTGGGCGGCCGACTGTTTTTTGAACGATTTTGATAGTTACGAACTAGCCCCAAAATGCGATTGATCTCTGACTCAACGGCTCTTATTTGCGGTAATAAAGCACTGAAATCCATTAAATCTTCGTTTTGATCCCCATTTCTGTTTCCATGGCCATTGCTGTCGTCCAGGGAGGTTGCAGAAGTTTGCGGAGATGAAGGTAGCCTAGATGATTGCAAAAGAGACGGACTACTCGATGCAGACACCAGCTCAGCAGTCATGAAGGCATTGAGATGCCAATCGAGAACCGCTTTAGACTCCGGCGTATTCGAGTCTTCATGTGCAACCAGCACATCTCGAAGTAGTTGCGGTAATTGTGGCCGTATGTCTGCGGGGAACAAGAGACGAGATTGAGCTTGGTTGTTGCGAATTATGTCTCTGATAGACTCTGGCATCCCTTGAAATTCTGGAGATGAAGGCGTGAGGAGAGGGCCGCGGTAGTATACAACACTTGGATCATCGTCTGGGTCAATGCGTGGGTTGGGCTTCTTGATTCGTATCGTGTGGCCCTTTTTGCATCGGATCCAGCAGCTGAAGGCGGTTACCCAGGAATCACCAAGTTTCCTCTTCTCCTCTGAATTGTCTGCGGCGCTCAAATAGAGCTCATTGAGTTTTTTCAGGGCTGGATATTGAAGATCATCACAATGATTTCTGAGTTCCCTTAAGTAGTCTGGTGGTTCCTGGCCTGATTTCACTGAAGCATAGGTTGAAAGTACCTGGTTGATTGCAGCAGATTTGCGATTGAAATATGTTTCCAGATCCTCGCCGGATTCATTGCGAGGATTTCGACAATACATTACTCCTGGAGATTTATTTTGCTGCTCTGGAAATGGCATTTTGACGATGATGCGAGTTCCAAGTCCATGCCACCAGGCGTCCCACCGGGAGCGGACTGCAGCTACGATAATCTTGGCCTGAGCCCGCTCATTATCATCAAGCCCGGGATTAGCCTCCTTCTCCAGCAGCGCATGGTAAGGAGTTAGGAGGTTTCGAAGGTCAGGATAGACAACCTCTGAAAGTAACCTCCGGAACGGCTCAGATCCTCCCTCCATGTCGGCAAGGTTTATATTACGTGCCAGATCTTTGTTGATATCCTCCTGTAATTTTTGGGCTTCCAGAGACAATTGAAGATCGCGCCGAGCCTTTGCTGGGACATGAGGGATAGTTGTAAGGTCCCAAGGGAGGTAGAGGATATTCTTCTGATCGCTCTTCATCTCAGCAGGGCGCAAGTACCAGAATTCTGCTCCACCCGAACGCTTCAAGCTTTCTTTCCACTTCGATTTTAGTTCCTGTTCATCTTTCTCAAGCTCAAGAGCCTTCGCTTGATTGCCCTTTTCCAGGTCTGAGATGCTATTTGCACCAGCCATTTCCAAGATTCGTGATATACCCTTTTGCACCTGTCGGATATCATCCGGGAGCGAATGCTGCATCAAGCTATCCAGTGAAGCACTCTCCTCTTCCGTGAGATCCATTTGTCCGTTCCTCAACAATCTATCCAGTAGGTCTTGGGATCTTTTGAGCGTGTCAAGGTGTTCTGGCGTCATGATCCCATCGTCAACGTAAAGAACTCCAGGGGCCTGAACTTCGGGCTCTCCAGGAGTGCGGACAATAAGGTATACTCCATTCAAAGCGAGGCTATTCAGCCATGCACGGTGTTCCTTACCAAATCGACTTTTTACTTCGGACTTAGATATTTCTTGATTTGCGCTGAGAGGACCTAGATCCGCAGCCTCTAGGAAAGATTTATATTGCTGGTGCAGGTTGTGGAGGTCTATTGGCTCAAACTGGCACAACAGTTCTTCCAACTGAGCAAAGTATGTCTGGTCTTGCCCTTGATTCTTCAACAGTTCGTTGATCTTCTTCTCTGTCGCAGCAACATGGGCTGGTATCCAACCTCTGGCTGGTCGACTCCTAACAGCGTCGGAGACAGGACCGTGCGGTCTGTTTCTGGCATCACCTCCCCTGATTCCCTTTGTTGGTATACCCTGGGTGGGATGCATCCAGTGCTGGATCAAGGCAGGGTCTCTCATTGCCCACAAATAAGCTCTACTTTCGGTCCAGAGAAGATTCGTGTCCTGGTCAATCGCCTCCGGGTCGGTACTAGCATCCTCCTTCAGTTTCGTCAGGAACGCCCCATGGTCTTCTTCAGGATCCACAGTGAAAGGAGAATGATCTGCTCTCATCTGGGTGACCAAGCCCTGTGCTTCTCGTTCTTGGTGGAGGAGAGCAGCCGTCTCGGCGCTGACCAGACGTGTTGAAAATGGCGGAATGAGGGGTGCCTCGCAACACCCGGTATCGAATGGCGATTCCTTGAGACGTGCTTCCCACTCCCGATGAACTTGAACCTTAATTTTGACATCGCGAAAGAGTTCAACATTACATGGGACGTTGTCCTTCTCGAGTTGCGCAATGAATTCTTCGATCTGTGCGATCTTCGTGTCAAATCCTAGGCAGCGGTTTGGATCTTCATCAGCCAGGAAGTTCTTGGCCGCGAAGAGCCGCTCATCGACAGGTGGCTGCGGGTGACCTTTGAATGTGAATGGTTTCAGAGTTGGTTGTGCTGGATCAGGTTGAGTGGTTGTTTGAGCAGGGGTTGCCTGCGCAGTGGATGCTTGAGCAGTGGATTGAGTACGAGTCGTAGGAGCCTTTTTGACAGGAGACTTGTTCGATTTAGAAGGGCTCTTTCTGCAAAAAATGTTAGCTTTACGAGTGATGATAATCTCCGTGTTGCTTACGAGCCTGCAGCTTTTTTCGGGCCCATGGTTCACCAAATCCAACAAGATCATCAACCTCAAGAGTCTGAAAACGGCGATGTCGTGAAGTTGATATCGCACACCAAGGCCTCTATTCTGCAATGAGAAAAATCTGAATGCAGCTGCGTAGAAATTTGCGATACTCGCGTGGGAAGGAGTGTCTCAACGAGATGCATTCCTTTCCCGAAACAGAAATATCAACAACCCGGGAATGTAGTCGCCAAACAAAATTCCAGCCTTCCAATTAATCAAATTCCTGACAACTCGAAAGATTGGTACTTACCAATGACCTGGCCAGTGCAAACACAACAAACCCTCGAGGCTGTGTTCATGTGATGAAACATGCCGCATTCGATCAATCGTCGTCTACTTTTCACATCCGTCTCGGCTTCAGAACTCTGAAATACACCGAAAGCAGCTTCAGTGCAAAAATGATCATAGTGCCTTCATCTATAAGAGAGCACCTCAGTCTTAATACCATGTACCCAAAAGTTCCAAGCACAAGCAGCTCAAATTGTTTGTGAACATTTTCGTCCCCAACATTACAACTTTCATCAAAACATTCACCAGAACAACTCCAGTCCAGTAACCATGGTATCAACACGCACCCAGACATTTGCAATGACAAGGAGAACTACTGCCGATGGCCGTTTTCTCCAGAAGCTCAACAAACTCTCACTCAGTCCAACAAATAAACAGGCCCAGACGACCAACAGCAGGAGAATTCCGGGCTCGCCAAGAAAAGTCACCAAGCCCAGTAGTCCAATTCGCACCTCTAGGAATCGAAGTCCCAAGCGCCCAACAAGAAAGACTAAATTGACAGATGCTCAAGTCGACCAACTAAGCGCCGCAATCCCGCCGGTCACTCTTCCTCAAACACCAACTCGAGGACACGAGGTCAATCAACGGTTGGTGGAGGATATCTGCGAAGGCAGCACTTTCTTTCCCTCCGTGATAATCGGTGCACATGAAACAGTCGGCCTCTCCATCATCGGCCGTGCTGAGAAGGAAGTGCGCATGTGGGGGCAAGTACTCGCCGACCATCAACGGGAACAACCTTCTCTGGCACCCGTTGTAGAGCAGAAACTAAGGGACGCAAAAGAGAAGAGAGCGCTAATTGATGAGAATTTAGAGGAGAATTGGAGAGTCGGGTAAATTCTCCTTGTCGCTTTATCTGGAGAACAGAGGGCTGATGAATGAATAGAGATCCCAACCCGGCAGCAACAGCAATCAAAGCTCGCCTTGAAGTTCTCCAGTGGGCGCTCGACACCTCAAAGTTTGAACCAGAAGCAGTCAACATCCGCTGCGTGATGGAAGGCTACAAGTCCGGTGCCATCACCTACTCAACCCAGCACACTCTGATCTGGGCAGGCAAAATTGTCGACACAGCCCCTCATTATCGTACTTTCACAGCCGACCGAACCGCTCGTCTCGACCGATACTTCGAAACTTATGGACCAGGCTGGTTCTATTATGAAGCGCCATTGAAAGTCCATCCAACCGTCAAACCCAAACTCTGTGCTTCTGTCGCCCTCAAGCGATCCGATGTACTCAGCCCACTCGAGTGCTACTTCGTCACACAAGGTTTCTGGAAACGTGCCAAATTTGTACATCGTATGCCCGCCCTAAGCCATGCTTTGCCCACTCCGGAAGAGCCCTTCTTCTTCCGAGACGTGGAGGGAAGAGTATATTGCGGGGAAGCCGGCCCAAAACTGGGATTCAGATCGATCCTCGATTCTGGGGCAACATACCCAACGCTCCACACCGACGACCTGGTCAACTTAGGGGTCGATATAAATTATTATCCCGCTCAGTCTATTCAGACAATGCATTCCCCAACGGGCCCTGTAAGCTCTAGGATCTACGAGCTCTGCGTCTCCGTCCTGGACGATGAAGGAAGACAGCTCGTTGATGAAAACGATCCCGTATATCCTTATAATCACCGGTACCTGGGCGGCCTCTGTCCTGTCGCTCAAACGCCAACACCATTGACATATGACGAAAATGGACTCGAACAATCATTCCGCCTGTCCGGCCTTCTGCCTTTCATCGCGTGCTACCTCTCCTCAACTCCAAGTCGAAACATGCTCTTCCTAGGCGAAGACCGCAACGACGTCCTGGGATCGCACCGCATGCCAGGGCAGAAGAAATGGACGATCGAAATGGATCCCATCGAACCAGGGCTTCCATTAGATCGATATGACAATCCTCATATAACATTTAGCCATCGGAACGGGAGGATCGTTGATATGGATCGTGCGGATAAGACACATGCGAGCACGATAACATTCTTGAAGGGCACGCCGGAGGAGAAGATTGTGCAGAGTGATCCGGGAGACCAACAGGCTAGTCTGAGGTCCGGGACTTATCAAAATCCACAGGCGCTTGCACGTGAGTGGGAGGGTGAGGATGTGGGGATTCAAGGGCCTCCGCCTAGTATATAGCGGAATATTGAGGAGGAATTCCGGAAGGAAGGCAGCGACGTAAAACAATAGTGCTCTAAGCAATAAAAGAAGTGACCATGAGGAGAAACTCATCTCTTCCCAAGCCAATGCGCTAGATTTCATTCGGGTCAAGACGAAGTTGCTGTGCCCCCGGAAAACAATTGTTTAGAAGCGTGTATCAAAATCAGGGACTCTATCATGAACAGCACAATGTATCTCCATACAAGGAAAGATCTTCTCACGAGTCCACCTTACCCGTCACGTGCCCATATTCCCCTTTCGCGCAGTCGTTCAAACTGTTGATGTCGAAGTCTCCTGTTCATAAAGACGAGATAGACACAATGTCTTTAAATCGAATACCCGAACTGCAGATATCCGTGGACGATATCATCGAAGAATCGATAACGTCACGCAAACACGCACGTGCCCGTCTGGCCGTCCACCGCCCGAACGTCACCACTCATCTCCCCGCGGCTCTCGTACTCTCATCCTCTCGCGAGCCCTGACTATCAGGCCCATACCGCTAAGAGTAACGGCATCGCCGAAACAAAGAAGAAACCCGAAATAATAAAAGTGTTGAGGAGAGCTGAAGATGCTAGCCTAGGTGGAACAGATCGAGACAGAAGCGAAATTGGGGACACAACACATCAATTTTCCGAAATGAGACGCATAAGAGTGAAACTGTGCTCCTCGATATCGAGGGATGGATCATGGGCAGTGTTGCGAGGGAATTTATGATTGATGGAAAAGGAGAATGAAGGGTGCTTGTTTGGAAGGAAATGAGGTTGAAAATTTGACGTCGCAAGGTCAGCTCATTTGACATGGGTCCGAAGGCGAGATGCACGTGACCAGACCCCTTTTCATGTCAACCACTTGATGTGAGACGGAAGTGAAGCTTAGGTAACCAGAAGCTTCCAGAAAATGTGAGTAGAGCTCTTTTCATTGCATCATTATCACCAAATGGAAAGGAATAATCTCGAATCTTTGACGGAGCTCGAGGGTGGGACTACTTGCTCTGATATGAACCTAATATTTATAGATCCATTACTCCATGACAAGAAAGGCATCACCTCAAAATCAAGTAACACAATGTCCCAATCACTTTAACCATAGCTCCAGTATGCCACGTAACACCAGTACCTACTTCCCTAGAACTGTTCCAATCTCGAAAACCACATTCTTCAGTCCTATCCTCCTTCCAATCTTGCTGTTACAAGAACCTGCCGCTGTCAATTTGTCTTCTGTTGTCACGATGCAAAAACGGCAAACTCATTATTTTTCCTATCTCTTTCTTTTGCGGCCGCTCCCCCATTCACCTCCAGCCCATAGTCATGCCTAAATTCAATTCTTCAAACTTCGAGGATTCTTGAGTCATATAAATTTTCCCCTCGCCAAGGTTGTAAACTTCGATGTGGCCCATTTGAGAAACTTTTACATCGGGTTTCAGGAGATCTCAATATATACTGTAAAATTATCTCTCCCACCCGCGTGTTGGCTGCTGTGCTAACTGCTCAACTTTTTCCTAAACAAATAGAGGTGGCTTCCACTTCACAACAAATTGATTCCTTTGCACTGCTATGTATCATGATCCACATTACCAAAGCCATGTTTTGATCTCCAACTTATTATTACATGCTCCTCCGTTCTCGGGACTCCATCCCAAAATCTCTTTTCGTACTCACTTCACGGATATACAGAATTTCCGAGCAGAATTTAACTTTCTCTCCACATTCTTATCCCTAATATGAACTAACATTTAAAAAGAGACTCGAGCTTGTGTAAGGAAGAACTACACGAGAATATGACACGGGTGACAAAACAGCCTCGCAGCATGACAGAAGTGGTAAATCAGGTTGCTTAAAAATCCTCGTCCTATCTTTTGGTCAACTTAAGTCATTAAATTTATCTAGATAAAGCATCGATTCGCTTTCGAAATTGGCAGAATTCTTCAGTGTGATTCAGCACATACTGTCCTAAGCTATTTCACAGTCACTGTCTCCGAAATGCCCATTCTCCTTAATTCACATTTCAAAATTTGCAGACCGCTTCATTATGGTTCGCGTCATGCCTAAGAGCGTGACTATATAAATCTCCGGTCCTGTGCCCTTTGATCGACAAAGATCCACTGAACGGACTTCCCTACTATAGGACCGGCCGAACCGAGTCTGTATGCGGTTACCTTATACTCGGTATCAACCATCTAAGGAAGGTTTTCCTACAGAAAACCAGAGAGGAATCCTTTGCGATGAGCATAGCCCTTTGGAGTTGGACAAGGTGGGAACGCGGTTGTGAGGAATCTAGCGGCTGTCAGCATAGGGGACATTGAAAGAGAGAGACGAGACGTCGCAATGCCCGTCCTTACTTTATTGCGCTTTTCGCTGATGTAGGCTAGCTATTGTTGTCAAGAAGTTTTTCAATCGACACCCAAAGCCAGCTCGATCGACACCTAAAACCACCTGCTTAAACCCGCCAGGTCACTGCTATTCTTCGCTAATTCTGCCATCATTTGTGCATATTCTTTCCTGGAGATGCTATTGTTTGACCTCGATGTCCCAAAGCGTTTGTCTGACTGGTACAACCACTGGCATGACTGCTTCCTTTATAATATTTCAACGCGCCAGTAGGGACATTCTTGCCATTGCGTCTCTTGAGGACCTCCTCAAATATCTCGTGGAACTGGAGGTATCTTGATTGGACCTTCTCGCTAGCATCCTTCAGCAGTATACTTACACAATTACTGCTTTTAGTCTCTTATATTGTGAGGAGAAAGAAAAGAATGGAAAGTGGTGGCAAATCCCTCCCTCTCCACTCAGCAATTCACCTCTCGAACCATGAGACTTATCTTCCCCAGGTCTTTTTATTATTTTCTGATCTTTCGAATTATCTTTGGTGACTGAGTACAAAATATACCTCCCCCCTTCATCTCCGCCTTGCTTCTTCCACTCTTATGTCACTTCTCCTTTTCAAGATCCCCTTATACCTTTCCTATTCACTAATTACTACCTCACATATTGATATAAACTTAATATGAATATTTAAACTACTCTTCGCTTTACACACAACTTCTATGCAACCATGCCGGCAGCCACCGGCTCTAGGAGGTCGACCAGCAATACGCGTTATATTTTCCGTGGAACAGCACTATTAAACTCTTCTTCGAGTCTAAGTAAAGGTACATGGCACAAAGTAAATGAATGTGATTTCGATGAAGGGGGTAGAGAAAAGACGATTCCGTCGGATTGTCATCAAGCCGCCACACTTTGCTTGCCACAACCCTCTCCCTCCTATCTTGCTCCGGAGCCAAATTTGGAGTCATATCTTGAGTCATGAGGAGTCTGCAGCTGTCAATATCTTTCTCACTGCTAGTTACTTCTCTCTAACACCCACCTGCCTTCTAACGCCACACAAATCTCCTATTCAAATCACTCGGAAATGAAATTCCGCTCCCACGATCAAGAAGAGACTCGCTGACCCATTCCCTACTTCATTCTTTCCCGAGAACTCCCTTAGTGAACGGATTATATGTGGATGCTGATGCATGATGAATGCTAAATAGACTTCCTTGATCCGGACACTAGCTACGAACGTATACCCCTCCGAATCACTCTCCTCTCCGCACCTTCCATACAAAACTATCCCCTCCCCTCAAACACTCTTCCCGAAATACACAAACCAGAAACATCACTATTCAATAAGCCACAAATTTACTCCCATCACCCAAAACACACGATACTACTAGACCAATTTCACTATGAACAGCAACCATCAGCCTAATCTTGCTCTACCTTAACTCTTCACCCAAGCCCAAGCCGAGCCCCTATTTTCCCTCCACGCCCCCGCACATCTCTCTTCCTATTCCGAAACCACAAGCAAACCCTTGTATCTATCTTACCGCTATCATATTTCCCCGCTCTCAATAATTCACCCACCCATCCACCAACTCACCTTTCCCCCAAAATCTCCCAACCTCATCCTCAACCCACCACCCTCCCACCACACTCTTTCACCAGTTCCAGTTCCAGTTCCCAGAATATGCGAATCCCTATTGCCTACTCATCGCCGCGCGCCGGGGGGGGGGGGGGGTGGGGGGGGGGGGAGGGT
>Ga0302325_10020831_pt1 | contig 13739 bp, 13 predicted proteins | sample Palsa_T0_2_FD_201948 | JGI IMG/M metagenome (GOLD analysis project Ga0302325, IMG submission 201948) | Peat permafrost microbial communities from Stordalen Mire near Abisko, Sweden - Palsa_T0_2 | ecosystem: Environmental > Terrestrial > Soil > Palsa > Peat permafrost | place: Sweden: Abisko... | reverse complement strand
TGTTCGGTGATCTCGACAAGCTCATTCAGAGACCGCACGGATGGTTCTACTTCAATCTCGCCCAGGTTGCTAATTTCGAGTGGACTGCAATTGAGCAGGTTTTGCGTGAGATCTTGACTCCTGCCTTGGAGGGACGCAAGTGAACGACTACAACATGCTGCTATTGCTTCCATGCGTACCCGCTCGATACATTACAAAGCCCAACGGCGGTTTTAACAGATGTACCCTTTTCAGGAGTTCTGGCAACCAGCTTGTTCATCTTGATTTGATGAGTACATTGCAACTTGCTTGCGACGGAAAGTCACTCAAGATTGTCTTATGACATCGCGTCGGATTTTGCTCTCATCTAGAGCGTCTTCTTGCGATCCCTGACTGTTTTTCCACTGAGATCAGACCTGTTTTTCTTCTTTTCTTTTCCTTGCTGATGGTTTCTTCCAAAAATGACGAAGCATATCTTAGGTGTTACGGTACTGGTTGTCGTCAAGATACCCGAACTCAAAAGACCAGAAGGGCGTTTCTTTTCCGTTTTTTCTTTCCTTGAATGATTGATTGCATGGAATGGAGGTTATGAGATGGGATCCGACGGAAATGGAGATGGCCGCCTGCAAAATGCTGATTGATTGATGAGTGGTAAATGACTTCATGAAAAGGTCTGCTGCTCAAGTCCCTGAGGACACCCCATAACAATAAATTTCCTTAGCAAATGATTTGCAGTTTGACCTAAGGTGATTGTGAAACGTGCTGTTGCTCTGACAAATGCTTTCAGGTCGGAGGAGGGTGGTGATAAAATTGAGTGAGGTCTGAAGCAACAGCAGAAGGAATTCGATCACTATTCCCTTTTAAGGACCGAACAAAGCTTGAAATATTTATAAAGACTTGTTTGTCGCATCTTATCAAGTGGTGATGGTGAGGTTGTAGGACTGAAGAAAAAGAAATTCCTCCGTCTCAGAGATGAAGAAGAATCTGCACGGGCCACATTTTTGCACCTACACCCAAAAGGGCAGTCACTCTTCTCCCCAGAACATGGCACAAACCCTTCCACCGTCATTTGTTGCTAAGAAGCAAAAGATATTGCAGCAGCTGGCCGTTCCAGCGGAACAATATGACGATCTGTCACCCAAGGGTTCCGTTGATGAAGGAATTCGGGATCTGATTGATGAGATCAATGCACTTGAAGGATGTGTGACTACGAGTAGTTGTGCTGGAAGAATCAGTGTGTTTCTCGAAGGTGAGAAGAAAACTGCGTCTGTAACTAATAAAAATGGGATCGGTGATGGAGAAAAGATAGGAGTTGGCTTGAAGGGAGCTGGCGCTGGAGGAAAAGGTGGTGGTGGGAGATGGCTGTTCGTCTCTCATGATCCTGTGGACGTTCAGAAGCATGCTGGAATTTGGAAAGAGCTGTTTGGGATGCAAAGGGAGGATTTTGGTAGGAAAGAACTTCTGCCACTTGGTAATGTACGGGATATCCGGTTCATCCATTTCAAATTTGAGCCAATGGTAGTGTGCAGAGAGCTCCATTGATCTACAACCACTGATGTTATCCAGATTCTCCATGTCCTCACAGCATCTCTCCAACAAGCACAGACAGTGCTCTCTGCTGCCTTACAAGCCGGCTTTCGAGAGAGCGGTGCATTGAACCTTGTGCCTTCAAATTCAGAACTAGCAACGCCTATGGTTGGTATCCGCTCAATGGGCCTAGCTCTTGAATCTGTAATCGGATTCGAACGTGAAGGGAAGCAGCTGTGCATGGTACCAGAGTATCAGTTGGGGAATCTTGTAGAGATTTCCAACGATCGATTCAAGGAGAACATCAAGAGGATAGAGAGATTTCGATCATTTTTGCAGGAGATAGGCAAGGATGCGCCGGAGAAAACGAGCAAGGACGGAGAGGAATGGGAAGATGCTAAGGTTAGGAGGGAAAGGAAACGAGCTGAGGGCCTGAAGAGAGCTCAATTGATGAAGCAGTCCGGTCACCAAGAGACTGACGATACTGAAGACGTACCTGATACTGACTTCTTGGAATCCAATACATAAGGATACCACACACAGCATTGTAGCATGTAAATCCCATCCTTGATTTCAGCACCAATACTTCCAGTTCATCCATACATAGTCTTCTATTACGGATACACGTATTCTACAATTCCTAACTATCATTTCTACGTTGTCACTTTCGTATGCCTATCTCACAATCTTCTCAACCCACACCCCTTCTAACCTCCGAACCTCATTCTTAAAGTTCTCCACCTCCTTCCAGCAATCCAGCGGCCGCCTATCATTCTCTCTCAAGCACTTAATTACTTCGCCCTTCGCCTTTTCAACACCCTCATCAACAGCTGTCAACTTCTTCCTCTGCTCTAATTTCTTCCTCAACTCTTTGACATCATTCTGTACCGATTCTCTTCCAAGATCTCGGAGTGTGTCACCAGCGGATTTAGCCCCCTTCTTAATCGTATCCTCAGTGGCTGAGATCTTGGCTTGTAGCTCTTCGTAGTCTTTCGATGCGCGGTCTTGTAGGCGTTTGAGTTCTTCGGCGACGCGGGCTTGGATGTGTAGTTCCAGGGTTTTGGCACGAGTAGAATCCGTCTGCGGAAGTGATTAGATACTGTCAAATTTCAGGCACAGATTGCTTTCATACCTCCGGACTCGATTGCAGGGAGTCTACCAGTCCTTGCGAGAATCGGACGGGAGTCTCACTGCGCAGGAGGTTAGAATTGGTTGGGAAGAGTAGGCATTTGACTGGGAAAAATTTACGCTGTCCAAACCTGAGATGCAGGCGCCACCGCCGGTTTGGAGGATCCTGATCCCATTTTGAGATTGTGTGGGAGCTTCAATGGCAGTTCTTTCTAGCCGTGATATTTCGGAATCGGATGAAGCCCTGCTTATGTTATTTCACGTGACCTATATCTATGGCCTCAGGCGCAAAACCTACCTAGGAGGTACCTAGTAGTAGGTAAGGCCTTAAAAGCAGCTCTGCGTCCTGTGACTCCTGTCAGTTCATCTCATCTTCAAGGAGACCATTTCTTTTGTTTCGAAACATGTGGCTGTCTTGGAAGAGGAAGTCTCCGAAAGCCACCTCCTTCTGATGTTCAAACTCCTCTCAGACCATCATCACGTAACCCACGCTGGGTATGCGGTATACTGTACAGTACAATGCGCATAGAAGCAATTGGTTGCTATAAACTGTGCCCTCTACTGTACTGTACTGTACTGCAGCCGTCGTCCCACGCTCCAGAATCTCTTGATTCCAGAGGGGGGGTTCGTTTCTCCCTCGTGGGATTACCGTAGCCAATGAAGGGCCCGTTTGTGTTTCTTGCCCCTGACACATCGCCGAGAGATCCTGGGCGTTTCAAACTTTGCGCCAGTCAAAAGCAGCTTCTGGACGATGCCAAGCTCATCTGAGTAAACGCCACAGGATCCTGCAGCCAACCATTGTCACCGCCCCTGACCTCGTTCAGCCTTCTGGTTAACGTCAGAAGGAAAAACCCTCACGCCGAGACTTTGACGGGCTGCTAACTAGGCCTGGGACGAGATGGCCTCAAGGCTGTGTCCCCGATAGGCTCTGGTATCTCCCGCTGGTAAACGACTGCAGTGACGATGATCCACCTGTGCTGCCATGCATGTGCCGATATCTGCGCGAGGGGCGGGTTCAGGTGCGGAGTGACCAGATTTGATCTTGGCTAGAACCTCCCTTCTTCTCTGATTTACCGTCCATCTGCTCTTTCTTTTCCCTCTATGCTGAATTTTGGTGTTGATCAAGCTTCGTGTTTGCCATAGATTCGAAGCCGGATCACATTTCCCTTCACACATTCTGCTGGGCAGTAACAAAAAATTTAGTCTCTATGGGCAGATACTAACCTACGATCGAGCCACTCTCGCTGGACGTTCAATCACATCCGTTATCGTTTATCAATAGAATCATTGCGCCCCATCACAAAAGTGTCAGATAGAAGTGCGGATTCACCTCGGCCCCCCATTCGACCACGGACTCTGATTCATCTGCTGTGATATCCAGTCACAAAGACCTTTATTGTGCCAAAGTCCTGGATAAAATACCTCCACTGTCTTTTTTGCGGGCTTTGAGCTACCATACATTCGTTTGACGTCGAACAATATTCACACAATGCTCTTTATTGACAGAATCTCGCCTCTGTTTGACAATAGAGGACAATAGCATATCAAAGAGAAAGGACGACATTGTTATAACGCGTGTGCCCCAAAGGTTTGTAGACCCAGAGTCGCACATGCCTCCAGCAATCTCATACCTCTCGATAGTTCTAGAATATCCCATCTAACGCCATATCTACAGATCTACATCACCTTCTGCAGAGCTCGAGTACCTGCACACGAATACCAACGACTCGGAAATATACAGACAGAATGGCATTTCAACAACAAGACGATACCTTGCCACTTCACAACGGCAGACTCTTGGCAAGGGCTACCGCAATACACGCAGCGAATGCGACATCGACTAAGCAAGCCGAATCGACTTCCAGCATTGCCCCTTTCGCAACCGCTCTTAATGGAGTTAACCAAAAGATGAACAATGTCTTCAGGAAGACTTTGTGGTGGAGTCTGGGCGTGCTGGCCATGCTCATTCTACTCGTACGGTTGTTTCAAAGATGGAAAGCACACATGCGACATATGACAGCGATGAACTTGTTAGGGGAGCAGCAAGTATATTGGACCAAGAATCGATACAATTGGGTTTGGAAATTGAAGCGGAACCTCCTCTACGCACCCCTAGGGAGGAAACGTCACAATCGGGAGATTAGACTCTCATCCGCACTCAATATGGGTACTCTACCGTCGAGATTTCACGCCATTCTCCTGAGTGCTTTTGTGCTCAGCAATATTAGTTATATGCTTACGCTCAACTACAATCGAGCCGACAAATACTCCTTGGTTGCTGAGCTACGAGGGAGATCTGGCGACCTGGCCATTGTCAACATGATCGCCCTTATAATTTTAGCTGGCCGCAACAATCCCTTGATCCCCTTGCTCCAGATCAGCTTCGATACCTACAATCTTATTCATCGATGGATGGGGAGGATCGTCGTTCTCGAGGTCATCGTTCATACTGCTGCATGGGCGTATGTGAAGCATGCCGCAAGTGGTTGGTCAGGAATTTGGAAAATGATTGGAACTGACCCCTTCACGAGTTGGGGCACCGTTGGCACTGTCGCTTTGGTTCTGATTGTCCTGACCTCGCTGTCACCAGTCAGGCATGCCTTTTATGAGACATTTCTGAATGTTCACATCTTGTTGGCATGTACCGCGATACTGGGAGCTTGGCTTCACTGTAAAATCTCAAAACTCCCGCAGTTGCCATATATCAAAGCCGTCTTGTGTCTCTGGGTCGCAGAACGTGTTGCTCGAATGGCCAGGCTTGCTTGGTATAACTATTCATTGAAAGGAAAAGGATGGACCAAGGCAACAATCCAAGCTCTTCCCGGAGACGCATGCAGAGTCACTTTGCATCTTCCAAAGAAAGTCAACATCAAGCCTGGAAGTCACGCGTATCTTCGATTCTCGACTCTCAATGTCTGGGAATCCCACCCATTCTCAATTGCCTGGGTGGAATACAAAGCCATCAGCCCGACGCTGCCATTCAACAAGATGGATTCGATTTCTTCTATGGGCTCGGAGAAGCAACCACACCTCAAAGCAAAGGATGCTGTCACCGATGTCTCTTTTGTTATTCACGCACAAACCGGCCTTACGAAGCGTCTATTCGATAAAGCAAACCACTGTCGACCCCAAGCCCTGACCCTCACTGCGGCTTTCGAAGGCCCCTATGCTGGCCATCACTCTCTCGATTCATATGGTCACGTTGTACTCTTCGCTGGTTCGAGCGGTATCACTCATCAGATACCTTTCATCAAACACCTCATTAAGGGATACAGTGAGAAGTCAGTTGCGACAAGAAAGATTGTCCTCGTTTGGATAGTCAGAGACGCCGCCCATCTGGAATGGGTCAGGCCTTGGATGGACAGGGTCCTACAAATGCAGGGTCGAAGAGAGGTGCTCGTCATCAAGCTTTTCGTCACCAGGCCAAACAATCCGAGAGAAATCGTTTCTCCCAGCAATACAGTCCAGATGTATCCTGGAAGACCCAATATCAAGCTCATCTTGCAGAATGAGGTTAGGGGACAGACTGGGGCGATGTGTGTGACAGTGTGCGGACCAGGAGGCCTCGCAGACAACGTCCGAGAAGCGGTGCGAGAAGTTCAAGAGCATGGGGTAGTAGACTTCATCGAGGAATCGTTCACATGGTGACGGCAGCGGTTGATCGACGACCGGTTGCGGAGAGTCGAATTCATGCACATATTGAGCGTTTTAAGCGTATATCTGTTCTGCATATTAGACTTGCAATTGGGAAAAACAGCATTGGGTGGAGTTGCATAGAAGGTCGTGATCGAATAAATAGAGACCACCTTCCCCAGATTCTTGTCCGTCTGGTAAATTAGGTTGTGACACTGTCTTGATATCGTGGTGATCTGCAAGAAGCAAAAGCACGTGTGATCTATTCTGCAATGGCTCGTCCTTTCTCTACTTCCATTCAGATGTTGACACCAAATTTGTGGCCCTGCCGGGGATAGGGGTCGGTTGGCCAAATCGATTCGTCCACTCGGAGGCCTAGGGTTGGGAGCAACATCGGCAGCGATTGTCGAGGTTTCCAATTAAGGGGCCTCCAACTTACCTCTGCCAAAGAAGTTACCAATTCTGGTTTAGATCTTCCTGGACACAGAGATTGAATTCGTAGCCACTTCTATCATGGAATAGCAAAAGCGCATAGCCGCTTTAACCAACCAATGGATGAACGAATGCACCCGCGTTGCCCGCTGCTTCCCCTCATGGCGGTTCCTGCGGTTGACCAAACCCCGCTAAAAAGCCCGCCTTCCATCGGCCCCGCCATGCGGTGATAGCAACCGAAGAAGGGCGTTTATGATAAAGAAAGGGAGTGACTCAGAAAACAACAACAAATCCACCATCCAAGACTCTGTCAACCAATATACGAATCACCGTTGCTTCAATCTCCTATCATTCGTTGCAGTAAACCTGGCACCTGACTTTGAAGCCCAAAAACAAGTTTGGTCCCCCGCAAATAAAATGCCTTTTCAACCCTACCATTCAAGATGCCCATGTAAGAATGCCCATGCGCCTTGTCCGTCCGAGCCCAGAAAAGCTAATATTTCAAACGAAAGGCTCAAGGACCCCTCGAAAAAATACAAGAAGTTTCCTCCTCTTCAGCTCAAAGACAGATAATGACCAGACAAAACCCTTGACAAGCCTCCGCGATGGCTCTCGACCGATTTGCGCGATGGCAACCAGAGTTTAGTCAACCCTATGGTATGCAACTACTTTGCTTTGGACCAAATCTGGCCTGCAGGGTGCTAACACGATGTTTCTAGGATGGCGAGCAGAAATGGACATACTTCAAGATGTTAGTTGAGCTTGGCTACAAGGAAACTGAAGTTTCTTTCCCGTCAGCCGATCAGACAGACTTCGACTTTACACGTTGCCTCGTTGAAACCCCTGGTGGAGTCCCCGACAATGTTTGACTCTAAGTTCTCTCTCCCTACAGAGAAGAGCTTATCTAGCGTACGGTTGAGTCCCTCAAAGGCGCGAAAAAGGCTCTCCTACACATTTACCTTGCGACGAGCGAATGCTTCCAACGAATTGTGTTCAACGCGACGGAAGAGGAGCAATTGGAAGTAGCAATCAAGTGCACGAAGTATGCTCGGTCAATTACAAAGGACGATCCATCACAAGCTGGCTCAGAGTGGGCATTTGAGTTCAGCCCAGAGACCTTCTCGGACTCCAAACCCGAGTTTGTCATCAAGATTTGTGAAGCTGCGAAGGAAGCTTGGGGCCCCTCAGTTGAGAACCCGATTATTTTCAACCTTCGCCATGGTCGAGATGTCTACACCAAACGTCTATGCTGATCAAATTGAGTACTTCTGCCGAAATATCACTGAGAGGGAGAAGATTTGTGTTTCTCTTCACCCCCAGAATGATCGTGGTTGCGCGGTTGCTGCAGCAGAATTAGCACAAATTGCGGGTGCAGATCGAGTCGAGGGACGTCTTTTCGGTAACGGTGAGAGAACTGGAAATGTTGATCTCGTCACCTTGGCTTTGAACCTTTATACACAAGGCATTCATCCCAACATCGATTTCTCAGATCTCAATCGGGTCATTGATGTGGTTGAAGTCAGCAACAAGATTCCTGTCCACCCTCGAGCACCGTATGGAGGATTTCTTGTTGTCTGTACTTTCAGTGGATCCCATCAAGATGTTATCAAGAAAGGTTTCCAGATGCGCAAGAAGGCTGGTGCATCGAACGAATCTCCGTGTCAAATGCCATATCTTCCTCTCGATCATCAAGATATTGGTCGCACCTACGAATCCATCATCCGCGTCAACTCGCAGAGTGGGAAGGGTGGGGCAGCTTGGATTATTCTTCGAAACCTCAAGCTTGACATCCCTCGTGGCTTACAAGTTGCGTTCAGCAAGGTTGTTCAAAAGCGTGCAGATCAAGTTGGACGAGAACTTTTGTCTAGTGAAATTCAGGACCTCTTCGAGCAGACCTATTTCCTTAAGGAGAACCCAAGATTCAAATTGGTCGACTACACCATCAGCACTGATCGTTCTGCGTCGCCAGCTCCTCCTACGCCGGGCAAACACAAGACACGACGCATTTGAGAGGACGATTTGAAGTGTGATTTCTATTGATGGCCAAGAACTTGGACTCAAAGATTATGGCAATGGCCCGATTTCGAGTTTGGCAAATGCTCTTCATTCAGTCGGGATCGATCTCGATGTTGTAGATTATAAAGAGCATGTTATTGGCGGAGGCAGAGATGTCAAAGCCGCGAGCTATATTGAATGTACGGCTGCTGAATCGAATATGAAGGTTTGGGTTGTCGGCGTCCACGAGGATGTTGTACAAAGTTCCTTGATTGCTATTTTGAGCGCTGCAGGCAATGTATGTACTCTGGCCTTCTATTATTATTTGCTAACTTGTTTTCAGTTCATCACAAGCAGACCAAATACGCCATTGTTACTTCGGGGCAAGCATGGCGGTAAGTTGAGCCAGGATTTAGACCTTGAGCGCAATCCAAAAGAAAATGGCCATCTTTCGATTCCAAAACCTAATGGAGTGCCTAAGAGTGGACCAGATGCAGTGAGCGTTTTGGAGGCAAAAGTTAACCAAGTTATAAGTTGAGGAGCTGCGGCGTGACGGGACGGGCCTACAGTAAGCTTTGGAGGGGTAGCATTGTTCAAAGATCGTGGGGGGCGTAAATGATGAATGAACCAAAAGTGCATTTGAACAGCTAGTTTCGCAATAGAAATGTTAGCATTGCAGTCATTATTCCGTGACTATCTCGAGGTCAATCATAATCCCAAGAAACACCTCCCAGGGCGTGAAGTTTAAAGTGGGTCGGTCACGTGCAGACATATGTCGGTCTGGTTAGCGTTAATATCGCGACCCCCCATGCAGCGAAACAAATACCGAAATACGCAAAACATTCAAAAATAATCAAGTTCTTTGACCATACAATTGGTGATTCTTGACGCTCATTTACCCTATTCGAAGGCAACAACGCTTATTTCCTTGAAGAGTTCCGGTTCCTGCACCTCTTCTAGTAGCCTGCTGGAGCCTTGTTCGTGGAATTTCGCTTGGGGGTCAAGATCAAGAGACTGCAACAAAACACCCACTCAAAGCTCGACATTCTCCATTCTTGCCCACCGCCGTCTCACCTTAAAGAGACATCCTCCCCACCCCGAAGTGACAACTCAGCTCTTTCTAGACCCTTAACAACATCGCAGAAGCACGGTACACGGCGCGCCGGCTGTGACCTTCCATCATGGACGTCAACCAAGTGCTTCTGAATACCTTCTCCGCAGGTACGCTCTACATTCCCCAAGACACGAAAGAATTTTGGAGGTATGATACTGATTGTTCGCAGATGCCGGCATTCGAGGAGCTGCTGAGCAACAACTCACCCAAGCTGCTGAGACCAACTTCGTATGTCACCTTTCCGCTGACCGCATCTCCGTCACTGCGTAGAAATAGCCTGCTAACACCCTTCAATAGTCCGGATACCTCGTCACACTCGTCCAAGAGCTCGCAAACGAAGATGCCCAAGGTCCCGTCCGAGCTGCAGCCGGTATTGCGCTGAAGAACGCCTTCACCGCACGCGAATATGCACGATTACACGATCTACAAGAGAAATGGATCCAACAAGACCAAGAGACCAAGAAACGCGTCAAGGATCTGACGCTGCAAGCACTTGCCTCCAGTACCGCACAAGCTGGCCAAGCAGCAGCTCAAGTTGTCGCGTCGATAGCGGCCATCGAACTCCCACGTGAACAATGGCCGGAGCTGATGCCAACTTTAGTGCGAAATGTTGGCGAGGGTGGTGATCATCTCAAGCAGGCTTCTTTGACTACTATTGGCTTTATCTGCGAGAGTCAAGATGCAGATCTCAGGTCTAGTCTTGTTCAGCACTCCAACGCAATCTTGACTGCCGTCGTGCAAGGTGCAAGAAAAGAGGAGCCGAACCCAGAGGTCCGTTTGGCTGCGATATATGCGCTTGGAGACTCTCTAGAGTTCGTTGAGAGCAATTTTAAGAATGAGGGCGAGCGAAACTACATCATGCAGGTCATCTGCGAAGCTACACAAGCCTCAGACTCCAGGATACAACAGGGTGCTTTCGGCTGCCTCAACAGAATCATGGCTCTGTATTATGAGCTGATGCGCTTCTACATGGAGAAGGCACTCTTTGGTCTTACTATTATGGGCATGAAGAGCGAGGAGGAAGATGTTGCAAAGCTTGCAGTCGAGTTCTGGAGCACAGTTTGCGAAGAGGAAATTGCCATTGAGGATGACAATGCACAAGTGAGTTCATACTGCCAATCTATTTATTTACCATATACTGATATATAATTACACAGATCGAAAGTGGCGACCAGATGCGCGAAATTTTTCATTTCTGTGCTGTTGCGACAAACGAAGTTGTACCGGTTCTTTTGCACCTTTTGACAAAGCAAGATGAGGATGCCGCTGATGACGAATACAATATCTCACGAGCTGCATACCAATGTTTGCAACTTTATGCTCAGGCCGTTGGAGGCGCAGTGATCCAACCAGTCTTGTCATTCGTTGAGGCCAATTTGCGTCATGAGGATTGGCACAATCGTGATGCTGCAGTGTCTGCCTTTGGTGCCATCATGGAAGGCCCAGAGGAGAAGGTCATTGCGCCCATTGTTAAGCAAGCGCTTCCCGTTATTATCAAGATGATGGAAGACCCTGTCATCCATGTTAAGGACTCGACAGCTTATGCTCTTGGACGTATCACCGAAGCATGCTCCGAAGCCATTGATCCAACTCTCCACCTCCCGCAATTGATCAAGTCACTCTTTGAGGGATTGATCAGCAGCCCAAAGATGGCAGGATCATGCTGCTGGGCTCTGATGAACCTCGCTGAGCGCTTTTCAGGCGAAATTGGTTGCCAACAAAACCCCCTGACGCCTCATTTCAATGAGAGCATTACCCGTCTTCTTCAAGTTACTGAGAGACCAGATGCGGATAACCAGTTACGAACTGCTGCATATGAAGTGCTCAATACTTTCGTCCAGAATGCTGCAAACGATAGCTTGCCCGCAGTTGCATCATTATCAGATGTCATCATCAAGCGCTTGGAGGACACCATTCCTCTTCAAACCCAGGTCGTTAGCGTGGAGGACAAGATCACACTCGAGGAGATGCAGACAAGCTTATGCACTGTCCTCTTAGCAATTATCCAACGTCTCGAGAAGGAGATCACACCTCAAGCCAACCGCATCATGGCCGTCTTGTTACAGATTCTTGCTACCGCCGGTCCCAAATCAAGCGTTCCCGATGCTGTTTTTGCAACAGTCAGCAGCTTGGCCAATGCTTTGGAGGAAGCCTTCGCTGCTTATATGGAGCATTTCTCCCCTTACCTCTACAACGCACTTGGCAACCAAGAGGAGCCAGCATTGTGCTCAATGGCAATTGGCCTTGTCAGCGATATCACCCGTTCAATGGGTCATTTGAGCCAGCCATATTGCGATACATTTATGAACTATCTACTGAACAATTTGAGGGTACGTTGTAACTGGTGTAGATCACTTGAATCCATTTTCGATTCTCCTTTCTTCTGGTTCCATCTTTATTTGGAAAACTGCTCACATCGAGAACAGAGTACGGCGCTTGCCAATCAATTCAAGCCTGCAATTCTTCAATGCTTTGGAGATATAGCTGGCGCTATTGGTGGTCATTTCGAGACTTACCTTTCAGTCGTTGCTCAAGTTCTTCAACAAGCTGCTGGTGTTCAAGCTAGCCCAGATGGATCGTACGAGATGTTCGACTACGTTATCTCGTTACGCGAGGGGATCATGGATGCCTGGGGTGGCATCATCGGGGCCATGAAGACTGATGGCAAGAGTATGTTGTACCGTCACGGTGACCAATCCTTTACTGAACTATGTCCAGCCGCCTTACTCCAACAATATGTCGAGTCAATTTTCTCTTTGCTCAATATCGTCTGGCTAGACCAGAACAGAAGTGATGCTCTAATGCGAGCTTCTATGGGTGTTATTGGGTAAGTAGACTGTCCGAAACTTTCGCCGATCAATATTAACAATGCCAGTGACCTTGCTGATGCCTTCCCCCACGGAGAATTCGCCGCATACTACCGCGCTGAGTGGCTCACCCAAATGATCAGGGACACTCGCCAAAACCGCGAATTCCAAGCCCGGACCATTGATACGGCACGCTGGGCCCGAGAGCAGGTCAAGCGCCAGATCGGCGGGACTCAAGGCATTCAACAAACTTGATTTCCTCTCCCTTTCAACGAGCAGACACGTCCAAGATTACCACTTTTAATATCCTAGGGCCGGCGCAGAATTACACAACATAGAGCTCCGTTGGAATCTCGGGTCCTTGTTTGGTCTTGGTCCATCACACTTTCCCCACCTTCAGATTTCATCTTTTATTTATCAACTATTGGTCATAAGGAGGGGTCCTGTCCTCGGCCGGATGATATGGCGTTTTTTGTTTTCTCCCCTAGCAACACCGATAATCAACACCCCTGTTTGTACCCCCCGGATTCCGGCGAAGTCGACGCGAATCAATCATCGATAGATATCGAGACAGGGAGGGACGTTTTGCCAGCAACCACCCAGCACAGCACAACACAGCACAGCACGTATAGCACCAACATCACTTGTATTAAAACCCCCACCCCCGCTTGATACGCGCCGCAACAATACCCCTTACACGTACGCGCCATGTTTCATTTCCAACACACATTTCGGGGAACGCCTGCTGGGACGATCGATTTTCGACAAAGCAGAACTTACGACACCGGGGGTGGGAATCTCGAAAACGGGAGAACGAAGACCGAAGCGCCACGAAGAATTCTTGTAAAGCCTTCTCCAAAGGTAGTTGTATGTATGGTGCACGACGATCGACCGACTGGGTCCGTTGGCACTGTGGCTGGCTTCAAGAAGAGATGATAGATGGATGATGAGAAAGGAGGTGGAGGAAGTGGATACTCGGCAGGGAATTTATGTAGTGACTCAAGTGAGGTGCTATCATGGTCCTATGTCGATCATAAGGGGAGTGTAGGGGTCAATGGGCGGCTGATGTGGATGAGAGATGAATGAAATGCAGTTTCCCCCAATAATTGTGACTTGCTATTGGG
>Ga0302325_10020829_pt1 | contig 13739 bp, 5 predicted proteins | sample Palsa_T0_2_FD_201948 | JGI IMG/M metagenome (GOLD analysis project Ga0302325, IMG submission 201948) | Peat permafrost microbial communities from Stordalen Mire near Abisko, Sweden - Palsa_T0_2 | ecosystem: Environmental > Terrestrial > Soil > Palsa > Peat permafrost | place: Sweden: Abisko... | reverse complement strand
AGGTGTAGTCCTGGTGATCCTGGGCATCGAGCAGAGTCTTGCGAGTCTGCTTGAGGAACTGAGCGAAGGTCTGTTGTGGTTGCAAATGACTGCGGATAGGCAGGAAGTTGACGCCATGCCCCACCAATGTGCCGCCGTTTTCAAGCTGAGCCTGGCCTGCGACGGGGATGCCGATGACTACGTCATCCTGCTGCGCAAGGCGGTGGATGAGCAGTGAGAAGCCTGAGAGCAGTGTGGCAAAGAGGGTGCTGCCCTGCTTGGCGCCAGCCTTGCGAACGGCTTTCAGTACTTCAGACGGGAAGACGAATCGCTTGGTCGCGCCTGCATTTTCACGCAGTGACGGACGCGGATAATCGGTTGGCAGTTGCAGTGCGGTCGGCAGCGTCTTGAACTGGTTGAGCCAGAACGCTTCGATAGTTGCGCGCTCGGGCGAGCTCAACTGCTTATGCTGGTTGTTGGCGTATTCACTGAAGGCGAGAGGCGTCGGCAATGCTGCCGTCTTGCCTTTGACTGCAGCGTTGTACAACTCGCTCAGTTCGCTGAAGAGAACATTGGTGGACCAGCCGTCAAAGACTATGTGATGCGCGGTCAAGACAAGGATGTGATCTTGTCCGGCAAGACTAATCAGGCGGGTGCGAAACAGCGGGCCTTCTATCAGATGGAAAGGTGTCGAGGCTTCCGTATGGAGGATCTCGCTGCGGCGCTGTTCCTTTTCCGCGGAAGACAAGGTGCTCAGATCATCTAATTGAAGGTCTACCTGTGCCTCAGCGGAGACATGAACAATTTCGCCATCTGCGTCGATAGTGGAGCGCAGGGCTTCGTGCCGGATGACTAGCTGTTCCAGGCTGCTCTTGAGTGCGGGGATGTTCAGGTCGCCCTTCAGCAGCAGGGAAGTTGATTCATTGAAGGCGCAGTTGGCCTCGTCGCCGAGCTGGGTTCCGAGGAAGATTTCGCGCTGTTGCTCAGTGATCGGGAAGTCGCGTGCTACGGGCGCTGCTGTAATTGCCAGCGCCGGTTCTGCCGTTGCAGCGGGAATCTCCTGAACGGAAGAGGCTGAGGGTAGTATCTGGCCGGCGCGCATTCTTTCCAAGCCCTTGCGGAAGGCTTCGCGAACTTGCTGCAAATCGGCGTCGGTATGCGCTGTAGTCAGGAAGCATGGGAACCCCTCCTGAATGTGAATGCCTTGCTCCCTAAGGTGAAAATGCAACATGCGGGCCAGCTTGGGATCCGTTGGAACAGGGAAATAGAACCAGGACGAGAAAGTCTCAAGCTGTGAAGGGTAAGAGAACTCGCTCAGTAGAGCATTCAAATCCTCTACAAGTGAGGCTGTCTTTGCGGCCAGATCGGTCTGCAATTGCGGACCGGAAGCCTTCAAGTGCAGCAGGCTGGCGCGAACCGCGGCCATCGCCAGCGGGTGACGCATGAAGGTTCCGGCGTAGAAGGTAACGCCCACCTGCGGGAAGGAATCGTCGCCGTATTTCCATGCGCCGCCGTCGAGCGCGTCCATGAAGGCTGGAGTGCCCGCGAGAATACCCATCGGCATTCCGCCAGCTACCACCTTGCCGTAAGTTGCCAGGTCAGCCTTGATGCCGAACACGGCCTGCATACCGCCGATGTGTGTACGGAAGCCGGTGACGACTTCATCAAAAATGAGCGCCGAGCCGCTTTTCTCGGTAATACTGCGGACTTCGCGCAGGAACTCAGCGGGGCGCAGCTCAGGATGACGACTCTGGACCGGTTCGACGAGCACGGCCGCTATTTCATCGGCGCGCTGGCGGATAACTTCGAGAGATTCTGGCGTGCCGTAGTCGAGTACGAGGATGTTAGCGACACTTTCGCGCGGTATTCCCGGCGCGACGGGCATGGAGCGCTGGTTGCCGACCGACTTGACCAGCACCTCGTCAAAACTGCCGTGATAGTCGCCCGAGAACAGGACCACCAGATTGCGCCCGGTGACAGTGCGGGCCAGACGCATCGCGCCCATCACCGCTTCTGAACCGGTGTTGCAGAAGGTAACTCGCTCCATGCCGGTGAACTCGCGGATCAACTCCGCGCACTCGCCAACGAGGGCGGTTTGCGGCCCAATCGGGAATCCCAAGTTGAGCTGCTCGCGGAGAGCATCCACGATGAAGTCCGGCGAATGGCCATAGAGAATCGCACCGTAGCCGTTGAGAATGTCGATGTAGCGATTGCCGTCCTTGTCCCACAGGTATGCGCCCGATGCGCGCTCCACAACTATGGGATAGACGATCTCCTTAAGCTGCGCATTAAAGCCGGAGACGACACGGCCATCCGCGAAAACAGAACGGTGCTCCTGGGTAAAGTTCTTGGACGCACCGGTCTTCTGGTTATAGGTACGGATGAATTCCTGGAGGTAGCTTTCCTGAACCGGATTGAGGCCGCCTGACTCGCCACGCTGCAGTGGTTTGAATGGCGTAAAGGCTGGTTTAGCCGGCTTGGCTTCAGTGGTCGCCGCGGTAGACGCTTGCTTGCTTGTCGGCGCTGGAGCGGCAGGCGTCGGGCTCGCTACTTGCGCGGGGAGTGGGGTGGGAGTTGGCGCGATCCCGGTTTGCTGGCCGCGAATGATTTCAAGCTGCTGCTGGATTAGCCCGGTCAACGCCTGCATCTGGCTGGCGAAGAGACCTTCATATGAGCCAGGAATGGCGGTAGCTGAGGGAGTAAAGATCGGGAGCGACGCGGTCGGCGCGAACACGGCAGGCGTAAACGAGGCAGGCGCAAAGGAAGCAGGCGAAGCTGCGGGAGCCTGAGCGACCACGGGCGCCGCAGCCTTGGCGGGCTGCAGGTTGGGCGCGACGGTTTCTTCCAGATGCTTGGCCAGCGAGTCGAGAGTCGGGTAGCTCTCCATGATCTGGCGGAAGGTCAGCTTGACGCGATACTTGCTCTGAATGCCCTGCGTGAGTTGGGTAAGGAAGAGCGAGTCGAATCCTAGCTCCAAGAAGGAAGCATCGGCTTCGGCGTCGGCCAGGTCGGTGCCGGAGAGATCGGCAATCAAGGCCTTCAGATCATTCAACATAGCTGCGTCGTCGGTTGCGGCGGCGGAAGAATTGGGCATGGGTATGTCCTCAACAGGAGATGGGAAAATGGCTGTCTCTGCAGAAGCAGATACAGTTTGTAAGAAGGATTGCGATGTGGTGTTCGAAATAGCAGCCGGAACGGCGGTGGTTCGAGCTGGTTCTACCCAGAAGCGCTTGCGGTCAAATGGATAGGTCGGCAACAGAATCCGCTTGCGGCGAGAGTCTGCGTGAAATTTCTGCCAGTCCGGCTGAACTCCCGCTGCCCAGAGCCGTCCCAAGGCCATCAGAATTGCCTTATCTGCAGCAACGTCTTCTTTCACTGCGGCTTGCGACGCAAAGATGAGCGGAGCAACCTCATTTGCGCTACCCTTCTCACGGGCCACATCCAGAACAGTCTGGCGCATCAACTGAACCAGAGTTTCGGAGGGTCCGACTTCGAGCAGAATCGTTGAAGGGGCTGCTGCGACAGTGCGAACTGCGTCGGCAAAGCGAACAGTCTGGCGAAGATGACTTACCCAATAAGCTGGCTTTGCGACTTGTTCCGCCGTAATCCATTGGCCGGTCAACGTAGAGACGTACGGAATCGACGGCGCGTGGAAGGTCGCTCTCTCGACATGCCGGGCAAACTCCTCCAGGATGGGATCGAGTAAGCGGCTATGGAAGGCGTGAGAAGTAATCAGCTTGCGATGGGCGATCTTTTCCGCATCCAGACGAGCGATGAAAGTCTCAATGGCTGCATGCGTTCCTGAGACAACGCAGAGCTTCGGGCTGTTGACGGCGGCGATGTCGATTTCGACCCCGGTCGATACGATGAGGCTGGCGACAACTTCTTCGCTGGCGCGAACTGCAAGCATGGATCCGGTCGGCAGGCTCTGCATGAGACGCGAGCGAACTGCAATCAGGGCCAGAGTATCGTCGAGTGTGAGAACGCCGGACAGGCACGCGGCAACATATTCGCCCACACTATGCCCGACCATCGCAGTGGGCGCAATGCCCCATGAAAGCCAAAGCTGTGCCAGAGAATACTCGATGGCGAAGATGGCGGGCTGCGCACAGAGGGTCTGATTCAGAGTTGCCGCCGCTTCGTCATTTGCTTCAGCGGGATAGACCACGCTCAGCAGGCTCTTGCCCAGCAGCGGCAGCAGTTTGGCATCGCACGCATCGAAATGCTGGCGGAAGACCGGTTCGGTTTCGTACAGGCGGCGGCCCATGCCGATAGCCTGCACCCCTTGACCGGGAAAGCAGAAAACCAAGCGAGGATTCTCAAAGTGCTTGTCATTCTCGACAAGATCGCTTCCTGCAGCTTCGTTCAGCCTGGAAGCGTCGCTCAGGCTGCTGACTACAGTGGCTCGTCGCAGCTTATGAGCGCTACGTCCGACTTGCAGTGTGTAGGCAGCGTCGGCCAGATTAATTTCGGGGTGCGTGGCGAAATGATGACTAAGGGATAAAGCGATGTTCGTCAAAGCGGTAGGCGTCTTGGCCGACCAAATCAGTAGCTGCGCTTCGCGCGCCGATTCACGCTTTGCCCCGGAGGCTTCTATTGTGGGTGGTTCTTCCACAATCACGTGCGCATTGGTGCCACCGACACCAAATGCGCTCACGCCCGCGCGTAACGGGCTGCCATGCGATTCCCATGTGCGCTGCTTCTGGTCGATGAAAAACGGACTTCCTTCGAGTTGGAGGTCCGGATTGGGCTTGTTGAAATGCAGCAAGCCGGGAATCGTCCGGTTCTCAATCTGGAGTACGGTCTTGATCAACCCAGCAGCTCCAGCGGCCACGTCAAGGTGTCCGACATTTCCTTTGGCTGTTCCCAATGAACAGAAGTGCTGCGCGTTCGTTGTGGACCGGAAAGCCCGGTTCAGAGCCGCAACTTCGATCGGATCGCCTACCGGGGTTCCGGTGCCGTGCGCCTCGATATAGCTGATGGAGTCAGCCGTGACGCCCGCCATCTTTTGCGCCCGTGCGATAACCTGGGCTTGGCCTTCGACGCTTGGGGCCGTGTAGCCCACCTTCATCGATCCATCGTTGTTTACCGCAAACCCACGGATGACAGCGAGAACTTGGTCGCCGTCTGCCAGAGCGTCGTCAAGCCGTTTGAGCAGCACCACGCCTGCGCCGTGGCCGAAGACCGTTCCGTTTGCTTGCTCATCGAACGGGCGGCAGTGGCCGTCCATAGAGGCAAGTCCGCCCTCCTGGGCGATATAACCGCGGTGCATCGGGAAAGTCACTGAAACAGCACCCGCCAGGGCCATGTCGCAACCTTGCGTCAGCAGACTCTGGCAAGCTTGCGCTACAGCGACAAGCGAGGTAGAGCAGGCCGACTGCACCGACATGCTGGGACCACGCAAGTTGAGCTTGTAAGAGATACGAGTGGGCAGAAAATCCTTGTCGTTGCCCATCATTGTGGCGTAGTTGCCTACCTGGTAGCTTCCGGTGAAATCCTCCAAAAAACTTCTTTGATCGGCGAGGTTGCGCATGAAGTAAGTGTTCATGCTGCACCCAGCAAAGACTCCAACCGACTCGCTAACATGGTTCGGAGCGTAGCCCGCGCGCTCCAATACCTCCCATGCGCACTCCAGAAATATCCGGTGCTGGGGATCCATCTGCGCGGCTTCTTTCGGATAGACACCGAAGAACTCGGCGTCGAACAAGTCGGCGTTCTTGAGCAGTGGGCGCGCGGCGACATAGCCTTCGTTCTGCTCCGCGATGGCCTGCTCACTTGGTTCCAATTCGCTTCGATCAAAGAATGTGATGGATTCGACGCCGTCGCAAAGATTTTTCCAGAACTCTTCGACCGATTCAGCGCCGGGAAAGCGGCCGGTCATGCCGATGATGGCGATGGCTGACGAGAATCCGTGGTTGGTGGTGTTGATGGCCGGTTCTTGAGAGACAGACTGATCGCCGGCTGGAGATGCCGTAGTGCGTTCCGAGACTCGAACGGACTCTCCACGCGCCAGGCTGGCTTGCGATCGGATAGTCGCGTGTTCAAAGACGGAGGCAATCTGCAAGCTCAAACCAAAGGCTTGGTTGAGTCTCTTTAGCAGGATCGTAGCCAGGAGGGAAGTTCCACCAACTTCGAAGAAGTTGTCGTCAATACTGATCTCAGGCAGGCCGAGCAGAGTCTTCCAGATGTCTGCGATGGAGGATTCGAAGCTTACTTCTTCTGTGGGGCTCGCGGACGCGCGCGTTTCAAAGAGCCTGTCTCTGCCACGCGCCGGTGTCGTGGAGGCATTCGAATTCGCTGTGTCGCCGCTCTGCATGTTTCAAGCCGATCCACTACAAGGTAGTCACTCCACAGTAAAACGTTAGATATCCATATCCTATGACTCTTTTGGAGCAGAGACTCCCGGTGGCGTATTCGAGCCCTGATGCTGCTCCGTCTGACGCCCTGTTAAATATCTCGGGCAAAGACTACATTTTCCTCTTCGGCTTGTTCACTACCTCTTTCATAGCCACCTGAGGTTGCCCCAGCCTTTCGAGAAGTCTTTTTCCCAGACTTCCACCAATCCTGCAAGTTAACCCTGTCGCTGCGGAGTTCAAAGTCGCGCAGGTCGTCCCTAAGGGCTTCTTCGGCGCGGGCTGGATGAACCTTATTGATCACCGCCGCTGCCCCTGCAACGCCCATCCGCTCCAACAGACGGGCGGCACGGTTCAGCCAGGCTTTCTTGGTTTTGCCCGCTTCCGACACAAGTACTGTAACGTCGGCCATGCGAGCCAGATACTCGGTCTCAGCTGAGAGCAGCACAGGAGCTGCATCGATCAATACGATGTCGTATTCAGCCGACAGACTCTGGAAACTCTCGAAGACGAAACTGTTCAATGGAGGAATCCGTGTTGGAAGAGACTGCCGGCTCGAAGGCGTAGCCTGCAGCTCTTTACCGGCAGTGGCGCTGTTGACGGCCTCACTGGGAAAACTAACGGATCGTTTCTGCAAATCCGCGCCAAAAGTCACGAACGCCACCGGTTCGGAGTGACCCGAGGGATCTATGACCAGCGTCTTGCGGCCCAGTTTAGCCAGCATGCTGCCTAGATTTTCGATAATTGAAGTGGTTCCGGCGCCCGAGTTGACTCCCGTGATGACAAATGTGCGTGCACCGGCTGATCGAGCGGCATGATCGACTCCGGCAGCCAGGCGAAGTGCGCATTCGTCAAAGATCATCTGCGTGACCTCGCAGTCGTCAAAAAGCATTCCGATGGGCGCAAAACCCAACACCGATTCGACATCCGAGGCGTTATAGATGCGAGGGTCCAGCAGGTCAAGGACGATCGCAGTGGCAACTCCCAAGAGTATCGAGAAGGGAAAAATAAGGAGTAGCAGAAAGGTGATTTTGCTTTTCTCCGCAGAGATCGGAGTCATGGCGGGAGAGAAAAGGTGTACCGAACCTGGAGAGCTGGTCTCCAGTTCGAGTGTGCTGATGCGCTCAGCGACAGCGACTTCGCGAGCGTGTAGGGTCTCGAGGTCGGCTCCAATGGCGGCCGCCCGCTGGATCTTGGGTGCTGCTTCAGTCGCCTGCCTGGTGCCACGCTGCAGTTCGTTGTTCAGCTTTGCTTCGTACATCTGGGCTTGGCTGAGTTGGGTGCGCAGCTTTTGTTCCAGGTGATTTGCCGCGGTCTTGAGCAGGCGCGAGTGAATATCGGAGAGCTGAGTCTCGATATCGTTGAGCTGCTTCTCGGCCTGTTTGCGATCCGGATGATTCGGAGACATGCCGTTCAGCTTCTCGATGATTTCAGCCCGCTTCGCGCTGAGGGAAGTCTTAAGCGAGGATAGTTCCTGATCGTTGGCGATGAGTTCATCTGCGGCGGCATTCAGCGCGGAATTGGATGCGGATGGATCTCCGCTGGTGAGCGCCGCGAGCTGCGCCTCGTCCAGATTGCGCTGTTCGCGGGCAGCGGTCAGGTCCGCCTGCATTTTCGCGTTGTCCACATCGTAGACATTGGTTCCCTTGCCATCGAAGGACGCAACGCCCAGTGCGCTGGTGATCTTCGATTGCTCCTGCAGGTCGGAATCGATCGCAGCCTGAATGTGGGCGCGTTCATCCTTGAGGGTGTTGAGGCTCTTATCGCTGCCGTAAAACTGCTCGGAGCGTGCCTTTTCTAGGTAGACCTCGGTAACAATATTGACGATGTCGGCCAAATGCTCGGGCTGGTACCCTTCCAGTTCGATTTGGACTTGATAGGTATTTCCGATGTGGGTGATCTCAAGCCGTTTCTGCAGCCGGGCCACTGCATTGTGCTCCGATTCCACACGGCCTTGCCATAATCCAGGAGGCATTCTGCGAATTGCTTCAACCAGCACTTCGTAGCGGGGAATGTCATGAATTGTTTCCTGAACATACGAATCGTATGGTTGCTCCAATTGACGATCGTCAACCACATCAACGCTCTTGGGAACGGAGGGAGAAACATAAATGACACTGGCAGCCGCGTAGTAGGGTTTGTGGCGCGCCACCACAGCCAACCCCAGTCCGAGCACCAATAGCGTGACCATGATCGACGTGACAAGATGCAACCGCAGGCTCTTGAGCACATTGATCCGAATCGGACTAATCCGCGACGCCGGACGGAGCGGATACTGCGTCGAGATGGGGTTGTGCGGCTCCGGATTGTTGGTCTGTGTGATGTACATGCGCTTAGATCCTCGAAAATGTGTGGCTAAAGTATCGACATTCGGCTTATCGCGGGAAATCAATTCCGGCGACGTTGGAGCTCTGCTCGCGCGACGCTCACTGCATCCCTGCGATGGCCGCAAAGGATATCATCGTGGCGACCGGACTGAGCTTCGTTATGACATCGGAGACTTTGTTAAAGCCGGAGATCGGTACGTAGATTACGTCACCTGGGTGGAGGGTATACTCCTTTTGCCCAGCAAGGGTCAGCAACTGCTTGTACTGGACCGTGATGGCCTTTCCCGTTGAATTCTGCAGTATCTGGATTTTCGGGTTAAAGCCTCCGTCCTCACTGCAGCAACCGGCCTGGGCGAGTATGGATGTCAGCGTCGAGTCCTGTCTCAGCGGAATCGTACCGGGGCTCTTGACCTGTCCCAGGACCGAAACAAACAATTGCTTGGGTTCGGGGACGTACACGATGTCGTTGCGTCGCAGCCGCAGGTCCGCCAAAGCATTCCCGGTGACCAGCATTTCCTTAAGCTTCACCTCAACGGCAATGCTGTTACCGCGATAAATGATGCAGGTCTCGGGAACGCCAGGTCCGGTATTGCTGGCAACTCCATTTACGGAGACAGTGGGCGAAATCAGGCCGGCGCGGCCGATCGCATCCAGCAGCGTCGGTGTACCCTCGAATGGGACCTCGCCGGGATGCATGACGTAGCCGATGACTCGCACACGGTTCGAAGTGAACTTATTGATCCGCACCGTGACGCTCAGGTCGTCCGTGTAAAGAGGAGACAAGGCATCGACGATGACTTTCTGCGCCTGAGCGCGGGTTAGATCGGCGACATGCACCGCGCCCACAAGGGGCAGCGTAATTCGCCCGTCAGGTCCGATCGTTTGCGTGCCTGCTATCGTCAGCTCCGGCCGGCCGGGAAAATCCAGCGTGATCTCGTCGCCGGCCCCAAGCGTGTACTCCTCATTCTCCGCCGGCTCAAAGTTCTTCAGGGCCTCGTCAGACCGGACCGTTAAAGCCGGCGCTGCGTTTTGCGGATCGATTTGAGGTCCATTCGTCGGCTCAGTCGAGGAATTCGCCGTAGTCGAAGGAATTGCTGGGCCAGCCGGCTGCTGCGCCACGCCTGCAGCAGAACTCAGACCCAGGGCCAATATTGCGCCGACGACGTTAGCAAATGGAAACGCTGACTTCATATCAATCCTCCGAGGGAATTACCAGGTTGGTGCAGTCCTGGATCTGTACCCATGCCTGAATCCGTGAACAAGATCGCTGGCAACGCCATCTAACTTCCGAGTATCTGCTTAGCTTTGGTCGGCTTCAATCCCTACAAGGTGTTATCCCGCTCGGTGCGAACCCAGGCTGCTTTTGCGCTGGAGCCACGCAAAACTCCTGGAATCATCCAGAGCTTACGCAAAATGTACAAGGGGACCATCGCAAGTAATTGCAAAGTCTTCAGAAAATCAGGCCCCGCCCACGCGGCCGAAAGTACGTGGGCTAATACCACGCCAAGCGAGAGAGCAGCGTACCAGCGTAACCAGGTGAGTGGAATACAAGCCGCAATCAATAAGGCAAACACCCCAAAAGCCAGGGGCAAGCCGGTCAAATCACACAATGGTTCGAGCAGGCGCAGTTGACCGGCAAGGACTTTGCGCAGCAGCGGTCCAGCCCAGGTGCGTGCGGTGAGCAGGCGCCCGCCCTCCCACCGGGAACGTTGGATCGATTCACCGGCGCGCGACTCTGGGAAGGCGGCAGTGATCACCGCTTCGTCAAGGTAGCGCACTCGTTCTCCAGCCATTACCAAGTGCAGGTGGTACTCCAAATCTTCGACAACTGAAAACGCGTCGTAAGGGATCGTCTCCAGTAAAGTGCGCGCAATGGCAAATCCGTTTCCCACAATTCCCGCAGAAAGCCCGAGGCGTTCGCGCCCCCTTGGCCGAATCACGTTGAATCCGCGAAAGGCCAGCTCTGAGAGCCGTGTGCTGGAGCGATCGGTGGTACTTTCCATCTCATAGCGACACTGAACCACTCGCGCTCCAGCGGCGAACGCAGTTTTGACCGCGCCTACCGTATTTGTGGAAACGATTGAATCCGCATCCACGACCATCACTGCATCTGCGCCTGCCGCAATTGCGTGCGAGAAACCGTGCCGCAACGCAAAGCCCTTTCCTTTGGCTTCCAGGTCGTTGTAGACGAGGACTTCGGCGCCAGCGGCACCGGAACGTGCCGCTGTTCCGTCAGCGCAATTGTGAGCTACCACTAGGATTCTCCCAGCGGGACCCGCCGAGGCGCGTAGACTGGCAACGGCTTTGCCCACCAGTAATTCTTCGTCATGCGCAGGAACGATGATCACAAGTTTCAACTCAACTTCGTCTTCACTTCTCCGCGGCCCCTGATGCGGCCTCCGACCTGGCAGGAGATTCGCTGAAGTAACCAGCAAAAGTTCCAGCACCAGCGGAAGGGTCAACCCTAGAAGTCCTGCGCCAAGCACCGTAAAGATGAGGTGTGTTATCGAAGCCAACGCGTATCCTTATGCCGGTCAAGTGCTTGTCGGTTGAGTGCGCCGCGACCCCAATGACGCATTACCTTCCTGCTTGCGCGAAGGTAGCTGGTACGAGCGTCGAGTCTTCGGTTTCTCCCACTGCTACAATCCGTCGGCAAACATCCTGGAGCAGCTCCATACGGACATCCACAAATGCCATTTCCTGCCGAAACTGGCCCCAGGCTGGTGTAAAGCTGGCCAGTAATCGTTGCTCAGCTTTCGCTGTTCGGTAGAGAGCGTCACTGACCATCGTAGTCGTCATGAAATAGTTATGCAATTGTCCTGTGCGCAGAATCCGCCACATGTGGGTTGGCAGTCCGGCCAGCCAGAGCTGTTCCTGGCGGAGGCGCATACGGCTTTCCAGATGAATCAGCGAGCCGAGAGTCTCCGGTCCGACATACCCGGTCTGCGACATGTCAAGAACAATGTTCATGCCTTGCGTACAGGCATCGCGGCTGCAGGCATTGAATTCGTCCAAGGCGGTGCCCGTGAGATCGCCAATCATGGCGATTAGCTTGGTATTTCCGATCTGCTCTACGACTATGCTTGGCTTCGTGGAGCGTTTTGGCTGCACCGCAGAAGCCACAAGGTAGCCGGGAAGATGACGCAGAAGGCAAAAGGCATCTGCCATATAGCGCGCCGCCAGCCGTTTTGGCTCCTGGAAGGTGCGATGCAGCCACTCCAGCCCGTAGCGCTGCATCCAGCCCGGAGCGCGGGAAACTGTCCCGGAGAGCATATCCAGCGATCCTCCGATACCGATACAGACCGGTACCTTGAGGCGGTCCCGATGCATGGCGATCCACTCTTCCTGCTTCGGATTGCCGAAGGCTACGAACAGAATCTCCGGTTGCGCCTCTTCGACGCGCCGCAAAATCTCTTCGTGGTCCATTTCATCGAGCGGCCGTGGCTCGGGTGAGTAGCGGCCAACGATGCGCAGCTCAGGAAACCGCTGCTTCAGCACCTTGGCTGCGCGTTGGGAACAGCTCTCGCTCGCACCCAGGAGAAAAACTCCATACCCGCGCCGTGAAGAAACTTCTGCAAGGCGCTCGACCAGATCGATCCCGCCGACTCGCTCTTTGAGGGCCGGCCCGATCAGACGAGACATCCAAACGATCGGCATTCCATCGGGAACCACCATGTCGCACGAGCAGAGAATGTCGCGCAGTCTCTTATCGCGCATGGCGTTCTTCAGGAAGTCGACGTTGGCCGTCGCCACTTGATGAAAACCGCCCTCCCTGATCTGCTCTTCGATCAGCGCGACAGTTTCATCCATCGTAACGTTATGAAAAGGAACCCCAAGGACAGCCAAAGTAGTACAGGAAAGGCTCAACATATTCTGCTCCATCGCCAGCTCGGTGCGGTGGTTCACTGCCGGAGGCGGTGTGCGAGCCCGGAAACTCTACGTCTCCTGAGTGCCCACCGCGTCAGTCTGCATCCGCACTTGTGGCGGATTACAGGCTTCCGTAACCCGACCTACTGGTGCATTGCGACCCGATTGTCAGCGAAGGCAACGTCGTCGCTGACCTGCATCTTGTAGAACAACCAGTCCGGATCGCTCTGCAGTATCTCGGCAAGATGCACGCGGATATCGCCAGTGGGCTCACGAAAGCCATTCATGATTCGGCTCAAAGAGGCTTCGTGGATGCCCAGCATGCGCGCCAGACGGTTTTGCCGGATGCCAGTGGTGTACATCCGCAGCTTGAGGTTCGGGTAAATGTCTCTATTCAAGGTCACGATCTCAGTCTCGGTTTCTGTAGCGCTGCAGCCCTCCCATGGAAGGCAGAGATGGCTGTTGTTGAAACCGTGTCAGCAATCGGCGTGCCAAACCGTGAATCGCTTATTTGTCAACATATTGTTGAAGTGCGAAAGGTTAAGAATTCCCAAATACTTTCCACACTTCCCGAAGTATCTAAAAGGTATGTTGGAAGTTGTTAAAAAGTTACTTAGTCAGTAATAAGTCAAGTAATAGGCACAAGTTACAAACAAGACGCGATAAGGTAACCAATTCTTAGGGGTTTATAAGATCTAAAGTAACTCAAAAATTGTGGTTACCTGTGGGCTCCAGAAGCTTCAAGGGCGAATCACTCTGAGCGATGTTTGGCGTGCTCTTTGCTTCGAATGCAATCGAAGAACCTGCGATTTCCGCAACAATTGAGAGGACGCAGCCGTTCCGAATCGCATCGCGCTTCTCTCCGAGGCATCTTCACCTGGCCGCGCCGTCGCGCAAACAGGTTGAAGTTGGTTTCGCCTCGATTATGACCCGCAAACCGTGTCCCAACGCCACGTCCACGTCCTTGAGATCAGTCAAAAAAGCCGGTCTCAAGCGTGTGTCGAGGCGAGAAAAGCAAATATTGGACGGCACCTGGCTGCGCGGATCTGGCTTAGTCGTAGGATTTAAATTGCGTCTCGAAAGCTGTTCCCCGTATACTCTGCCTATCCCCAAGGCGTTCTGCTGACCCGAATTCCATTCCTGGCGCGGGTGAATCTAGGACTGTATTCCCTTGTGAGACAACAATTTGTTTGAGACTTCTGGTCGCGTGAGC
>Ga0302325_10020828_pt1 | contig 13740 bp, 4 predicted proteins | sample Palsa_T0_2_FD_201948 | JGI IMG/M metagenome (GOLD analysis project Ga0302325, IMG submission 201948) | Peat permafrost microbial communities from Stordalen Mire near Abisko, Sweden - Palsa_T0_2 | ecosystem: Environmental > Terrestrial > Soil > Palsa > Peat permafrost | place: Sweden: Abisko... | reverse complement strand
CCATATAAGCGAATTGGAAGCTTACAGGGGGCTTACAGGGGCTTATAGCGCACGTACGCTGAAGTTACAGTGGGCTTACAGGGACCCCTGGGACCCTACAGGGCACTTTTCATAAAAATGCACTATATTATCCAGACTTATGACCGCGACCTTCGTACAGTCGCTTGCAAAACCGGCTTCCCCTGGAGCACAACACACTCTCAGTGATCCGGCTCTCGCTTATCCCGCCAATGATATAAATAGATGTATTATTAAGCAACCGCCCGAAAGTCTAAAGTCAGTTAGAAATTCGAACGGGACAAATCCAGTGCTACCGAAATCTGCGACAATCCGGTGCATTTGTCACAAGCCGTAGGAGAGACTAAGCGGGTTTTCTCAACTTACAGAGTGTTGTTAGCTTTGAGGCACTCCTCATCTGCACGGAGATGGGATCTTGTGCCATAGGTGACTTGCGCGTGCTGGAATCGATGGCCGGGCAAAGATAGACGTTGGCCCGCTGCTAATCGTGGACATGGAACAAGAAGCCGGAGTTCTTGTCGGTCAGCGTTAGTTCATCCATTTTGCGGGGCTGGTGGGGTGAACACATCGCGCCGGGGCCGTGCAGGCGGAACCGCGTAGCCGGCGATCGCTGGTCTGTGCGTTTAGCGCCCGAGAAGCAAGAGACAATTGTCAAGGCTGAATGCTGTGATCTCCCACCACTCGCTCGGAAGACATCGACCTAACACTTTGAACTCTGATCTTGAAGTTTTGATAAACATTATTTGTTCGACCGATCCTTGTAGTACCCCGTTAAAACCGTTTCATTAGCGTCAGTTTAGCCCCGCCTCACGCGAATCCTGTAGTTGTCTATCGACGACTCGACACCTACGATCCCCCATAGTTCGACGTGCGATAGATTCACTATCTGCTAGTACATTAGAGCTCACGAGCTACGACGGCCTGTTTAAATCATGGTCCTAATCGTCCTCTATCCTCCCAGCGGAGTCGGCGTAGGCGCACCATTAGCCCCGACTGTCGAGTAAGTATGACCACGCCTGGCACTACTGTATCCGCTGTTTTATACTGTCCATGACAGCTGACTCCTTGATTTCGCAGCATTATTCTGGTCCATGGCCTCAACGGGGATGCGACTGAATCCTGGACACACTCGACCACAAAAGTATTCTGGCCGAAAGATTTCCTCCCGGCAGATATTCCTGAGGCAAGAGTGATGACTTTTAGATATAATGCCAATGCTGCATTTGGCAATACAACGGCAGATATTGTGGACCATGCCAAAGATCTACTGAGTACTCTAATCGATAAACGAGAAGAAGCGGATGAAGATCAGAGACCGATAATATTTATCGCTCACTCTCTTGGTGGTATTGTGGTAAAGCAGGTTTGGAATCATGCCTCTGTTCTCTTATAATCAAATTGCTAATGGGTTTAGGCTCTCCTCTTAGCTCGAATCGAATCTCGGTACTCTCCTATCTGCGAACACACTATTGGGATTATCTTCTTTGGAACGCCACATCGTGGTAGTGAGAAAGCAACATACGGGAAAATCCTCGCAAATGTCGCTTCCACTGTGATGCATAAGCCAAGCTCAAAACTTCTCAGCGCCTTAGAGAGCAACAGCGATACACTAGCTCGACTTACATCGGATTTCAGGCATCAGCTGCTCCAGTATGAGATTGTCAGCTTCTATGAGAGAAAACCGTTAGGAATGTTCAAGAGGGAGGTAAGGACCCTACCGAACATTCATTATATTCACAAAGCCTAATCACTGCTATGGTAGATTGTTGAGAGCCAGTCGGCATTGCTAGAAGTCCCTGGAGAAGACCAGATACCAGTTGATGCGAACCATCGAGATATGTGCAAATTTTCAGGGCGTGATAATGGAGATTATGAGAAAGTATTCAAAAGACTACGGAGGATTCTGAAAGCAAAGGGACATGTGAATCAAAACGTTAGTCGTGCGTGACGACTGCTCTTAAGGGCGGTGTTATTGCTGATGGAATAGTACTACAGATTTCCGCAATGAATATTACTTGATCCCACATAATGTCAGCGCGCTATTCACCGGGCGGCATGACGTGTGCAAACAGCTCCGAGAGAGCTGCCTATCATCCCGAGCCTTCAAATCGCAACAAGTATTTGTCTTGTATGGCTTAGGGGGCTCTGGAAAGACACAAGTATCTATGAAATTTGCGCAGGACAACCGAGAAAAGTATTTCCGCGCCGCCTTGTGATCTGTACAAGCTAACAATAATCAGTTTCTGGGGTGTGTTCTGGGTCGACAGCAGCACTAAACAGACAATTGAGCAAGGGTTCTCAAAAATCGCTCAAAGCTGCAAGATCGCAGATGATTTACCATCGATTCGAACTTGGCTATCAAACGTACCTAAACCGTGGCTTTTGATTTTTGACAACGCAGACGACCCCTCAATCGACATTTCTCATTACTTTCCTGTTGGCCCACGGGGAACCATTCTTATAACTACACGTAATCCTGACTGCAAAGTCCACCAAACAGTCGGATCTTATGAATTTGCTGGAATGGCGGTCGACGATGCCGTGGATTTACTTCTCAAGACCACCGGAACGGACGATCTATCTTCACAGGGGTCCCGACTAATAGCCAGGAACATTGTGACGACTTTAGGGAACCTTGCTTTGGCCATCATTCAAGCTGGAGTTGCTATCAGGCAAAATATATGTCGGATTGAAGACTACTGTGACATATATCGACGTCGTCGACAAGAGTTGCTAAGCCGTGCGCCTATTCAAGCCAGCTCCGATTACAAGTACACCATCTACACCGCTTGGGAAGTCTCTGTTAATATGATTGAAAGAATGAGCACTGAGGTTGCGAGTCATGCGCTCGAACTCCTTCGGCTCTTCTCTTTCTTTCACTTTGACGTGATTTCCGAGGAAATCTTCAGTCGGGCTTGGAGAAATAAGACTCGTAGGCCACGTTCGGACTGGAAAACCTCATATGAAGTCAACTGGCTTTGTAGAGATGATTTGGAATGGGATCCGTACCATGTCCGCGAAGCTGTCGCCTTACTTTCATCTTTCTCCTTGATAAGGGTTGACGGTTTGACTAACAACGTCTCAATGCATCCGCTTGTTCATGCATGGGCTCGTGACAGACTTGGCATAGCAGAAAAGAAGAAGTGGTCACTTGCAACAGCTCTCATATTGGCAGCCTCTATACCGTGGGGGAAGAAAACTTCTGATTACAGTTTCCGAAGATCTTTAATATCCCATGTTACAACTTCTATAATATCCTTAAAGCCAGAAAATTTATTTGTTATTGGCGTGGGCGAGAAAGAACTTCTTGAGGTAGCAACAAAGTTTATCTCAGTATTTGCTGATACGGGCCAATGGCAAGAGACCGTGGGGCTTGAAGAGAAAGTGCTAGAAGCAATGAAGAGAATGCTCGGGGATGAGCACCCTAATACTCTCGTGTCTATGGGAAATCTTGCAAGGAGCTATAGCGACCTCGGCCGACGACAAGAGGCTATGGAGCTTGAGGAGAAAGTGCTAGAAGCTAGTAAGAGAACGCTCGGGGACGAGCACCTTAATACTCTTATGGCTATAAGCAATCTTGCAAGGAGCTATAGCGACCTCGGCCGACAACAAGAGGCTATGAACCTTGAGGAGAAAGTGCTAGAAGCGATGAAGAGAATGCTTGGAGACGAGCACCCTGATACTCTTGTGTCTATGAATAATCTTGCAAGGAGCTATAGCGGCCTCGGCCGACAACAAGAGGCTATGGAGCTTGGAGAGGAAGTGCTAAAAGCAAGGAAGAGAATGCTTGGGGACGAGCACCCTAAGACTCTTTTATCTATGAATAATCTTGCAGCAAGCTATAGCTACCTTGGCCGACAACAAGAGGCTATGGAGCTTGGAGAGGAAGTGCTAAAAGCAAGGAAGAGAATGCTTGGGGACGAGCACCCTAAGACTCTTTTATCTATAAATAATCTTGCAATAAGCTATAGCGACCTCGGCCGACAACAAGAGGCTAGAGAGCTTGGAGAGGAAGCGCTAAAAGCAAGGAAGAGAACGCTTGGGGAGGAGCACCCTGATACTCTTGTGTCCATGGAAAATCTTATGTTTTTTCTTGCTGACTTACACCAGCAAAATAATCCTCAAAACCTTGTTCTCCGTCCAGCCTTGCAGCCTGCACAGAAGATTAAAGGAAACACAAGGAGTCGCTGGAGTTTAAGGTCTTGGGGCAAAAAAAAGGGGAGTAATGAATAGATACTATATTAATATCATATAACCTGGGTAAATGATTATGTCATAGGACCAAAGCGACACTATCCTAGTTCTCCTATAAGTAATCTATCAAACGGTCCGTTAAGAGATCACAGCCTTTCTAATTAAGCGTACTATAGCGTTGTGACGGTTCGCATATGCCGTATGCACTTGCCGAACGTTCGAAAGTACATGCCGAATGCCCGAGTCATAGCCGCATACTAAATTAGTATAGCGCCACTCTAGGAAGGGCTTGATATTCTAGGACCCCTTTGTACATACTCGCTCCTGCTTTCTTCTGTATCTATTATTCTAAGGAATAGAGTGTTGTTTGGTATATGTCCTTCCGGAAGCACCCTGTCACAAGTGTTGGCTCGAGAGAATCACTTTGCTCTCGTGCTTAAACACATATAAATTTGTGGACTAGTAGATGAGGGACGTTAATCGGTCGTTGGGCAAGAAGAGATTGTTAAAGAGCGAGGAGAAGGACATGATCGAGGGCGAAGCTTGTTGCATGATGGCACTCGGGGGCGCCACCGGAGATGAAAGATTGGAGCAAAGTATAGCTAGAGTACCGAAAGAAAGGGTAGAGGATATTGAAATTCCAAGGAAGGGGGTGAAGGTTATAACGAGAATAGAAGATGCCCGGGCACGACACACAAGACTTGAGGGCTGCCTGCAGCTTAATGATGACTTATGTGCTGTGGTTGACCGAATTTGGCAAGGCGCCTATGGAGAACCTTGTCTAATTGGCGGGGTTCAATTTTTACGCATATTTGAGGGGAAGCTGATTTTGCAAGCGACTGTAAAGCCCCAATGACATCGCCGGATGAGTCAATCGGTCGCCAAAAGAGTATGTGGAATTGCCCCTAGAACCCCTCGAAAAGTGCCAACGGCATATCCGTGGGAACCTCCCAGCCTGCCGAGGAGGAATTTTTGTCTAGATCAAGCAATGCTCTACGAGCCAATTCTATTAATTGTCGGAGGATCAAATTACTGTGAGGCTTAGCAAAAGGTAGATAGACCAGGCTCCTGCCTTCGCTTCTTGCACCAGGTCGCTGCATTCGTCAAAGATAGTTGCGTAGGGAATTTGCTTCTTTTTTGCAAGTATCTGCCCGAAAGCCCTGAACTCCATTTGCTGAGCAACACTTGGTATGTGACTGTGCCACTTCTTCTCGAGGAAATAGTTTTCCACAAACGGTACTGCGTAATTGACGATGAGTGCCGCGGCTCGCATGATCATCTCTTGTTGTTCAGTGATATAACTGCTGCAGCTATGGTAAAATATATGATGTGGATGGCTTGCCATTAACACAATCCTACGGATTTTGTATCGTTAGTTTTGATTACGGTAGTTAGTTTCGTGAACGAGGACAAGCTTTGAGACCCTCATATTCTCCCCACAAGATTACCATATCGACTTCATGCGTCTGTAGAAAACGTGTCTAGGCTTTGACACCATAAATGATCTCGACTTTTGCCCAAGATGACTCGGCAATATCCCGTGTAAATCGTTCATGATGACGCAGTACTTGGGTAGGGTACTCTTGGATTCTATTGGATCCAGTATCTCCTCTGTGGATATGGTCATAAACAAGCGTATCAAAGGTGTATGCGTTCCCCATGACCATGGCGATACAGCCATTAGTTTGATCCGCTGTCTCGCTATTTTCTGGATTTGCTGTTGTCTAAGACGGTTGGCTCAGACGATGGGTCAAAGGAGATTGCAAGGAGCCTGATGGTTTGACGAGGTATTTGCCGTCTTGGCCTGCATCTTCGCCCCAAGCGTGGGGCTCTTCTGCCCGAAATCTTTCGAAAGAAGAGACCAGATCCGTTATTGGCAGAGGATAGAGATCTGGAGGCCATTAGCAGAGCAAGCAGATGTCAGAATTGGCGACCCACCCTCCATATTTCTCGTATCTAGCTTACACAACTCAAGCTCTCATTTCTCTGCCAACACTCTACGTGCTTCGGGTGGTCGGGGAAGGATAAGGTTCCTCAGGACAACATACTGGCTGTCCGAGTTTAACCGATCTGGAATGTTGACGTCCATAGGCGTGATGTCAGCGGTAGTAGACGTGATTTCGGCAGGGATGGATATAGTGTTAATAGCTATACATAGGGCCGTCTGACTTCTAGATACAGTATCGGTATCGGTAGAAGCAATCTGGCGAGCAGTTGATGTATCATTGTCGGTGGTAGAGAGGGCGACATAATTGAGAGGCGCGGCGATTGGGCGGGCTGAGTGGAGACGCGTTATGCCAGTCGGATATCTGTCCTCTTGGATGTTGGTCCGCTGTCCCCAAGATCCGAATATTAGCAGCTATTCTTGTTCTGATGGAAAGAAATGGCTGGCACACGGCTTATACCTCACCTATGACTATAGACTTCTCTAGCAAAAATATAGTTTCCGCATTTGCCAGACTGCAGACCGGGTATTTGGATAGAAGTTGCGAATGGGCCTCCTAAAGTCCGGCAGAAGGCGCAGGCATCGACCTCTTCACCTCGTTGTTGGACTGCCGCTTCTAACTTGGCTGGCACGAAATCTATCGGCGCGTCTTGGCGATAATTGTTGGAGCGAAACTCTATGTCTCGCTGGCGAGTATGTGTGCGAATCACCGACTTAACCCTGGTACTAGAACAGGTTTCTAGGACCCTAAGGATATAGACCTGGTGTTTCGTGGGATCTGCCGGCAGGTTTTCCACTGCGGATGGCCCATGATGGTTGATTCTGTCTCCAAGAAAGGCACAGAGAGCACAAGCCTCGAGGCTGCGGAGGCCAACCCAAGATGGTAAGAGGGAGTTGGGCGGGCTAAAGTCTTATAACCGTTTCGTACAACAAAAGGCACTTTGATCAGGGACGGACGGAGTTTCTGAGGACGGAGGGGATAAGTTGACCTTTCCTGGAGAAGGTTTGGAATGTTGAGGGTGCGTAGGTAGGTCCTTATCTTGATGCGGCGTTCCGATTGGTACTACCAAATACCGAGATCTGGCTTATGTATTAAAATAAGCGATTTCTTTCCAAAAAAATCGGCACTTTGGCGGGTAAGCAAATTCTGCAATATAGTCGAAACCAATCACTAACATTTAAAAGAGTGGTTAACGCGGTAAGCGAGAGCACTACCTCTTGATAAATATCACCCTAACGAATTGTTTAGATGCCCTGCTATGGTTTCCAAGCAAGAGAGGCATTTCCTTCGGGAGCGTGTGTTGTGAGTAAAAATAAATAAAGACTCCGCTAGAAGTTATCGCTAACGGATACTAGCGAATCACACAGGTGTCGCATAATATTTTTTTTTTCTTCTCTACTTCGGTCACGAGCCGTTCCGACATGCAACGCAAATCACGCGGTCACGTGATCCAGTCCCGTACTCTGGCTAAGGTAATGCAGCTACCTAGGTATAGGTATGGACCAAAAAGCGCGGGATCAAGTGCCCTCAAATGGGAAAACTCCGGCTAACCCGGTGGTTTGTTGCACGTCGCACCAATGCTAGAATATCTGGCCGCCGTTCTACTCTAACTGCCGACCAACGCGGTGGGGGGGCCCTAGGTACAGTCGGTTCACTCCAAACTCGACAAAATGGGCCCGATTTTGCGACCACAACAAATTTTTAACCACAACGCCAATAATTAAATTATTTTTAATGGAAATATAGAACCGAAGCATGCGAAAAAAAACCTATTAATTAGAATTTAATGCCAAGGTGTGGTTGTTAAGATATTTAAGAAACTGCACACGGGCCATTTTTGATTTTTTGATTTTTGACTAATAGTCGGTTATCCTTCCACTTCGCTTCGCTTGTGGTCGGCAAAAGCAAGTGTCTCGTCGAGATTTTGTATGGGAAACCCCACCAAAAAAAAAGTTCTTGATTTTGCGCATGACTTTGCGCGCACTTTTGTACAAAAGATGCGTCGCAATTTAATATAAATTATATTTAAACTTACGCAACGCCTTTAATTTTTAATTCTACTTTATTAGAAGTCTTTATCTAGATATAAAGATATATAAAAAATATATATAAAATCGTGCATTAAAAAAAGGGTAAAGTTATTTATATTTTTTTGCCTGGTTTTTGCGATAAAATCTCGACAAGACACTTGCTTGAACGAGACACTTGCTTTTGCTGACCACAAGCGAAGCAAAGTGGAAGGATAACCGACTATTATATAAAAATGTCAAAATATTTGAGAAAAGTGTCTGTGCACAATCACGTGAACTACTCCCAAATAATATTCTAGTCTACTAAAACAGTCTAATTACCCTCTTATTACCCTCTTAACTGATCTTCAAATGCTTGTATAGCTTCCTCTAATATTGTTCTATAGCGCTTTTGCTTTTTTACGCACTATATAGCTGCTTTGGCGCTTAAACCTTAAACCTTTATAGTATGCATCTATAAAGCAGAGAGCTCTATTGCAAAAACTCTGCATTATATTAATAAAACAAGAATTTAATGCAATTACTACCTCTTTTTTTGCATAGTCAAAACTCGTCCTTTTAACCTGCTAATATTAATCTTTTAAACACCCCTAATACATTTTAATAGCATTTACCTTACAATGAAACTTTGGAATAAACATGCACTTATGCCCCCTATTCTTAATAGCTATACTAATAGCCGACTTTTGCTTAAAGAAATTCTTGTAAGTTAAGAGGATTCGAGCTAAATAGCAAGGAGGGCTATTAGAAATAGGCATAAGATATATTATAGAATTAAGGCATCTAGTTTTGCACTTAAGGTTTAGGGCATTTTCAAGTTAATAACTCCTCTCTTGTAAGATTGTCTTAACTCTTTTATTAATCTTATTTCCCTTAGCATCAATTGTATATAGCATTTGTATAGTGCCTTGTAGTTCGAGGATAGTGCATTTTAGCAGGTAATATATATCCTTAAAGGTCGATTTCTTCCCTTTATTATTAAAGTTAATATTAAAGGCATTTAAGGCCCCTTTGCTATGTAATGCATATGCTAAGGATTAGTCAAATACTAATACTACTATATAGCCCGGGTATTTCCTCTTAAATATATTAAGGGCATTTGATATTTGTACCAAAAGCTGTTTAATATCCTACTAAGGGTCTCCTTTTACACTTGGATATATGATTTTCCGAGCATTAAAGTTAAGCTCTAGTATATTAATCCTCCTTTCAAGTCTAATAAAGTCTAAAATATAAATAATCCTCCCTTTACTTTTCTTTAGCATTTTTTGTTGCTTAATAATGCTATCTAGCTATAAGGTCTTCTTATAATTATACCCTATTTAACGACCAGACGGCAAACTGGCTGCTGTTTTCGGCCGGTTTAGTCGCTGCTTTTTGCAGCCGACTTGCCAAAATCACGCGCTACTCTACTACTCGCGTACCTGGCAGCCAAGGCGGCGCGACTATATAAACCCTTGTCGACCGACCGCTACAAGAACACCAAAAATAAGCAAGTAAGTCGAAGTTATTAGAGAATTGCTTCTTTGATTCTCGTTTAACGCTTTAAGATGGAGGGGAGCCGTTTTTTGCTCCCCTCTATTACTATCCCCTTGTAGCTTAAGATAGCAGCTATCTTATATCTTCGTTTATCCTCCCTCCCTTCTCTATCTTCTCTCCTTTAAGCCTCTTATACTTAACTATTATTGTCCCTCGCTTTACCTTTCTCCCCCTTTACTCGCTACTATTACTTAAGCAGCAAGCTTCTCCTTCACATCTTCAGCCTTACTTCTTTACTTTTAATCGTTACTGCCGTTGTCTTCTTCGGTTAATCTAGTCGAGATGCGTCATCGCTAATAGCTAATACTAAGCTCTTCTTCCTTTAATAGCGATAAATTAGACATCGAGAGCTACTTTAATATAAGGGATAAGCAAGAGGAGACCGACACTAAGACCGAGCCGACGGACGTTAATACCGATATCGACAGTAATAACGAGGCAAATTTGCTAAATCTAAAGTAGCTTGCTAAAGAGGGAAATACCCACTCGCTTAAGTATTACCTCGACTAAAAGAATAACTCTAACAAATCCGAGGATAAAGATAAAGACTATAATAATAGTAGTCTCCTCCTTTTAAATATAATTAAGGGATATTTTTATCGGTAAATACCTTAGTCTCTTCTTACTTGCTATCTTCTACTATCAAATTGCTAATTTAACCCTCCTTATAAGTATTGCGAATATATATAAAAGGATTTTGCTCGGGTAATGCAAGCTATCTTGCGCTATACCCTTAAAGCCTTCTTCGAATAAATGTTAAATTAACGTTAAAGGAAGGGTAAAAGGAGGCTTGCCGGCATCTAGTCGGCTAGCACGCTTAGGATATACTAAAACGTCTTTCGGCTTATATATAAACGAGCGATAAGAGAGAAGATTAAAGGGAAAATAAACTATTACATATACCGGGTAAGTAGCATTTCTTATTTACTCGCTTAATCTAGTTTAAATTATTATAAATAAGAGCTAATAAAACATTTATTGCAAGTCTTTAAAAAGCTAGCAAAGAAGTATTACTTATCGACAAAGAAGCGCGATAACGTCGCAATATATATTAAAGATCTTGCAAGCGTCTTATAAACTAACTTGACTATAATAAAGCAAAGATATATATATAGCTAGCACTAAATCGAGATTAGCCTCTTTTGCTAGCTAGCTATCTTTTCTATAAATTAACCTTTAGCGCTCTTAAAGCTTTACTATAATAACATTGCAATAAACTTACTTTAAGACCCTAGTAGCGGGCCTTATTAAATCTTAATCGAGTTTACGTGCAAGTTTACAAAGAAGTATCTTAGCATAAAAGAGGCGTAAGTTTAACCTTAAGCCTTTTCTTGTCCCCTTTACCCCTCCTCGTTCCCCTCTCATTTTAGCTAAGATATACGACTTATATAAAAGCTAAAAATACGTTTATACTCCCCGAGATTATCTTTAATTTATCTTTAATCCTTAGTTTACACGTCGCCCTTTTAAGCCTTATCTTTACCGATAATGCGTTTTTAGCCCCGAGTCTTATATCGGCTACAAGGATTAGCGAGCTAAATATTAAGCTTAGCTATAAGCAGCTGCCTTTACATTTAAAGCTAAAGATGGCTAATATCCCCGTCTTTTATAAGTTTATTAAAACGCTATATAGCTAAGAGATCTCGCCCGACTAGCTACTACTATATACAACTCTTTTAAAGTAAATAAAGCAGCTTAGCGTGCTTATTAAGTTCCCGCAAATCACGCGTCTATACTCCTTTTAATATAGTGCAAATAATGCCTTTAACTAAAGCAATATATATTATATAGCCCCCTTCTTATAAGCTTACCCTTACTTGTAATATAATATGCTAACTATAAACTAACAAGTGACGTAAGCGACGCGCTTTAAAATATAATAATGCAACACGCTAAAATTAACACCTTTATTAAGCATTACCTTTAGCAAATAATTACTATTAATACGCAAGCTATCGTCTCCGGCTATAAACCTTAGCGCGATTTGATGCAAGCAGCTTGTTAAATAACTTGCTAGATTAATCTTAACTAGCTACAAAAACTTATACTTAAGGAATCCTTGTCTATTAATTAAGATCCCGTCGTCCGCCGCCTCGTTATAAAGCAAGAGAAGTAAAAGCGCCGCTTTTAGGGTATAGCGACATAGTAGCCCGAGTACCGGATTATCGGCCGCGCAATCTTTAATACTAAGTAGCAGCTAAGAGCTATACTCCTTAAATACATTTAAAAGCGCTAAAATTTAAAATACCCGGTCGACAAGATTAAGTAATAGCTCTTTAAGCTTAAGCTTAGCTAAGACGTGAAGATTACTTTAAACTAAAATAATAAAATGCCCCTGCTTTAAAAGCGCTTAGCAAAGGCAATAATAACGCTCCCGGGCACGACTATCGAAGAAGAGTTTTACTACTATAATAGGGGTATCGATGCAATCGCTGCTTACTACTACTTCTAAAAGGGAAAAGCCGCTACTCTACTACGCAAAAAGTCGTTTACGCGACGGGCGAGTCCGACGCCGTCGAAGGAGGCTAGCTTGCAACTAGTAGCCGCCGAGGCCGAGAAGCAAGCGTTAAGTAATACTATGCTATTAGTGTTTACTAAGAAGAGGACTATTACCTATTTCCTTTATTTAAGGGAGTAAAGCTTGCCGTTTAAAAAGCGCATTTACAAGTTTGCTAGTCCGGGAGACTTAATAAAGCACTTTAAGCAAAAGCATTTAGCTCACATTAAAAAAGGGGAGCGGCTTAAGTGCAAAGTTTGCCGAATAGGGCTATAGTATAAGTAGCATCTTTAGAATCACGCAAAGACTATTTATAAGACCGTTTCTTAGTAGTTTAATAATATACTTAAAGCGTATAGTTAAAAAGCTTGCATTTGCCTTATCTTTTCTTCCCTTTTTTAACCTTTCTCGGTTATATGCTTATTCTAAGCAACTTTCTTTAAGGCGAGACTAAATTAAGCAAGGCCTTAGTAGCTACGTAAGAATAGAAGACTGTTTTTAAGTTTATACTAATTACTTCTTTATAATATTAGTTTTATAGTACTAACACCTTATTTGCACTTGTAATTTTATAATATTAATAGTCTCTTGGCACTATTGGGTTTATAGCACTAGTAAGTTTATAGCACTAGTGGGTTCATAGCACTAATAGGTTCATAGCACTAATGGGTTCATAGCACTAATAAGTTTATAGCACTAGTAAGTTCATAGCACTAGTGAGTTCATAGCACTAGTAAGTTCATAGCACTAGTGGGTTTATAGCACTAATAAGTTTATAGCACTAGTGGGTTTATAGCACTAATGGGTTTATGGCACTAATTATATTAACTTAACTTTTGCTAACTATTTTCATATATAAGCGTTAATGTATTCATGTAATCTTAATCTAGTCTTGTGACTTTGTATACCTCGCTTAATGTGGATATTGGGTAATTATTGCTATTAGAATAATGCTCTTAGCCTAATAATTATAAGTAATAAGCTAAGAGTTAATATTTAAATAGCATTATTTGAAGATAAATAGCTTATAATTATAATCGTTTAAACAATGTTAATAATGCTATTAACTTTAAGAGGATAATCTTATTTGATTATATATACAAAATTATATAATAAGGCTTTCGTTTTGCATATAAAATAGTATTTATTCATTTTTATAATAGTTTTTGCAAATAATATACCAAGTAATAAGGGGGCAAAGAGAAAGAAAATATTAATTAAGAAAGCTTATTAATTAAGGAAGTGTCCTAAGTTTAAAGTAGCTTTATTTATTTGCTAGCAAGGCAAAATTACTATATACTAGTTAATAAACTACAAGTCTTAGTAGCTAGTAATAGCAGAAATAGTATATATAACTCGTATAAATTAAATTTATAACTAATAAATAATATTTAAGAATTTGCATATCCGGTCTTAAAGAGGTTATTATTACGCTATTTTAAGAAGTAAAAAGGGTTGCTTAAGATAAGGGGTTTAGCATTAGTTGTCTTGTAAAGGGTATTACAATAATGCGGGG
>Ga0302325_10020827_pt1 | contig 13740 bp, 13 predicted proteins | sample Palsa_T0_2_FD_201948 | JGI IMG/M metagenome (GOLD analysis project Ga0302325, IMG submission 201948) | Peat permafrost microbial communities from Stordalen Mire near Abisko, Sweden - Palsa_T0_2 | ecosystem: Environmental > Terrestrial > Soil > Palsa > Peat permafrost | place: Sweden: Abisko... | reverse complement strand
GGGTGGGGGCTCGCGCCGAGGCCGGTGCGCCGCTGATCGTGATCGAAGCCATGAAAATGGAAATCGCCGTACAGGCCGAACAGCCCGGTACGGTGGTGGAACTGTGTTGCCAGCAAGGCCAGCCCGTGTCGGCGGGCGAAACCCTGCTGATCCTGCGTACCTGAAAACCGATGGCATCATGAACACCTCCCAGCCCAGCACTGCCCTTAGCCTCACCGTCGCCGATCTGAGCACCGCCTACCGCGAGCGCCGCACCACGCCGCTCGCCGTGGTGGACGAGCTGTTGGGGCGTATCGCCAGCCACACGGAACGCGGCATCTGGATCACGCTGCGGCCGCCAGAGCACGTGCTCGAACAGGCAGAGCTGCTCGCCGGCCGCGATTCAGCTTCACTGCCGCTCTATGGCATTCCGTTCGCGATCAAGGACAACATCGATCTGGCGAACGTGCCCACGACCGTAGGCTGCGCCGCCTTTGCCTACACGCCGGCCGAGTCGGCCTACGTGGTCAGACGCCTGATCGATGCCGGCGCAATTCCAATCGGCAAGACCAACCTGGATCAATTCGCCACCGGCCTGGTCGGTACCCGCTCACCGTATGGCGTCTGCCGCAACAGCTTCGATCCGACGTACATCAGCGGCGGTTCGAGCTCCGGTTCCGCGGTTGCCGTGGCCTTGGGCCTGGTGAGCTTCGCGCTCGGCAGCGATACGGCCGGCTCCGGCCGCGTTCCGGCCGCATTCAACAACCTCATTGGGCTAAAGCCTACGTGTGGTCGCCTGAGCGCGCGCGGCGTGGTGCCTGCCTGCCGCACGCTCGACACCGTCTCGGTGCTGACCCTTACGGCCGAAGACGCCGCGCTCGTCTGCCGCGTTGCCGAGGGCTTCGATGCTCTCGATGCCTATTCGCGCCGGCCCGGCCAGGCGGCGCGGCTCGCCGAATATGCGCACGGTCCGTTTCGCTTCGGGCTGCCGCGTTCCGATCAACTGCAGTTCTTTGGTAACACCGACTATGCGCGCCTGTTCGATGCCGCCGTGGCGCATCTCGAGCGGCTCGGCGGTCAGCGGGTGGTGATCGACTTCGCACCGTTTCTGGAGACCGCGCAGCTGCTCTACCAGGGACCGTGGGTCGCCGAGCGCTACGTCGTGATCGAGCAGCTGCTGCGCAGCGATCCGCAAGCCGTACTTCCGGTCACGCGTCAGATTATCGAGGGCGGGGCCAAGCCGAGTGCGGCGGACGCGTTCCGCGCGCAGTACCGTCTGCAGGAACTGCGCCGCAGTACCGAGCAGGTATGGCAGCAGATCGACGTGCTGCTCACGCCCACCGCTGGCACCCACTATCGCATCGCCGAGGTCGAGGCCGACCCGGTGCATCTGAACTCGCAACTCGGCCTCTATACGAATTTCATGAACCTGCTCGATCTGGCGGCGGTGGCGGTGCCGGCCGGGTTCACCAGTGCGGGCCTGCCGTTTGGAGTGACGCTCGCGGGACCCGCCTGGAGCGATTACGGGCTGCTGCGCCTCGCCGCGAGACTGCAGCGCCTCGGTCCGGCGCGTCTCGGTGCACTGCCGATACCGCTCGGCTCGGCCCCCGCCTTCGACTGGGCGCCAATGACCGACGGCGTTCCAGTCGCCGTCTGCGGCGCACACCTGCAGGGGCTGCCGTTGAATCACCAGTTGCTCGAGCGCGGCGCGGTGCTCATTGAGCGCACGGTCACGGCGCCGAATTACCGGCTGTATGCCCTGCCCGGGGGACCGCCCGATCGTCCAGGACTGGTCCGCGTCGAAGCGCAGGGCGCCGCCATCGACATCGAAGTCTGGTCGCTACCCACGGCGGCCTTCGGCAGCTTCGTCGCCGGCATACCCGCGCCGCTCGCGATCGGCAAATTAACTCTCGCCGACGGCCGTGAGGTCAGCGGTTTTCTGTGCGAGGCGCACGCTACGAGCGGCGCGCAGGACATCACCGGTTTCGGCGGCTGGCGCGCTTATCAGGACAGTCGCCGATAGGCGCGTGCCGCACCGCGGCCGCGATGACCGGCTAAGCCTGACTGTCCCAGTATCGCTCGATGCGCCGGCGGACGGCCGCATCGGGCAGCGTTCCCCGAGCGGCCGCCTGATTGTCCTCCAGATGCTCGACCTTGGTGCTGCCGGCAATCGTGCAGGTCACGGCCGGATGCGATACGACGTACTTCAGTAACAGTTGTGGCCAGTCGGTGGCGCCAAACTCGGCCGCGAACGGCGGCAACGGGCGATTCTGGCTCTGCGTCAGGTTCGCGCCCGAGCGCCCGCCGAACGGCATGTTTGCGATCACTGCAATCTTGCGCTCGAGCGCTACCGGGAACACGCTCGTCGCCGCGTCGCGGTTGGCGATCGAATAGTCCACCTGCACGAAGTCCACGGCGTGCTTGCGCATCAGCCCGATCATCTCGGGATGACCGTCCGGAGTCGCGGTGGTAATGCCGATGTAGCGGATTTTCTTAGCCTGTTTCCACTCGGCAAGGTGCGACCAGAGAGCGTCGACGCCCAGCAGGTTGTGAACCTGCAGCAGGTCCAGATGATCCGTCTTCAGACGCTCCAGCGAGCGCTCCAGGCTCTGCTTGCCGTATACCCCGGAGTCGATGTTCGGCGGCGGCACGGCCATCGGGCCGGCGGTCAATTTGGTGGCGAGAAAAATCCGGTCGCGCAGGCCCAATGCGGCTATCAGCTCGCCCAGAACCTGCTCGCTCTCGCCGTACACCGGTGCCGTATCGACTACCGAGCCGCCCAACTCGCCCATGCGCATGAGTACCTGGCGCAGTTCGTCCCGCTTCGACTCAGTGAAGGAGTTGGTACCGATCCCGATCACCGGCAGGCGCTGCCCCGTCGATGGAATCGCCTTGGTGATGAGCGCGGTCGGCTCGGCGGCGAACGAGCGCTGCGGCCAGAGCGCACTGACCCCCGCGGCCAGGGTCAGCGCCGCGGCGTCGCGGCGCGAGAGCTGCAGGCCCGTGATGGGTTTCATAGGGTGCCTCACTCTGGAAGAATTCTACGTCACCTGGCAGATCATTGCGGTTCAGCCATGCCCGCGAGGGCGGACAGCGGCCCGGCAGATCCGATCGATCAGTTCCGGAAAGCCGATTCCGGCAGCCTTCGCCGCTTGCGGCAGCAGGCTGGTTGCGGTCAGGCCGGGCAGTGAGTTGGCCTCCAGGCACCAGAGGCCGCCGGCCTGGTCGCGACGAAAATCGACGCGGCTATAGGAGCCAAGCTTCAGCACCGCGTGCGCCTGCAACGCATACCTCTGCATGTGTGCCGCCTCCGCCGCGGCGACCTGCGCCGGAAAGATCTCGCGCGCCCCACCGGCCTGATATTTGGACCGGTAGTCGAAGACCTCGCCGGGCGCGAGAATCTCCCCCACCGGCAGTGCCGTGCCATCCAGGATTCCAACGGTAAATTCGCGGCCGGCTATAAACCTCTCGATCATCACTTCGTCGTCGAAATTGCTCGCCAGCTCGACCGCCGCCGTGAGCCGTGAGGGGTCGCGAACGACACTCAGGCCGAGCGTGGATCCCTGTTTGTTCGGCTTGACGACCACCGGCCACCCCAGCTGGCGGCTGACTTCCTCGGCGCTCGCCGGCGCCATCAACCAATCTGCGGTCGGCACGCCGGCCGCGCGAAACAGCTGCTTGGATAGGTCTTTGTCCATCGCCGCGGCACTGGCGATGTGATTGCTACCGGTATAGAGCAGCCCGGCAAGATCCAGCATGGCCTGCATCCGACCATCTTCTCCTGCGCCGCCGTGCAGTGCGAGCAGCACCACGTCCGCGTCGCGAATTTCAAACGATGCTGCGGAGACCGCCAACGCCCGGCCACGAACCTGCGCCATGTTGGCCGCCGAGGGCGGCTCCGGCGCCACCGCGTTCGACAGCAGCTGCAGCTCGGCCGCTGCCGGCAGGCGGCCCGTGGCCGTATCGACCGCAAATACATCGTGGCCCAGGCTGCGGAGCGCCGGAATGATCTGGGCTGCGCTGGCGATCGAGACTTCCCGCTCGTCGCTGGTGCCGCCGAACAGTACCGCGACCCTCATGTGTGCGTTCCGGCGCACTGGATCGTTTCCAGGCGCGAATCGCAGCGCACGCGATTCACTACCGATGCGGGGTCGTGCGGCTCGCGCTCTCCTGCGCTACCAGCCATTTGACGAGCTCAATCAGCTGGTCATCGCCGCCGGCGGAGGCCACCGTGACGCGGTACTTGCCGTTAACCACGATGGTCGGGGTCGAATCGACCTGCTCAGCCCGGATGAGCTGATCCGCCTGGCGCATCTTGACGTCGACGCCGAAGGAGCCCGCGGTGGCCACGAATGTCTCCGGCTTCACACCGGCGACCCGGGCATAGAACTGGGCGGCATCCGCAATGCTCGGCGCGGGCACCTTGATCCTCTGCGTACGCAGGTCGAATACCGCCAGCTCGCCGCTCTTCCACACGGCGTCGAACATGGCATCGTGGGTGCGCTTATCGATGTCCAGCAGTTGCGCGGTGTAATAGGCGCGCTGGAACATCGGCCAGTCCTCATCGGTGCGGAACGCAGCCGCGACGAAATCGAGTTGGGCGTTGGCGGGCAATGCCGCCCGCAGCCGGTCCACCACCGGATAGAAATGGTTGCAGGCCGGGCAGGCGTAGGAGAAGACTTCCGTGACTTCGACCTTCCCGGGCGCCACGTCCGTGGGCTGCGCGGGCCGAATTTCAAAGTAGTTGCTGCCCTGGACCCAGGCCTCAGCCCCGTTCGCCGCCGGAGGGCTCCCCAGCAACAGCGATCCCAACAATAGCGATCCCGGCAGCAGCGATCCGAGCAGCGGCAACCCCGGAAGCAGCAGCAAGTGTCGTCGCATAGGCACCTCAGAACACTGTGGCTAAACTGTGAGCATAACTTGCATGATCAGCCTATGACATTACAAACCTGGCTTTTGTTCTGCCTCACCGAGGCGGTGCTGTGCTTTATTCCCGGCCCGGCGGTCCTGTTCGTGCTCGCCACGGCGCTGCGTCGCGGATTCCCATCGGCGAGTTTTGCCGCTGCGGGGATTCTAGCCGGCAACATCCTCTACTTCGTGTTGTCGGCGACGGGCATCGCGGCCGTGATCGTGGCATCGCACGCGGTGTTCAGCGGATTGAAATGGGCCGGCGCCGCCTACCTGGTGTGGCTGGGCCTGCGGATGCTGTTGACGCGCGCAGCCGAGCACGGGTCGGTCCCGGCGAGTGCGACGGACAAAGGCGGGCGAGTCTTCACCCGCGCGTTCGTCGTACAGGCGGCCAATCCCAAGGCGCTGGTATTCTTCATCGCGCTGTTGCCCCAATTCATCAACCCGGCCGTCAGCGTCCCGAAGCAGATCCTGCTGCTCGGCATCAGCTCGGTGGTGCTCGAGTTCACGATCCTGAGTCTGTACGGCGCCCTGGCCGCCCGCGCCCGCGCCGTGACCGGGCCGCGATTCTCCGGCCTACTCGAGCGCAGCGGCGGCGCAATTCTCATCGCCGCCGGGGCTCGCCTGGCGTGGTATCGCGTCGGCTAGCCCGCGACCGGATGCTCGGGCGTACTCAGCACCAGCTGGTAGAGCTGCAGGTCCAGCCAGCGATTGAACTTGAAGCCGGCCTGTCGGATGTGTGCACACTGCTCGAAGCCGAGCCGGCGATGCAGCGCAATGCTGGCCGCGTTGTGCGCGTCGATGCCGCCGATCAGGGTGTGGTAGTCCTGATGCGTCGCTGCCGCGATGAGCTCGGCGAGCAGCAGCCTGCCGACACCCTGGCCGCGATGCGAGCGCTCGACGTAGAGCGAGTGCTCGACGGTGTACTTATAGGCCGGCCATGCCCGAAACGGGCCGTAAGAGCCGAAGCACAGCAGTTGACCGGCCGGGTCGATGACGCCGAGTACGGGAAGTCGGGCCTTCTCCTTGGCATCGAACCAGGCGTCCATCATGGCCGGCGTGCGCGGCTGGTAGTCGTACAGCGCGGCAGAGTTTTCGATCGCCTCATTCAGGATGTCTAGGATCGCGCCGGCATGTGCGCGGCCACACGAAATGATACGCATACTCATCTAGATTCTCGTCACCCATGTCCGCGGCGCGGCGTTGCTATGATGCCAGACTGCAATTGCGGTGATGGAACGGCTACGTTGGAAATAGTGACTATCGTGCCCAGACTGATTGCGCCAGCAAGGCTGATCGGGCTGGCAGCGGCGAGCGTGTTGCTGGCGCTGCTCGGGCTCGGCCCGAACCTGGCGCGGGCCGGTGGCGGTCCGCTGGGCATCGATCATGAATGGAGCTACGACAATCGTGGCATCTGGGCGACGCGCTACGAACAGGGTCTCGAATACGGTGTCTTGATCTTCGAGGCCGGCGGCGCCTTTTGGCTCGGCGATGACGACGGCGGCTTCGGCCATACGCTGTGGCAATCGGTCGACGCCTCCGTGGTGTCCGGCATCAGCGCCGAAGTGCTCAAATATGCCTTCAGCCGGGCGCGGCCGAATCAGGGCCTCGGCCCCGACAAATGGTTCCAAGGCAGCTGCTGCGATAGCTTTCCGAGCGGACAGGTGACCCTGCAGGCGAGCTTCGTGACGCCAATCATCCTGCATTACGAGCATAGCGAGCCCTGGATCTGGGCGCTGGAGATACTGCCGATTTACGACGGGCTCGCCCGCCTGAAACATCAGGACCATTGGCAGAGCGACACGATCGCTGGCTGGGCGCTCGGCACGGCGGCCGGTTACTGGGCCGCCAACCGCGAGACACCGCTGATGGTGCAGATTCTGCCGCGCGGCGTGACGATCGGCTTCGCCAGACATTTCTGACGCGTCAGTGGGCGACCGGTGCCGACGGCTCGGCGGCACTCGGTGGCGCGGCAGCCGGCGGGGCTACGCCAGCCGACGGCGTTGCACCCGGCTGCAGGCCCTTGGAGTACATGATCCGTCCGTCGGGCGTGACCAGCACCGCGTCGACGTCGTCGAGCCCGTTGTAGATTCGCATCGCCTCATCGGGCCCGAGTACGAAGGCGGTCTTTGACAACCCGTCGGTACGCGTGGCAGTCGGGGCGATCACGGTGGCACTGCGCACCTTGCTGGCCGAATAACCGGTGTGCGGATCGATGATGTGGTGATAGCGCACACCGTTCTCGTCGAAATAGCGCTCGTAGTCGCCAGAGGTGGAAAATGCGGCGTCTACCAACGGTATGCGCGTAATGACCTGATCGGGGTGATCCGGATGCCGGATGCCCACCACCCACGGCCGGCCGAAGCGATCACCGATCACGCGACTATCGCCGCCGGCGTTAACCAGCGCATGGGTGTAACCGCGCGCCTGCAGAATCTCGATGCCGCAATCGACCGAGTAGCCTTTGGCGATTCCGCCCAGATCGATGCGCACACCGGGCTGCGAAAAGCGCACCGAGTGTGTCTTGGCATCCAGCACTACATGCCGGTAATTGACCGCGGGCAATGCCGCCTTGATCTGCTCTTCGGTCGGCCGCTTGCGCTCGCGAAAGTCATACATGTAGCCGACACTGGCATATGTTATGTCGAACGCACCTTCGGTGATGCGCGAGTACTCCAGCGCCGTACCCAGCAGCTTGAACAGTTCCAGACTGATCGGCACTGCCTGCGTCGCCGCCAGCGCATTGACCTTGGACACCTCGCTGGTCGGCTTATAGGTGCTCATGGTCTCATCGATGTGCCGCATCTCGTCCATCACAGCATCGATCGCCGCCTCGCCCTTGCCCGGGTCGTCGGCCCAGATTTCGACGTAAATGCGGGTGCCCATGATGCCGTCGACCGTGCGTGACAGCCACTGTGCATGGGCCGGCGCCGCTACCAGCATGCTCAGCAGCAGTAGCGTACACCTGGATCGGCTCATGTTGGCGCGCCCGCCAGTCCGGCAGCCTGGAGCAGGCCCTTCTGTGCCAGCCAGTCTCGATTGAACAATCGCGACAGATATTTCGAACCGGTATCGCACAGCACCGTGACGACGGTATGACCCGGCCCGAGTTCGCGCGCGACGCGCACGGCCGCGGCGACATTGATGCCGCTGGTGCTGCTGACGAACAGGCCCTCCTCGCGCAACAAGCGGTATACGTAGCTCACGGTCTCGGCGTCGTCGACGTGTACTGCATCGTCGATCGGCGCGTCCTGCATATTGGCGGTGATGCGTCCGATGCCGATGCCCTCGGTGATCGAGCCGCTGCCGGTGCTTTTGAGGACGCCGTGGCGGATGAATTCATACAGCGAGCTGCCGGGCGGATCGGCCAGCACGGTGCGGATCCTGGAGTTGCGCGACTTGAGGAACTCGGAGACACCCGCCACCGTGCCGCCGGTGCCGCTGGCGGCCACGAAGGCGTCGATGCGCCCGTCGGTCTGCCGCCAGATCTCCGGGCCGGTAGTCTCCAGGTGGGCACGGCGATTGGCGGTATTGTCGAACTGATTGCTCCAGATCGCGTTCGGCAGCTCCTGCGCCAGTCTGCCGGCGGTCTTCTGGTAATGGTTCGGGTCGCTGTAAGGCACCGCCTTGACGCGACGCACCTCGGCCCCGAGCGCTTCGATCAACGCATATTTTTCCGGCGATTGGTTGTCCGGCATGACGATCACGCAGCGATATCCGCGCGCGTTGCACACATGCGCCAGGCCGATCCCGGTATTGCCGGCGGTACCTTCGACCACGGTGCCCCCAGGCTTGAGCTGCCCGCGTCGTTCGGCATCGAGCACGATCGCACGCGCCGCACGATCCTTGACCGAACCGCCCGGATTCATGAATTCCGCCTTGCCGAGAATCTCGCAACCGGTCGCGTCGCTTACCGCTCGCAGCCGGATCAGCGGCGTGTTACCGACCGCATCGACGAAGTCCCGGATGATATTCATGGGTCGGCGGTGCCGGTTGCGACCGATGCGCGAATCAGCTCTGCAGAGCGCGCGGCGCGGCCGGCCACCTCGCCGACGATCAGCAGCGCCGGCGCTAGCACTTGCACATGCTTGGCCCGCGCGCTGATATCGCCCAGGCACCCGGGAGTGACCCGCTGCCCGGGTAGCGTAGCCTGCTCGACGATCGCGACCGGGCGCTCGGCCGGCGCCCCATATGCACGCAGCAGTTCGACGATCCTAGGCAACTGCGCCACTCCCATGTAGAACACGACCGTCTGCAGCGGCGCAGCCAGCGAGCGCCAGTCGAGGCCCTCGGCGCCCTCACCGGTCGCCGTGACGAACGTGACCGACGGTGCCAGGCCGCGCTGAGTCAGTGGCAGCGCCGCCGCCGCGGCCGCACCCAGAGCGGCGGTGATGCCGGGAACCACGATCACGGGAATGCCGGCACGCTGCAGAACATCGAGCTCCTCGCCGCCGCGTCCGAAAATGAAGGGATCGCCGCCTTTGAGACGCGCCACACGCAATCCGCGACCCGCATACTCGAGCAACAGCGTATGAATGCGCTCCTGCGTGACCCGGTGCCGGCCCGACTCCTTGCCCACGAAGATGCGCTCGGCGTCACGCCGCACCCGTGCGAGCACCGCCTCGCTCACCAGGCGATCGTAGAGCACGACGTCACTCTGTTGCAGCAGCTGCAGCGCGCGCAGGGTGAGCAGATCCGGGTCGCCGGGGCCGGCGCCGATCAGGTACACCTCGCCGCGCACCGGGCGCGTGCCATCGGCGGCGGCGCGCAGTTCACCGTCCAGCAGTGCCTGTGCCTCGCGCATGCCGCCTGCATACACCTTGCTGGCGATGCTGCCCGCGAACAGGCCATCCCAGAACCGCCGCCGCTGCTCGATACCGGGCAGCGCGCGCTGGACCCGATCGCGTACGGAGCCCGCCAGTCGGGCCAGATCCCCGAGGCGTTCGGGCAACATCGCCTCGAGCTGGGCGCGCACCCGCCGCGCCAGCGTCGGGGATTGTCCCGAGGTCGAGATCGCGATCAGCAGCGGCGAGCGATCGACAATGGCCGGCATGACGGCGGAGGAAGCGGCACCATCGTCCACGACGTTGACGTAAACGCCGCGCGCGGCGCCGGCCGCGGCCACCGCCCGATTGACCGGGTCGCGATCGGTGGCCGCGATGGCAAATATCGCGCCCTCGAAATGCCGCGGTTCGAACTCGCAGGCCAGGTGTTCGATCCGGCCGGCGTCGCGATACAGCGCCAGATCGGAATGCAGGCGCGGCGCCACCACCCGCACGCGTGCATGCGCCTTGAGCAGCAATTCGACCTTGCGGGCCGCCACGGCGCCGCCACCGACCACCAGTGCCAGCTGATCACGCAGGTTGAGGAAGACCGGCAGATAATCCATGGACGGACTTTAGCGGATCGGGCGACGCTTGACCCCGGCAACCTCAGCTCCGCCCGGCCGGCGGCGTGCGCCGGAGAACCCTCAGGAGCCGATCTGCGTGTCCCGAGTGAGCTGTCGAGGATGCAGCCCGCATTCGCGGGAGTCGGGATTCTCCCACCACCAGCGGCCGGCGCGATGCTCCTGACCGGGCTCGATGGCCCGGGTGCAGGGCGCACAGCCGATGCTCGGATAACCGCGGTCATGCAGCGGGCTGTAATAGAGCTGGTGGGCGTGGATGTAGGCCCAGACCTGCCCTTGTGTCCAATCGAGCAGCGGGCTGATTTTTTGCATACCGGACTGCTCGTCCCGAACGATCGGTTGCGCCTCGGCACGCCGCTGCGACTGCTCGCGGCGCACGCCGGTCACCCAAGCACCGTAGCCGGCGACGGCACGAAGGAAGGGTTCGAGCTTACGAATGCGGCAGCAGCTCAGGCGCTCGCCCAGGCTGTTATAAAAGCCATTGACGCCGTGCTCGCGCACATAAGCCTGCACCGCCTGCGCATCCGGGTAGTAAAGCTGGATTCGACGGTGATAGCGGCGCTCCAGGCGCTCGAGCAGCGCCAGGGTCTCCTCCGGCAGCCGCCCGGTATCGATGCTGACGATATCGATGCCCGGCACATGGGTCCAGATCAGATCGGTCAGAACCATGGCCTCGGCGCCAAGGCTGCTCGCGTACACCACCCGGCCGTAATCACGCACTCCCTGGCGCAGCAGCTCGAGGCTGACCGCAACCCGGGCGGCGAGCGCCGGATCAATGGTTGTGAGCTGAGCGGCGGCCGCAGGCATGATCGTTCAATTCTGCCCGCCTGCCTCATAACATTGGCTCATAAGTTAAGGCCCAGGCGCGCTGCCTCGTCTCCCCGGCCGCACCGGGCGCGCCGCCAGGCAGCCATCCGCGGCGGCGGGAGGCATCGCCGGCCGTGCGCCTGGCACGGGCAATGTGAAGCTGGCACGGACAGTGTGACAATGTGTGACCGGCGGCGCGGTGCCTCGCGGCACACTGTCAGGCCAGGCGTTTACTTCGATTCGAACCAAACAGCATGAGCTCACTCGATCTGCGACGCTTGCGTCAAAACGAGCATGTCCGCGCCCTGACGCGCGAAGTCCACGTGCAGCTCGATCAGCTGATTCAGCCGCTGTTCGTCGCCGAGGAGGCGACGCGTCCACAGGTCATACCCGGTCTCACCGGAGTGCACCAGGAAAGTGGTGAGTCGCTGCTGCGACAGGTCGAGCAGGACCTGAAGGCCGGGGTACGCAAGTTCCTGCTGTTCGGGGTGCCACGGGCACGGGCCGAGCGGCAGATTGACTGGTCGTTCACCGCCGGCCAGGTGCGCTCGCTCAAGGCGCGCTTTGGCCGCGACATCTGGCTCGCCACCGACGTCTGCCTGTGTTCATCGACGCCGCACGGCCACTGCGGCGTGCTCAATGCCGAAGGCGACCATGTCGATAACGATGCCAGCGTCGGCGAGTTGGTACAGGCTGCCCTGGCCTACAGCCAGGCCGGCGCCGACTGTGTCGCCCCGAGCGATATGATGGACGGGCGCGTTGGCGCCATCCGCTGCGCGCTCGACGGCGCCGGACTCGAGCGCACCATTCTCATGAGTTACGCGGTCAAATTTCATTCAACGCTGTACGGCCCGTTTCGCATCGCGGCCGATTCGGCGCCCAAATCCGGCGCGGCGCTGCAAGACCGAGCCAGCTATCAACTCGATCCGGCGCGGCCAAACGACGCCTGGCTGTGTGCCGAACGCGATGCCGCGCAGGGCGCCGACATCCTCATGATCAAACCGGGGCTGCCGTATCTCGATCTATTGCGCGAGCTATCGCGCGCGATCCGCAAACCCTGGGCGGTGTATCACGTCAGCGGCGAATTCGCGGCGCTCGAAGCGCTCGCGGCTCAGGGCCTGGCCAATCGTGCGGCACTGCATCGGGAGATTCTGATCGCATTCCGGCGCGCCGGCGCGAGCATGATCATCACCTACGGCGCGCGCTTTGCGCGCGACTGGCTGTCGGCGTGAGCGCCGGCGTCAGCCGCTCCGAGCAACTGTTCACGCGTGCCCGGCGCGTCTCGCCGGGCGGCGTGCATTCCCCGGTGCGCGCCTTTCGCGGCGTCGGCGGCACGCCGCGCTTCATGACTGGGGGCAGCGGCGCCTATCTGCGCGATGTTGATGGCCGCGATTACCTGGATTTCTGCATGGCCTTCGGGCCGCTGATCCTGGGTCACGCCGACACCCAGGTGCGGCTCGCCGCCGAGGCGGCGCTGGCGCGCGGCTGGAGCCTCGGCACGGCCGAACCCTACAGCCTGGAGCTCGCGGAGTTGATCACGGCCCGTATTCCGTGGGTCGAGAGCATCCGGTTCGTCAATTCAGGAACCGAGGCGGTGATGTCGGCGCTGCGCGTGGCGCGCGCTGCGACCGGCCGTTCGAAGATCGTGAAATTCGAGGGTTGTTATCACGGGCACACCGACTCGATGCTGCTGCGCGCCGGTTCGGGCCTCGCCGAGGCGCCGCTGCCCGACAGCGCGGGCCTGGCTGCCGACGTGGTGCAGCAGACACTGATCTCGCCGCTCGATGACGAGGCTGCACTCGAGGCGCTGTTCGCGCGTCACGGGCGCGAGATCGCGGCCGTGATCATCGAACCGTTGCCGGCAAACTATGGCCTGCTGCCGCAGCGGCCGGAGTTCCTGCGCTCGATCGCACGCGTCGCGAGCGCGCACGGTGCACTGCTGATCTTCGACGAAGTCATCTCCGGCTTCAGACTTGCGTTTCAGGGGTGCGCGGGCGTGAGCGGCATCCGCCCCGACCTGGTGACCTATGGCAAAGTGATCGGCGGCGGCTTCCCGGTCGGCGCCTATGGCGGCCGCCGCGACCTCATGGAACTGGTCGCACCGTCCGGCCCGGTCTACCAGGCCGGCACCCTGAGCGCGAATCCGCTGGCGATGTGTGCCGGCCTCGCAACCTTGCAACGCCTCGAGGATGGCAGGCTCTACCAGCGGCTCGAAGAGCTCGGGGCCAGATTGCAGCGTGCGCTGAGCGGCGTGCCCGGACTCGCCCTGCAGCGCGCGGGTTCGGTGTTCTGGATCTGCTGCTCCCGGGGCGGCTTTCCGGCCACGCCGATGCGCTCGCTGCGCAGCTTGCCCGCCGATGCCGGCCAGAGCTTTGCGGCGCTGTTTCATCCGCTGCTCGAACTTGGGATTTATCTGCCGCCGAGCGCCTATGAGGTCGGATTTCTATCCGCGGCGCATACCGAAGCGCACGTCGATGCACTGGCCGCGGCGTTGCTCACGCTCCGGGCTTCAGTCGTCCGCGGCGACGGCGACGACGGCGGCGGCTGAGGCATCCTCGGTTTCCTTGAGCGCCGGCGCCGGCTCGGACGGTGCCGCCTTGTTGATCGCGGTGGCCGACAGGCTGTCGGCTGCCGTCGGC
>Ga0302325_10020823_pt1 | contig 13741 bp, 16 predicted proteins | sample Palsa_T0_2_FD_201948 | JGI IMG/M metagenome (GOLD analysis project Ga0302325, IMG submission 201948) | Peat permafrost microbial communities from Stordalen Mire near Abisko, Sweden - Palsa_T0_2 | ecosystem: Environmental > Terrestrial > Soil > Palsa > Peat permafrost | place: Sweden: Abisko... | reverse complement strand
GCAGGCCCCCGAAATAGAAGGCAAGCTCATGCAGGTCTCGCTGCGCGTGACTTCCATGGGTAACGCGATCGTGCATGAGATGACGGGAGCGGGAAGACCTGACGATCCGATCACCATGGTTTATCTGGACGGGGACCGCCTGCTCCTGACCCACTATTGTGACGCAGGAAATCGGCCTCGCATGGCGGGCACCATGTCGCCGGACGGAAAAACGGTGGAATTTGATTTTCTCGATGTCGCCGGTAGCACGGATTACGGACACATGCACCATGCAGTCTTCACCGTGATCGACGCGAACCATCACAGCGAAGACTGGACTTACATGATGCCTGGGGACAAGCCGATGCACGCGCACGTTGACCTGCAGCGGACCAAGTGACGCCGCCTCTGCGGCCAGGCATGGCGAGAGTATCTGGAAAATATTATGGAACGTGAGTGGAACGACAGTCAGCCGATTTATCGCCAGATTCGCGACCGCGTCGTCGCGATGATCCTCGACGGCGTGCTCAAAGAAGGCGATCCGCTGCCCTCCGTGCGCAATGTCGCGGCCGAATATCGGGTCAATCCGCTCACGGTTCTGAAGAGCTATCAACAGCTGGTCGACGAGCAGTTGGTCGAGAGTAAGCGAGGTCGCGGCATGTTCATCAATGCGGGCGCGCGCAATCTGCTGCTGCAGGGCGAACGCCAGAAGTTTCTTGCGGAGGAATGGCCGAGAGTTCACGCCACCATTCAACGGCTCGGACTGAAAGCCGAAGAACTGCTGAATGGGGCCGCTGGCGCAACTCCGAAGTCGTTGTCAGACGCTGCGCCAGATGCGGCAAAGGAGGAACCGAAGCCATGAAAGTCATAGAAGCAAGGGGCCTCCGCAAGGCCTTCGGCGCAACCATCGCGCTGGACGGCGTGAATCTGGAGGTGGATGAGGGCCGCATTCTCGGGCTCATCGGTCCGAACGGCGCAGGCAAAAGCACAGCGCTCAACGCGATTCTCGGCCTCACTCCATATCAGGGAGAACTGAGGGTCCTCGGACGCGACCCGTGGAGCGAGCGCGATCAGCTCATGCGCGATGTCTGCTTCATCGCCGATGTCGCCGTGCTGCCGCGCTGGATGCGGGTTTCGCAGGCGCTCGACTACGTGGCCGGCGTGCATCCGCGATTCGATCGCGCGAAAGCGGAAGGTTTTCTGGCGAAGACCGACATCCGCCACGCCAGCAAAGTAAGGGAATTGTCGAAGGGCATGGTGACCCAGCTGCACCTCGCCCTGGTCATGGCCATTGACGCGAGATTGCTGGTGCTGGACGAGCCGACGCTTGGCCTCGACCTCTTGTATCGCAAGCAATTCTACGATTCGCTGCTGAACGACTATTTCGATCGCAGCCGCACCATCGTGGTGACCACACATCAGGTGGAGGACGTCCAACACGTCCTCACTGATCTCATGTTCATCAACCGCGGTCGGATCGTACTCGCTTGCAGCATGGAAGAATTCGAGTCGCGCTATCTTGAACTGACAGTTCGTCCCGAGCACGTCGCCGCGGCACGAGCGCTCAAGCCGATTCACGAGCACCAGGTGCTCGGTCGCAGCATCCTGCTATTCGATCATGCGGACCGTCAGCAACTCGCCGCGCTTGGCGACGTGCGCACGCCCGGCATTGCCGACTTGTTCGTTGCTGTGTTGGGCAATAAGGTCGGCCAGGCACAAGGAGTGGTTCAATGAATACTCAGTCGAACGCCGTGCCGGATTCTCCTCTCGGCGCGCAGGGAATTGCACCCGCAGCAATGTCGGTGACCCGGCCAATGTATTGGTCGGTGCGACGCGAATTGTGGGAGAACCGCTCGATCTATATCGCACCGCTGGCTGTCGCCGGCTTTGCCCTGGTCGGTTTTCTGATCGCCACGATTGGCCGCTCCTTGTCGACGCCCGATCTTGCCGAGCGGCGCACCATACTCGAAGAGCCCTACAGCTTCGCTACAGCCCTGATTATGGGGGCAGCGACTATCGTCGCGCTGTTCTACTGTCTCGAAGCGCTCCACGGCGAGCGTCGCGATCGCAGCATCCTGTTCTGGAAGTCGCTACCGGTCTCCGATCTCACTACCGTGCTCTCAAAGGCGAGCATTCCGTTTGTCATTCTGCCGGGGCTTGCCTTCGTGGTCACCGTTGCCACGAACTTGATCATGCTGCTGCTGAGCACTGCCGTACTGAAGGGGAGCGGTCTGAGCGCTGCGGCGCTGTGGGCGCAGTTGTGGTTGTTTCAGATGCAGCTGCTCTACCACCTGGTGACCGTGCACGTGCTCTGGTATGCACCGATCTACGCCTGGCTGCTGCTGGTCTCAGGGTGGGCGCGGCGAGCGGCATTTTTATGGGCCGGCTTGCCGCCGCTAGCGATCTTCATCATCGAAAAGCTTGCGTTTAACACGTCGCATTTCGCCGCCCTACTGAGGTACCGCTTCACGGGGCCTGAAGAATTCGACTTCACCGAGCCGGGTAGCAGCTTTGCCTTACATCCGATGATGCACCTCAATCTGGGGAAGTTTCTCAGCACGCCGGGTTTGTGGACAGGATTGCTGGTCGCCGCAATTTTCCTAGCGGCAGCGGTGCGGCTGCGCCGCTATCAGGGACCGATCTGATTCGCAGTGTCTTGTAACGAAGGAGGGAAAAAATGTCGTACTCACCCATACTACTTCTTCACATTGCGTCCGGCACGCTGGGGATGCTCTCCGGATTTGTCGCAGTGTCCCTCCGCAAAGGCTCCCGTCGGCATAGCCTCGCTGGAGACGTATTTGTTGCATCAATGATGAGCCTCGCCGCAACCGGCGTGTACCTGGCGGCGCTGAAGCACCAACCGGGCAATATTCTGGGCGGCACGTTTACGTTCTATCTGGTGACAACCGCATGGCTCACCGCCCGGCGCAAAGACGCGGGGACAGGCATTTTCGATTGGGGAGCGCTTCTCATCGTCCTGGCCGTCACGGCTACCGAGTTGACCCTGGGGCTAGAAGCGGCGATGAGTCCGACGGGAGTAAAGTACGACTACCCCCCTGGGCCTTACTTTTTCATTGGTTCCGTAGCTCTGCTCGCTACCGTGGGCGACGTTCGCATGCTCGTGCGCGGCGGCATTGCCGGCACGCAACGCCTCGCGCGCCATCTTTGGCGCATGTGCTTTGCGCTGTTCATCGCGGCAGCGTCCATATTCCTGGCGCGGCAACAAATATTTCCCGCGCTATTACAAAGGACAGGCGTACTTGTTTTCCTGAGCGTCCTGCCGCTGCTATTGATGATCTTCTGGTTATTGCGAGTTCGCTTGGCAAATGCATACAAGAAAACAGGGCCGGTGGTGGGCGTCTCACAACCATCATTGGCTGCACATTGAAACTGGATCGGCAGGAGAAAGACGATGAACACGCCCGTAATGAAGCAACGGATTCGAGAAGCGTCACCGTGTCACAAGGACGGGATTGCCGGTGTCTTTTATTTGCTCACCATACTGGCGGGAGGAGTCTTCTTCTTCGTTCACGGCAGGTTCGGTTTCGCAGTCGACCTCTTCGTGGCCGCGGGCTATCTCGCTGTGACGGCTCTGTTTTATGACTTGTTCAAACCGGTGAGCCGGGGCCTGTTTTGGCTCGCTGCGGCCCGCAACCGAGTGCGACAGATGGCAGAGCGTTCACCAAGAGTTCACAAGGAAGTTAGGAGAACAACATGAAAAGGAAATGGATTTTCATCGCTCCGCTAGCGATCCTGGCGATGCTGCTAGTTGCTGTCATCGGCGGCGAAATAGTACTGCACCTGTGGAATTGGCTGTTGCCCCCGCTGTTCGGATGGCGCCAGGTTAGCTTCTGGCAAGCGCTGGGACTTCTGATCCTTTGCCGGATCCTGTTCGGAGGATCTCGATGGCGCGGTCCCGGCCGCTCCAGTTTCCGCCGTCGCATGCGCCGCGAGTCCAGGACGCCGGAAGAACGGGAACGATTCCGGCAGCGCGTGCGCGAATACTTCGGCTTCGGTTCATCCGCCTGCGAGAACAAGACGTAATGAGGCTATCTCGGCGGCACGGAAAAGCAATGGATTTGTGCGGCGGCGGCATTCTGATTGCGCACCGTGTATCTGCGCGTTGTGCGTGCCCTGTTCGCTAATCTTAGTTCTTGGCAGGAGGACACAATGATGCGAGAACGAGCGCTGAAGGTCGTGTTGGTGATCGTGGGCCTGCTCTTCGTAGCTACTGTTTACGCAATCGTCCAACTGCGGGAGGAAGAAACTCTGCAGATGATGCTCAGCATTTACGTCGCACTCGGAGTTTTCCTGCTGCTTGCGGCACGTAACCCCTCCGCGAATCGCAGCCTGATCGCCTTCACGGCGTGGTCGAGTTTTGCTCATGCCTCCGTCATGGCCGTGCAGTTATTGCATAATGTGGGCGAACGCGTACATCTGCTGGCCGGCACGCTTGCGTTTGCGGTCATCGGTGTAGCACTGATCGCGCTAGCGCCCGCCTAGCAACGCACGACGCCGATCTCCAGCGCGCCGCGAAAACAGCAGCTTTTGTGCCCCCGGGGAGCAGGAGGTCGCCGAGGCGCTACTTCAGCGAAACCAATCTCTCCACCAGTTCCGAATAATCCTTCTTCTCGATCCCGTGCACCTGCTTGTTGTACTCGTCCACCTTCGACGAATAATTCATCGAGCAGAATTTCGGGCCGCACATGGAGCAGAAAGCCGCTCCTTTGTAGTAGTCGTCGGGCAAGGTTTCGTCGTGCATGGAGCGAGCGGTTTCGGGGTCGAGTGAGAGCGCAAACTGCTTCTCCCAATCGAACTTGTAGCGGGCGTAGCTGAGAGCGTCGTCACGGTCGCGTGCGCCGGGGCGTCCGCGAGCGATGTCGGCGGCGTGGGCAGAGATTTTGTAAGCAATGATGCCGTCCTTCACATCTTTTTCGTTGGGCAACCCTAAATGCTCCTTGGGTGTGACGTAGCACAACATGGCCGCGCCGTACCATCCGATCATCGCCGCGCCGATTGCCGACGTGATGTGGTCGTAGCCGGGAGCGATGTCGGTGACCAGCGGCCCGAGCGTATAGAAAGGCGCTTCGTAGCAGAGTTCGACTTCTTTTTCGACCTGCTCCTTGATCTTGTCCATGGAAACATGGCCGGGGCCTTCGATCATCACCTGCACGTCGTACTGCCAGGCGATCTTCGTCAGCTCGCCCAGAGTTTTCAGTTCGGCAAACTGGGCTTCGTCGCTGGCGTCGGCAACGGAGCCGGGACGCAGGCCGTCGCCCAGCGAAAAGCTGACATCATATTTCTTGAAAATCTTGCAGATGTCCTCGAAGCGTTCGTAGAGGAAATTCTGCTTGTGGTTGTATGCCATCCACTGCGCGAGGATTGCGCCGCCGCGGCTCACGATGCCGGTAATCCGCTTCGAGATCAGCGGCAAAAACTGGATCAGCACGCCGGCGTGAATCGTCATGTAATCCACGCCCTGTGCAGCCTGTTCTTCGATCACTTCCAGCATCACTTCCGCGTTCAAATCCTCCACGCGCTTCACGCGCGCAATGGCTTCGTAGATCGGAACCGTACCGATGGGGACCGGCGAATGGCGCAGAATGGCTTCGCGAATCTCGTGAATGTTGCCGCCGGTGGAAAGATCCATCACCGTGTCGGCGCCGTAATGCACGGCGGTGTGCAGCTTTTTCAGCTCCTCGTTGATTTCCGAAGTGACGACCGAGTTGCCGATGTTGGCGTTAATCTTGCACAGCGACGCCACGCCGATCGCCATCGGTTCCAGTTCCGGATGGTTGATGTTGGCGGGACTAATCATGCGGCCGCGGGCGACTTCGTCGCGCACCAGTTCGGGCGCGAGCTTTTCGCGGTGGGCAATGTGGCCCATCTCTTCGGTGACGACACCCTGGCGCGCATAGTGCATCTGCGAAAAGTTGCCATCGGTGTTCTCTTGCTTACGCCGGGCCAGCCACTCTGCCCGGGGCTTGGGGACGCTGTAGCCGTTACTGCCGTTGCCGGAATTGCCATTCGTGGGGGTCATGTCGGAACCAGCTTTCATGGAATCGATAGGGCCGATTATACGCGGATGGGCGGTTGGAGTGCTGGGACCAGCACCTAAGCGTGTCTCCCTGCAACTCCCGCCGCGCGGGCGCGCGGGCTGCCACGCGCGGGCTGCCATCCTTGCCCGTAGCGGGAGTCGCGCTTAAAATCTGAACCGTTCGTCGAAAAAGGAGAGTCTCCTATGCGCTGGTTCCGTCTCTCGCCGGTCTTGTTGCTTCTCATGATTGCGGTCAGTTTCGCCCAAACATCTTCCTCCACTCAGCCCGCCTCAACTAAACCTGCCCCTGGTTTCAGTCTGGACACGATCGACAAGAGCATCGATCCCTGCGTGGATTTCTACCAGTACGTATGCGGCAACTGGATCAAGAACTCTGAGATTCCTCCCGACGAGTCGCGGTGGGTCAGCTTTGTGGAACTTCGCGAGCGCAATCTCGATATCGAGCGCGACATTTTGGAGAAGGCTGCCGCCGGAGGCGCGAGCCGTAACCCGGTCGACCAGAGAATCGGCGATCTCTATGGCTCGTGCATGGAGGAGAAGGCCGTGGATGCAAAAGGCCTCGCCCCGCTCCAACCCGAGCTCGACCGCATTGCGGCAGTGCAAGACAAGAGCGCGCTGATCGATGAAATTGCCCACCTGCGGCTGGTCGGGGGCAGCTCGCTCTTCCGTTTTTACGCCAGTTCCGATCTGCACAACGCCGACCAGGTTATCGCCTACATCGATCAAGGCGGCCTGTCGTTGCCTGACCGTGACTACTACCTCAAGGATGACAACCCGAAGATGAAAGCGATGCGGCAGCACCTGGTGGAATATGTCACGCAGTCGTTTACGCTGACAGGCCAGACGCCGCAACAGGCAGCCGCTTCCGCGCAAACCGTGCTGCGCATCGAAACCGCTTTGGCCAAGGGGTCCATGGACCGCACCGCCCGCCGCGACCCGAAGAACCAGGACCACAAGATGAGCCGCGACGACGCCGCCGCTCTCGGACCCAATTTCTATCTGAATCGCTACATGACGGCAGTGGGTGCGCCTAAGTTCTCCCAACTTAACGTGGCGAATCCCGATTTCTTCAAGCAGGTGAATGGCGTTCTGGAATCCGAATCTCTGGACTCGCTCAAGACATACGTGAGTTGGCACGCGCTGAACGCCGCGGCTCCGTGGCTTTCCCAGCCCTTCGTCGAAGCCAACTTCACGTTTCAGCAGAACCTTACCGGCCAGAAGGAAATTCAGGCGCGCTGGAAACGGTGCGCGAACCTTACCGATCACGAACTGGGCGAAGCGCTGGGGCAGAGATACGTGGATGTAACCTTCGGCCCGGAAGGTAAGCAACGCATGCTCAAGATGGTGGACGCTCTGGAGAAGTCTCTCGCGGAAGACATCCACGATCTTTCCTGGATGAGCGACGAAACCAAGAAGCAGGCTAAGGTGAAGCTCGATGCCATTCGCAACATGATCGGCTATCCCGATGTGTTCCGCGACTACAGTTCGGTCGTGATCAAGCCCGACGATCTGCTGGGAAACGTGGCCCGTGCGAATGCATTCGAATCGAAACGCGAGATCGCCAAGATTGACCAGCCGCTCGACCGCAAGGAGTGGGACATGACTCCGCCGACGGTGAATGCCTATTACAACGATTCGTTCAACGAAATCGTTTTTCCGGCGGGGATTCTGCAGCCACCGTTCTTTGACAAGACCATGGACGACGCCGTGAACTTTGGCGGCATCGGCCTGGTCATTGGTCACGAACTGACCCATGGTTTCGATGACGAGGGTCGCAAGTTCGATCCGCAAGGCAACCTGCACGACTGGTGGACGGAGCAGGACGGCAAAGAATTCGAGAAGCGTGTCAGTTGCGTGGCCAACGAATATTCAAACTTCGTCGCCGTCGACGACCTCAAGCTGAACGGCCGCCTCACGCTGGGGGAGAATACTGCCGATAATGGTGGCGCGCGCGTCGCTCTGATGGCACTCGAGCACATGATCGCTGATGACAAGACTGGAAAAGAAGGTCAGAAGATCGACGGCTATACGCCCGAGCAACGCTTCTTCCTGGGATTCGCGCGTGTCTGGTGTGAGAAGCGGCGCCCCGAAATCGCGCGCACCAGCGTACTTACCGATCCTCATTCACCGGGCAAGTACCGGGTGGATGGCGTGGTACAAAACATGCCGGAATTTCAGAAGGCTTGGGGCTGCAAAGCCGGGCAGCCTATGGTGGCCGAGAATGCCTGCCACGTTTGGTGAGGCGGTTCCGGAGCAACCGACAAGGGACCGGATGAAGGTCCGGTCCTCAAAATCTTCGATGGACGTCTTCTCTCCCGGAATGGCGCGGTGTGCGCACAGGTCAGAGCGGCTGATCCCAGCCCCGCAGACGCGGCCACCAGCGACCTACGTTGTGGAGATACTCTTCGTACTCCGTCCCGAATTTTCCACGCAGCGTCGGTTCTTCGTAAAGGACGACAAACAGATGCACGCCGAAGGCAACGGCCGCGACGACAGCGATCGCTGCCCAATCGGCATGCCCGAAAATTATCCACAGCCCAATCCACCCCGTTGCGAAGCCCACGTACATGGGGTTACGCACATGGCGGTAGAAACCCACCACTACTAATCGCTGCGGCGGGGCAAGTGGGGCCGGCGTGCCGCGTCCAGTCCAGCCGAAATCCCAGACGCAGCGCAGGGCAACCGCGAATCCCAGCACGGACGGAACCGCTGCCAGCCATCGCCAGCGTGCCGCGCCTGCCATTTCCACGCTGAAACCAAGCCATCGCGGCAGCAGCCAGAACCATAGGGCGAAAAACGACCCGCCTATGGCTAGCGAAAAGGCCGCCGACAGCCAGCGATTGCCGTGCCCCTCGGTTGTAGCCCGCGTAAGCTGTGCATCCGTCATAAGTCACCTCCACGCCTGAGGTCGGTTGGGTTCAATCCTACGCCGGTTTAGCTCCGGCGAGCGATGCCGTAGCCAGGCTTCCTCCCAGGCCCATCGTCTCTACCGCCGATGAGGGCACAATCACCATCGAGCCTTTTTCTTTGATCGCTTCGTAAAGCATGTTCATGGCGCGCAGGTGCAAGGCCACGGGGTTTTCCGCGTAGGCTGCGGCGGCCTGCACAAAGCTGTTGGAGATTTCGGTTTCCGCCTGGCCCAGAATGATTCGCGCCTGCCGCTCGCGCTCGGCTTGAGCCTGGCGGGACATGGCGTCTTCCAACCCCTGCGGAATTCTTACGTCACGGATCTCGACCGATTGCACCGTAATGCCCCATGGATTAGTTTTCTCGTCGAGAATGCGTTGCAACTCACGGCCGAGCGTCTCGCGCTCGGTGATCATCTGCGCCAGTTCGTGACGGCCAATCGATTCGCGCAGCGCCGTCTGGGCGCTCATGTTAATGGCCTCGATGAAGTTCTCCACTTCCAGAATGGACTTCTCCGCATTCCAGACCAGCCAGAAGACGATGGCATCCACGTTGACCGGCACGGTGTCGCGGGTCAGCGTCGATTCCGCCGAGACGTTGGCCACGCGCACGCGCTGGTCAACATAGGGGCTCAGCGTCTCCACGATCGGCACAATGTGGAAGAGTCCCGGCCCGCGCAAGCCGACATAACGCCCGAGTCGCAGCACAGCCACCTTCTCCCACTGCCGCACCACTTTGATGGCGAACAGGAGGTAGATGCCTAGGGCGGCACCCGCGATGATTCCCGCCGGATAACGAGTGGCGGCGGTGACGATCGCGCCGGCCAACAGACAAATGACAAACAGGGATCTTCCGATGCCGCTGATCTGACCAATTTCGATTTTCGTCATGGCTTCTATCTCCTTTGCTTCGACTGCGGCGCTAACTCGCGCAGACGCTCAAGCAGTTCTTCCACAGAAAACCCTGCCGCCCCGGCACGGGCGGCAAATTCGTTGGCTAACTGCGCAAGTTGCCGTTCCCGCTCCCCGCTGTTTTTGACGATCTTTTTGTTGCTGATGAATGTCCCGGTTCCCTGGTGGGTTTCGATCATGCCGCCGAGTTCGAGCTCGCGGTATGCCCGCAGGACCGTATTCGGATTGATGGCCAGATCGACCGCAAGCTGCCGCACGGTGGGAAGTTGATCGCCAGCGGCCAGCGTTCCCGCCGCGAGACCGGTCCGGACCTGGTCGATGATCTGGCGGTAGACGGGAACTCCGCTGCGCAAATCCAAGGTGAGCTGGAAACCCTGAGCGTGGGCGGGAATGCGTCCCATGTGTGTCAGTGTACTATATATATAGTACATTAAGTCAAGAAGAAAGCTTAAGAATATTTCGTTTCTTTTTCTTTCTAAGAGAAGCTCGCCTTCCAGGCTCAGCGGTCAGAAGCAAAGAGAAAAGGTCCGGCACTGTTGCCGGACCTTCTTTCTCCTGGCCTCGAATCGATCGCGAGACCGTCGAAGTTGTGAAACCTTGCTGGTTTTTTAGAAGTTGGCCGCCTGAACGATCAGGTGATCGACGATGCGGTGCGCTTCGTCGATGTGATGGATGGCGCGATCCCGCAGACCCCGCACGGACGGGTCATCTTCCTCGCGAGCGATATCATTGTGAGCTTTATCGAGCAGTTCAAGCGCGCGATGATAGCGGCCGGCGCGATCCATTCGAGCATCGACCGGAGGATGGTCGTTCAAATTCTTGCCATCGTCAATCGAAGCCTGCTTGATCTCGCCAATGGCTTTGTCGATCTCGTCCATGGCGTGCTCCTCTTCTTTGTCCATGTGATGGGTCGGAGCCAGGTTCTCCAGGTGGGCGCGCGCATGCCGCAGGTCGGTAAGTGCATGCAGGTATGCCGGATGCCTTCCTGGTTCGTCGGCAAAGCTCAGGGCGGCGCAGACAGCAACAAGAAACACGAGTAGGGTGCAATGTCGTGCAGTTTTCATGGTTTCCTCGAAGCCTTTCGGCGGAATGAAATTCGTCAGTAATTAACCCGGAACTACAGTCTTAGACTCGCTGAAGTCTACGCGACGGTCCGAGGCCGACGGAAGTTACTTCGGTACAAGAGGGCACGGGGCCTAAGGGACGTCGAATCCCGCGCAGCCGGCACGTACCATCGCCGTCGCCTCAGTGTTTGGCTGGCTGGAAGCCCTTGCGGCGTTGTTCGCTATAGCGGCGCAGGGCGTCGAAGATGATGGGATACGCCTCGCTGGCCGGGCGTATCTCGTCCACCTCGACGGCCTTGCCTTCGAGCTGTTTGTAATCCTGAAAGAAGCGCCGCAGCATGAGCATGCGGTGCGACGGCATCTCCGCGGCCTCGTGGTAGGAGTTGAACTCAGGATCTTCGGTGGCGATGGCAATGACCTTATGATCGGGCTTGCCAGCGTCGATCATGGTCATCAGCCCAATGGCGCGGGCGTGAATGATGGTCAGCGGCACTACGGTTTCCTGGCAGAGCACAAGGACGTCGAGTGGATCGTCGTCTTCCGCCAGCGTCTGCGGGATGAAGCCGTAGTTCGCGGGATAATAAACGGCGGAATAGAGAACGCGATCGAGCTTAATCAAGCCGCTGGCTTTGTCGAGTTCATACTTCACGCTCGATCCAAAGGGAATCTCGATCACGCAGTCGAATTCCTGCGGCAGTTTGTCGCCGGGAGTTACGTCGTGCCAGGGATGAATCATGGAATTGTCGCAACTATTGTCATTCTAGCGGATGACCATCACAGGTCATGCAAAATCTTGATTCTGGGCCTGCGGTCGCGTAGAGTCATGAAGGAATGGCATTTGGTGGTTTCTGATGTCCAACCAAGCGAAGACTTATCTCAAGTTCGGCGCGGCCACGGTCACGATTCTTTTCCTGCTCGGTTATCTCGCTTATACCGGCGTGCAGGACAGTAAGAGCTATTATGTCACCATCAGCGAGCTGCACAAGATGGGGAACGGAGCTTACTCCAAGCGCCTGCGGGTCGCGGGGAATGTGCAACCGGGGTCGATCAAGCGCACCGGAACGCACGTTCAGTTTGTGTTGATGGAACAGGATCAGTTGCTCTCGGTGGACTACACCGGAACCGAAGCTCCTCCCGATACTTTCAAGGACGACTCTCAAGCCCTCGCCGACGGCAGCTTTGGCCGCGATGGCGTCTTTCACGCCAAGGCGCTACAGGCTAAATGCGCATCGAAGTATGCGCCACCAAAGCCGGGCACGCCCGCCAATGGTTCGCCCTCGAGCGCACCGCCAAGAACCGTGACCGAGGTGCAGAGGCCCTCCCTCCCGTCGAACTGAGTGTTCGATTCTGTGGCGCGCGTCGAGCCGGTACAGTCACCAGTTCCGACGCCTCGTGCCCCTTCGTTGCAGGGGAACCGTTAGCCATAAGCGCTACGGCTCAGCCCGCGCACAAGTTCAGCCCGATAAGATAAAGCCGAGCAAACATAAACGGCCGTGTAAGAAACAGCGCCGGAATCGGGTTCCAGATTCCTCGCGTTGTGGTCGCAGGGATTGCGGAGGAAACACTTTCTAGCTTTGCAAAAAAGCGCGAAAATCCATAGATTCTTTGCAGTGCTCGCAACCAGACAAATTCGCGTGGTGCTCTACTGCTTGTGATGAATCCGCCTAGGGCCACCGGCGCCCCCCTCATTGTCGTCAAGGGACTCATCAAGCAGTTCGGCCGGTTCGCCGCATTGCGGGGGGTGAGCGCGGAGTTTGATGCCGGCAAGTTCCACGTCATTCTCGGCGACAACGGAGCGGGGAAGACGACTCTGATGCGAGCGCTGGCAGGATTGGCTCATCCCACACGCGGCACAGTTTCCATCCTGGGCAAGACTCCGCACGAAGCCTGCCGCGAAATCGGCTACATGGCCCACCCGTCCCTGCTCTATGACGAAATGAGCGGGTTGGAGAACTTGCGCTACTTCGCCCGCCTCTACGACATCGCTGGCAACAGCCGCTGTGAGCAGGTGATTCGCTCCGTGGGGCTTGATCCCGGGTTGTTGCGTCCCGTGGGAACGTATTCGCAGGGCATGCGGCAGCGCATGTCGCTGGCGCGGGCCATTCTGCACGATCCCAAGATACTGTTGCTGGATGAGCCGTTTTCCAGCGTGGATGTCCCTTCCGCGCGGGAAATGGTTAGCTTGCTCAAGGGCATGCGCGACGCCGGTAAGACTATCTTTGTGGTCACGCACCAGGCTCCGCTGGTCGATGGCGTGGCCGACGAATTTGTGTGGATGCAAGCCGGGCAGATCGTTGACCGCACCGATCGTCTCATTCCGGAGATTACGCGAGCGGAGCGACCATGAAATCGTTTTGGTCGATCACGCTCGCCACGCTGGCCAAAGACATCCGCCTGGAGTGGCGCTCCAAGGATGCGCTCAACGCCATGCTCTTTTTCTCACTGCTGGTGGTCGTGATCTTCGTCTTTTCCTTCGACCCTTTGGCAGAAGAATCTCGCCACATCGCTGGCGGCTTGATTTGGGTGGCGTTCTTGTTTGCGACGATCGTTGCCCTTCAGCAGACCTGGGCACGCGAGCTGCGCAACCAGGTGCTCGACGCCTACCGCGTGTCTCCGGCGCCGGCTAGGGCGTTATTTCTGGCCAAAGCGCTGGGCAACTTCATTCTCGTCAGCCTGCTGGAAGCGCTGATGGCGCCTCTGTTTGTGATCTTCTATAACCTGCGCGTACTCGGTCCGGCATGGCAGTTAATTCCCGTGGCTTTGCTCGGAACCTGGGCGCTGCTGGTGAATGGAACATTTTTCGCAGCCATGTCCATCCGCAC
>Ga0302325_10020821_pt1 | contig 13742 bp, 13 predicted proteins | sample Palsa_T0_2_FD_201948 | JGI IMG/M metagenome (GOLD analysis project Ga0302325, IMG submission 201948) | Peat permafrost microbial communities from Stordalen Mire near Abisko, Sweden - Palsa_T0_2 | ecosystem: Environmental > Terrestrial > Soil > Palsa > Peat permafrost | place: Sweden: Abisko... | reverse complement strand
TTCGCCGGCCCGCGCCGGCGTACCGCTGCGTCGACCGCGAAGGCTCCCGCCCCCGGGCAGAAACGGGGCCTCCGCGCACCCAAATGATAGCGTGCGCGCACGCTCCGCCACATCCGTAGCGGCTACCTATTTTCCCGCGTCGCCTACCCAGTGCGCCGCGAGGATCACAGGTCGCCGCGCGAACGCACGGCGCGCTTCGCGAGGATCGCAGCGACGTGATGCTCGACGGTGCGCACGCTGATGCTGAGTTGCTCCGCAATGTCGCGGTTCGTCGTTCCGGCCGCCACGAGGCGTGCGATCTCGCGCTGCCGCTTCGTCAGCGCCGACCCGTCGTGCACGCCGCGGCGCGCGCCGGCGTCCAGGCGCGCCGCGTCCCCACGGGCCCCCGCCGCCTCGTAGATCGCGAGCGCGGCGCTCGCGTCCCCCAAGATCTCGAGTGCGGCCGCCTCGACGAGCGGCCGGCGCAAGTCGCGGGCCGCGATCGCCACGTCCTGGGCCAGCGCTCGAGCGCGGGCCTTTTTGCCGAGACGCATCGCGAGGGCGGCCTGCGCGAGCATCCGCAGCGCGCGGGTGACGGGGCTCGTCCCGTACGGTCGATCGAGGAACGCTTCCAGGCGCTCGAGATCGTCGTCCGCCGCGAGACGCGCGAGCGTCACCAGCTCTTCATCGACCCACTGCGGCGATTCGATCGTATCGAACACGCGCGCGATCGTGCGCTCCGCGTCGCGCCGCTGCCCGCGCCGGGCCGCCGCATCCGCGTGCACAGCCCCGAGGAGCCCGATGAACTCTTGGCGACGCGACGCGAACACCGTCTCGAGCAGATCCGCGGCGAGGTACTCGTCGACGAGGATGGGATTCCCGGTGGCGAGGCCGAGCCTGACCCCGAAGTACGACGCGAGGAAGCGCAGCGAGTCCGCGTCGACCGCGTACGCACGGTGCTCGAGAAACGCGGCGCAGGCGCGCTCCAACTCGCCGCGCTGGTTCCAAATGTCGGCGAGGATCAGCCGCGCCGCCACGCTGTAATAGCGTAGGCCGAACTCGTCCGCGAGCGATTGCGCCCGCGTCGTCGCCTCAAGGGCGGGGTCGCCGAGCCCGATGTCGACCGCGAGCATCGCCATATTGAGGAGGGCGGACACGATCGGGGTGGGGTCGCCGCGCTCCTGCGCTGCGCTGCCGGCCGCGTCGACGTTCGCACGCCATTCGTCGTATCGACCGTGGAAGAAAGCCACCGACGCGCGCGCGAGGTGCATGCGCACGACGTAGAGCGTATCGCGGTCGCTGCCGGCGTAGGCCTCGGCCGCCTCGACGTATGGCTCGGCCCGCACGACGTCGACGCCGAGCATCCAATGGAACGCGATCGTCACGTTCGCCATGAACTGTTCTCTGCTACCGGGAGCGGCCTCCGCGAGCGCGTCCGCAGCGTGGCCGAGCGCCCTCGGCATATCGCCGTTGTGCTCGGCCGCGCTCGCGAGCTGCAGCAGCACGGCGAGCGCGTCCGGCTGAGCTCCGAGGTCGCGGTAGAGCGCAAGCGCATCCTCGAAGCACCGGTACGCGCCCTGTGCGTCCCCCAAGAGATGGTACGCCGTACCGAGATCGCGGCTGACGCGCGCGCGCTGCGCCGGTTCCAGCACGCCGCACGCGAGCGCAGCTTCGAACTGGTCTCGCGCCGATGCGAACGCGTAGCGTCCGAGGGCATCTTCGCCGGCAGCCACCGCATACGGAGCGGCGCGCTCCAGATCGCCGGCCTCGCGCCAATGGTGCGCGAGCATCGCCGGCGAGCCGTCGCGGGCCGCCTCCATGCGCTCGGCGATGCGTCGATGGATCTGGCGGCGTTGGCTCGGCAGGAGCCGCGCGTAGACCGCGTCGCGCACCAGATGATGGGTGAAGCGCAAGCGGCCGTCGTGCTCGCCGGCAGCGAGCAACCCGGCGTCGCGGGCGCGACGCAGCACGCGCGTCGCGTCGTCGTCGGAGCGTGCCGACACGTCGGCGAACATCGGGAACTCGACGACGAGTCCGAGCGCGGACGCGATCTCGATGGCCTCCGCGTCCTCCGCGCGCAGCGTCGCCATCTGGCGCTCGACGGTCTGCGCGACGGACGCCGGGAGCGACGGCGCGCCGGGCGAGCCGTGCAATGCGTCGCGAACGAGGCTCTCCGCGAAGAGCGGCACTCCCTCGCTCCGGCGGCAGATCTCGTCGATCGTCTGGGCGGGAACGCTCCGCGACTTCCCGAGCGCGCGGGTCACCAGGCCGCGCGTGTCGCGTTCGGAGAGCGGACGCAGCGCGACGCGATGGCACCAGCGCAGGCGCTCGAGCGCTTCGATCGCGCGAGCCAGCGCTTCGGGGTGGGGCGTGCGCGACGTCCGCGCGCTCAGGATCAGGATTGCGCGGCGGCGCTCCAGTCGAGAAGCGAGGAAGGTCGCGACCTCCAGCGATTCGGGGTCCGCCCACTGCGCGTCGTCGATGCACACCAGCAGGGGGTGCCGCTCGGACGCTCGCTGCAGAGCGTCGTCGACGGCGTCGAACAGGCGTCGCTTCTGCCAGGGCTGCGCACTCTCGTCGCTCTCTTCTAAACGTCCGGTCAGCCGCTCGAGCAGCCGCCGCGGCGCGTGCGCCGCCGGCCATGCGTGCGGTTCACGCTCCAGCACCGTTCCCACGGCTTGCGCGGCCGCGGCGAACGCCTCGGTCGCATGCTCGAAGTTCTCTGCGGCCGCGCACACGAAGGCACGCTCGGCAGCGAGCGCGATCCACTCGCGCAACATGCGGCTCTTGCCGACCCCCGCATCGCCAAGAAGCACGAGTGCGCAGCCCTCACCCCGTAACGCCGCGTCGAGACGCTCGCCGAAGAACGCACGTTCGAGGTCGCGGCCGATAAGGTCGTGAGCGACGGCGGGGCTGGAGATCGTGCGTGCCGCGCGACGCGACGCTGGGGTGGTCACAAGCGACTCCGGGGAGCAGACAGTGGCAATTCGCCGGACCGCGCCCGCCGTCCCTAGCCTGCGGCCGCACGCTGCGCACCGTGCATTCGGTATGCCGCAAACCTCAGTACAAACCGGCTCCGGCGCCCGGCGGCCGACGGGAGCAGGAGTTGCAACCCGAAGGGCGCAGCATTTGCCGCGTGGGGAAGTTCGCCGTCTCCGGGGCGTCGCGGCGGACGTTCAGTTAGCTGCCAGACGGTCGTTGGTCATGCTTCGCCAGGTTGCGAGTTGATCCCGATGAACGCCCTCGAAAACCTGGAGAAGGCTATGTATTCCGACGAGAGCCTGAGCTGCACCGACTGCAGCCGATCGTTCACGTTCACGGCGGGCGAGCAAGAGTTCTTCGCGCAGAAGGGCTTCACGAACAAGCCGAACCGTTGCCCAGACTGCCGCGCCGCGCGCAAAGCGTCAGGACAGGGCGGACGCCGCAGCGGCGGCGGGGCCGGCTTCGGAAGCGAGCGCGCGCCGCGCGAGATGTTCACCGCGCGATGCTCGCAGTGTGGCGGCGAAGCACGCGTGCCCTTCCAGCCGAGCGGTGACAAGCCCGTGTACTGCCGCGACTGCTTCCAGACGCGCCAGGCCGACCGCCGCTACTAGCCCGGCGAAAACGACGCCGCCGCTCCGTATGGAGCGGCGGCTGTCGGGCTACTGCGAGCGCCGCGCCTCGCCGGCGCGGTACCGGTACACGATGCGGCCCTTCGTGAGATCGTAGGGCGACATCTCCAGTTCGACGCGGTCACCGGGGAGAATCTTGATGCGGTGCCGGCGCAAACGGCCCGCGATGTGGGCGAGAATCGTATGCCCGTTCTCGAGCTCCACGCCGAACGTCGTGCTGGGATACACCTGCGTGATGGTCCCGAACAGTTCCAGCGCTGCTTCCTTTGGCGCCTCGTCGCGCGACGACGGTTCCCGCGCCGGACGCGGCCGACTGGGCCGCCTTCTCCCCGCTATGACTGCACCTGCCTAGGGTGTGTGGCCATCTCTCTCGTCTCCGTTCAAATCCATGAAGATTGCCTTCACGGATACCCAGCCCCCGATGGGGAGGGTTGCAGTTCTTCGCAGATGGGGCGCCGGTCGCCTCGGAGGGAGCCGCCCGCAAGGCTGAGGCACCGGGTCAGGGAGCGGCCATGACCGAGCGAACCAGCCGGCCGTCGGCCCGCGCCGTCAGCGCAGCAGCATCCGGACGAGCGTCGGCACGAGCAGCGCGGTGACGACGGCGTTGACACCCATGGCGAGGCTCGAAAACGCGCCCGCCGTCGTACTCAGCATGAGGGCGCGCGCGGTTCCGATACCGTGCGCCGCAGTCCCGATGCCGAGGCCGCGTGCGCGGTCGTCGCGGATCCGGCTCGCGTCGAACACGAGTGGGACGAGCGCCGCGCCCGTGATGCCGGTGAGGATCACGAGCACCGCGGTGAGCGAGGGCAATCCTCCGATCTTCTCGCTGATCGCCATCGCGACCGGCGCGGTGACCGACTTGGGCGCGAGCGACCGTAGCACGACGTCCGATGCGCCGAGCCACCGCGCGATCAGAATGCTGCTCACGGTCGCGGTGGCGGAGCCGCAGAGGATGCCTGCCGCGACGCCGGGAGCGGCGCGCCGAACGCCCTCGAGGTTGAGGAACAGCGGGACGGCGAGCGCGACGGTCGCCGGGCCGAGCAAGAAATTCACGAATTTGGCGCCCTCGAAGTATCGCTCGTAGGTGACGTGCGAGGCGACGAGGAGCGTGCCGATCGCCGCGACGCTCAGCAACACGGGATGCGTTAGCGGAAACTGATGCGAACGCGTGTAGATCCAGTTGGCCACGACGTACGTGCTCAGCGTTACGGCGAGCCAGAGCAGCGGGCTCGCTGCGAGATACACCCAGATCTGCGGCGCAGCGGTCACGAGCGTGCCGCGCGCGCCGCCAGCGCGCGTTCCACCGCGAGCATCGTGCCGGCGGTCACCAGCATCGTGAGGATCGTCGATCCGACGATCGCCGCACCGATCGCCAGCCACTCCGAGCGTAAAACGTCGAGGTGCTCGACGATCCCGACGCCGGCGGGCACGAAGAGCAACGACAGGTTGTCGAGGAGGCCGCGCGTGGTCTGCTCGAGCGACGCCGGCACGCGCCGGATCACCACGAGGCCGCCCAGCAGCAACAGCATTCCGAGCACGGGACCCGGGACCGGTAGGCTCGAGGCCTGCGAGACGACCTCCCCGATGAGCTGACACACGAGCAGGAGCGACAGGACGCGCAGCACACCGGGGCGTTCGCGCCGCTCGCCCCGACGTCCGGTCGCACGCCGGCCAATGCCCGAGGCCGTGCCGCGAACGGGCGCGAAGCGACGCCGTGCCGACGGCCGTACTCTCTGGAGTCGAGGATGCGCACATGAACCGCAGGAGTCGTTACGTTCCAGTGCTAGTACTTGCGCTCGCTGCATCCGGGTGCGCGTCTGCTCCCCGATTGCCGGACGCGCCCCAGACGGCGCTCGCTCCGGCGGGGGCCGCGGCGACGACGCTTGCCGTGCGCGACGTCTGCCCGCAAGCGGTCGCCCCTGGATTCGCGCGCTGCAACGCGCTGCTGCGCGGCAGCGCCGACGGTAGCGCGCCGAACGGGTATGCCCCGAGCGACCTGCAGTCGGCGTACAATCTGCCGTCGGCGACGAACGGCTCCGGGCAACTCGTCGCGATCGTCGACGCCTACGACGATCCGAACGCCGAGGCGGACCTCGGCGTGTACCGCCAGGAGTTTGGATTGCCGGCGTGCACGACTGCGAACGGCTGCTTCGCGAAGGTCAATCAACGTGGGCAGCACGGCACGTACCCGCACGCAAACTCCGGTTGGGCGATCGAGATCTCGCTCGACGTCGACATGGTCTCCGCAGGGTGCCCGAACTGCGACATCCTGCTCGTCGAAGCAAACTCGAACGCGAATCGCGATCTCGGTCGCGCCGTCGACGAAGCCGTCACGCTCGGCGCGCAGGTCATCGCCATCTCCTACAGCGCCGGCAGCGGTGTGCCGCGCGCGCCGTACGAGCACCACGGCGTCATCTACGTCGCCAGCTCGGGCGATACCGGCGCGCCCGGGGAGCCCGCTGCGTTCCCCTCGGTTGTCGCGGTCGGCGGCACGACGCTCATGCCGAGCCGCACGAAGCGTGGTTGGACCGAAACCGCATGGGGTGCGAGCGGGGGTTGCACGACGTATGCGAAGCCGCCCTGGCAGCACGACACGTTCTGCACGACGCGTACGACAAATGACGTCGCAGCCGTCGCCGACCCTTCGACGGGCGTCGCGGTGTACGATACCTACGAGATGAGCGGCTGGGTCGAGCTGGGTGGTACGAGCGTCTCGGCGCCGCTGATCGCATCGGTGTACGGGCTGGCAGGAAACGCGTCAGCGCTGCACGCCGCGCAGTCGCTCTACCTGCATCGCTCGCAGCTCTTCGACATCCCGCCGAAGGGCTACGACGAGACGACCGGCGAGGGGACGCCGGACGGCGTCGGCGCGTTCTGAGCGAACCGCACGCACCGGCATGAACAGAATCGTCTGTGCAGCCTCGCTCGCGCTCGCCCTGGCGGCGCCCGTCTGCGCGCAGGGCGCGACACCGAAGCGTGCGTGCGCGATGGTCACGCGAACCGATGTCGAGCACGTGCTCGGCTGGCACGTCGACTCCGCGCGAGAAAAGCGCTACGACGTCATGGGCCGGACCGGCGCAATGTGCTTTCTCGAATCGCACGACGGCGTCGTTACCGTCACGATCCCCGATCCGGGGTCGGGCTTTCCGGGGATGACGGCGTTCAACACGACGGATACGCAGCTCGTGCGCACGGTGCCGACCGCGGGCGCAACGGTCGCGCTCTTCAACAGCACGGTCTACGTGTCGAGACACGGGGTCGACGTGTCCGTTCGCGCCGTCGGAAACAACCTCGTCGCGTCGTATTCCGATGTCGAGCCCTTCGCTAAGGTCGTCATCGCGCGGATCAAATAGCGATCGCGAACGCGCTCGCGCCCGACGAACGGCGGTGGCCGGCCCGAATCCCGGGCCGAATTCGGACCGGCCGACGCCACCGTACCGCCGGCCGGTTACAAAACGCTTACACGAGCCGCTACCCAGGAACGCGCGTGGGCGCAGGCCCAATTCCAGCGCGGTGCGTGCGGTCGTGACCCGCGTTGCGGAGGCGCGAGTCGAAGTGGACGGGGAGGTCGTCGGCGCCATCGGCACCGGGCTCCTCGTGCTGCTCGGCGTCGCGGCCGGCGATGATGACGAATCCGCTGCGGCGCTCGCCAGGCGGATCGTGGGCCTGCGGATCTTCCCCGACGCCGCCGGCGCGATGAACCGCGACCTCGCCGAGGCGGGCGGAGCCGTCCTCGTGGTCTCGCAGTTCACCCTGCTCGGCGACGCGCGCAAGGGCCGCCGGCCCTCGTTCGTCGCGGCTGCCGGGGCCGAACGCGGCCGCCTCCTCTACGAGCGCTTCGTCGCAGAGGTACGGAGCCTCGGCTCCCACGTCGAGACCGGCCGGTTCGGCGCATCGATGGACGTGGTGTCGACGAACCGCGGCCCGGTCACGATCCTGCTCGACACGACGAAGCTGTTCTGACGCAGCCGCTCCCCTCGCCCCGGCTGAAGGAGGCCTTTACTCTGTCATGCAAAGTAAAGGCCTTCATGGAGGTACGCCAGGCGCTCGCCGACATCGCGGAGGTTCGTGACCGCCTCGCGATCGTGCAGCGGTTCGGGGGCTACTCGGGATGGGCGTCCATCGCGAGCGGCCTGGTCGCCATCGCGGCCGGTGCCGTCCAGGGAGCAGTCGCTCCGCAGCCGCGGGGCCTGGACGGGCAGCGCGCATACCTCGACATCTGGTTGTGGTGCCTGGTCGCAGCGCTGGCGATCAACTACGGCGCGATCCTGATCTGGCGGACCCACAACCGCGGCACGCAGGCCGGCGTCCAGGTGCGGACCGTCGGTATGAGCATTCTCCCGGCGATCGCGGCGGGCGGCGTCATCTCGGCGGCGCTCGTGCGCCACGGTCTGTACACGCTGCTGCCCGGGATGTGGTGCGCGACCTACGCGCTCGGCCTGTTTGCATCGCGCGCGCTCGTGCCGCAGCCCGTCGTCACCGTGGCCGTGGCCTTCGGGGCCGTCGCGACGCTGTTGCTCTTCGCGCCCGGCACGCTTGCGCTCGCGTGGTGGGTCATGCCGACCGCGTTCGGTCTCGGCCAAATTGCAATTGGAACCATCGTGCTCAGCGAGCGCAAAGTGACCCGGAGGTACCCGCTGTGAAACAGTCACCGCCCTTCGCCTACGAAGGACTCGATCGCATCTTTCACGAGCGCGGCCGGCTGGCCGTCTGCACGTGCCTCATCGCGAACGACGACGGCCTGAGCTTCACCGCACTCGCGGACGCCTGCGGGTTGACCGACGGCAATCTGAACCGGCACCTCCACGCGCTCGCGGAGATGGACATCGTGACGCTCTCGCGCCTGCGCGGAAGCGGTCGCCCGACGACGGTCGTGCGCATTTCGAAGACCGGCCGCGCACGCTTTCTCGCCTACATCGACGAGCTCGAAGCGGTGATCCGCGCCGTGCACGAAAGCGCGAGCGAGCGCGACGTTGCGTCGCTGCCGCGCCTGGTGGCACAGGCATGATCGAGCGCGCGCCCCACCGCGCCGTGCATTCGGCCGCACCGCCGCGCCACGTTGCGATCATCATGGACGGCAACCGCCGCTGGGCAACGGACCGCGGGCTGCCCTCCGTCGAGGGCCATCGCCGGGGCGGCGAAGTGCTGCACGAGATCTGCGCCGCCAGCGGCGAACTCGGCATCGAACACCTGACCGTCTATGCCTTCAGCGAAGAGAATTGGAGCCGCGAAGCCGCCGAGGTCGGCGTGCTCATGGAGCTCGTCCGCTGGTTCGCGCGCAAAGAGGTCCGCGAGTTGCGCCGCAACAACGTCCGCGTGCACCTGCTCGGCCGCACCGACCGGCTCCCGCCCGCCACGGGGGCCGCGCTGGACGAACTCGTGCGCGGTACCGCCCGCTGCACCGGCCTGCAATTGAACCTCGCGTTGAACTACGGGTCGAGGACCGAACTGTGCGACGCGGTCCGCGCGCTCGCCATCGACGTCGCGCGCGGCGCGCTGCAGGCTTCTGCGGTCGACGAGAGCACGATCTCGCAGTATCTCTACACCGCCGGCATGCCCGATCCGGATCTGCTGATCCGCACGGGCGGCGAGCTCCGCCTTTCGAACTTCTTGCTGTATCAGGTCGCCTATACGGAGCTGTGGTCGACGCGAACCTATTGGCCCGACTTTACCAAGGGCGCGTACCTCGAGGCACTCGCCGAATTCGCGGCACGGCAGCGGCGCTTCGGCCGGTAGCGCTTCGGGCCCGCCGGCGCTGGGCAAATACGGCAAAGTCGCAACCGCGGCGGCTGCAGATGCGGTCGAGGAGCCGGAGAGTCCGGCAACGGCGACACTAAGGCAAGCAAGCCCTACGATGCCGAGGGTGGCGACGTCGCTGCCATGACGCGCGACTCACGTTGCCGCGACCGCGGGGTGCTACCCGTACCACCCTCGGAATACGGCACAGAACGCAACGAACCAGCGAAGGACCGTCATCGCTTGGCACCGGTTCGGCGGCAGCGCCGCGAACCTGGCTCGGCGCCACCATCATGACCCGCAAAGACATCCGCAACGTGGCCATCATCGCGCACGTGGACCACGGCAAGACGACGCTCGTCGACGCCATGCTGCGCCAGAGCGGTGTGTTCCGCGAAGGTCAGGCGGTCGCGACGCGCGTTCTCGACTCGAACCCGCTCGAGCGCGAGCGCGGTATCACGATCCTGGCGAAGAACACGGCGGTCCGCCACGGCGACCGCAAGTTCAACATCGTCGACACGCCGGGCCACGCCGACTTCGGCGGTGAGGTCGAGCGCGTGCTCCAGATGGTGCAGGGCGTGCTGCTGCTCGTCGATGCCGCTGAGGGCGTGATGCCGCAGACGCGCTTCGTGCTGCGCAAGGCGCTCGAACTCGATCTGCATGCGATCGTCGTCATCAACAAGATCGACCGCAAGGACGCGCGTGCGCGCGAGGTGGTCGACGAGGTGTTCGACCTGTTCATCGAGCTCGGCGCCAGCGACCAGCAGGCCGATTTCCCCGTCCTCTATACGAACGCGAAAGCCGGAACGGCCACGCGCGACCTCGCCGTCCCAGGCGTCGACCTCGAGCCGCTGTTCGAGACGATCGTCACCCGCGTCCCGGACGCCCCCGCGCAGGAGGGGCCGTTCCAGATGCTGATCAGCGCGATCGACCACAACCAGTACGTGGGACGCATCGGCATCGGGCGCGTCTTCCGCGGGAGCGCGCGGGTCAACGCGCCGATCGCCAAGGTCGCGCACGGCAGCGACGAGGTGGAGCTCGGCCATCGCCTGACGCAACTGCTCACGTTCGCCGGCCTCGAGCGGATCGAGATCGACGAAGCCGGTGCCGGCGACATCGTGTGCGTCTCCGGCATCGAAGGCCTCAACATCGGCGACACGCTCGCCGACGCGTCCGCACCGGAGGCGATCCACGCGGTCGCCGTCGACGAGCCGACGGTCGCCATGTTCTTCAGCGTCAACACCTCGCCGTTCGCCGGCCTCGACGGCAAGTACCTGACCTCGCGCCAGGTGCGCGAGCGCCTCATGCGCGAGCTCGAGTCGAACGTGGCGCTACGGGTGGAAGACACCGAGAGCGCCGACACGTTCGAAGTGCGCGGTCGCGGCGAACTGCATCTCTCGATCCTGATCGAGACGATGCGCCGCGAAGGGTACGAGCTCGCCGTTTCCAAGCCCAGAGTCATCATCGCGGAGCGCGACGGCAAGAAGTACGAGCCGGTCGAGTACGTGGTGATCGACGTCGCCGAAGACTACGCAGGCGCGGTGATCGAGGCGCTGGGCAAGCGGCGCGCGATCATGTCGAACATGGTTGGGATGGGTGCGACGCAGCGCCTCGAGTACACGATGCCGACGCGCGCCATCTTCGGGCTGCGCGGCGAGTTGCTCACGCTCACGCGCGGCACCGCGGTCATGTCGCATACGTATTACGACCATCAGCCGCTCGCGGGCGAGATCCCCGGGCGCTCGACCGGCGTCCTCGTCGCGCACGAGACGGGCCGCACGACCGGTTACGCGCTGATGGGCCTGGAATCGCGCGGCCGCTACTTCATAGGCCCCGGCATCGACGTCTATCAGGGCATGATCGTCGGCCGTTCCAACTCGGAACACGACGTGACGATCAACGTGGTGCGCGCCAAGAAGATGACGAACATGCGCGCCGCAGGTTCCGACGAGAACGTCAAGCTCGCACCCCCCGACGAGCTGACGCTCGAGCGCGCCATCGAGTTCATCGAGGACGACGAGTTGGTCGAGGTGACACCGAAGGCGATCCGCCTGCGCAAGCGGCTCCTGCACGAAACCGACCGCCTGCGCGACCGCAAGCGGGAGATGGCCAAAGCCTAAGCGAGTCGCCGGACCGCCGTCACGCGGCGGCGGCGGCGGCCGCCTTCTGCTGGCGGCGCCTGCCGGCAAGGTACACGCCCGCGCCCCCCGCGATCAACAGCACCGTAAGCAGTAGGATCTTCGCGACTGCGAACGGCTTGTTGGGCTCGTCGTCGGCGGGGAAGAGCGCGAAGACGAGCGAGCCCGCGGTCGTGAGGAAGCCCGTGGCGGCGGCGACGAACACCGTCGTCTTGCCACCGGGAATGCGCAGGAGGCCCGGGGCGTGCTCGCCGGCATAGAGCTTGAACGCCGACGCGAACAGGAACAGAAAAGGGAACATCGTGACGGCGACGGTCGAACTGACGAGGATGTCGTACGCGCTCTTCACCGTCGATCCACCCTGCCCCACTACGATGATGACGGCGGCGATCGCCGACTGCGACACGAGCGCGGCGACGGGTGAACCCCAGCGTGGGTGCATGCGCCCGAACGCGGGAGGAAGATAGCGGTCGATCCCCGCGACGAACGGGATGCGCGCGACCGCGCCGAGCCATGCGCCGCAGCTGCCGAGGCAGCTGACGACGACGAGCATCGCGGCGATCGGCGTGAGGAGCGTGGATCCTGCCCTGTTGGCAACGTATCCGATCGTCTGCATCACGCCGGATGTCGGGTCGACCAAGCTCGGCTTGAGCGCGGCCAGCACGGCCACCGTGCCCGCGATGTAGATGAGCGCGATCACCGGCGCGGCGATCGCAAGACCGAGTGGAATCGAGCGGCGCGGCTGTTTCACCTCGCCCGCCATGAACGAGATCGATTCCGGACCGGTCCACGCGAACGCAACGAGCGACCAGAAAATGAGATCCTTGATCGCGAAGCCCGGACGGACGGTCGCCGGCGCGATCGTCGTCGCCGGGCCATAGCGCGCCCACGCGTAGGCGCCGAGCGCGATCAGGAGCAGGGTAACCGACCACCGGCTCACGGCGCCGACGTTGTTCAACCACTTCGCGACGTCGAGCCCGAGCAGGTTGAGGATCGTCGCGAGCGTCAAGCCGCCAATCGAAAAGGCGATGAAGTACGGCGCGGAGTGGGCGAGCGGGCTTGCACTGCCCGTGACGAACAGGCCGTTTCCCGCCGCGAAGTACAGCAGGGCCGGGAAGTAGGTCAGGTTGCTCGTCCAGTACGCCCAGCCGGTCATGAAGCCCGCGAACGGCCCGAAGGCGCGCTTGCTCCACATGTACATGCCGCCTTCGTCGGGATAGTGCGACGAGAGGTAGATGACGACGATCGACAGCGGGAGGAACATGAGGCCGGCGCCGATCAGCCACACGGGCAGCGAACTCGGACCGGCGGCGGCGGCGGCGGCGACCCATTGCAAGTTGGATCCCGTGACGACGAAGAACAGCGCGACGTCTGCGAGCCCGAGACTTCGGCGCAGGACCGGGACGCGTTCCTCGGTCGGCATTCTCGGCTGCTTTCCGTGGCCCGCGTGGACTTCCTCGGAGCCTACAACGGACTTCGCGACGCGAGCGGACTCACGGTTTTCGCAAACGAAGCCCGGTCACCGGAGGCACGTGAAGGACATGGAGACGTTCGTTCCGCCCACCGTCGGCGCGCACGCGCGGACGCTCGACGCCCGGTGGTACGTATCGGAGGACGCTTTTCGCACCGAGCGCTCGCGCCTGTTCGGCCGCGACTGGATCTGCGTCGGCCACGAGAGCCGCGTCGAGCAGGCCGGCGACTATTTCGTCGCGACGATCGCCGGCGAGAGCCTCATCATCGTACGCGACGGTTCGGGGGCCGTGCGCGCGCTCTACAACGTCTGCCGGCATCGTGGAACGCGCTTGTGCGAGAGCGTAGACGGGCACCTCATCGGCTCGATCCAGTGCCCGTACCACGCGTGGACGTATGCGCTCGACGGAGCGCTGTTGGCCGCGCGCAACATGGCCGACGTACCCGGCTTCGACCGCGCCGACTACCCGCTCAAGCGTGCGGCGGTGCAGGTGATCGAGGGCTTCGTGTTCGTGTCGCTCGACGACGCGCTGCTCGATGTCGAGCCCGCGCTGGCCGCGCTGCACGCCCATCTCGTTCGCTGGAACAGCGTCGGCCTGCGCGAGGCGCGCCGCATCACGTACGACGTCGCGTGCAACTGGAAGCTCGTTTTCCAGAACTACTCGGAATGCTACCACTGCCCCGTCATCCATCCGCAACTGGACAAGCTCTCGCCGTCGGATAGCGGACGGAACGATTTCTGCGAGGGCGCGGTCCTCGGAGGCTACTCGGAGCTGCGGCCGCTCGCGCGCAGCCTGACGACGACCGG
>Ga0302325_10020819_pt1 | contig 13743 bp, 12 predicted proteins | sample Palsa_T0_2_FD_201948 | JGI IMG/M metagenome (GOLD analysis project Ga0302325, IMG submission 201948) | Peat permafrost microbial communities from Stordalen Mire near Abisko, Sweden - Palsa_T0_2 | ecosystem: Environmental > Terrestrial > Soil > Palsa > Peat permafrost | place: Sweden: Abisko... | reverse complement strand
ACCGCTTTCTGTTGCACGTGCTGAAGCAGTACCCGGGGACATTCCGCGGAGTATGCCGCGTGGACCCGCTGGACGCGGCGGCGCCGGACCAACTGGCAAAGCTCATCGAGCAGGGAATCCACGGAGTACGGCTGAGTCCGGGGCTTGGCGCTGCCGGCGACTGGATCGCCGGTCCGCTGATGCCGCCGCTCTGGAAACGGTGCCTGGATCTGAAAGTGCCGATGACGGTGCTGGCGCCGATCGGGCGCATGCCGCAGGTGGCTCAGCTGATGGAGGCCCTGCCCGAGTTAACAGTGGTGATTGATCACATGGCCGATTGCCCCGTCGACCAGCCCCAGGAACTGGAGAAATTGATTGCGCTCAAACGCTATCCAAACGCGTTCGTAAAGATTTCGCACACGTGGTCGCTCTCGCGCCAACCGTATCCGTGGCTGGATTCGCAGGAACTGGTCAAGCGGCTCCACGCCGCCTTTGGCCCGCAGCGGTTGATGTGGGGCACGGACTGGCCGATTATTGAGGCCGTGGCGAAATATAAGCAGGCGCTGACGGTGGCCCGCGACGACATGAAGTTCCTCAACGCCGACGATAAGGGTTGGATGCTCAGCAAGACGATCGAGCGCGTCTGGCCCTTCCCGGCATAAGCAGGCCGTCTCACGCTCACATGTTCAGAGTCTTCCTCAGCCAGGCGATCATCTCCGGCCTCCAATGTTGCATTTCTGGCTCGCGCCAGCCGGACATGCCGTGACCACCGCCGTCGATGGTGATCAGCTCGCATCCCGCTCCCACTTTATGCATGGCCTCGCACATGGCTGGCGATTGATCGTACGACACTTGATCGTCCTTAGTCCCGTGGATACACAGAAACGGCGCCATGCCTTTGTGAACCGCGAAAATCGGGCTGATCGCGCGCAACTTCGCCAGTCCCTCTGCATCGAGTTGTTCCACGCCGAAGAAGCCGGTGCTGCCGCCGTTCGCCAGGTGAGCGCTGATGCTCTTCATATTGAAAAGCTCGGGATGATCGCGCCGCTGTAGCGCCAGCTTGCCATAATCCACCGGACCGTAGAAATCGACCACCGCCGCCACGCGCGTGGCCGGAGTCTCGTGCGTCCCCGCGTAGTTCACCAGGAATCCGCCGGCCGATTCGCCGATGATCGCAATCCTCGATACGTCGACGTGGTACGTCGCGGCGTTCGCCTTCACCCATTGGATCGCGCTGTTCATGTCTTCGTTAGCCTCCGGGAACCGGAACTCGGGCGCCATGCGGTAATCGATGCTGAACCATGCGAATCCGGCGTTGGCGAGCGGCTCGAACAAGGGGCGGCAATTGGTGCTCTTGCTGCCGCCGTCGAATCCGCCGCCATGGACCAGAATCGCAGCGGGAAACGGCCCCGCTCCATCGGGAACGTGCAAATCGAGCAGAACCGGTTTGCCACCGGGACGGGCGTATTCGACGTCTTTTTGATCCAGCGGAGCCGCGGATGCAACCCTGGCGCAGGCCATTGCCAGAAGGAGGAATGGTTTCAACATTGCAAAGAGATTCTATCAGGGGTGGAGACGGGTTGCGCTACTTTGAAATAGTGAACCCCGCTCAACTCGCGAAGGTCGAAGCGCTGCCGCTCCACTCGCAGACCCCTATCAGCTGGGGACACGCGGTGTTGGCGGACCCCATCCGCCTGCTGATCGACCACGCGTTCCTCGAAAAGAAGGCCGCCCTTAACGCCATGGAGTTGCTGACGCGCTGGCCGAACGACTGGATTGAAGGATGGGTGGAGACGATGACGTCCGTCGCCCGGGACGAGGCGGCTCACCTGGCGCAAGTCATGCGGATCCTGATACGCCGTGGCGGGCGGCTCGACAAATCGCACAAGAGTTGGTACGCAACCTCGCTAAGGGAATTGGTACGGAAGGGGCCGCCTGGCGAAATTCTCGACCGGCTGCTGGTTTCTGCTCTCATCGAGGCGCGCTCGTGCGAGCGATTCGCAGTGCTCGCCGCGGCGTCGGCCGCGGGCGACGCCGAACTCGCCAGCTTTTACCAGGCGCTGTACGCTTCGGAGTTCGGACATTACAAAGTCTTTCTCAAGCTTGCCGGCAAGATCGCCGAAACAGAAGTGGTAGAGACGCGGTGGCAGCAGATGCTGGCCTCGGAGGCGCTGATACTGGCGCAGCAGGCCGCTGGGCCGGGGATACACTCCGGAGTGCCTCTCGAGTGACTGGCTGCTGTGGGGTAAATGCCTGCCCCACAGCGTCATTTGCTATAGTGCCCTGTGAATGCTATATCGCCTTTCCACGCTCGCGATCCTTCTGGGTTTACCGCTGCTGGCGAAGACTTACGCGGTGGACGGCATCGTGGTGGCGGTGGACCCGGCTGCGCGCACCATGCTGGTTTCGCACCGGGCGATCGAGCATTACATGCCCGCGATGATGATGCCGTTTCGCGCGGAAAGCACAGTGGAACTGGCCCCGCTCCATCCCGGCGCACGCGTCCTTTTCGATCTTTCAGTCACCAAGGCGCAAGTGCTGGCGCGCCACATTCGCCTCAGCGGCGCGCCGGATGCAACGCTCCCCGCTCCCAAAGAGAAACTCGCCATCGGCGCCCCGCTTCCCGATTTCGCGCTCACGGATCAGAACGGCCGCACCATCCATGCCGCCGATCTTCGCGGCAAAGTTGTGGCCGTCGATTTCATCTATACCCGCTGCCCGCTGCCGGATGTGTGCCCGCGCCTTTCCGCCAACTTTGCGTTATTGCAGCGCCAGTTTCGCGATGCGGCGGGCGAGAATCTGGCGCTGCTTTCGGTAACCGTGGATCCGGATTTTGACACGCCGGCCGTCCTGGCCGGCTATGCACGCCGCTGGGCCGCGGCGCCGGGATGGCTGTTCCTCACCGGGAACGTGGCCCCACTGGCTTCCGCGCTGGGCGAAATCTATTGGGCGGACGAAGGCTCTATCGGCCATAACTCTACGACCTCCATCTTCGGGCGGGATGGACGCCTGGCTGCTCAAGTCGAAGGCTCTAACTATCGCCCGGATCAATTGACGAACTTAATTGCGCATCAACTGGTGAATCATCCATGAAGCTAACTCACTCCCTGACGGTCGTAGCTCTGCTAACCACCGCAAGCGCCCAGCAGCCGAAGGCCGACAACTGCGCGCCGCCTCCCAGCGCGCTCGCGCCGACGCTGCCCGCGAAGATTCTGACGGGCATGGGAACGGTGCACCTTCCCATGACCACCTCCAGCCCCGAAGCGCAGCGATTCTTCGACCAGGGCGTGGCGCAGATGCATTCGTTCTGGGCGCGCGAGGCGGAGCGCAGCTTCTTGCAAGCCGCCGCGCTTGACCCGGCCGCGCCCATGCCATATTGGGGCATCGCCATGGTGGCTGCGGGCGATTGGCGGCCGCGATTTCAGATCGATACCCAGGACGCCTTCTTCGGCAAGCAGGTGGCGCCCGCGACATCGCGCGCCCGCGCCGCCGCCATCAAGGCGGTGGAGTTGAGCCAAGCGCCAGGAAAAGCCACCGATCTCGAAAAGATGTACATCGCCGCGATCGCCGCGCGCCGTAACCAGGAGGCGAAAGAACCCGAAGAGGCTTTTGTGAAGGGTCTGCGAGCCTTACTGGCAGCCCATCCGGGCGAAGTCGAAGCCGAACTCGATTTAGCGTTGATGATCATGCGCGGGTTCACTCAGCCGGAGAAAAAACCGGTGGCGGCGGGCAGCATGGAGGCAGTCGCGATCCTGCGTGAGCTATTGATTCAGGCGCCGGAACATCCGGGGGTGCACCATTACGTCATCCACGCCTTCGAAGGCTCGACATTCGCCAAGGATGCCTGGCCGAGTTGCGCGAAATACGTGCAACTGGTCACCAACATTCCGCATGCGCTCCACATGCCCGGGCACATTTATGCGCAGACCGGCCGCTGGAGCGATGCGGCAGCAGCGTTTGCCGCCGCCGCGGTGAACGAGCGCATGTGGATGGCGCAGGACAAGCTTTACGGCAATGGCCACCACGGGCACAACGTCCACTTCCTGGCGACGGCCTATTCCTTCGAGGGCCGGTATGACGATGCGATTGAGGCTGCCAAGGAGCTGCTTGCGTTCCAGGAGAATCCCGCGCAGCAGGCCGTGGCGGATGGCGTAGGCACGGCTCGTGCGCAGGGTTGGTTCGCCATGCTGCGGACGCTGGTGCAGTTCGAGAAATGGGACGCGATTCTGGCCGGTGATATGCTGCCCGTGCTGGCCCGTCCGCGCCAGGAAGCCTGGCGGCACTGGGCGCGAGCGCTGGCGTATGCCAACCAGGGCAGCGCCGCCAAGGCCCGCGATGAGGCGGCGAAGTTCGATGAGGCGCTGGCGGATTATCGCACGCGGACGCATCGCGCGAATCCGTCGGAACTCGAGGTGGCGCGGCAAGAGATGCAAGCGCATCTGGAATTGGCCGAAGGCCACACCGACCGCGCGCTCAAGTTATTCGAGCAGGCCAGCAAGGCAGAGCGGCATCTGACTTACACCGAGCCTCCTTACTATCCTCGGCCGGTAGCCGAGCCATGGGGCCGAGCCGCGCTGAAACTCAATAAGCCGCAGTTGAGCGACAAGGCGTTTAAGATCGCGCTCGATCAATATCCGAACGACGCGCATGTGCCGCATGGGGCCGGGACGGTGGCCGTTGCGGCGGTACGGTGAGCGCAGATCATCTGATCCCCATTATCTGCTACAATGATACCTATGGAACTATTGGAGCCGGTTCACGTTGAAGAGATCTTGGGTGGCCGGCGCGTTCTGGGCAAGCCGGTCAAGAGTGTGCTGGAACTGGATATCGCCGTGGAACATGGCCTTCCAAAGGTTACCCTTCGCAATGTGGCGCGGCGCGTCTTTTCGGATACCGCCGAACAGCGCGCCCTGATGTACCGCGTGGTCCCTGAGGCAACGTACAAGCGTCGGCGCGACCTGCTTAGCCCGGCGGAAAGCGGACGGACTGAGCGTTTGGCCCGAGTTGTCGCCATGGCCGAAGACGTCTGGCAGGACCGCGAGGAAGCGCGGCGTTTCCTTACTACGCCGCATGCGGAAATGGGGGGCAAAACGCCCCTTGATGCGGCGCTGACGGAATTGGGCGCACGGATAGCCGAAGGGGTAATGGCCCGCATCGTCTATGGTCTACCGGCCTAGCGGGCCGTTGCATGCGTTCCGCATCGCCGATATGCGGCATGCCATATTCGATGGGACTGGCGCCATGCTCTACGGCGCCAGATGGAACTCTGCCGGACGGCGCATCATTTACGCGGCCGAAACATACGCGGGCGCGCTACTCGAAATCCTGGTCCACGCCTCGGGCGGCGTCCCACGCAGCCAGGGCTACATCGAGATCGATATTCCGGCCGGCCTGTCGATCGAAGCATTCACACCAGAGGATGTCCCGCATTGGGACTCATCGTCGTTTGAGGCCGCGCGGACATTCGGCAATCGGTGGTATGACGAGCGCCGCACGCCGGTGCTGATGGTTCCGTCCGTGGTGACGCAGGTGGAACGAAACGTTCTCATCAATCAGGAGCATCCCGATTTCGGACGGATTCGCGCGAATAAGCCGCGGGCGGTGCGCTGGGATGCGCGGCTCTGGAAAAAGGGGTAACTGCCTTCGAGGCCGGCCTCAACTTGTCAGCCCCACGTCGTATCTCCGGAGGAGTCTCGCCAACCGTTGCGTATCTCCCGTCAGAGACTCGGCCCGAATCACTGCCAAAGCACTTTTAGCACGGTTGTACACGGCCACGCACAAAGCCGAATCGTCGTGGCGGGATCGATAGAGGATTCCGTCCGGCTTGTCCGGGTGTTGCCACAGGGCGCGCGACCAAAGTCGAGAGCCTGCGTAATCGCTGCCACTTGCCAGTTCCGCCGTCACCCCTAATCGGACCAGACTCGGACCGTAGATCGGCACAAGCCGAAGTTCGCGGCGCACTTCCACTGTTGCAATAGAGCATGTTCCGAGGTCGTCGAGCGACAGAATCCGCACAGGTGGATTTCGTAGAAACGTCTCTACGAAACAAATCTCCGCTTTGGTTGCGAGATAGCACACGCGGAATCGGCCATCAGGATCGTCGAAGCGGTGAATGGGGGAGTGGCCGGCGGCGGGCCCAAACCAGAGCGCGTTCCTGGTTTGCGCGTGAATTCGCAACCAATGGCGCCCAACTCGCACGCGGGTCAACGGGAGCCGCTTCGGCAGTGCCAGATCCGGTTTCATCGCGGCTTAAGCCGCTTGCTCGCCAAACGACGCAGCCAAGTCGATCGCTTTTTCCGCGTAGCCGGATTTCAGCGCTTCGACGATGCTCTTGCCACCCAGCGCCGGGGCAGACGCCGTTAGCGCGGAGAGCTGCGTCCACGGGCTTCGGATCTGAAACGCCTGCAGTACGCCCTCAAGACCGGGAATCACACCATCGGAGGTGAACTGGCAGGCCGGATATAGATACTCGCCGGACCCGTTCGGTACGGCCAACAGGGCGTGCCGGCTTCGGCGTTTATCGACCGCCTGGCGCGTGATGCCCAGCACGCTCGCGACTTGGCCGGATGTGAGCGCCCCTCCGGCGACGGTCAATAATTCCCGTTTCAAGGCGGCGCCCCGTGCCATCGCTTCCACGAAGGGATCCACCGCGGAAAGATCGACGCCTAACGGAGCGAGATCCGAGAGGAGAGAAACGACGCCGCCCATATCGGTCGGTGAAGCCAGAGCGGCTTCCAGGGCTTCAGACGACGCGGCGGTACTGATGCGCTCCAGCATCCTCACGGAGCGCTTCAGGAATGTCTGCGCGAGGGCGTTGTCGGCTGGAACCCTTTCCGTGACGGCGGTGCGGTGGTTGGATCTCATCGCCTCTCTCTCTTCAACTTAGTTTACTATGTCTGATGGACGACAATACAGACAATGACAACGCGGGTTCGGCGGCCGCCGTAACCACCGAGGTACACTGAACCCTGGCGAACCATTCCAGCACCCATGACACCCAAAAAGAGCCCGGAAGACTTGCGCAGTTACCGATGGTTCGGCCCCGATACGCTGCGCGGCTTCGGCCATCGCTCGCGCATGCTCCAACTCGGTTACGCAAGGCGTGACTTCGCCGGCAAGCCGATGATCGCCATCGTCAATACGTGGAGCGAGATCAATCCGTGTCACGCCCATTTGCGCGAACGCGCGGAGGCCGTGAAGCGCGGGGTGTGGCAGGCAGGCGGCTTTCCCGTGGAAATCCCCGCATTCTCCATCACCGAGACTTACATGAAGCCCAGTCCCATGCTCTACCGAAACCTGCTGGCAATGGATACGGAAGAAGCGCTGCGCAGCCTGCCGATCGACGGCGCCGTTCTGATGGGCGGCTGCGATAAGACCACGCCGGGCCTGCTGATGGGCGCGATCAGCGTGGATCTGCCTTCGATTTTCATGCCGGCCGGACCAATGCTGCGCGGCAATTGGAACGGCAAAGCGCTCGGCAGCGGCACCGACATTTGGAAATACTGGACCGAGCGTTGCGCGGGGACGTTTAGCGAAGAGGATTGGAATGCCGTGGAGTGCGGAATTGCCAGGTCGCACGGCTTCTGCATGACTATGGGCACCGCCGCCACTATGACCGCCCTGACCGAAGCCATGGGTATGACGCTGCCCGGAGCGTCTTCGATTCCCGCGGTGGATTCCAGCCACGTTCGCATGGCCACCGATTGCGGCCGCCGAATCGTTGAAATGGTGTGGGAGGATGTCAAACCGGGAGATATTCTGACGCTCTCCGCTTTCCGTAACGCAATCGCCGTGGATATGGCTATCGGAGGTTCCACTAACGCCATCATCCACTTGGTGGCGATGGCCCGGCGCTGCGGCTTCGACCTGCCCCTTTCTCTCTTCGACGAGATAGCGCGGCGCGTTCCCGTGCTTGCCAATATCCGGCCCTCCGGCGAGTTCCTGATGGAAGACTTCTATTACGCGGGCGGCTTACGCGCGTTGATGGCGGAAATTCCCGACCTTCTGCAGCTCGATTGCCTGACCGTGAATGGGAGGACGCTGGGAGAGAATCTGGAGGGCGCGCGCGTCGTGAACAGCGCCGTCATCCGTGGACGCGAAGGGCCGCTGTTCAACGCCGGCGCAACCGCCATTCTCTACGGAAGCCTTGCCCCGGATGGCGCCGTGATCAAAACCGCCGCCGCCGACCCGCGCTTCTGGCAGCATACCGGTAGCGCCGTCGTGTTCAAGGATTATCGGGATCTGGAGGCGCGCATCAACCACGAGGATCTGAACGTGGATGAAAACTCGGTTCTCGTGTTGCAAAATGCGGGACCGCTGGGTGGACCAGGCATGCCGGAGTGGGGAATGCTTCCGATTCCCAATAAGCTATTGCGGCGAGGCGTCCGGGACATGGTACGAATCTCGGATGCGCGCATGAGCGGCACCTCCTACGGCACCTGCGTGCTGCACGTTTCTCCCGAAAGTTATGTGGGCGGCCCGCTGGCGTTGGTGAGGGACGGCGATGACATTACGCTCGATATTCCGAATCGGCGGCTGGACCTGCTGGTACCGGAAGCGGAGATCGAGGGCCGCCGGTCGCAGTGGATGCGGCCGATTCCCAAAGAGGACCGCGGATATCTCGCGCTTTACCGGGAGCGGGTCACGCAAGCGCACGAGGGTTGCGATTTCGATTTTCTATCGCGCGGCGCGACGCAGGCCGAACCCGCGATTTTCTAGGTAGGGCATGCTTTAGCAGGAGTCTTATGCCAACCACAAAGAAAAAATCCCTGAATCTCGCTCCAAGGAAGCCGAGCGCAGTTTTTGGGCGAAGCGCGACTCCACCGAGTTTATCGACTGGCCAGCCGCTCAGAAGCGCCCGTTCCCGAAGTTGAAGCCGACGCTTCGCACCATCTCTTTGTGCTTGCCCGTATCGGCCCGGCGCCCGTGACCCCGCCGCTCCTACTTCGCCTTCGTCATCGCCTTGCGCAGTATCCCGATCGCCTTATCCACTTCCTTTTCCGTCACGATATACGGCGGCAGGAACCGCAGCACAGTGTCGTGCGTGCAGTTAATCAACAGGCCGCCGGCCATCGCATCGAGTACGATCTGCTTTCCCGGAATCGTCAACTCCATGCCGCGCATCAATCCCAGTCCGCGGACCTCCTTGACGAACTGGAACTTCTTCGCCAACTCCTCCAGCCTGCCGTGAAAATATCCGCCCATGCGTTCGATGGAAGGCAGCAGCCCGTCGAGAATATCCAGAAACTCCAGCGCCGCGCGGCATGCCAGCGGACCGCCGCCAAAAGTCGAACCGTGCATCCCCGGCCTGATCGAGGCTGCCGCCTTTTCATTGGTCACCACAATGCCGAGCGGAATGCCGCACGCCAGAGGCTTGGCCGCCACCATGATGTCCGGCAGAATCACCGGGTCGGCGCACTGGTATGCGAAGTACTTTCCGGGCCGCCCGATGCCGCACTGCGTCTCATCGGCCACCAGCAGCGCGTTGTGCCGGTCGGCCAGCTCGCGCGCCTTGGCCGCGAATTCCTGCGTGATGGGGTAAACGCCGCCTTCGCCTTGAATCAACTCTAACAGGATGCCGGCCGTCCGCTCGCTGAACGCATCTTCGAGGGCAGCCAGGTCATTCGCGCGAACGAATTTCACGCCTGGTATCAGCGGTTCGAAATCGGCGCGATACTTCGGCTGCCCGGTTACGGAGAGCGCGCCCATGGTGCGGCCGTGGAACGAATTGTCCAGTGAAATAATTTCGTATTTATCCGCGTGGATGGCCCGCCCATGCGAGTGAATCATCTTCAGCGCGCCCTCCACCGATTCGGTTCCGGTGTTGGCGAAGAACACGCGCTGCAATCCGCTCATCCTCACCAGGCGTTGCGCCAGCCGCCCCTGATATTCGTGATAGTAGAGGTTCGAGGAGTGAATCAGCAGCCCAGCCTGCTCGCGGATTACCTTCACCATGCGCGGATGCGCATGTCCCAGCGCGTTGACGCCGATCCCGGTGATGAAGTCGAGGTAACGCCGCCCTTCGGTGTCGTAAAGATAGCAACCCTTGCCGCGCGCTAGCACGAGTGGATAGCGGGCATAATTCTGCAGAAGGTAGTCACGTTCCAGATCCATTACCGTCTGGGCGAGGTTCTCCGCCACGGGGGGAAGGGTGCTTGTCATTTCTTCATCATAACGTTTGGCGCTCCATTCACCGCGGAGTCGCGGAGATGCGGAGGCCACGCGGAGTTTCGGAAACATTGGAATGCTTCCCCGCGCGTATCTCCGCCTCTCCGCTACTCCGCGTTGAAACTCACAGCCTAAACCCCTTACGACGCGGACTGATAGAATGAAAACTCTCTCTCTTATGGCGCTTGAATCCATGAAGGGCTCGTTGAAGGAGCGCGGGGTCCGTCTCACGCGCCAGCGCCAGATTCTTCTCGAACTCATCGATAAGACCGGCGAGCATCTCGATGCCGAGAGCCTCTACCAATTGGCCAAGGAGCGCGACCCCAAGCTCAACCGCGTCACCGTCTATCGCACCCTCAAAATGCTCAAGGCCGGCGGCCTGGTGGATGAGCTCGACCTGATGCACTATGGGGGCGATCAACACTATTACGAAACGCGCCTCAAACAGGAACACGCCCACGTGATTTGCATGCGCTGCGGCAAAGTGGAAGAATTTTTCGGCGAGCCGCTGCAGCGCTTGCGCAAGCAGATCGAGAGCCACTTCGGTTTTCAGATTCTGCTGGCGCGTACCGAAGTGGGCGGCTATTGCGCGCATTGCCAGGCACTCCGCGCGCGCGAAGTGGAAGAGTTGCGCGGCGCCCCCGCGGAACCGGAACGGCCGGCGCGGCGCGTCCGCACGGCCCGGAAATAGATCATGCCCCACCCCGCGGCGTCGTCCGATGTGGAACCCGCATCGCTGGTGGTCACCGACCCCAGCGGCAATCGCGTGCGCGTGCCCATCCAGCCGCTGCCCTTCCACATCGGTCGGCAACCCGAGAGCGACCTCATTATCCGCGATAGCCGCGTCTCGCGCGCGCACTCGCGCATCGTAGTGGAAGAGGGCCGCTATGTGCTGGTGGATTGCGGCAGCCGGCACGGCACCATCGTCAACGGCAAGAAAGTGACGCGCCACCCGCTGGCGAATTCGGACCGCATCGATTTCGGCGTCCCCGATTCCTACCAACTGGTATTCGCGCTCGATGGCGCCGAGCTCAAAAGATTGATGGAGCAGATGGGCGCCGCCGAGAAAACTGCTGCCGCGCCGCATGGCGTCGGGGCCAATCTAGGCAAGCTGCGCGCCATCCTCGACCTTGCCCGCACCTTGCAGCACTCGTTCTCGGTGGACGACGTGCTGGCGCAAGTGGTGGATACGGCGCTCGCCATCACCGGCGCCGAGCGGGGCTTTCTGCTGCTGCGCAAGGGTGACGGCCTCGAAACCCGCGTGGCGCGAAATCACCATGGCCGCAAACTGGCCGATACCGAGCTGCGCGTGCCGCGCGATGTAATTCATCGCGCGCTGCAACACCGGCGCGATCTGCTCTCGATGAATTTCGACCCGCTGGGCCATGACGAAACGCGGCCCCAGAACAGCGTCGCCGATCTTGAGTTGCGCAGCGTGATTTGCGTTCCCATCGTGCGCATCCGCGCCGGGCATAGCGAAGCCACCGTAGCGCTGGCGGCAGCCAGCGAGACGGCCGGCGTGCTTTACATGGATTCGCGAATCTCCGCGGCCGATCTGGCCGGCGGGAACCGCGAGTTGCTGCAAACGCTTGCCATTGAAGCTTCCACCGTGCTCGAAAACGCTCGCCTGCTGGTAGAGGAACACTCCAAGCGTCAAATGGAGGAGGAGCTCACCCTGGCGCGGAGTATTCAGCAAAGCCTGCTTCCCCGCAAGCTGCCCGCGGAGGGTTGGCTGCGCGCCTGCGGCAGCAGCCTGGCCTCGCGCGAAGTGGGCGGCGATTATTTCGACGTCACCGAAGTGAACGGGCAATGCTGGTCGGCCGTGGTGGCCGACGTTTCGGGCAAAGGCGTCAGCTCGGCGCTGCTGGCGTCGCTCTTGCAAGGGGCCCTCCTCGCGTCCACCGAACGCCCCGGCGTGATGGGTACTCGCATCGAACGCCTCAATCGATTCCTGCTGGAGCGCACGGGCGGCGAAAAGTACGCCACCATTTTCTATTGCTTGTTGGATCACAGCGGCAAATTCAGTTACGTCAATGCGGCCCACTGTCCGCCGATCGTCTTGCGCGCCGATGGAACCCAGACAGAACTTGAAACCACGGGAACGCCAGTCGGTATGCTCGATGGCGCCGAGTTTGCCGTAGCCGAGTGGCAACTCTCGCCCGGCGATAAGATCGTGATCTACAGCGACGGCGTCACCGAAGCGCAGAATGCGGCGGGCCAATTCTTTGGCAGGAAGCGCCTGCGCGAAACCTTGGCCGCAAATGCCGCCGAGAGTTGTCTGGCTATTCACGACGCGATTCAGGAATCGGTGAGCGGCTTCACCGAAGGCGCGGTGCAATCCGACGACATCACCGTGTTGGTGCTGGAATACAGCGGCCCGGGCCCACGGCCTGCGGCGCCGTAGAGTATGATCGGAAGTACCGCGCCCAGGAAGCGTTTCCAAATGCGTCTATTGTCCGCGGTATTTTTCAACTTGGCGGTTTCCTCTATAGCGTCCGCCCAAACCTACGCAATATCCACTTTCGCCGGCGGTGCACTGCCGGTCAACATTTCAGGAACGTCCGCGAGCCTGGGCACTGAGCCGCAATATGTCGCATCCGACGCTGCAGGCGACCTCTTCTTCGTGGATGAGAACACCGTCCTGCGATTGGACGCCGTCACCGGCATCCTGACGACGGCGGCGGGGAACGGTTCGACCGGTTTCAGCGGCGACAATGGCCCCGCTACCAGCGCCCAATTAAACTTCCCCACTGGCGTCGCCATCGATCCCGCAGGCAACCTGTACATCGCCGACACTGATAACTTCCGCATTCGCAAAGTCTCGAACGGAGTGATCACAACCGTGGCGGGAAGCGGGTTTGGCGGCTACAGCGGCGACAACGGCCCGGCCACTAGCGCCAGGTTGGACGATCCCCAAGGCGTTGCTGTAGATTCCGCCGGAAACCTGTACATCGTCGATACCGGTAACTTCTGTATCCGCAAAGTCGCGAATGGGGTCATCACAACCGTGGCGGGCAACGGCCTCCAAGGTTTCAGCGGCGATAACGGCCCGGCCGCCAGCGCCCAGTTGAATAGCCCTTACGGCGTAGCGGTAGATTCCGCCGGCAATCTGTATATAGCCGACACTCAGAACAACCGCATCCGCAAAGTCGCGAATGGGGTGATCACGACGATAGCCGGAACTGGGACCCAAGGCTTCAGCGGCGACAACGGCCCAGCCGCTAATGCCCAGTTGAACTTGCCGGCTGCCGTCGCCGTGGATTCCGCCGGCAACCTTTATATCGCCGATACGGATAATGTCCGTGTCCGCAAGGTCGCTAACGGAGCGATTACTACCGTTGCCGGAAATGGCAAATATGGCTTCAGCGGCGACGGCGGACCGGCCACTAGCGCGGATCTGTCCTATCCGGAGAGCGTCGCGGTGGACTCCGCTGGCAGACTCTACATCGCCGACTGGAATAACAACCGCATCCGCAAAGTCGCGAATGGCGTGATCACGACAGTAGTGGGCGGCGGAACGGAAATCGGCGGCAACGGGCCGTCTACTAGCGCCCAATTAGGCTATCCCAGCGCGGTCGCGCTGGATTCTGCTGGCAA
>Ga0302325_10020818_pt1 | contig 13743 bp, 5 predicted proteins | sample Palsa_T0_2_FD_201948 | JGI IMG/M metagenome (GOLD analysis project Ga0302325, IMG submission 201948) | Peat permafrost microbial communities from Stordalen Mire near Abisko, Sweden - Palsa_T0_2 | ecosystem: Environmental > Terrestrial > Soil > Palsa > Peat permafrost | place: Sweden: Abisko... | reverse complement strand
CCGCGTCGGCCCCGGCGCTGCGCCGGCCCGAGCTGAGCGCCGAGCTGAGCGCACCCGCCTGCTGCTGCTGGCCGGCGAGGCCACTCGCGAGACTGCCGGCGCCGCTCTCGAGCGCGTCGAGCCGGGCGCCGAGTGCGGCGGTACCGCCAGAGAGCGATACCAGGCCGGCGGTCAGCGCCGAGTCGCTGACCGCCAGCCGGCGGATCCCCGCCGCGAGCGCGTTCTGGCCGCGCTCGAGGGCCGTGATCCCGCTCTCGAGCCGCTGGGCGCCGAGCGCAAGCTGCGACGCGGATCGGCTCAGCTGCCCGACCGACGAGGCGAGCGTGCCGGCCTGGTCGCCCGCCTGCTGCTCGCTGCCGGCGACCTGACGGAGCTGGCCGGCGAGGGCATCGGCGGACGGCGCGCTCGCGAGCGCGGACTGCGCGGCCGCCACGGCCGCGACGGCCGCCTGGTATTGGGGATCGGTGCGCCCTACTCCCATCGCCGCGAGGTCCTGACTCGCGGTCGCGAGCTGCGCGCTCGCGTTCGAGGGCCCGGTGCCGAGCGCGCTCACCGAGTTGGCGACCCCGCCGACCGTGGCAGCGCCGGCGTGAAGGGTCTGCGCGAGCGAGCTGAGGCGTGGCTCGGCGGTGGCTGCCATCGCGTTGCCGGTGCTGAGCTCGGCGGCGAGACGCGAGGCGCCGGCAGCCGCGCTCTGGCCGCCGCTCTCGACGCGGCCCGCAGCGCTCGCCGCCTGGGCCAGCCCCGCGTCCGCGAGCCGGCTGCCGGCGGCCGCCTGCTCGAGGCCCGCGCGCAGCGTGGCCATCGCACCGGCGCCGCCCGCGCCGCCCGCGGCCAGCGTCCTGACGGCCGTGACCGCCTGCGCGAACCCTGACTGCACGCGGCTCGCTCCCGTCGCGGCGCGGCCGAGGCTGGTACTCAGCGCACCGACGTCGTGGGCGCTGCGCGTGAGGTGCCGGTTCGCTCCCGCCATGCCGGCCTCGGCGTGCACCAGCGGTCGCGCCAGCCGCGCGAGCATGCCGGGGCCGACGATGCCCGCGACGTCGCGGTCCCCGGCGATCGTCCGCTGAGCGGCGGCGAGTGCGTCGAGGCGAGGCAGTGTCGTGATCGCGCCGCGGTGGACGACCATCAGCAGCTCGAAGGGCGCGACCCAGCCGGGACCGACGCTCTTACTGACCGCCTCGTAGCTGCGGCGCGCGCTGCTGCCGGTGGGAAGCTGACGGGCGTCGGGAGCCCCGGTCGCCAGCGACAGCGACTGCCAGGCCACCGCCAGCAGCACCACGACGGCGACGGCGACGACCGCCGGGGAGCGGCCGGCGCGGGCGATCAGCGACCGGCCTGGGTGTGCGCCGGCGGCCTCGTGGCGCGCTGCCCGCGCTCCCCGGGCCGCGCCGGCGGCCTCGTGCCGCCTCCCGCGTGAGCGCCGCCCGTACCGAGGCATGCGGTTGCGGGCGACGTGCGTGCCGAGCAGCGTCAGAGCCGCGGGTGCCGCGACGATCGTCGAGACGACGCTGACCGCGGCGACGACGATCACGCCGACGACCGCCGACAGAAGCAGGGTGCCGGCGGCGACCGCGAGCGCGCACAGCATCAGGACCGCGATCGCGCCGCCCGCGAACGCGACTGTTCGCCCTGCCCGCAGGCCGGCCGTGATCGCGGCGCGGCGGACGTCGCCTGGGTCCTTCGGATCGGTCAGCTCGTCGCGGAAGCGCGAGACCAGCAGCAGCGAATAGTCGACGCCGAGCGCAAGCCCCATCATCGAGGCGGCGATCGTCGCGAGCTCGGTCAAAGGCATGATGTCGCCGAGCAGCGAGATGATCCCGAACCCTGCGAGCACGGTGCCGAACCCGAGCGCCGCGGGGATGACCGCGGCCGCCGGCGAGCCGAACACCACCAGCAGGACGACCAACAGGATCGGGATCGCGATCAGCTCAGCGTGGTGCACGGCGGCCAGGGAGGAGCTCTCGAGCTGCACGCCGATCGCGTCGACGCCGCTCAGTTGCGCGTGCACGGGCGCCGGGACCCGCGTCCTGACGATGCGGGCGATCGAGCGCTCGACGGCGCCACCGGTGGTCCGGGACGTGTGGGAGACGGCGACCAGCACGAGCGCGCGCCCGGGGGATGGCCGCAGGCTCCGGCCGAGTGAGCCGCCGTCCCAGGCGGACACGACGTGGGCACCCGACAGGGTCGCGAGCCCACGAACCAGGGCCGGACCCTCGCGATCGAGAGCCGCGCTCGGGCCTGAGAGCAGGATCGGAGCGGAGACGCTGTTGCCGAACTCCTGCTCGAACAGCTGCGCCTCGCGTGCCGACTCGGTGCCGGGCACCAGCAGATTGCTGACCGAGAGGTGCTTACCGACGTTCAGGCCGATGACGGCAAGAATCGCCGTCGCCACCAGCCAGCCCGCGAGCGCGGCCCGCGGTCGCCGTGCGCCGAACGTGAGTAGCCGTCCCATACCTGACTTCGGTATCGGTCGCAGCTCAGCAATCCCCACCGTGAGATCTACGTTCTCCACAGACATAAGACGGCAGAGAAGGCGAAAAGTTCGGTCCTAATTCTTGGGCGTGCTCCGACTCGAGTCCGCCATGCACGCCACCGTGATCAGAACGCCGCCGACCCACTGGCCACGCGTCACGACGTCGAGCAGTCCCGGCGCGGACACGATCAGCTCGTCTTCGCGGCGAACCGTCTCGAGTTCGGGAAAGTCCACGCGGCGCCCGAGAGCCGGCGAGACTAGCTTCATCGTCGCCTCCTTGGCCGAGAAATACCGGGCGATTGCCATGCCGTCGTGCACGCCGGCTCCGAGCGACTGCTGCTCGCGATCGCTCAAGATGGAACGGGCGACCTCCACCAGGGCCACCTCGTCACCCTCCTCCACGAGGTCGATGCCGTGGTGGGGCCTGCCGCCGCGCGCCGGATAGGCGACAGCCGCCGCGAAGCGCCTGCTGTGCGTGATCGAGCCGGCGAAGCCCTGAGGCCAGAGCGGCTCCCCCATACGCCCCCGCCCGATCGGGGCGGCGGGACCGCCCAGCGCCGCGAGCGCCGCGCGCGCGCAGCGCCGTCCGGCCGCGAACTCCCGCCTGCGGGAAGTTACCGCGCACTCGATTATGGGAGCCTCCTCCGGCGCGACGCGATCGTCCGCGGTGATCTCCTCCACGGCACACGCGACGTCAGGCGGCAGCAGCGCGATCAGGACCTCGCGCAAGCGGAGGCTGATCAAATGGCGCAGTCTTGCGGGGGCCCGATGCCGGGTCTCAACGGCGAACACACCAGAATATTGCAGGAACCTTAAGGGAGCATATATAGTCGGGACGCCGTCTTGGGGCGCAATCAGAGTTTGGAAGCATCGAACCGATGGTCTATCAGGGGTGGTCCGGTGGCGCAAACTGATGTTTAGGGCCTCGCGTGACAAGCCGCGCGGTGCTTCCGAGCACGCGGCGCCGCCGCAGGCTTCGGCGACGCATCGGGTAGATGAGATGTTCGCCAGATGGGCAGCTCGAACGCCGGACGCGCTGGCGGTCTCGGCGCCCGACGCCGTGCTCAGCTACGGCGAGGTCGAGCAGCGCGCCGATCGGCTGGCGGATCGCCTGCGCGCGCTCGGAGTCGACTCTGGGGCCCCGGTCGCCCTGTGCCTCGCTCGTTCGGCCGGGATGGTGGTCGGCGCCCTCGGCATCCTCAAGGCAGGCGGGGCGTACGTGGCGCTCGATCCCTCTTATCCCGCAGACCGGCTCGGCTTCATGATCGGTGACTGCGGGGCGGATGTGATCGTCACCAGCGAGCCGGCTGCGGCTGCGCTGGACGCATTGCCGGCGAACGTGGTCGTGCTCGACCGGCTCGACCCCGAACCCGACCCCGGGCCGGGCTCAGGACCGGTCAACTCGCCGGTGGGCGAGATTCGCGACGATCGTCTCGCGTACGTCATCTACACCTCAGGATCGACGGGCTCGCCCAAGGGCGTGCTGGTGGGGCATCGCGGCCTCGGGAACCTGATCGAATGGCATCGGCGCACGTTCGCGGTAACCGAAGCCGATCGCGCCACGCAGATCGCCAGCCCGGCGTTCGACGCCGCGGTGTGGGAGCTGTGGCCCTACCTCACGGCCGGCGCATCGATTCACATTCCGCCCGAGGAGGTTCGGGCCGATCCGGTCGCGATCAGGGACTGGCTGCTCGCAGAGCGGATCACCGTGACCTTCCTGCCGACAGCGCTGGCCGAGGTGATCGTCACGCTGGATTGGCCGCACGAGGCGCCACTGCGGTACCTGCTGACGGGCGGCGACAAGCTGTATCGCCATCCACCTCCGGGGCTTCCATTCGCGCTGGTGAACAACTACGGACCGACCGAGGGGACCGTCGTGACCACGTCGGGCGTGGTGCCGCCCGCCGAGAGCCCCGCCGGGACGCCGTCGATCGGCAGTCCGATCAGCAATGTAAAGGTCTACATCGTCGACGAGCAGCTCGACCCGGTTTCCGAAGGCGAAACCGGCGAACTGCTGATCGGTGGCCCCAGCGTGGCACTCGGATATCTCGGGCAGCCGGCATTGACCGCCGAGAAGTTCATCCCCGACGCGTTCACGGCCGATCCCGGGGCCACGCTCTTCCGGACCGGTGACTACGTTCGCCGGCGATCCGACGGCGAGCTCGACTTCATCGGCCGCGTCGACGAGCAGGTGCAGATACGGGGCCACCGGGTCGAGCTCGGTGAGATCTCGGTCGCCCTGCGCCGCCACCCGGCGGTGCGCTCGAGCGTGGTCGTGCTCGACAAGCAGGGATCGAGCGAACCACGGTTGGTCGCCTATCTCGTCTCGGACCAGTCGCCCCAGGACAGCGAGGAGCTGCGTGCCGATCTCGGGCTCCGGCTCCCGGCCTACATGGTGCCGAACGTGTTCGTGCAGCTCGAGGAGATGCCGTTCACAGCCAGTGGCAAGCTCGACCGGGCGCGGCTGCCCGCCCCCAGCGTCGCCGAGCCACCGGAATCCGCGGGTCCGCAGGGCGAGCTCGAGGAGGTACTCGAGTCGATCGTGGCGGAGCTGCTCGGGCTCAGCCGGGTGGGAGTCAACGAGAGCTTCTTCATGCTTGGCGGGCACTCGCTGCTGGGCGCGCAGCTGATCGCGCGGATCGGCAGCAGGTTCGGGGTCGAGATGAGCTTGCGCAGCCTGTTCGACAACCCGACGGTGGCGGAGATGGCCACCGAGGTGGAGCGCCTGCTGGTCGCCGACCTCGGATCGGCGCCGCCGACCCGAAGCCGCCGTTCGGGCCCCGCACCGCTCTCTCCAGCTCAGGAGCAGCTGTGGTACTTCAGCCGCCTCGCGCCGGAGAACCCCGTCTATAACGAGGCGGTTTCGATTCGCAAGGAAGGCCCGTTCGACGCGACCGCGTTCCGCGCCGCCTTCAACGAGATCGTGCGGCGCCACGAGATCTGGCGTACCACCTTCGACGACGTCGACGGAGAGCCGCTGCAGATCGTCGGCCCGGCGCCCACGCTCGAGCTCCCGATCATCGACCTGAGTGCGATGACCGCGGAGGAGAGGGAGCGTGAGGCGGTGCGGCTGGCCGCCGAGGCGGCCCGGGTGCCATATGACCTGAGGCACGGACCACTGCTCCGGCCGATCCTGATCCGCTTCTCCGAGGACCACCACCGCCTGTACCTGTGCATGCATCATCTGATCTCCGACGGGGTCAGCCTGTACCGGATCATCCTCCCCGAGCTGGCCACGCTCTACGACGACTTCGCGGGATCGCGCGCGCCGTCGCTGCCGGCACCTGCGATCCAATACTCGGATTACGCGCACGAGCTACGCGAGCTGGGGGAGGGCCAGGATCACGCCCGGCGCGTCGATTACTGGCGCCGCCGCCTGAGCGGAGCATCGACGCTTCAGCTGCCGTTGGACCACCAGCGCCCGCTTCGACCGCGCTTTCGCGGCGCGACGATGCCGCTGCGGATCTCCGTGGAGCTCTCGGCTCGGCTGCGCTCACTGAGCCACGCGTCGGGGGTCACGCTGTTCCAGGCGCTCGCGGCTGCGTTCGCGGTGCTGCTGTACCGGTATTCCGGGCAGGAGGAGGTCGTGTTCGGCACGCTCGCCGACATGCGCGAGCGCCGTGAGCTCGAAGGAATGGTTGGCTACTGCCTGACCCCGCTGGTCGCCCGCATCGATATGGGGGCGGAGCCGTCGTTCAACGAGCTGCTGGAGCGGGTCAGAGACGATCTGATCGACGGGCTGAGCAATCTGATCCCGTTCGAGCGGCTGGTTCGCGAGCTGCACCCGCATCGCGAGCCCGGCGCCAACCCCCTGTTCCAGGCCGCGCTCGTGCTCGAGCCGTCGATGGTCGCGGCAGACCCCGCTTGGAGCCTTCATCAGATGGAGGCCGAGGTCAGCAACGCGGTGGGCAGCGCCAAGTTCGATCTCCTCCTCGAGCTCGACGAGCGGCCCGAGGGTCAGATCGACGGTCGTCTCATCTACGACCGCGATCTGTTCGACCCCGAGACGGCGGCGCAGATCGCCGGTCACTGGATCACGGTCCTGGAGGGAGTCGTCCCAGCACCGGACCGGCCCGTCTCCGAGCTGCCCCTGCTGACGGCCGAGCAGCACCACCGCCAGCTGGTGGAATGGAACGCGACCGCGGCCGAGTACCCGCAGGACGCCTGCCTGCACGAGCTGGTGTCGGCACAGGCCGAGCGCTCTCCCGATGCCGTCGCCGCGGTCTTCGCCGATCAGCAGCTCACGTACCGGGAGCTCGAGGAGCGCGCCGACACGGTCGCCCGTCGCCTGGCTGCGCGTAACCCGCACGGCGGCCTGGTAGCGATCTACCTCGAGCGATCGCTCGAGATGCTGGTGGGAATGCTCGCGATCCTGAAGTCGGGAGCGCCGTACCTGCCACTCGATCTCGATCACCCGCCCCAGCGGCTGTCGCTGATGCTCGAGGACTCGGGGGCGAGCGCGCTTCTGACCAGCAGCGGCCTGCTACCCGCGCTGCCGGACCGTCCTCCGAGCGTCGTCTGCATCGACCAGCAGCCACCCGATGACTTGACCGAGCCCGCGCCGCTCGCGGCGGTTACCGCCGAGGATCTCGCATACGTCCTCTATACCTCCGGCTCCACGGGCAGGCCGAAGGGAGTCTGTATCAGCCACCGCTCGGTGGTGAACCTCCTCAGCTCGGTGGCGCGGAAGCCGGGGATGACGGCGAACGACACGGTGATGGCGATCACGACCTACGCGTTCGACATCGCCGCCACCGAGCTGTGGCTGCCGCTGGTGACCGGTGCGCGCCTGGTTATCGCTGCTCGCGAAGTGGCCTCCGATGGTCGGCGACTGGCGTCGCTGGTGGAGCGGTCGAAGGCCACGATCATGCAGGCGACTCCCGCGACCTGGCAGATGATGCTCGACTCCGGGTGGTCGGGGCAGCCCGGGCTGGTCGCGGTGAGCACCGGTGAGCCGCTGCCGCCGGCGCTCGCCGAGTCGCTGCTGGAGCGGGCCGGGAGCGTCTGGAACATGTACGGCCCGACCGAGACCACGGTCTGGTCGAGTGGTGAGCGCGTCGAGCCCGGTGCGCCGATCACGATCGGCCGGCCGATCGCCAACACCCGGGCGTACATCCTCAGCCGCGGCCGTCAGCTCGCGCCGGTGGGCGTAGCGGGCGAGCTCGCGATCGCCGGCGACGGTGTCGGAGCCGGCTATCTGCACCGCCCCGAGCTCACGGATGAGCGCTTCGTCGCCGATCCGTTCCACGAGGGAGAGCGGATGTACCTGACTGGAGACCTGGCACGCTACCGGCCGGACGGGCGGATCGAGCACCTCGGGCGCCTCGACCATCAGATCAAGATCCGTGGCTTCCGGGTCGAGCCGGGGGAGATCGAGGCGGCGCTCACCGCGACGCACGACGTCGCGGCCGCCTTGGTGCTCGCTCGCGGGGATGGGCCGGCCGAGATGCGCCTGGTCGCCTACGTGGTGCCGGCCGGCATACCACCGGCGGCATCGGATCTGCGCGACCGGCTCCGTGCCGTGCTCCCCGCGTACATGGTGCCGTCGTTCTTCGTCACCCTCGATGCGCTTCCACTCTCGGCCAACGGCAAGATCGACCGCGGCGCCCTGCCTGAGCCGAAGCCCGGCCAGGACGTGGGTGGGGCTCGCGTTGCCACCCCCAGAAGCGCTGAGGAGGAGCGGATGGTGGCGATCTGGGCGCGCATCCTCGGCGTCGACGCGCTCGGCGTCGATGACGACTTCTTCGAGCTTGGCGGCCACTCGCTGCTGGCCCTGCGCCTGCTGCTCGAGGTGGAGCGAGGGTTCGGCGTCGAGATACCGGTCAGCTCATTCTTCGACAGCGCCACCGTGACCGTCGCGGGCCTCGCTGCGAAGGTCGAGCGCGCTCGCGGCGGGGGGAGGAGCGGAGGGGCTGACGCCGGGCTGTCCGCGCGGGGCACGCCGATCCTGTTCTTCGTTCAACCGTGGGACTCGGCGATGGCCGCACTGCGCCACTTCGCGAGGACGCTCGGCTCCGACTACCGTGTGGTGGGGATGCTTCCTGAGCGGGCCGGCGGCCGGTTCGACCGCTCGCGGACGATCGAGGACCTCGCCCGGCCGATGCTCGAAACAGTGCGCGAGAACCAGCCCCACGGGCCGTACTACATTGCGGGCTACTCACTAGGTGGCCTGCTCGCCTACGAGATCGCCGGGCGCCTGCGCGTGGCCGGTGAGCAGGTGGCGTGGCTCGGCCTGCTTGACGCTTCCAGTCCGGCCCTGGTGCGCCGCACGTTCTCAGTGCGTGAAAGAGCCCGGCGCCTCTGGCGACGCGATCCGCGCGCGACGCTCGCCATGATCCATGAGGCTTCCTGGCGCGCGCTGACGGACCGATTTGCGCGCCGACCCGACACCGAGCGGACTCCACGGTTTGACGTACTCGGTGCCCTGTGGCTGATCAGGCGCTACAACTGCCTGCCCAACGATGCCGCCATGGACCTCTTCGTATCGGACTCGACGCTCCCCGGAGACGAGCTCGCAAACGGCGGCTGGGATCGCGGCCACGCCGGCCCCCTGCGGGTGCACCGCGTCGGTGGCGACCACGCCGCGATGATGAGGGACGGCAACGTCGACGACCTGGCCGAAATGGTGAGCGCCCGGGTCAAGGAGGCCCGCAGTCAGGTCGCCGACGACGCTAAGCCAGGCACGGCGGGGTAGTCCGTTGGAACTGGTGGCCGTCGGCGATGAGCCGTGTGACCGACGTGTGAACCAAGCCGGGCCTCCCCCGTTAGGGTTAGGTACGGCTCCCCCAGTTGGGGGGGTTACCACTGGTCTCGCGGACACGTCGGCTGTGAACGGTATGGGAGACGGGCGGGGGATGGTCACAGCCGGGGGGCTCGCTGATGATCCGCACCCATTCGGCGGCAGGTACGACGTCAGCGTTGGGACTTCGCGTGTGTTCGGAAGCCCATTCGGTGCTGGCTGAGACCTCGTAGTCAGGCGGAAATACAATGACGTAGAAAGTTCCAGAAATTTGGGGTATCATCACGATCGTCCGGGACGGGCCTAGGCGGTCCGCGGTTTGGGAGAGCTGCGGCCGCGGACTAAGTTAGCCCCGAGGCTCGTGCTCGGCAGATATCGGTGTAGAAAGCTCATGGTTGCAGGTGCTGCTAGCTCGATAGCAGGGAATAGTCGTCCGTCGTTAGCAAGGCACTGGAGAATAGGGACCCTCGCTTGAGGGCCACGGTAAGGGAACGACCGTGACTCGCTGTGGGGGGGTGTGCTGTTACACGTCCACCCCAGGTAATTAAGCGAGACAATCCGAGGTTTCATGATCCAGGACAACGAGACAGTCCGTAGGAGCATTTGCTCAGTCAGGCCCGGCAGGGCAGACAGTCACTACAACCGGCGCCTTGACGCGCTGCGGTGGGGCTGGGTGTCAGTCAGATGACATCCCAGATCACAGGAATTAACACGGTCGCGTCGCTGCCCACGCACGGCACCGGCGCGAGACGTGCGCACGAGATCAAGCTGTCGATTCTGATGCCGGCGTACGACGAGCGCGACACCATTCGCGCCGCCGTTGAGGCGGTGTTCGCGCAGGAGTATCCGTGTGAGATCGAGCTCGTCGTGGTCGACGATGGCAGCGAGGTGCCGGTCGCCAACCTGATCAGCCACATCGATGACCCCCGGCTGCTCGTGTACCGGCATCCGGCGAACCTCGGCAAGGGAGCTGCGCTCCGGCAGGCGGCGGCGATCGCCTCGGGCACGCACATGGTGCCGCTCGACGCTGATCTCGAGTACGACCCGGCGGACATCGTCCCGATGCTCGCTCCGGTGCTCGCCGGTCGCTGCGACGTCGTCTACGGTGCTCGGCTGTTCGGCACGAACACTCGCTTTCAGTCCTACCGGCACGCCGTTGCGAACCGCGGACTGACGCTGGCCGCGAATGTCCTGTACGACGCCTACATCAGCGATCTCCACACCTGCTTGAAGCTGATGCCACTGGAGCTGTTCAGGAGCTTCCCGCTCCGTGAATCGGGCTTCGGGCTCGACACCGAGATCACGGCATGCATCCTCAAGACCGGAACTCGCCCATTCGAGGTGCCGGTGTCATACCACAGCCGTTCGAGGGCGCAGGGGAAGAAGATCACCTGGCACGATGGGGTCAGGTGCTTGCAGATCCTCGCTCGCGTGAAGAGCGCCAGGCGGCCGAAGGTTGCGCGCGCAGGGTCGCTTCAGCCGCGAGAAATGATCACAGCGCTGGCCTTCGTCGGCGCGCAGCCGCCCGTGGAGGTTCGGGACTCGCAGCGCGCTCAGGCACCGTGAGGGCCCGCTGGGACGAACTGGCACGCTTGGCCGGGGAGCGACGCCGGCTCCTCATGACGATGGCGATTATGGCGGGGGTTATCTACCTCGTCGCCTTGGCGCAGGTGTCCGGCGGGCGCACGGTGACCAAGCTGCTAGGTGTCTCGGCTAGCTCGGAGTCTTTCACCGAGCTGTATTTCGCAGCCCCGGCGACGCTTCCCTCGCTCGGCCCGCTGATCGTCAACGTCAGCAACATCTCCTTCGTGATCGCCAACGAAGAGCACAAGAAGATGACCTACGACTGGAGCATCGGCATCCCACAGACTCGATGGGTGCATCACGGACGAACGACGGTTGGCGCCGGTCAGCGCGAGACGCTCACCGCGCCGGTGGTGGTCAACTGCCCGCCGCCGCGGAAGGGCAAGGTCGTGCGCGTGCGCGTGCAGGCCTGGCTGACTGCGCCGGCGGAGTCGATCGGCTATTGGGACGCCTGCGATGACTGAGCGCCGTCCGATCGTCGCCTTGGTCACCGACGCGATCGGTCCCTACCACCACGGTGGCAAGGAGCTGCGCTACCTGGAGCTCGCCAACCGGCTCTCAGCGCGCGCCGACGTTCACGTTTACACGATGAAGTGGTGGGAGGGACCATCGACATGGAGCGACGGCGCCGTGACATATCACGCCCTGTCACCTCTCCTTCCGCTCTACAGCGGCGGCCGGCGCTCGATCCGGCAGGCGATCGTGTTCGCGATCGCGTGTCTCAGGCTGATGGTCGAGAAGTTCGACGTGATCGAAGCCGACCACATGCCGTACATGCAGCTGTTCACGCTGAAGGCTGTGGCATTGGTCCGCCGCCGGCGACTGGTGGTCACCTGGCACGAGTACTGGGGACGCGACTACTGGACCTCATACATGGGTAGGGCGGGCCGGCTGGGGTGGATCTGCGAGAGCCTTGCGACGCGCCTGCCCGACATGATCATCGCGGCGTCGCCGGAGACCGCGAAGCGTCTGCGGGATGTGACGCGGAACAGGGTCGAAGTGGTGGTGGCCCCGAATGGGATCAACCTCGACCTGATCGGGGAGGTGAAGGCGGACACCGAGCGGGTGGACGTGGTGGTGGTCGGGCGGCTGCTGCCGCACAAGCGGATCGATCTACTGCTCGAGGCGCTCGCGATCCTCCGAGAGCAATCGCGAACGGTGACCGCTCAGGTCGTCGGCAACGGGCCTCAGCTCGAGGAGCTCGTGACGCTGGCCCGGGAGCTCGGCGTGATCGACTGCGTCGACTTCCGCCAGGACGTCGATAGCGACCGGGACCTGTTCGGCGTGCTGAAGGCGGCCCGGGTCGCCGTGTTCCCGTCCGAGCGCGAAGGCTTCGGGATCGCGGTGCTCGAGGCACTCGCCTGCGGCATTCCGGTGATCACCACCTCAGCTCCGGACAACCTCGCCCGTCACCTGGTCGACCGCTCGCTCGGAGGAGGGTTGGTCTGCGAGCCAAGCGCGGAAGCGATCGCCGCGGCGATCCTGGCGGTGCTCGACCACTCGGGCGCGCCCGCCATGCTCGACAGCAGCTGGCTGCTCGAGTACGACTGGGGGACCATCACCGATCGGGTGGCCGCGGCTCTCTGGTAAGCGCCGTCAGCTTCGTACGATGAGCGTCATGGCAATCGTCACGGAGGCCGAGCGGGACCTGCTTTCCCACCCACAGCCGAGCGGTCCAGAACCGGCGCGTCCGGAACGCGTGCGCCCCGGGGCTGTGCGCCCGCGGGGGTCCCGTCAGCGGCCCGCTCTGGGCCCGCTCGGGGGCTTGGTCGCGATCGCTGTGCTGCTGCCGCTGCGCGGGGTGTGGGCGGTCGACGTCATCCTGGTGGCGCTCGTGTTCACCGTCCCCGGCGTGATCGCGCTGCGGGCGGCGAGGATTCCCAGTGCGACTGTCGAGGGCTATCCGCTCTACATCCCGGTCGCGGCGCTGTTGGTAATCCTCGCCGGTGGACTGACCGCCGATCTCGTGGGGCCCCTCGTGGGGATCTCGAAGCCGCTGCACGGCGCGACCACGGCACTGTTCACGCTGGGTCTGTCGCTGCTTCTCTGGCTGATCGGGATCCGGGCGCCGCGTGCCGCGAGGTTCGCTTGGCGGTCCGTGTTAGAGCAGCCGAGCCTGCTCGCGCCGCTGCTGCTCCCGGCGCTCTCCGGGCTGGGTGCGCTGCTGCTCTCGAACGGCCACGGCGTGGTGGTGGCCCGGCTCGCCGCGGTCCTCACCGTCCTGGTGCTCGGCGGCTGCCTCCTGCGCGCCGGTCGCCTCAGCCGCGCCCAGGTCGGAGTGGTGCTGTTCGCTTGCGCGCTCTCCGCGGAGTGGGCCTTCTCGATTCGCAGCCAGGAAGTCGTCGGCTTTGACATCTCGACCGAGATCCACATCGCACAGAGTGTCCAGGCCGCGGGAATCTGGCATGCATTCTCACCGAACAATGCCTACCGCGCGATGCTCAGCATCACGGTGCTGCCAAGCACACTCGCGGCACTGATCGGCTGCTCGCCGCTGATCGCCTTCAAGGTGCTCTATCCGGTTCTCGGCGCGCTGCTTCCGGTCTCGGTCTTCCTCCTCGGCGAGCGCATCATGTCGCGCTGGTTCGCCGCCGGGGCCGCCGCGCTGGTGCTGGTGCAGGACTACTTCTTCCAGACCATCCCCGAGCTTGCCCGGCAGGAGATCGCCCTGGTCTTCTTCTCGGCCCTCGTGTTCGCGCTGGTGGACCGGCGACTGCGACCGCGCCGGCGGATAGTCGTCGTTCTCGCTACCGGCCTGGGGTTGATCGTCTGCCATTACTCGAGTACCTACCTCGCGATCCCGCTCGGGATCAGCGCGATCGTGATCGCGGTCGTGGTAGCCCGTTTCCGGCCGCTCCCGGCGATGTCGGCCGGGCTCGTGTGCGCGGCGGTGGTGCTGGTCGCGGGAGGGGCAGTGTGGTACGGCACCATCACCGACTCGGCG
>Ga0302325_10020816_pt1 | contig 13743 bp, 6 predicted proteins | sample Palsa_T0_2_FD_201948 | JGI IMG/M metagenome (GOLD analysis project Ga0302325, IMG submission 201948) | Peat permafrost microbial communities from Stordalen Mire near Abisko, Sweden - Palsa_T0_2 | ecosystem: Environmental > Terrestrial > Soil > Palsa > Peat permafrost | place: Sweden: Abisko... | reverse complement strand
GGCTGCGCCCTGGCGTAATCGTTCAGTTTCACATACGAGTCCGCTAAATATTCTTTGGCCTGCAGGTTCTGGGGATCATTGCCGAGTTCGGCTTCAAATTCCCTCACCGACTCGGTGTAGTGGGTTTGCGTCCAGAAGAGGTAGCCAAGGCCGAAATGTACATTCGGCTCCTTTGGATTGGCCACCGCGGCAGCCTGGAAGTGCTGCACCGCTCCGGCGTCGTCCCCGGTTTCATCCGCCGCCTCACCTGCAATCATTTCCGCTTCCGCAGAGGATGGGTTCAGGTTCAGGATCTCCCGATAGGTGGAGCGTACACAATCATACTGCTTGCTCCATAGGCAGCTGTGGGCGAGGGCCAGGCGTACAGGTAGACTCTGCGGTTGCCTTTCGGCTGCCTGCTGCAGGAAGGGAACGGCGACAAGATAGTCACCCATCCCATAATGGGCCATGCCCAGCAGAATGATCAGGCGCTCATCGCCAGGATGCTTGCGCAACTCCAGCGTGAATGGTTTGATGGATTCCCTTAAAAGCCCGTTCTTGAAATAAGCCAGCCCGAGATTCATCTGCAGACCGGGAAGGGTCGCATCCATTGCGTATGCCTGACGATAAAACGCAATGGCCTGGGAATAATGTTCCTGGCGCGCCTCCATCAAACCCTGATGGGCAAAAGCTTCGGCATTGCCAGGATCACGCTCCGCTATGGAATGCCATGCCTGCTCTGCTTCAGCATTGTGGCCGGCTGCTTCCAGGGCCAGAGCGTCTGTTCGGCTAGTCTGGGCAAGTGCCGCCGGGTGGAGTGAAGAAGCTACCCCCAGCAGCAGAACCAGCCACAGGACTCTCACCACGCTGTCACCATACCCCTCATCCCGGCACGCTCAGAAAACAAGCATCGCCTGCAAGAAAAAGTCCAGAGCAGGTGGTTCCTGCCCTGGACCCCTTTGCAGACGATGATAAATCTAAAACACCAGCTTGCCCCCTAACTCCAGCACCCGTGGATCCTGGGTACTGGTGACCTGGCCGAAGTTGCTGGTGATCTTGCCCGTCGAGTCGGCATTGAAGCTGTTGCCGATGCCATTGAATTCAGTATGGTTGAAGGTGTTAAACGACTCTGCGCGGAACTGAAAGTGAACCCGCTCTGATATGTCGAACGTCTTATAGAGCGAAGTGGTAAAGTTCAGACGGCCTGGACCCAGGACCGAGTCTTTGCCCGCATTGCCGAAACCCTGGTTGGTATTTCCGGCCCACGCTGGAAGAGGCGCCGCGAATGCAGTGGGGTCGAACCACTCGCTCTGCTTCTTGGGGTAATTGACCTTGCCCACCAGGTTAGGACGGCTGGTGTAGCCACCGTCTAGACCGACTGGGTCATAGTTCAAGCCGAGTGACGGTCCTTGGTTGTTAATGAGGGCTCCGGACTCGAAAACCGCCGTTCCGGCCACCTCCCAACCACCAATAGCCATGCGTGTGAAGTAGTTAGTCTGGCCAAAGTCCGGCAGCTTGTAAATGTAGTTAGCGTTAAAGATGTGGCGGCGATCAAGCGCGCCCGAACCACGATCGTAATTCGGGTTGAATGGATCGCTGATGGTCGCCAGGTCATACGTCGTGAGATCGATCTCATGCGACCAGGTGTAATCAACCTCGCCGCTGAGACCATGTTTGCCCTGTGCACGAAGGCCCGCCTGGAAGCTGTTGTAGGTGCCTCGGGTCGAGTTTTCCTGCTGGTTAATTCCCGCGAAGCCTGGGTAGGTGCGGTAGATGTTGGTGTTAGGCAGAGAAGTCCCCGGGCAAGGATTCTGAATACCGGTTGTGATCTCGCCGACTTGTGGAGGATTCACGCAGCCGGTAACGGGCGCATTGGTTCCGGAGTGGTTACTGGAATCACCATTATCCGCGCGCACGGCGAGTGGAGTGGAGAGTGGGTAAGTGTTTATATTCCGCTCGATGTTCTGAGCCCAGGCAAAGTTACCCACGTATTGGGTAATAAGGATCAAGGAAGGCTCGAGTTCATGCTGGATGCCAAGGCTGTATTGCCCGACTCCTGGCGCGGGGTAGTTCAGCGCGAGGGTAGTCAAACCCTGCGCGAATACCGGACTGGTGGCCGTTTTTCCACTGCTCCAGCTGGTATGCGGGTTGGAGAAGTACACGTTGCTGGCACTAGGATCATTAAAGAAGGGTTCATTGGTCGCAGCGTTGTAAATATCGTTGCCTTGCAGACGCTCGTAGAATGTTCCAAAACCTCCACGAACTACGGTCCTTCCGTTGCCAAACACATCGTAGGAGAAGCCAACGCGCGGCTGCCATGTGCCGTAGTCATTCTTGACCAAGCCCCGGGGCAAACCATCCTGGCCCGCAGTTTGGATGCCGTTCAAGTAGAAAGGCTGTGTGGCTCCGGATGGTTGGGAGAAGCCGGGGCCCGCGTTATCCTGCGTGCCATCCGATCTCCAGAGCGGTATTGCACTCTGCTGAAAGGCGCTGGGATTAAAGTTAGCGACCTGATTGGCCCGTTCGTATGCATGCGGCAAAGCGTCAAAGCGGATCCCCACTTGGATACTCAGCTTCGGGATGGCATGCCAGTTATCCATTGCATAAACGGATGTTGTCTGGTTGACATAGTGGCGGATGGGGAGCGCCTCCGCCTGGTCGAAGTTACTGGAGAGGCCGAGGATTAAGTCGACGGCCGAGTCCCCGGTCAGCGAACCGAATTTGAACAGGCCCCCGGGATCGCCGAACAGCTGCTGGTTCTTGGTGTAGCGATTGTAGCCAAAGCCATACTTCATCGTATGCTTGCCCTTGGTCCAGGATATGTCCAACTTTGGGTTGTAATCCTGGGCGGCGTTATGCCAGGGCGCAGAACCGACTTGCTCCTGAGTGTTATACGGCGCTCCCAACTGCACGCCCGGCAGATTTTTTGAGCTATTGACGAAGTACTTGTTCACCTGCAAAGCCGCGGGCGTCAGCGAATTAGCGCTGTTGACGATATTGATGATATTGCCATCGTAATTCATGCTTGCTTCGAGCAGCAGGTTGGGGGCGATGGTGCCGGTTAATTTGACTGCCGCGCTATAGGAAGGGTTGGAAAGAGTACTGGTGATGGTGTTATAGTTCGCGGTCGCCCAACCAAGCATTGGAGATGCATAAGCCTGGGTGACGGCGTCGTGCAGGTAGTGCCCCAGGAGCTGCCACTTATCTGTGATGCGATGGTCGATGCGGATGACGTCGTCGCGCACGGTGATCGGCTGGCTGGCAGATCCGAGGTTGTCGCCATTGGCCAGGTTGCCCGGAGGCAGGACACCAGTCGCCAGATACGCCACAGCATTGGGATCAAAGAGGGCAGCGGGAACGACGTTATTGGGGAACGGCTGGCCTGCAACCAGGCCCAGGGTCGCCAGCTTGGCAGTAAACGCTGGATCCCCGACCACCGTCGGAACGGTCAGAATCTGTCCCGAATCAAAGGCTGGAGCCACATAATGCAGGTCGGTGCCCGCTACGGGAAAATCTGCCGCGGGTATGGCCTGCGATATGTCCGGATTGCTGGCCTGAACCAGCCTGCGCCATTCTTCATTCCAGAAGAAGAAAGTCCTTTGGTGACTGCTGTTATAGATATGGGGAATGAACACCGGGCCGCCGATATTGCCGCCGAAAATGTTGTAGTTCAGCTTCAGCCTGGGGGTGATGGGATCGGTTTGTTTGTTCAGGTAGTTATTGGCGTCGAACACCGTGTTGCGGTTGAACTCAAACAGTTCACCGTGAAATTTCTGGGTGCCGCTCTTGAGGCCCAGGCTGATGGTGGCGCCGGAGGAGATACCGTAGTCCGGCGGATAATTGCTGGCCAGAGTTTCAAATTGGGCAATGGCATCCTGTGAGGGCATGATGTTCATGCCGCCTGCGCCACCCCGATCATCTGCCTCGCCGCCATCAATCAGCCAGATGTTATGGCTCTGGCGGAGGCCGTTTACGCTGATGGTGAAGTTCGCGGCAACCGACGTTGGAGTGTTGCTGTCTGGCAGCGCCGAACTGACGCCCATGCCTAAGGCGGCCAACGCGGCAAAGTTGCGGTTTTCGGTTGCGATTTCGCTGATCTGTTCCGAATTGATCAACGTACTGACGACGTTGGAGTCGGTCTGTACCTGCAAAGCAGTTGCCTGGACCGTCACCGTCTGCCCGACGGTGCCAACCGTGAGTTTAATATCGGCTTTCCGTACTTCAGAAATATTCAGGCTCAGCCCATTTGCTTCATAGGTTTGGAAGCCGGGCGCAGTGACGGCGAGATTGTAGGTACCTACGTTTAGACCGGGTATGGTGAACAGGCCGCTGCCATTGGTCTCGGTCTTGGTTACAAAACCGGTCCCCACCTCGGTAAGAGTGACCTGTGCGCCGGGCACGGACGCGCCCGCTTGATCAACCACCGATCCGTCGATCTGGGAGTTCTGCTGTGCATGCAAGGTCAAACAGGAAAGGAGCAGCAAGAAGGAAAGCAGCACGTGGAAGTGCCCTAACCTGTGGGCCACATTCCCCCACTTGGCGGGGCGCATCCAGAATGCTCCGAGGTTTCGAACATCGATGGCAGGGAAGTGGTTGGATTGCAGGGCGGCATAATGCCCCATCTGCTGATTGCGTCTCATAGTGCCTCCAAAACGTCGATCTACTACTGAGTTTTATGTCTTGACTGCCATTTGGCAGTTTTAATCGTTTTATCGTACGCCTTCAGAATTCGCGTGTGTAACACCCAAACCACTCTTCGATCAAAATCGCTACCTAGCCTTCCGTCGTCGCAATCCCCAAGCAGCGACCCCGGGTCTCAATGCCGGATAGAGGTTTACAGAAACGTTTTTCTAGAGGCGACCGAAAGTAAACTGCAACCATCCAATCACTGTCAAGCGAATTCTTTTGAGTCCGGGATAAAGCAGGGCGCCGATCCAGGACACAGAGTAAGCAGCCAACAGGAAAAACCCGCGCAGCTAGTGTTTTCAAAGAGATAAGTAGGAAACCGCGAGTACAAAGCGATTGTCCAGGTACTCTGAAGGTTAACCGTTAACCGGGAAGCGGACACCTGGGTAAACGGAAATTTATGCACGCCACCGTCCCGGCAGTCGACTCCTCCCCAACCAGCCGGAGAGGTTTACGAATGATTTCTTGGTCCACCTGTCTCTGCGAGATTGCTGGAAAATCAGCCTATTCGGTTCTCAATGCCTGCATCGGGTCGAGGCGCGATGCACGCCATGCGGGAAGGATACATGCTAACGCGGCCACCGCGAGCAGGGTTGCAGCCACTGCGGCATAAACCGCCGGATCGAACGGCTTGATCTCATAGAGCAGGTCGCGCATCAGCCGTCCCGCTTCCAGGCCGGCTCCGAGTCCCACCACCAGACCGAAGACCGCGGGCCCCATTCCATCCAGCAACATCTTCCCCATTACCTGTTCGCGTGGTGCTCCCAGCGCTATGCGGATGCCGATTTCAGTCGTCCGCTGGGCTGCGATGTAGGACATCACGCCGAACAGGCCGACCGCGGCAAGGACCAGCGACAGGGTGGCAAAAGCCACCAGCAGCGTGGTCTGGAAGCCCTGGTCCAAGGTCGATTTGCCGAGCAACTGGTTCATGGTGAGCACGTCGGAGACGGGCAGATCGCGGTCCATTTGCGACACCATGCGCTCGACCGGAAGAGCGAACTGCTCCGGGTTGTGGCTGGAGCGAATCACCAGCGTGCCCACGTCTTCGACGCCGGCATCCAGCGGGTAATATTGCACTGGCTGCGGCGTTTCGCCGATTACCGAGCGGGTATCGCCCACAACACCCACGATGACCGCATTTTGCCCCCGTATGTGGAGGTGCTTGCCCAGCGGATCTTCGCCGGGAAAGTACCGGTTGGTGAACGATTGGCTGATGATCGTTTCCTTGGCCGCATCCAACCGCTTGCCGTCAAAGGAACGCCCGCGCAAAACAGGAATGCCCATCGCTCCGAAGTACTTCGCATCGGCCCAGCGGCCGATGGCCGACAAGCCATTGCCTTGAGGCAAGAGCGGATGCTCCACGATGCTGAAGGTCCAATTCTCCCCGTAGCCCTGCCCAGGGACAGCCGTCACAAAGCCTGCCGCCTCCACTCCGGGCAGTGCGCGCACACGCTCCAGCAGGGTGTCGTAGAAGTTGGCTCGTTGGGCAGGCGTCGCATAGCGGGCATCCGGGAGGCCCAGGTGCATGGTGATCACGTTTTGCGTGATGCAGCCCATGTCGGCGGAGCGGAGCCGTTCATAGCTCTTGAGCAGCAGCCCGGCGCCAATGAGCAAGATCACAGTCAGTCCGACTTCGAGCATAAGCAGAACCTTGCGCAGCGTGGGCCGCGCGCTGCCCCCGCTCACCGAGCGCGATGCCTCATGGAGCGCGCCCAGGATGCGCTTATCGCTGCTGCTGAAGGTAGCGATGAATCCGGAAAACAGCGCGCACAACACGATAATGCCGACCGTAAACGCCGCCACCAGGCCGTCGATGTAGATCGAGCCCACGCGGCTCATGTCGGGGCGAATCCGCGTCAGCCAATGAAGCGCGCCCCAGGCAAGCAAGAGTCCCAGCGCGCCGCCGGCGGCGGAAAGCAGCAGGCTCTCCATCAGCCGCTCGCGCACCAGACGCAGGCGGCCTCCGCCCAGTGCAGCGCGGATAGCCAGCTCTTTACGACGAGCGGCGGCACGCGCCACCAGCAGATTGGCCACATTGAGGCAGGCGATCAGAAGCAGGCAGCAGGTAGCAGCCAGTAGCACATAGAGTGGCCTCTTGATTTTGCCTACCACGTGCTCCAGGAGCGGACGGCTGCTGGCGCTTTGAAATACGAATGGGTCGTCGAGGTGCGCATTATGGATGCGTTGGGAGATCATGCTCAGCTCGGCCGCACCTTGCACCGGGCTGACATCCGGCTTTAGACTCCCCACAACGCCAAACATGTGGTTGCTGAACGAACTCATCGTCTCTGCCGGCTCTTCGGGGTAAACCGGCGTCCATAGCTGGGTGGACGGGTCAGGAAAGTCGAACCAGGCGGGCATAATGCCGATAACCGTGTACGGCTGGGCGTCCAAGGAGATGGTCTGGTTCAGGATGGCAGGGTCACCGCCGAAGCGACGCTTCCACAGGCCCCAGCTCAGCAACACGGTGCCGCTGGCTCCCAGGCGGTCGTCGGCCTGCATAAAGTCTCGGCCCAGCGCAGGCTGCACGCCCAGCGTGCGCAGCAGGTCCCATGAAAACAACGCACTATTCAGCTTCTCCGGCAACTGACCGCCCGAAGCGGAAAGCTGGACCCGGATGGCCTGCATAAGGGCGAGACCGCTGTAGCTGCGGTTCTGCTTCTTCCACTCAGCGTACATGCCGCCGGATACCACGTTGGAACCGGCAGTGTCGTCGCCATGAACGCCCGCCTCATAGAGCATCATGAGGCGATCCGGATCATGGAACGGCAAGGGCTTGAGCAAAACGCCACGCACCACCGTGAACAGCGCGACGTTGGCACCAATGCCCAGCGCCATCACCAGGATGGCGATGAGGGTAAAACCGGGTGTGCGTCCAAGCGTGCGCAGACTAAAGCGCAGATCGCAAGCCAGCGATGCAAGCCAGTTCCAGGACCAGGTGGCGCGAGTCTGTTCACGAATCAGAGTAGGGTTGCCAAAGGCGCGCAAAGCTGCGTAGCGAGCCTCTTCTGCTGCAATGCCGGCTTCCCGTTGTTCCTCTTCTTCCAATTCCAGGCCGGAACGCAGCTCCCGCTCCAGGTCTGCATCTCTCTTCTTAGTCGGCCACCATTTCATTTCAGCTCTCCTCCGCGGCTGGCCACATCACGCGCGCCACAGCTTCGGCCATTTGCTTCCAGTGCGATTCTTCGACCAGGAGCTGCTTCCTGCCTTTTTCAGTCAAGCGGTAGTATTTGAATTCCCGATTTCGGTCCGGCGCAGTCTCCCACTTGGAGACCACCACCCTCTTCGCTCCAGGCGATGCAGGGCGGGATGGAGCGAGCCGTGCTGCATCTGAAGGAATTCAAGCGTGGTCCTCTGAATGTGCTTTCCGATCTGGTGACCGTGAGCGGTTCCATAGAGGAGGGTCCTCAAGATGAGCATGTCCAGCGTCCCCTGGAGAAGCCCGGCCCGTTGCTGTGCTTGCTTCGCCATGGAAGACATTCTACCCTCAAAACGGGTACGCACGTGGCACAGAGGACTACCCGTTCCGGGTAGTAGCGATGCCTATCGTGCCCTCCAACGCCATCTTTCCCCTTTTGTCGATACGAGTATGGCCGCTTTCGGTACCGGAATGGGTGATGGTGCAGGCCGTTGGTCACTGGTCAAATACAACCAGCCTCAGAGCTCTCGTGAAGTGTGGAGGCTAACACGGGAGCACAGGTGTCGATGAAGTATCTGCTCCGAAGAGCTGTCAGAGGAATTTCGGTGTTTTGCAAACATGGAGATGTAAGGTGAGCACACTGGTTCGAACGTCGCCCGAACTCAAGAAACTGTGGAACCGGGTTCTCAAGCGAGTTCATCCTTACCTGGCGATTGATGAGCAGGATAGGCGGCGGTTGGAACGGCTCGCCCAACAGGCGAATGATCTCCCTGCGAAACGTGACCAAGCTCTCCCGCTGCCTGACCCTTGGAGAGCGTGGGCGAAGGCTCAACAGACGACGCCACTGCAGTCAACCTATCAGCCATTGTCGGCGCTGCGACTGCCATCCGCCGAAGCGCTCGGCATTCTGTGGGCAGCCTGCGCGGTCCTTTGCCTTCTTCTTTATGAAATCTTTGCTGCTCTCAGTGAAATTGTGGGACGGACCACGTGCTTATCTTTCCTGCTGCTGCTCACCGCTGCGATCCTCTGGTTGATCGCTAAGAACTCCCAGCTGTCGTCCAACCACAAAGCAAGGTGGGTGGCGGCAGTCGCAAGTGCAATGACCCTGATGGGGATATGCCTTTTAAGTAGCGGCAGAGCAACTCCACTGTTTTTGTCGGCTCAGGCTGCAACTGCTCAGGCTCTGGCCACCCCTGCCGCATTGAAAGACAGCGATCCGCTTGATTTCATGAACGCTAATACACCGCAGAGTAAAACACCACCCATAGAGGCGACCGTAACGCCAACCAAGGCGGCAGCGCAACTTAGTGGGTACATAGAAGCGGTGAAAAACAATGTCTCACAGAAATGGAACTTGCCGGAAGTCGCCGCCAATACCCCGGCAGGCGCAACTGTCTACATTCAATTCGCAATACGGCGGCGTGGCAATCATGAAGATCCGAGGATGGAAACATCCAGCGGGTACTCATCCCTTGATGCTTCCTGCTTGCGAGCTGTAAACCGGATAAAGGCTTTCGGCCATTTTCCTAAGAGCTACAGCGGAGACAGTCTGACCGTGCTCTATCACTGCACCTATCCAGGTTCGCCCACCATCGGATTCGCACAGGATTCTACCCTCCCTGTGGATGGTGTGGAGCCGCCTACTCAATGACTGCGTGGCAATCAAACAGGTTGTCATAGCAGAAACGCTCCAGGGTGTGTGAGGACCCGGAAAAGGACCGCAGGTTCGCTCCGGTCGGGATGACAATTCTGTTGCTGGGTCAAGTATTTCTCGCTGAAGCTCTAGCGGGCACGACAGAACTTGTCATCCCGAACCGGAGCGTAGCGAAGTGGAGGGATCTGCAGTTGCTGCGGAGAAGCCACTCATCTCTGTCCATCCGAGTCGCTATCCTTCCGGAGAGTAACCGCCCTCCCCTTGTCATCCCGACCGTAGCGGACCCGGATTTCCTACTTCGCAATGCCAGCAACGACCACGTATGCGGCTCTCCTTAAAGAGAGCCGCACGGAATAAATCAACGCCACGGTTCTCGACAGGAAATCCGGGGGAGCGAAGTGGAGGGATCTGCAGTGCGCCCTGCGGCTCTCTCCAATCCTTCCTGGGAAGCAAAAAGTCACAACCTCCGACCGGAGCGAAGCGTAGTGGAGGGACCTGCGGTTTCTCCCCATCCCGCAACGATTCCAACCTGAGCCACCCTCTCCCCTTGTCATCCCGACCGGAGCGTAGCGCAGTGGAGGGACCTGCGGTTCTCCCCATCCCGCAACGACTCCGACCTGAGCCACCCCTCTCCCCTTGTCATCCCGACCGGAGCGCGCAGTGGAGCGCCTGCCCTGAGCGGAGTCGAATGGGACCTGCGGTTTCTTTTTTCCCGGTTACTCACACAGCAAAACCGAATTTTTCAGCAGCCTGTAATTCCCTTCTGAATCCATGCGTCGAAAAATCCAGCAATTTTCGACAAAACGCGGCCCTTTTTACAAATTAAGATCGATTCAATTTCTCTACACTCGCCTCGCCCGATACTTTTCGAGCAAGAGTGCGATCGCTCTTCTGCACTTGAAAACCTGACTGGCATTGCGGATGCGAAGTCTCAATGGCGGGGCCTTAAAACATGTTCTGGCATTGATTCAGATTTTAGAAGATGATGCCGGATACACCCTCGCGGGGAGGTTTTCAAGCAACATGGCCAGTGTTTCCAAGCGCAACCTTATCGTCGCTGGTGGCGGAGTCCTTTGCCTGGCGGTGATCATCCTGGTGGTCGGGGCGATGCGGCCACAGCACGCCTCAGGGGCAGCGCCGGCGGCCCCCACGGATGTCGAGGTGGTTCAGGTGGAACAGAAGGATGTTCCGATCTTCGGTGAATGGATCGGCACCCTCGACGGGCTAGTCAATGCCGATGTCCGGGCGCAGGTGACGGGATACCTGCAACGCCAGGGTTATCAGGAGGGCGCGTTCGTCAAGAAGGGCCAGCTGTTGTTCGAGATCGACCCGCGCCCTTTTCAAGCAGCTCTTGACCAGGCCCAGGGGCAACTGGCACAGGCCAACGCTGCGCTCGCCAATGCGGTGGCGGTGCAAGGCCGCACGGATCTGGATGTCAAGCGCTACCGGCCCCTGGCCCAGGAACAGGCCGCCAGCCAGCAGGATCTCGACAACGCGGTACAGAACAACCTTGCCGCCCTGGCCTCTGTGGAAACGGCCAAGGCGCTCATCAAGACCTCCGAGGCGGCGGTGGAAACGGCGAAAATTAATCTCGAGTTTACCCGCCTCGTGGCCCCCATCGACGGCATCGCCGGACAAGCCCAGCTGCAGGTAGGCGCGCTGGTCAATCCCAACAGCGGGCCGGTCACCTCGGTTTCGACGGTCGAGCCCATCAAGGTTTATTTCACCGTGGGCGAGCCCCAGTATCTCGCCTGGCGGAAGCGCTTCCCGACCGATGCCAGCCGCCTGGCGGCGGACCGAGCGCTTCGCCTGCAACTGATCCTGGCCGATGGTTCCACCTACGCCCACCAGGGAACGTTCTACTTTGCCGACCGTCAGGTCAACGAGAGCACCGGGGCCATTCGGATTGCCGGCCTGTTTCCCAATCCGGGGAACATTTTGCGCCCTGGCGGCTACGCCAAAGTGCGCGCCGTCGTCAACCTGCAGCATGACGCACTGGTGGTTCCGCAACGCGCAGTGTCCGAGCTGCAAGGCGCCTACCAGGTCGCCGTGGTGGATCGAGACAACAAGGTGAGCATTCGGACGGTCACGGTCGGTGACCGTGTCGGTTCCGAATGGGTGATCGCCAGTGGGCTGAATCGAGGAGAAAAAGTGGTGGTGGAAGGAGTTCAGAAGGTGCGCCCAGGTGCGAAAGTGAACCCCCGGCCGTATACCCCCGCAAGTCAAGGATAGATGACCCGATGTCAAAGTTCTTCATCAACCGCCCCATCGTTGCCATCGTCATCTCCATCGTCATGGTCCTGGTGGGCTCGCTCACCATCCTAAGCTTGCCGGTGGCGCAGTTTCCCAACATCACTCCGCCCGAGATTCAAGTCCTGGCCACCTATGTTGGGGCGGACGCGCAAACCCTGGAACAAGCGGTTGCCACACCCATTGAGCAGCAGATGAATGGGGTGGACAACATGAACTACATGTATTCGCTGAACGCCACCGGCAATTCCGCCACCAGCCTGATTGTGGACTTCGATGTAAAGACCGATCCAAACACCGACTTCATTCTCACCCAATCGCGTGAAACGCAGGCTGCTTCGCAGCTTCCCACCGACGTCACCAACTACGGAATCACGGTTCGCAAGTCCGTGACCGCTCCCCTCATGTGGGTTGCCCTTTACTCGCCGCACGGAACCTACGATGCCAAGTTTCTGGCCAACTACGCGTACATCAACATCGTGGATCCCATCCTCCGATCGCGAGGCATTGGCAACACGCAAGTATTCGGCGCCGGCCAATACGCCATGCGGCTTTGGGTAAAACCCGATCAGTTGGCAAAGCTGGGCATCACCGTCCCCGACATCGTAAGCGCGGTGCAAGCGCAAAATACGGTGAACCCCGCGGGTAAGGCCGGAGGCGAGCCCGCACCCAAGGGCCAGGAATTCACTTACTCAGTTCTGGCCCAGGGCCGCCTCGTCTCTCCCGAGGAATTCGGCACCATTGTAGTTCGCGAAACTCCTGACGGAGGCGTCGTCCGGGTCCGCGATGTCGCCCGCATCGAGCTCGGTGCCCAGGACTATAGCGTTGCCGGCCGTTTCAACGGCAGGCCCGGCGCCATTATTGCCTGCTATCAATTGCCCGGCTCGAACGCCGTCGACGCAGCCGCCGGGGTCAAGAAACTGATGTCGCAAATGAAGCAACGATTCCCCGAGGACATGGACTTTGCCATATCGCTCGACACCACCCGTTCGGTCACCGAAGGCATCAAGGAAATCGTTAAGACCCTGGTGATCGCGCTCATCCTGGTAATCCTTGTCGTCTATCTCTTCCTGCAGAGCTGGCGTTCCACCTTGATCCCGCTACTGGCCGTGCCGGTTTCGCTAATAGGCACGTTCGTATTCTTCCCTCTGTTTGGTTTTTCCATCAACACCCTTTCTCTTTTCGGCCTGGTGCTGGCGATTGGTCTGGTGGTGGACGATGCCATCGTGGTGGTGGAGGGCGTGGAGCGGCACATCGAAGAGGGACTGACGCCAAAGAACGCTGCCTTCAAAGCCATGGAAGAGCTCTCCGGCCCGGTGGTCGGCATTGCGCTGGTTCTCTCCGCTGTCTTCGTGCCCACCGCGTTCATTCCCGGAATTACGGGCAGGCTCTATCAGCAATTCGCGGTCACCATTGCCATCTCAGTCGTTCTCTCCGCCTTCAACGCGCTTACCCTCAGCCCCGCGCTGGCCGCGATGCTTCTGCGCCCACGGCAACCGAGCCGCGGCCTGCTGAGAAGATTCTTTGATTGGTTTAACCGCCGTTTCGAGCAGGCGACCGAGGGCTATGTCCATTGGAGCGGGGTACTGCTCAAAAAGACCGCTGTATTGGTTGTACTGCTGGTGGCGTTTGGGATTGCGGCGGCGTTCTTCGCCAATCGCCTGCCCACCAGCTTTCTCCCCGACGAAGATCAAGGGTACGTCTATGTCAATCTGCAACTGCCCAACGGGGCTTCGTTGCAGCGGACGACCGCGATGGCGGCGGATGTTGAAAAAGTCATTATGAATACCCCCGGGGTTCAATACACGACCACCGTCGTGGGCTTCAGTTTGCTTAGTTTTGTTCGTACCAGTTACAACGCGTTCTTCTCTGTGGCCCTCAAGCCCTGGGAGGACCGCACGGCGAGAGCGCAGCAATTTCAATCGATCAAGGCTCATCTCAACCGGGAGTTGAGCAAGTTGCCTGCGGGGGTGGCCTTCAGTTTTTCCCCGCCTGCGATTCCGGGCGTCGGCACTGCCGGCGGATTCACCTTCAT
>Ga0302325_10020815_pt1 | contig 13744 bp, 14 predicted proteins | sample Palsa_T0_2_FD_201948 | JGI IMG/M metagenome (GOLD analysis project Ga0302325, IMG submission 201948) | Peat permafrost microbial communities from Stordalen Mire near Abisko, Sweden - Palsa_T0_2 | ecosystem: Environmental > Terrestrial > Soil > Palsa > Peat permafrost | place: Sweden: Abisko... | reverse complement strand
CAAGCCAGCCAGGGAGCCGGATGTAATCTGACTGGTCACGATGGAGCCATCCGCCGCCTGGACATCGATGTCGGGGGGGGCTTGAGGGTCGGGCGCCGTGGCGGCCGGCACGGCGTTTACCGCGGTCAGCGCGTAGGACTGGCTCCCCATAACCAGCGCGGCCCCGCTAGAGAGAGTCACGTTGATGCTGCCGTCCGGCTGTTGCAGGACGCCGATATTCACCAATCCGGAAAGGGTTTCGAGCGAACTGTACAACTGGGCTTGCAGCCCCTCGTCCTTCGATCCGCCGTCGTTAATTTCGGCATTTAGGCCAGCTATCTGGCTGGTTAATTGATTGACCTGGCCTACGGTGTTGTCGATATTTTGAGTGACGGATGTGGATGCGCTGGCGACGGCGGCCGTCGTCGTCTGGAAGCTCTGGGCCAGGGCGCCGGCTGCAACGATCACGCTTTGCTGGGCGCTGCCGCTGGCGGGGGACGCGCTCCACGCCGATATATCGCTGAAGAAGGTGTTCAATGCGGCCGGAATGCCTCCTCCGTCCGAAACAGGTATGGCATTCTGAACGGCGGTCAGGGCGCTCGCTTGAGCGCTGGCGTCGCCCTGCGCTTCCGCCTGCTGCCAAACGTCGCTCTCGGCAAACAGATCGCGGCTGTCAACCAGCGGTCCCTGCGTGACCCCTCCAGAGAGGCCCACGGCAGGATCGAAAGGTGCAGCCTGGAGGTCCACCGTTTGACTGGCGTAATCCGCCGTTGACGCGTTATCGACGTTGTTCTGCGAGACGTTCAGGGCGTATTGGAACGCCTGGAGGGCACTGGAAGCTCCGAGTAAAGTGGCGCTTAGCGAACTCATAGCTATCCTAAGTACGAGATGTGACCGAGCAGACGGAGCGGCGCGTGGGCGCCCGAAGCCGTGTACTCGGGCGGTGTCGAGCGCAGGCGCTCCAGCCAGCGGCGGCCGGCGCGCGCGGCTTGTTCGAGCAGGACTCCGGATTGTCCAATCTCGCCGGCCAGCGCGATTGCCTGGCGACGTAACGTCCGGTTGACCTGTTCGGCGGCCGGAAGGCTGTCGCGAAACCACTCCAGATAGCCCTGCGCCTCGCGGAACATCGTGACGCACTCGTCCAGATTGCAGTCGCGCGGCCGCGCCAGCAAGACACGCGCGCCGCCTACGCGGGCCTGCGCCGCGGTTAACAATTCCTGTGGATCCGGGTGGCGCATATCTTTAGAAGCTGGCCATGACGCTGGCGAGCTGGCGCGCATCCGGCTGATAGCTGCCGGCTCTGACGGCTTTCTGTAATTGGCCGGCACGCTGCGAGGACTGGCTCGAGAGAGCCTGCAGGGTCTGCGAAATTCGTCCGGTGAGACCAGATAGCGACACGCGATCCGTGGCCGCAGTTCCGGCCTGGGCCGAGGTTGAGCCGCTATCCACTTGGATGCGCTGCGATTCCGAGGCGCGGCTGGCGGTTGAGGAACCCGCCTCGGTGAGGTTGCTTTCGTTGACTCGCATATCGTGGACTTTTTTCTCCTGCGTAACTTATCGGCCTAAGAAGCCGGAACTTTAGGAACACCCGCGCAAACCGGGACTGCGGTTCTACGCAAATCTCCTTAAGTAAAGATTCCTGCCGCACCTTCCTGCATTCCGCCGATATGACAATTGCAGGCAGCCAAGGCCGCCCCCGGCACGACGCCGGGAAATCTCAAAAATAAGGATTATCCAAAATGATTTCTTTCCAAACGAATATCGATTCTTTAGTGGCGCAACAGAACTTGAATACCAACAGCATGTTCCAGAGCACCACGATTCAGCAGTTAACCTCGGGCTACCGCATCAACCAATCCGGCGACGATGCGGCGGGGTTGGCGGTCGCCAACCAGGACGCGGACAGCATTGCGCAAATTACGCAGGGCGTGGCCAACGGCAACGACGGCACCGCGCTGCTCCAGACCATGGACGGCGGCATGAGCAACATCTCCCAGATCCTGGACCGCCTCCAGACCCTCTCGACGCAGTCGGCATCGTCCAGTTTCACCGGCGACAGGGGCACGCTGAATGCGGAGTTCCAGACCGACATCGTGGAACTGAACCGGCAGGCGCAAGCCATCGGACTGAATACGGGCGGCACTTACGCGCAGAGCCTGGACATCTATCTGGGCGGCGGAGGCGGCTCCAATGCGGCGGCCGTTTCATTGGACGGCCAGGTGTCGGTCAACCTTTCCAGTTCCGCTGTGGACACCCAGGCCCTTGGTCTTTCGGGTATGCAGGTGGTGGGCGGCACTACGGACATCGGCGGCGGGAATGCGGCGACCTCAGTGGCTGCCATCCTGGCTCCCGCAGCCGACAATGCGGTGTCGGCCCCCGGCGTCTCCGATTTCGTTTTCGCGGGCGCTGGATTCTCCGGCGCTAACGCTGCGACGGTGGCCGTGAATCTTTCGGGAGTTACGGATATCGCCACCCTGGTCACGGCGCTCAACGCCGCTATCCAGAACGCCGGCAACGGCAGCACACCGCAGGCAACCGCCTTCAAGAATGCCAACATCGTGGCATCCGTGAATACGGACAGTTTGGGCGGCCAGGAACTGGCCTTTACGTCCAGCACTTCGGCATTCCAGGTGCAAGCGGGCGATCAGACGGCTAATGCCCTGCTGGGCAACATCTCCACCGGCGCTACCGGATACGCCGTCGGCTCCACGCTCACCAGCGCAGTCGATGCCGCGGCCACCGGAGCCACAGTGGCGAACCCTACCACGGTCAGTCTCAAGATCGACGGCGGTGGGCTCAGCGGGCCGATTACTCTCAATCTTCTGAGCGCTTCGACCACGGCGGGCGCGGCCATCGCCGACCTGGAAAACCAGATCAGCAACAACACCGCACTGAAGGCGGCCGGCATCAGCATGACCGGTGCGGCGGGAGGAGCGCTGACCTTCACGAATTCGAACGGCTCGGCGTTCAACGTGGAAGTGACCGGCGACACCACCAATGCGCTTGGCCTGGGAAGTTTCGTGGCCGGCGCCAGTTCCGCAACAGATTACAGCAATCTCACCGCTGCGGCCGCTTATGACCCGGCCACTAACCCCGCCACGGCTGCGGCCGGAAGTCAGGTGCTAGGCTTCTCGCTCAACGGCGGCGCGGCCGACGCTGGCAACGCGGTGACCGTCAATCTTCTGAATGGCGGCGTGGGCGGCGCGACCGGAGCCAGCACGGTGGGCACGGTGTCCGCTCCAATCGTAACCGTTGCAACCGGCACCAACGACACTCTAACGATCAACGGCAACTCCATCACGTTGGCGGCCGGCGCAAGCCTCGCGGATGTCGCAGCCCAGATCGACTTGACGGCGAATGCCGCACTCGACACGAATGCCACGATCAATGCGTCGGGGAACCTGGTTTTGACCTCGACGACACTCGGCACGACATCTGCGATGGTGGTAACCGGTGATGCGGCGTCTAACCTGGGATTGGCCGGGGCCGTGGTCGCCGGTACCAGCGCTACCGAAGCCAATGTCCTGAACCAGCTGAATCAGCAATTCGGCGCGAGCACCACGTTGCAAGCGGCGGGACTGCAGGCGGTGGACAATGCTGGCTCCATCGAGATTACCTCGAATAACGGCACCTATTTCCGGGCGAGCACGGCAGGTAGCACCGGAAGCATCGGCTTCGGAACGTCCACGGCTCCGGCCTTTGCGGGAGGCATGGCGGCAGCCGCATCCGACCATCTGGCCGTCCTGGATGCACAGGGCACCTCGGTCACCGGTGGAATTTCGTTCCAGGCGATGAGCTACGGAAACGACACGCAATCGCTCACTATTTCGGCTAACAGCACCGGGGGCGCGCTGCAGACGCAAACCATCACGCTGGCCAACAACGCCGCGAACCGCAGCGGAACCTCCATCGACGATGCCGTAACCGCCATCAACGCGCAACTGCAATCGTCCAACAATTCAACCCTGCAGAAGATCGTAGCGGTGAAGGATATCAGCCAGACCGGCACCGAGACCATCGACTTCGTCAGCAGCCTGAGCGCCTTCAGTGTGGGCGTGGGGTCGTCGGTCAACGGCAACGGGCTGAATGGCGGGACGGCGCAAACCGAAGCCTCGACCGCCAATGGCGCAGCCGCCACCGCCTCCATCGATACCGTTGAGGGCGCCCTTGCCGCGGTAACCGCGGTCACCACCGCGGTGGCCAACCTGGGAACCGCTCAAGCCGCCGTCGGCATCGGCGAAAACCAGGTGAACTACGCGGTCAACCTGGCGCAATCGCAGATCACCAACATCTCGGCCGCGGAATCGCAGATCCGGGATGCCAACGTAGCCATGGAAGCCGCTAACCTGACCAAGGCACAGGTATTGGTCCAGGCCACTGTGGCCGCCATGGCGCAGGCCAATCAGGAGCCGCAGGCCGTCCTGAAGTTGTTGCAGCAATAATCGCGGCAACCGGCTAGACGCTAAGCGCTAGGGCCAGACCGGACAGTCTCCGGCCTGGCCCTGGCTTTCTTGGAAAGGAATCGAATTATGAGCAGCTCCGTTTCCGCGCTGGGCTCCGCGAGCAGCAGTACCGCCGCGACCACCTATTTCAACGGAATGAGCACGTATTCGTCGTCCCTGAACAGCGCCATCGCGCACGAAGTGCAGACTGCCGATTTGCCGATCCAGCTTCTGCAAAACGACGTCAACGATCTGACTAATCAAACCACCGAACTGCAAACTCTCAGTACCGATTTCACGTCGGTGCAGTCCGCGATCTCGAGCTTAGCCTCGGCAGCCGGCGATATGCTCTCGGCCAGCGTGTCGGACGGCTCGGCGGCGGCAACCATTGGCAGCACCGCCACGGCCGGCACCTATTCGCTGGGAGTCACGGCACTGGGATCTTATAGCAACGCCCTGAGCAACGACGGCCTGACCACGGTGACGGATCCGACTTCGCAGACCATCAGCGCCAGCGGCAGCTACACGCTGACGGTGACGGTGGGCGCGGGCATGCCCGTTCCGACGCCTATATCTTTCTCGGCTGGAAACCTCAACGGTTTGGCGCAGGCTATTAACCTCTCCGACGCGGGAGTACAAGCCACCGTGGTGGACGTGGGCACCAACGCGGCGCCGGACTACCGCCTCTCGATGCAGAGCGATCAACTGGGACCGGTAACCGTGCAATTGTACGATGGTACGCAAAACCTGATGACGGCCAGCGGACTCCCCGGCCTCCCGGCGCAGTACAGTATCAATGGTCAATCCGTTTCGAGCGATTCGGACACGGTGACTCTGGCGCCCGGTCTTACGGTGCAGTTGACAGGCACCAATTCCAGTCCGGCCACGGTTACCGTAGCAGCGGACGCTTCCGGCGTGGGCAGCGCGCTGCAGTCACTGGTGTCGGCGTACAATACGGCCAACACGGAGCTCGAAAACAACCGCGGACAGACCGACGTCGCCCTAGCTGGCCAGAGCATCGTTTACGAGCTCACCGAGAGCCTGCAAAGCCTCGCCAATTATTCCGGCGGCGGGGGCAACATTTCGTCGCTGGCTGCGTTGGGAGTAAGCTTTGACGATACCACCGGCCAGTTGTCCTTCGACCAGAGCACATTCGACTCGGCCACGACTGGGCAAACCGCGGCCCTGACGCAATTTCTGGGATCGGCGACCGGCGGCGGGTACCTGGAGGCGGCCACCAATACCATGACCGGTATCCTCGATCCCACCACGGGCGTGCTCACCCAGGACATCAGCTCCATTCAATCGAATATCGCCAGCACCAATACCCAGATCACCGCCCAGCAGACTCAGGTGACCCAGTTGCAGTCCAATCTCACGCAGCAGATGGCGCTGGCAGATGCTTCGATCTACGACTTGCAGCAACAGGCCAGCGAAATGCAAGACATGTTCACCGCCGAGCAGGACAGCGAGATGACTGGGATATGACGGCCGACGCAGCGGAACTCGAAGTTCTGGCGGACCTTCTGCGGCAGCGGGTTGCCGAAGGGCGCTACGGCGAGGTGCCGGGTGCTCTACGGACGTACTGCCATGCGCTCCGGAAAACGGTGGCCGGACTCCCGCGGGGCGATCCCCGCCTGGTCTCGTTCGAAGAGCAGTGGCGGCGGCTCGCAGAGCATACGCGCCGGGGACTGTTGGCGGGGCGGGCGCATGCAGGCGCGCGGCTCGCGCGGCTGGCGCAGACGCCCCACGGCTCCCCGCTTTATGGCTGCGGCGACCCGCCGCCGCGCCGCACTTGGGAGTATTCGGCCTAAGCGGGTTTGGAACTCTTATTGCTCTTACGGACGCTATGGCTACAACTCAAACGAACCCCTCGCAACGTTGCGAAACCCGGTACTTCGGACTCGTCGAATATGGCGAGGATTCCGTGATGGTATTCCCCGATGGTATCCCTGCCTTCGAGCAGGAGAAGCGCTTTCTGGCGATGCGTCAGCCGATCAGCGAGCCGCTGGTTTTCCTGCAAAGCGTCACGCACCCGGACGTCTGCTTCGCTACGCTGCCGGCGCCGGCCGCCTGCCCCGGCTACCGATTGAACGTAACCCCGGAGGATCTGCATGCGCTGGGTTTCAAGAGAGGCCGGCAACCGGAGATCGGCCGCGATGTGCTCTGCCTGGCGATCCTTTCCCTGACGGAGAACGCGCCTCCGACCGTCAATCTGTTGGAGCCCATCGTGATCAATATCGGTACCTTGCGGGGGCGTCAGGCGATCCAAAGGGATTCCTCTTACTCCCATCGGGAGGTATTGCCTCTACGCGGGGCCGCGTGCTCGTAATGCGGCGGCGCGCAGGGGAATCTATCCTCATTGGCGAAGACATCGAGATCCAAATATTGCATATTGGAGAATCCCGCATCAAGATCGGGATTACCGCGCCTAAATCGGTTCCAGTGACAATGAAAGAGGTCAAGCTGGTTGGCGAGGAGAATCTGGCCGCGGCGCAACTGCATTCGGTGGCCGCGTTGCGCACTATGCTGGACCGGCTGATTGACGGTCCAACAGGCGGCGAAAAATGAGCGCGCGCCGTAAATTTGTCTGCGTCGGCCTGGCCACGGCGGGGCTGTGGCTGTGCGCGGCGATGCTGGCCGAGACGCCCCAGGAGGCCGCGCGCAAGGCCATGGAGGCCTCCGTCGCCCGCCAACGGCAGGCAGTGGCAGCCATGCAGATCCCCATTGAGAAGCAGCGCGCGGCGATTGCGGCGGCACGTCCGGAGGCAAGTGGTAGAATTGCGCCGTCCGCGCCTTCACCGGAGCCGTTCTTCACGCTATCCTGGCCCCCCCTGAGCGCGGCATGCGATCCTTTGCCCGAGATCGAACTGAATCCGCTCATCCAACAGGCCGCGAAGCAGGAAGGATTGGACGCCAACCTGCTGCGGGCGGTGGCCCAGCAGGAGTCCGGGTTCCGTTCCTGCGCCGTTTCCCAGAAGGGCGCCTTGGGTTTGATGCAGTTGATGCCGGCCACCATCCAGGAATTGGGCGTACACGATCCCTTCGATCCGGCTGAGAGCCTTTTGTCCGGCGCGCGCCTCCTCAAGGATCTTCTGGCGCGCTTTGACGGCAACACGGCGCTGGCGCTGGGAGCTTACAACGCGGGGCCTGCCCGAGTGGAAGAGAGCGGCGGGGTGCCCCAGATCCCCGAGACCATCCGTTACGTACAGCAGATTTTGAGCAGGCTTCCCATACCTTAAACAAAACAAGCCGCTGCGCATATTCTCTGGAGCGCACCCGATAAGTTCATCGTGAGCGCTTTTTGGGCGGACGCGGAAAACATCTTCGAGACGGCTAGCCAAGCCTCCCAGTCGGGCTCGCCGGATTGCGATTGGGCCATCCTGATCGGCCCACAAGGCGAAATCCGTATGCTCGAAGGCACTGGCTGGGCCTTGCCCAGTCTGCTGTCGCAACATGGAGCCGAAACCGCCTATCGCGTGACACGGGAAGGCGGCCGTGTTTGCCTGGAGGGACGCCGCGGATCCCAGTCTTGCCTGCTCCGGACCGAAACGCCGGCTACCACCGCCCGCCACTTACTGGGGTCCTCTCTATCACCCACCTGCTGGCCGCCCCCCAGCCCGGCGGTATTGCCCGAAGCAACTTCCGCGTCAACATGCTCAGCCGCCAAAACGAGGGAATTATGGAAAACGTGAGCATGATCGGGCTGGATCCCCGCGAAGTCCAGTGGCTAAGACTAACCATTAGCCTGCTGCGTCATCCGGATCCGGTCGCTGGGGAGGTCACCCGGCAGGCATTGCAATATTTGGAATCGCGGTATCCCGAGGATGCGGCAGCGCGGGCGAATCGTCTATCGCGGGCGGCTGGCTAAGGCTGACGCCTAATCGGCGCGCCGGTTCCATCGGGCCAGAAAAGACTCCGCAGCCAGACTTTCCAGTTCGCGGTCCGCCGCCTTTTGCCATTCCGCGCGACGGCTCTGTTCGAGTTTCTCCAGCAGCCGGCACTGGCGCTGGGCTTCCATCGTGGTCTGCCTCTGCGCGGCCACCTGCCGTTCGCAGGTCATCCGCCGCTGTGCCAGCGCCTGCAGTTCCGCGATCAATCGCTGGCGGTAGGCCGCCAGCGCCCAAAGGTCGCACGCCTCCACCACCGCAGCCTGGCGTACAGCTACTTCCGCCCGGCCTTTCACCAGATCCAGCCGGACTACAGCCAGCGCTATCTCTTCGAGGCAGGCGGCGAGTTGCCGGAACTTGTTCTCTTCCAGTTCCAGTTGCGTTCTGCGCCATTTGAGCGCCTGGCGCAAAGTGAATTCGAAAGCCCGCATACGCCTCCGTCTAACTCAGTGCGGCGGCTATCTGGCCAAGTTGGCTGAGAGTTTCCGCGCGCGTGGATTTGACCCCCGGGGCCTGCCGTAAGAATTCCAGAATCCGCGGCCGCGCCTTGATGGCCGCATCCAACTGCGGGTTCGAGCCGGAGACATAAGCGCCCAACTGGATCAGGTCCTCCGCGTGTTGATAGAGGGATAACGCCTGCCGCACCGCGCGGGCATGCGCACCCTGCTCGGGCGACGACAATTGCGATTGCAGCCGGCTAACGGATTGCAGAATATCGATGGCCGGGTAGTGATTGGCGGCGGCCATTTGACGCGAGAGTACAATGTGCCCGTCCAGAATGGCGCGCACCGCGTCGCAAATGGGCTCGCTGAAGTCGTCCCCCTCCACCAGCACGGTGAAAAGGCCGGTGATGGACCCGCGCGGAAAGTTGCCGGCTCTTTCGAAGACCTTAGGCAGCAGGGCGAAAACCGACGGCGTGTAACCCTTCTGGGCGGGAGGTTCCCCGGCGGCCAAGCCGATCTCCCGCTGCGCCATTGCCAGGCGCGTAACCGAATCCATGACCAGCAGCACGCTGGCTCCCTGATCGCGGAAGTACTCGGCAATCGCCAGCGACGTGAAGCAGGCCCGTACCCGCAGCGGTGCCGGACGGTCCGAAGTGGCCACTACCACTACGGCGCGCCGCATCCCCTCCGGCCCCATCTCGTGTTCCAGGAAGGCGCGCACCTCGCGATTGCGTTCCCCCACCAACGCGATCACGGTGACATCCGCCGAATTGTTTTGGGACATGCACCCCAATAGCGTACTCTTGCCTACCCCGCTGCCGCCGAAGATCCCGATACGCTGGCCTAGTCCCACCGGCAGCAGGCTATCGATCGCGCGTAGGCCCGTTACCAAAGGCGTCGTGATATGCTCCCGGGCGAGTGGACCCGGCGGAGCGCCGTACAGGTCGTAAGCCCCTTGCGGCTCGATGCGGGGACCGTTGTCGATCGGTTGGCCGAATCCGTCCAGCACGCGCCCAATCAGTCCGGGCCCCACCGGCACCCGGCCTGCGTCCCGCCGGGCCAGTATGCTGTTGCCTAACTCGATGCCTCCAATTTCCTCCAGGGGCATCGACAATACGCGCCCGGCCCGGAAACCGATCACCTGGCTGCGCACGCAGCGCCCGCCTGAAACCGAGATTTCGCAGATATCGCCGATGGCCGCCGCCGGACCGGCCGACTCGATCAGCAGGCCGGTCATCTCCACAACCTCCCCAATATGCCGCAACGTTTCCAGACTGTCGAGAGCCGCCAGGTAGGGGCTGAGGATGCCAGGCATGCTCATTTCTCCGGCAGACGATCCGCCAAACCGCGCCCGATCTCAGCGAGCTGTGTTTCGAGCGAAGCGTCCAGCTTTCCCCGCGCGGTCTCGATCAGGATAGCGCCGCGTTCCACAGTTCCGTCGGCGATCAACGGCAGTCCGGCCCGGCCCTCGCGCGCCAGCGCCTGGCGAACGCCCGCTTCCAGTTCCGGATGAATGCGAATGCGGCAGATCTCCTGCCCCGGCAACTTTTGCAGGGCGCCGCCCACTAGTCCCTCCAGCGCGGCGGGATCGATCGACAACTCGCGGTGCAGGATGCGGCGGGCGATCCCGAGCGAGAGATTCACCAACTCGGCGGTGGCTTCGCGCACCACTTGCGGACGCAGCCCGGCGATTTCCTGGATGCCTCGCGCCAATTTATCGAGCACCGGCTGCAGCGCGGCGGCCGCCATGGCGCGTCCGGCGGCTTCACCCTCGCGGTGGCCGGCCGCCTGGGCCTCACGTACGCGGCGCTCAAGCTGCTGCTCCAGTTCGGCGATGCGGCGCGCGTCCCGGGCGGTCTGGCCGTCGGCATCGCCTGCGCCGCCGGGAGGCGCCCCGCGCGCTGGGGACGGCGCCGGGGTCCCCGCCATGGGCCAACTCGCGCGCGGGGCCGAACACCCCTCGGCGGCGGCTAGAATCTTAGACAACATATTGTTCGCCGCCCGCGCCCTTCAGGTTGATGGTACCGTCGCTCTCCAACTGCCGCACTATCCCGATGATCTGCTGTTGCGCGGCTTCAACCTCCTTGATCTTTACCGGACCGAGCGAGTCCATGTCCTCGAGCAGCATCTCGGCGCCGCGCTGCGAGAGGCATCCCACGAAATGCTTGCGCACCTGTTCGCTGGTCCCTTTGAGCGCCAGCGTCAGAACCTTGCGGTCCACCTTGGTCAAGACCTCCTTGAGACTGTTGCTCTCGAGTAGCAGGAGATCCTCGAACACGAACATCAGGTGCCGGATGGTATCCGCCAGCGCGCCATTCTCTTTTTCGATGGAATCCAGGATCTCCTTGCTGGCACCCGACTCCAGCCGGTTGAACATTTCCGAGACCGCCCGCACGCCGCCATAGGATTCCCGGCTGAACTCGCCCAACGCGTGCAGTTTCTGCCCGATCACGGCGGCGATCTTGTGGATGATCTCGGGTGAGATCTGATCGAGGTGCGCCATCCGCAGCGCCACGTCCGCCCGAATCTGCGCGGGTAGCGAGACCAGCAGGGCGGCGGCTTGCGATGCGCTGAGGTGCGAGAGGATGAAGGCGATGGTCTGGGGATGCTCGCTATGGATGAACTTTGCCAGTTGCTGCGGATCGGCCTTCTGCAATGCGTCGAAGGCGGCCGTGTCGTTGCCCAAGGTCTTCACCAGCCGGTCCACCAGTTTGCGGGCCGCCTCCGGCCCAAAAGCGCTCATGAGCAGTTTGCGGGCGTAGTCGATGCCGCCGCGGGAAACATACTCCCGCGCCATGCACATCTGGTAGAACTCTTCGAGTACCGCCTCGCCTTCCTCGTTCGAGATGGTCGTGAGCCGCGCCACCTCCCGGGAGACGGATTGGACGTCGTCTTCTGATAGTTCCCGCATGAGCTGGCCGCTGGCCTCTTCGCCCAGCAGCACCATGAGCATGGCCGCCTTGCGCACCCCCGAGATCAGTTCGTTACGCTTAATGTTGGCGATCATGGCAGTTCATTCCGGCCGGGCGGTGGCATTAAGATTTTTCATTGAGCCACGTTCGCAGGGTCTGGACCTGGACGATGGGGTCTTTCTTGAGGCCCGCCTGCAGGTACTTGATGAGCACGTCCTTTTTGTTGGTGGTTGGGCCGGGTGCCTTAATGGCGTCCAGGGCCTCGGCTTCAAGACGCGCTTGCGCGTCCGCTTGGCCGCCCAGTTTGGCTTGCATCTTCTGCTCCACCAAATCGCCGTCCGGCAGACTGGGCAGAGATTCGGATGCCACCGGCAGGGCCGTTTGCAACCCGGCGGACTGCCGCGAACCGCGGCGCAGGCGGCGGAATCCCACGGCCACTAGCACCAGCAGGAGAATGGTGCCGCCGGCCACCGCGCCCATTCCCTTGGGCGTGTGCAACCATGCAGGCAGGCGGCTGGCGGGCGCATCGGGTGCCGGAGCCGGAACAGGGGGAGGGGGCTCGCTGTGCAGTGTAGCTTCGAAAGGCAGAGTCTCCACGATCAACTGGTCGCCGCGCTCGGCTTTGAAACTGATCACGGCGGCTACCAGATCGCGGATAGTTTTCAGTTTCTCCACGGAAGGCGGGATCAGGATTTGTTGCAAATGCGGAGGTTTGCCCTCCCATCGAACGTCCTGGTCCAGCAGCAACGACACGGAAATGCGCTTTAGTTCTCCCTGGGGGAGTTTCGTGTGGCGCACCTGCCGGCTCGACTGGTAGTTGATCTCCTCGGTGCGGCGGGACGCCCCCGCCACCCCACCGGCCGTGCGTGCCGGCGGATGCGGGAGATTGGACGCGGTGCCCGGCATCCCACCGCCCAACGCTCCGGGAGCGACGTCTTCGCTCTTTTGAGAGCTGACCATCACGGAGCGCGCCGGATCGAAGGTTTCTTCGCTCTGCTCACCGCTCGAGAAATCGCACTCCGCCGAAACCGACGCCCGGAAGCGGTCGCCGCCCAGCAGAGGTTCGAGCGTTGACTGGATTTTGGCTAACAGGTTTTTTTCGACCATCTCCCGGTATTCGAGACTGGCCTCGGATCCCTCCAGACCGGCGTCTCCGGACTTGCGCGGGCGGTTCAGCAGGTTTCCGCGGGTGTCCACCACCGAAACCGCCTCCGGCGCCAGTCCTTCCACGGCGCTCGCCAGCAGGTTGCAAACAGCCATCACGTTTTGCGGGGACAACTGCGCGCCCGGACGCAGCCCCAAAACCACGCTAGCCTTAGCCGCTTGGCGGGCTTCCAGGTAGACCGATTCTTTGGAAAAGGTGAGGTGTACGCGGGACCGCTCCACCTCCGCCAATGAGTCGATGGAACGCTCCAACTCCCCCTCGAGGGCCCGCCGGTAATTGACATGTTCGGCGAAATCGGTCATCCCGAAGCTGCTCTTATCGAACAGTTCAAAACCCATGCGGCCGCTCTTGGGCAAGCCGCTGGCGGCCAGTTGCAGGCGCAGTTCGGCCAGCCGCGCAGAGGGAGCCAACACCGTCGAACCGTTTCCCGAGAGCCGGTACTCGGTGCCGGCTTCCTTGAGTTTCTGAACCACTGCGCCGGCGTCCTCGGCAGCCAAACCCGTATAAAGAGGGCGGAAGTCTTCTTCGTGCCGCCATTGCGTGAATCCGAACAGCGCGGCGGCCACCAGTATCGCCGCGGCCGCGATGCTGAGCTTTTGCGCCATCGAGAGGCGCGCCAGGAGCTTTTTCAGATCTTCCATAGCCGTCCACGCCTATACTTGCATCTGCATGACTGCCTGGTAAGCCGAGACGACCTTGTTGCGAACCTGCACGAACGTCTCAAAGGCCAGTTCCGCGCGCTGCGTGGCCAGCGCCACGGTATGCACTTCTTCACCGTCCCCCGCTAGAAACCGCTCTACCGTTTTGCCGGCGTCGCCGCGCAAACGTTCGACGCCGCCGATGGCGTTGGCCAGCAGCGACTGAAAGTCCGCCGCGCCCGCCGCGGTCCCCGGGGTTACGGATGCGCCCAAAT
>Ga0302325_10020814_pt1 | contig 13744 bp, 14 predicted proteins | sample Palsa_T0_2_FD_201948 | JGI IMG/M metagenome (GOLD analysis project Ga0302325, IMG submission 201948) | Peat permafrost microbial communities from Stordalen Mire near Abisko, Sweden - Palsa_T0_2 | ecosystem: Environmental > Terrestrial > Soil > Palsa > Peat permafrost | place: Sweden: Abisko... | reverse complement strand
CGGCTGCGGGTTTCGCGGGCGACCTGGCGCGCGATGGCGGCATTCGAAAAGCGGACAGCCGCGGCTGCCCCGAGCTTCCCGCGCCAGTAGGCGATCAGCGGGAGAAGGGCGAGGAGCCAGAGGAAATGTGGGTACAGAAAGCGAATCATTGGGTTAGGAGGTGGCGAGCGCCGGCTCAGTTGCTGGCGCGGTGGGTTGTGGTGCGGGCTTGGCGATCGAAAGAATCAAGACGCGAGCGCTATCGAGCATCGCTTCCATTTGCGGCTCCGGGAGATTCCAGCGCGCGAACTTTGCCAGATCGCAGTGCTCGAGGAATGGAGCGAAAGCCTCGCGATGCGCCGCCAGGGGCGAATCGGCTTGCCCGGCGAGTTCGTGAAGAAATTCGTCCGTCGTGCGATGGGCCGCGCGCACCGGGAAGCATTCCTCGATGAAGGAACGCACAATTTCGGACACGGCGATGGAAAACTCGCGAGCGGTTTCCGGATCGATGAGCTTCCGTGCGGCTTCGAGTTTCTCCAGGGCGATTTCGTAGGGCAGGAGCCTTCGAGCGCCTTTCCGAGTCCGTCGCCATGCGCCGTAGCCGGCGACCGCCAGCGCGGCGGCGGCCGCGCCGATGATCCATGGCATGTTGGAGGGGATGTGAAAGGGCGGCCGAATGTCCCGGATGTCTTCCTCCGGGGCGGCTGCCGCGCCGGGAGAGGCATTCGCGGGCGGGGGGCTTGCGGGCGGCATGGCGCCGGCTGCATGCGCCGTCACGGCGGCGATGCCGAGAAGCCCCGCTGCGAGAACAGGACGAAGGGACGGAATGAAGGATAGAGGGCTCGTTTTCATCAGCGTTTGCGTTTGCGGTTTTTGAAGAACGCCATGAGTGGCGCCACGTAGGATTGGTCGGTGGTGATTCGCAGCGAATCGACGGCTTCGCCGGTAAAGGCGCGTTGGAGTTGCGCCGTGCGGTCCTGCGCGATTTCCGCGAAGCGTTGGCGGAGCGCATCGTTCGCGGTATCGATTTCGACGAGCTCGCCTGTTTCGGAGTCCTCGATGGTGACGATGCCCACATTCGGCATCCCGTTTTCACGGGCGTCGTCGATCGGAAGCGCTACGAGATCGTGGCGGCGATTTGTCTGTCCGATCGCCTTGCGCAGTAAGGGCAGGCTGTCGCCCATGGCGCCCGGCGCCTGGAAGTCCGAGATGAGAAACACGACCGAGCGGCGGCTCACGACGTCGTTCACAAAGTCGAGCGCGTTGACGATGTCCGTTCCGCGGCTCTGCGGCTCGAAGCCAAGGATTTCACGCACGATTCGGAGCCCGTGCCGCCGGCCTTTGCGCGGCGGGACGTAAAGCTCCACTTGATCGGTGAAGAGGACGAGGCCCACTTTGTCGGTATTTCGGATCGCGGAGAATGCGAGGACGCTGGCCAATTCGGCTGCGAGTTCCCGCTTGCTCTGCTCACCGGAGCCGAAGTCTTCGGACGCGCTCACATCCACCATGAGGACCAGGGTGCGCTCGCGTTCCTCGACGAATTTTTTGACGAAGGGCCGGCCGGCGCGGGCCGTGACGTGCCAGTCGATGGTTCGCACTTCATCGCCGGGCGAATATTCGCGGACCTCGTCGAAGTCCATGCCACGGCCCTTGAAGACGCTGTGGTACTGGCCTGCGAGCGTATCGTTGACGAGCCGCTTGGTGTGGATCTCGATGCGGCGGACCTTTTTCAGGATCTCGCGTGTTTGTTCGGAAGTCATCGCGTGGGTTCTTTCTTTGAGCCGTGGGATCAGGGAACGGGCAGGCCTTCGAGGATGCCGGCGATGATGTTTTCCGAGGTGATGTTCTCGGCCTCGGCTTCGTAGCTGACGATGATGCGGTGGCGTAGCGCGTCATAGGCGACGTCTTTCACATCCTGCGGCGTGACGTAGCCGCGTCCATTGAGGAAGGCGACGGCGCGGGCGGCGAGCGTCAGACTAATGGTGGCGCGCGGCGAAGCGCCGCATTGCACCCAGCCATTGAGGTCGATGCCGTAGGGGCGCGGATCGCGAGTCGCCAGGACAATGTCCACGATGTAGTCCTTGACCTTGTCATCCACGTAAATGCCGCTGACCACGCGGCGCGCCGCGATGATGTCGTCTCCGGTGACCACCGCCTGCACTCCGAGCGAGGGTTCCGCGACTGCCATGGAGTCCAGGATCATGCGCTCCTCGTCGCGGTTCGGATAGTTGACGATCACCTTCAACATGAAGCGATCGATTTGGGCCTCGGGCAGCGGATAGGTGCCCTCCTGTTCGAGCGGGTTTTGAGTGGCGAGAACGAAAAAAGGATCGGGCAGCCGATAGGTGACGTCGCCGAGGGTGACCTGGCGCTCCTGCATGGCTTCGAGCAGCGCGCTCTGGACTTTCGCCGGAGCGCGGTTGATTTCGTCGGCGAGCACGAGATTGGCGAAGATCGGTCCGTGCTTGGTGCTGAATGCGCCGTCGCGCGGATTATAGATTAGCGTGCCGACGATGTCTGCGGGGAGCATGTCCGGCGTGAATTGGATGCGTCCGAACTGCAGATGGATCGCGCCCGCCAGGGTCTTGAGCACCAGTGTTTTTGCAAGGCCCGGCACGCCTTCCAACAGGATGTGGCCGTTGCTGATCAGCCCCACGAGGAGGCGATCCACGAGAGAATGCTGCCCGACAATGACGCGGGAGATTTCGTCGCGGAGCGGTTGGATCCAGCCGGAGTTTTCCCGCACGGCGTCATTGATCGCCTGAATGTCGGCATGCGGAATGCCAGCGTGGGACGCGGTGAGGCGCGAGGGGGGGCGGGCGACGCTTTGGCGAACGACCGGCGTGGGCGTGTATTTTGCCGCGTCGAAGTCGGCGTCGGTCCTTCCGGGTTGAAGCGGGGCGGTTTGGCTGCCTGAAGGGCCGGAAGGGAGAGGAAGTGGTGATTTCATTGAATATGCGTTTTGTTTTGGTGTGCGTGCGCCTCATGGCGCGATTTGTGATGCGCTTACATAGACCGCGCTCTGGTGGCGCTGACCTTTCGTGGGGATTACAGACGTGAAGGGTTGTGAAATTGAGCGCAGCCACGATCCCGAAATTGGCTTGAGGGCAGCGCGTCAGGCACTGACCGAGTGAGTTCCCAGGCTGTTGACGGGTCGATCCAAAGCGCCGTTTGATCCACTTCGTCGGATATTTTCTCAATCTTTGGCCGCGGATCGGAAGGTTGAACCGAGCCTGATCAATGCGCGAGCCAAGATGGTGGCTGTGAAACCGGCCTTTCGCACGGCGTTCAAGACGCGGCGATGCCTGATCCCCGCAGGCGGGTTTCACAAATGGAAGAAGATCGGGGTGCTGAAGATCCCGCACCGCATCATGGTGGGCGATGGATTCTCCTTTTTTGCCGGGCTTTGGGAGACGTGGAATGATTCCGAGAGCGGGTCAGTTCATCCCAGTGACCGTGCGCGGTCTTTCTCGCGTCGCGGCATCGACGCTCGGCTTATTCTGCCTGCACAAGTTGCCCCGGCTTCATCTCGAACGACAGTGCGGAAGTGGTGACGCGGGCGATGCGGGAGACGGGCTGGGCGGCGATCACAGCGCGATCCAGCTCGGACCAGCGCAAATTGACCACGAACGGTGCGACCAGCGCGGATATACCGATGGCGATTTCGTCCGCCTCCGTGCCGAAGGCGGGCGCAGCGGCTGGATAATTGGCGGCTGTGTAACTGGCGCAGATATCGAGAAGACCATCGCAGCCCGCATTGTTAGGTCGCCGATTTTAGCGAGTCGAGGCGGTGCGCAATTTGAAGGCGATGACGAACGCAGCCAACCCGCCGACGAGTTCGACGGCGCCGATGAAGTAAGGCAGCACGGCCACACCGATCAGTGTGTTGAATAAGAGCGCGCCGCCGAGAAGGACGCTGATGACGCCGAGCAGGCCCATTCCCCAGCCAGCGCCGCGGAAGGAGGCGAAGAGATCGTTGAAGCCGATAAGGAGACCAGCAACGCCGATGAACGTGACGAGCACGGCGGGCACGAAGACGGCCGAGATCAGCGGGTGATCGAGCACGGCGACCCCAGCCAAAATGCCAAGGAGGCTGCTGAATACCAGCCAGCCGCGATGGCCCTTCGCCTCTGGATGGAAGATGGCAGTGAGTGAGAATATGCCCTTGATCAGCCAATACCAGCCGAGCAGACGTACGAGCACGATCATGGCGACGCCCGGCGTTGTCAGCAGCAGGATGCCAACGAGAATGCTGAGATCCCTTGGAGCATGACGAGCCACCATGGGACGGAGGAGAGCCACTTCGCGGAGGCGGTATTCATCGGAAGAGGAGTGCAACGCGAAAATAGCACGGTGTCAGCTTTAAAACGCGGAGCCCTTTCCGCGAGATGAATCCCTTCACCGCTGTAATGTCCACGAAAGGGTGGGGACATCGGCAACGTCGATGATTGCAAGCATTCGCCAGCCAGTCCTACGACCGGCATGGCATCCACAAAAAAACAACAAACTGAAGAAAGCATCATCATGAAACTCAAAATCATCCTGCCGCTGGCACTCGCGGCTCTCGCCGTGCAAATCCATGCCGAAGACAAATTGGCTCTTAAGGATCAGAAAGACAAAGCCGGTTACAGCATCGGCGTGAACATCGGCTCCAGCCTAAAGCAGGACGGCGTTGACGTAGGCCTCGATGCTCTGGTCGCGGGGCTGAAGGATAGCTTCACCGGCGCCGCAGCGCAACTCACGCCCGAGCAGCAGCGGGAAGCGCTGGGCGCCGTGCAAAAGGAGGTGACAGAGAAAGTCGTCGCCCAGCGCAAGGCCGCCGGAGACAAAGCTAAGAAGGAAGGCGAGGAGTTTCTCGCCAAAAACAGGGCCAATGATGGTGTGAAAACGCTGCCGAGCGGCCTCCAATACAAGGTGCTTGCAGAAGGCAACGGACCGCAGCCAAAGCCGACGGATCAAGTCACGGTCAATTATCGCGGCGCGCTCATCGACGGCACCGAGTTTGACAGTTCCTACAAACGCGGTCAGCCTGCAACCTTCCCGGTGAATCAGGTCATCAAGGGCTGGACGGAAGCGCTGCCGCTAATGAAGACCGGGGCGAAGTGGGAACTATTCGTGCCCGCCGAATTGGCCTATGGCGAACACGGCGCCGGCCGCGACATTCCGCCGAACGCGACTCTCATCTTCGAGGTCGAACTCCTCGGCGTGAAGGGTTGATTTCCGCTTTCGTTCCTCCGAGTCCGGCGGCCGGCAACGCTGCCGGGCTCCGGACGTTGATCTAGCAGCCGTTCTCTTTCCTCGAAAACCATCATGAAACCACTCTACCGCTCAATCGCCGCCTTCACCGCGCTCGGCTTCGCGCTCATTGCCCCAGTGCCCGCGATCGCCCTGCGCTCAGGTTCGCGGCTCAATGCACCGACTCCGGACGGCAAGATCACGCAGCTCACCGCGCAGCTTTTGGAACAGGCGCAGTTCGCCCACCGTAACCTTGACGACGCAATGGCCGCGAAGTTTCAGGACCGCTACCTCGATTCGCTCGATGGCGCGCACGAGGTTTTTCTCCAGAGCGACATTACCGAGTTCCTCGGATTCCTGCCGCATCTCGCGGACGCTACGCGAAGCGCGGGTGACACGCGTCCGGCGCGCGTGATCTTCGACCGTTATCTCCAGCGGATCGATGAGCGCGCGGCGTTCGTGAAAAAGGTTCTGGCGGAGGATAAATTCGATTTCACCGGGCATGATCGCTACTCCTATGATCGTGAAAATGCGCCGCGCCCGCGCGATCTCGCCGAAGCCCGCCAATTGTGGCTCCAGCGCTTGCGCGCCGATGTATTGCAGGAAAAGCTCGCGGGCAAAAAACCGGAGCAGTTCGCGGCGACGCTGTCCCAGCGTTACGCGCGGCAGGCGCAAACGATGAAGAAGCTGAGCGCGGACGCTGTGCTGGAGATCTACTTGAATGCTCTCGCGCACGTCTATGATCCGCACTCGGACTACATGGGGCGCGAGCAATTGCAGAGCTTCAACATCGTGATGAACCTGTCTCTCGCAGGTATCGGCGCGACGCTCCAGTCAGACGACGACTATTGCAAGATCCGCGAGTTGGTGCCAGGCGGCCCCGCCGCTCGCAGCGGCAAGCTGAAGATCGGTGACCGAATCGTGGCGGTGAGCCAGGGACCGGAGAAAGAGGCCATGGATCTTTTCGATTTGCCGCTCCCGCAAGCCGTGGACTTGATTCGCGGGCCAAAGGGCACGGATGTTAGGCTCACGATCATCCCAGCCGGAGAGAACGGAGGCGCGCGGAAAATTGTGACTATCCAGCGCGACGTCATTCATCTTGAAGAACAAAAGGCGAAGGCGCGCATCGTCGATTTCAAAGCGGGCAGCGGAAAGACCGCGCGGCTCGGCGTCATCGATCTGCCCAGCTTTTACGCGAGCGACAAGGGTGAGGGCGAGTCGGCTACCGCCGACGTCGCAAGCCTCATCCGTAAATTTCAGCGTGAGGACGTAGGCGGGCTCATTCTCGACCTCCGTCGGAACGGCGGTGGCTCGCTCGATGAGGCAATCAATCTTGCCGGCTTATTCCTTCCATCCGGTCCCGTCGTGCAAACGCGCGATCTCGCGGGACACATCGAAGTCTGCAATGACAAGGGCGGGCCGCTATATACCGGTCCGCTCATTGTGCTCACGAGCCGATTCAGCGCCTCAGCCTCGGAGATCGTTGCTGGCGCGCTCCAGGATTATGGCCGGGCGCTGATCGTCGGAGACTCCTCAACCTTCGGCAAAGGCACCGTGCAAACCATCCTCCCGCTCGGTCCGATCATGGAACGGAGCGGCGTAACGCCTGCGTCCGACCCAGGCGCATTGAAAGTCACAATCAGCAAATTCTACCGCCCAGGTGGAAGCTCCACACAACTGCGAGGTGTGCGCCCCGACATTGTCTTGCCATCGCTCACCGACACGTCCGCAATCAGCGAAGCCGGGATGAAGAATCCGATGGAGTGGGACGCGGTGCCGCCGGCGCACTTCACCCATTTCGATCTCGTGGCGCCTTTCGTCGCCAAACTCCGCGATCAATCGCGCGCCCGCATCGATACTGATCGTGACTTTAAGTGGTGGCGCGAAGACGTGGCGTCGCTGGAACAGAATCGAGCTTCGAAGTCCGTCTCGCTCAACGAAGCCGATCGCCTGCGCGAGAGAGACGATGCGAAGGCGCGGACCAAAGCGCACAATGCGGAGCGGCTGGCGCATAAGGAAGCAATCCCGCCCACATACGAGATCACCGTGAAGAATGCCGCGGCGCCCGGTCTTCCCAAGCCGATTGCTCTCGAGAAATCCGCTACCACGACCGCAAAATCGGATGACGACCCCGCTGAAGATGCCGATTCGACCCTGCCTTCTCTGGATCTGCTTTTGCGTGAGACTGAGAACATCCTCACCGACTATGTACAACTCCTCGACCCCACGAACAACCCGAGCCTCAGCCGCCGCTGAGGTGGAACCTGCTGCGTCCTCGATTATGCGGTTTCACGAGCATTGCTCCGCAATACCAATGACCGTAATCTTTTGAGTCATGCGCATTCTCATCGTCGAAGATGATCGTAAAATCGCCACCCATCTGAGCAAGGGACTGCGTGAGGCGGGTTATGCCGTGGAGCAAGTGGCCGATGGAGAGGAGGGTCTGCACTATGGCCTGAACAACACCTACGATGCCGCCGTGCTCGACCTCATGCTGCCCGGGCTCGACGGCCTGAGCATCCTCGAACGATGGCGAACGGAGAAGGTGAGAACACCGGTTCTCATCCTCAGTGCAAAGCGCTCCGTGGACGATCGGGTGCGCGGCTTGCAGGCTGGCGGGGACGATTATCTCACCAAGCCATATTCTTTTTCTGAACTGCTTGCGCGCGTGCAGGCGCTCATCCGGCGCGCTACGCAGACCGGTGAGCCAACGACGCTGAGCTGCGGCGGTCTGAAGCTCGACCTGCTCTCCCGCGAAGTCACGCGCGACGGCGAGAAAATCGATTTGCAAGCGCGCGAGTTCGCATTGCTGGAATATTTCCTGCGCAACGTAGGACGCGTCGTCTCGAAAACGATGATTCTCGAACACGTTTGGGATTACGCATTCGATCCGCAGACAAATGTCGTGGACGTGCTAGTATGCCGGCTCCGCAACAAAGTGGACCGTGATTTTTCGCACAAGCTCATCCACACTTTGCGCGGCTTTGGCTACTTGCTAAAATTGGATGCAACGTAGCGCGCAAAGCTTCGCACTGCGGCTCAATGCCTGGTTTGCGACGGTCATCATGGTACTCTCGGTCGCGCTCTTCCTGGCCGCATACACACTGCTTTACCGGGCAATCAAGGAAAAGGAGCGCGAAGGTGTTCGCGCGCAATTGGATGTCTATCGCGCATGGTATGCCGAGGGCGGACTCAGCGCGCTGAACACGCGATTTAACGAACAGCACAACACGGAAAAGGAGTCATTCTTCGTGCGCGTGATTGGAAGCGACGGCGCCGCGCTCTTCGCAAGCGTGCCGAGTGGCGCCGACTTCGATCTGAGCAAGCTCGAAGGCTTGACGCACGACGAGGCCTTGAAATGGCTCACGCTCCCCGCTCGCAACCAAGACTCCGCCTGGCTGATTGCCACCGCTCAGCTCCCCGACGGTGCGCTGATACAGGTCGGCAAGACCACTGAGGCGCTCAGCGCGCTGCTTAGGGAGTTTCGCAACGTCTTCGGATGGGTCGCGCTTATCGCGCTCGTGCTCGGCGTCGCAGGAGGGGGGTGGATGACACGGCGCGCCTTGACACCCATTCGACAGCTCATCGCTGCGGTGCAGAATGTCATTGCCACCGGTCGAATGGACGAGCGCATGTCGGAGCCGAAGAATGACGACGAACTCGGCCAACTCGCGCGCCTCTTCAATACCATGCTCGCGAAGAACGAGGCGCTAATCCGCGGAATGCGTGAAGCGCTCGACAACGTCGCGCATGATCTCCGCACACCGCTTACTCGCGCACGCGGAACCGCCGAAGCGGCGCTTAACGCCGAGCTCGATGCCGAAAGATGCCGCGACGCACTTCTCGACTCTATGGAGGAGACCGACCGCGTAATCACCATGCTAAACACGCTCATGGACATTTCCGAAGCTGAAAACGGCTTGATGAAGCTCGACTTGGAACCTGTGGCGCTTGCCGGGGTGGTGGCCGAGGTTGTCGAAATATTCCAATTCGTCGCGGAGGAAAAATCGATTGCTGTCACTACCGCCGTCCCGTCTGAATTGATCGTGCCCGCCGATCGCAACCGCCTCCGCCAGATTCTCGTCAACCTCCTCGATAACGCCCTGAAATACACTCCCGGCGGCGGCAAAGTCGAAATCGCCGCCGAAACCGGTTCCGCTGAAATCTACATCACCGTCAAGGATACCGGCGTAGGCGTGCCTCCAGAAGAAATCCCGCGCATATGGGATCGTCTTTACCGCGGAGATAAAAGCCGCGCCCAGCGTGGGCTCGGCCTTGGTCTGAGCTTGGTCAAAGCCATCACCCTCGCCCACGACGGCGCCGTGACCCTCGAAAGCACGCCCGGCCATGGTTCTTCGTTTTCGGTCCACCTGCCCTCAGAGATGCCCGGCGAATATTTGAGACAGTGAGCGAAAAATTCTCGATCTCCGTTCCGACAGCACTATGAACTCTCTTGATGAATCCGGCTGGGCATCTGTCATTAAGGAGCCGGAAGAGAATTTCAAAATCCAAGACCTTGAGCGGAAAGCTCTTACGCTGGCCCGCAGTCGCGTCATTCGTGAAGCGTTCCTCGCGTTCGCCGTGAATCAAACGCATGCAACCAAGTAGCAGTCCTCAGAACGATCCGAGAGTCAGGGTGGTGGGAAACCCGTTTCTTAATTTTTTTCGGAAACTCGGACCGGGCCTGGTCACCGGCGCGGCGGATGATGACCCGGCGGGGATCGCGACCTATTCCATCGCGGGGGCGCAGCAGGGGACGACGCTCTTATGGACGGCCCTTCTGACCTGGCCGCTCATGGGTGCGGTGCAAATGATGTGCGCGCGGGTGGGCATGGTCACTGGCGAAGGCCTAGCCGGCGCGCTGCGGAAGAAACTGCCAAAGCCTTTCATCGTGATCGTGTCGTTTGCCCTTTTCATTGCGAACACGATTAACATCGGGGCCGACCTCGCAGGAATGTCGGACGCCACGGAAATGCTCACCGGCATCAACTCACATTGGCTGGTCCCTCCGTTCGGTCTCGCGATCGCCGTGGCCGCGGTGCGTTGTCGCTACGAACAAATCGCCAACGTTCTGAAATGGCTGGCACTCGTCCTATTCGCTTATGTGATTACAGGGTTCATCATCAAGCCTGATTGGACGCTCGTAGCCCGCAGCACCTTCATTCCGACCTGGCCGAAGGATCATGAAGTGTGGGCCACCCTTGTCGCGATTCTCGGCACGACCATCAGCCCGTACCTTTTCTTTTGGCAAAGCTCGCAAGAGGTGGAAGAAGACAAAGCCAAAGGCAAAAAGACCGTCATCCAGCGCCGGGGCGCAACTTCGCAGCAAATCTGGGATCGCAAAATTGATGTCGGCACGGGCACGCTGATCTCCAATGTGGTGATGTATTTCATCATCCTCACGACCGCGCTGACACTGAACAAAAGCGGCCTGACTCACATCGAAACTTCGCGGCAAGCCGCCGAGGCATTGCGTCCACTGGTCGGTGGGTTTGCGGCGGCCCTGTTCACCATCGGCATCGTTGGCGTCGGCTTCCTCGCGATTCCGACGCTCGCTGGTTCGGCGGCTTACGCATTCGCTGAAACTTTTGGCTGGAAGCAGGGATTGGACGAAAAACTTACCCGCGCCCATGGTTTCTATTTCGTGCTCATCGCCTCGGTGGCCATCGGGGTGACCGTCGACCTCCTCAAAGTGAGCGCAATGAAGGCGCTCTATTGGTGTGCGATCGTGAATGGGTTGCTCGCGCCGTTTCTTTTGCTCGGAATCCTGCTCGTCGCTCGCGATTCCAAGCTCATGCAGAATCAACCGAGTTCCAGGCTGAGTCTCATCGTCGTGAGCGCGACGACCTTTCTGATGTTCGGCGCTGGCATCGGGATGTTTGTCTTCTGAGTGGGGATGGACTAAACTCACCCGCCCATGAACGCCGCCATCCGCAAAAATTTTACGGGGCCGCTGTTGATCCTGGGCTTGTTCATTGGCGCTGCGTTTCGGGAGGGATTTTTTCCTCCCGTTGGTGCTCGCCGGATTGCTGAGCTTTCTACTGTCTCCGCTGGTGCGGCGGCTGGAACGCTGGCGACTCAGGCGCGTGGGAGCTGTGCTCGTGACAGCGGCGCTGACATTCATCCTGATTGGCGAGCTGACATATCTGGTCGATCTCGCGAGATCCTTGCCGAAATACCGCAGCAACCTCATCGCACGGGTGGAGGCACTGAAGACGCACGAAAATAACCCGCTGCGCCTCGCGGTGCAGACGATCAGCGACGTGACGGCCGATCTAAATAAGCCGGAGGATGCAACCGCCGAGGCGCGATCTGCGGCGGTGGACCGAAAGCGAGTGATGCAAGTCGAGGTGCTGCCCCCGGCAGACGTGGGTTCGATTCAAATGCTCATGGGCGTGCTGTGGCCGATCGTCGGCCCAGTCGCAAATACTCTGGTGGTAATAGTGATCGTGATCTTCATGCTCATGGCCGGCGAAGACCTGCGCGACCGGCTGATCCATCTCGGAGGCCGCGGACGCCTGCGAGTATCGACCCAGGCGCTTGATGATGCCGGGCATCGCATCAGCCGCTACCTCCGTGCATAGGTGATGGTGAATGCCAGCTTCGGCCTGGTGATCTGAATCGGGTTGTATTTCATCGGCATCCCGAACGCAGTGTTCTGGGGGCTGCTAGGCATGGTGCTGCGTTTTCTGCCTTACGTCGGCGCATGGATCGCGGCGGCATTGCCACTCGCGCTGTCGATTGCCGTTTTTCAATCGTGGACGCAGCCGGTGCTCACCGTCGTGCTTTTCGCCGTGTGCGAGTTGGTGGCGGCTAACGTCGTCGAGCCGTGGCTCTACGGCGCGACCACGGAGATTTCTCCACTGGCCGTCATCGTCTCGGCACTTTTTTGGACGTGGCTCTGGGGCGGTGTCGGGCTGGTTCTGTCGACTCCTTTGACGGTTTGTCTCGCCGTGGCCGGGAAATACCTGCCCGACCTGGCGTTTCTCGACCTTCTGATGGGAGACAAGCCGTCGATCGCACCAGGCGACCGTCTTTACCAACGGCTGCTCGCGCTGAATGAGCAGGAGGTGAGCGACATCGTCGAACACTACATACATGACCAAGACGCGCTCGCTGCGTTTGACGAGGCCGTATTTCCGGCATTGAGCAGTATCGAGACCGATTTCCGCGCGGGCCTGTTGTCGGATGCCGCTCGCGACGATGCCTGCCACATCCTACGCCAGATCATCGGCGACCTCGCCGAGTCCCAAGCCGTGCCCGCCGCTACGACAACAGCGATTCTCTGCATCCCAGCAAGCGACGAATGCGACGAACTCTCTGCGCTAATGCTCTCTCAAGTGCTGGCCGAGGCCGGCATCGCGACCACGGTGTTTTCATCGAAACTGCTCTCCGCCGAATCCGTCGAGCAAGCCGTGGCCCTCGCACCGGCCATCGTCTGCATCTCTGCGGTGCCATCGGTCTCAACCATTGCCGCCCGTGCGCTTTGCAAGCGGCTGCGTGGCCGGCTGCCATCGGCGCGAATCCTCATTGGGTTATGGCAGCCGGAAGATGCAGAATTTATCGCGCGCCGTGAGCGCCTCAGCAAAGTCGGGGCTGACGAAACCTATCCCGATCTCCGCCGCGCCGCTGCCGGCGTCTCACAGTTCGCCGCCTGCACGCCGTCACGCGCGACTGCCCCCCGGCGCGGACACCTCCATGACCAAACTCACTTACCGACGGCCAACGTCGAATATCACCCCATTGTGCGGGAAGTGCGGTGCTATCCGTGCAGGCAAACCGGCGTTATCGCGCAGCTCATAGCTTATAGCTATCGCCAAGTTGGGGGCGGCGTTTCAAGAGCGTCGATGCGCGTCGCGCGCTTCCGCATAGCTTCCGGGTATGGCGTGGTGACAGCAGAGGTATTGGCCGGCGCAGTGCGATGAATCGATATTCGTTCAGGTTCACGATAGATCGTCGCGAACCATAAATTGAAAGGAACATTATGCTCGGAACTATTCTGTTGGTTATACTTATTCTTCTCTTACTCGGCGCAATCCCTTCGTGGCCACACAGCCGCAATTGGGGTTATTACCCGAGCGGCGGGCTTGGCTTGGTTGTGGTTGTCGTGGTTGTCCTCCTCTTGATGGGCAGAATTTGAGAAAGTCGATCCTCGTCAAATTATCCAACGACAAAACGCTCCGCGAGATTGCAGCCCCGTTGTAGATTGCCGTTTAGGCCATCCTCTTCGGCACAGCGGAGTCCGTTGCTCCTGTCGTCACTCGATCCTTCGCCGCCGAACCAATGGACTCCTCTCCGCAAGAACTGACGATCCGCAGCGGCTTTGACTTCGCTTACGAAGCCGCGGCGTGGACACCGGCCATCCTCATCATTCAGCCGCGGCTCGAACCATGGCAACGGAAAGTGAAGGAACAGATGACCATTTTCCCATCGATCGCGGTGGAAACCTTTGAGGATTCGCACGGCAACAGCGTGCAACGCCTCATTCTGCCTCCCGGCCGCACGGCGGTCCGCCACGGGATCTTTGTCG
>Ga0302325_10020813_pt1 | contig 13744 bp, 13 predicted proteins | sample Palsa_T0_2_FD_201948 | JGI IMG/M metagenome (GOLD analysis project Ga0302325, IMG submission 201948) | Peat permafrost microbial communities from Stordalen Mire near Abisko, Sweden - Palsa_T0_2 | ecosystem: Environmental > Terrestrial > Soil > Palsa > Peat permafrost | place: Sweden: Abisko... | reverse complement strand
CCTAAGGGCGAATCGGCGTGATCGGGACAAAGTGGTTTCTGGAAAGTGTGAACGCTGCACGGATGAGTGCGTGCGCCAAGAATTGAGTGAATTGCGCTACTGCACGGCGGTATAAATCGTCTGCGCGTTATTTGAGCTGCCCAGCACGAACGTCAAGGGCACGGCGTTACTGGCTGCGATGCTCGGGACAACCGCATTGAACTGATACACGCCGATAAGACCCGGAGCCAAGCCGGAATAGGACAGGCTTACCTGCGCGGCTCCAAAATACATAGCAAATGGCGTGGTCAATGAGTTCAACCCCGATACGATCTGGCCTGCCGGAACAGCCGTATTCACCGGCCCGAACCCGACGCCGTACATGGTGATTGTTTCTCCCGGATTCGCCGGGCGCGACGTATAGCCGGAAACCGCGCCGGTTGGCAATACCCAGGTTCCATCGGGCAACTGCGCGCCCACATACTGTTTGCCGGCCAACTGAAACATTGCCGGCGCCCACAATCCCGCTTCTGTTCCGTTGATCGTGATCGGATAGGCCGCGCTCTGCCCCGCGGCTGTCGCCACCACAATTTGCTGCGCACCCGAACTCACTCCCGACGGCACTTGCGCGTTCACCTGGCCCGGACTGACGTAATCGATAAACGCGCTCAACCCGCCGATGGTAACCGTGGTGTTGGCCAGCGCGGTGGGCGCATTCACTCCCGTGAAGGAGTTATTCCAGTTTGCTGTCGTGCCCGCCAGATTCGTCCCATAGATCTCGATCCACGAGCCGGGCGCGATCGCCGTAAGCGCTCCGAAGGAACTGGCGCTGATCACCCCGCCGGAATTGATCACCGGCAACGAACCGCCGGACGCCGATGGCGGCGCATACTCGCGAATCACGTTGTTGTTGTTATCGGCAATGTAGAGATTTCCCGCAGTGTCGAACGACAAACCCTCCGGGAAGTTCAACTGAGCCGCGGTGGCCAGGCCTCCATCGCCCGAATAGCCCAGAGCGCCCGTGCCCGCCACCGTACTGATGGTTCCGTTGGGCGCAACTACGCGGATGCGGTTGTTGAACGTGTCCGAAATATAAACGTTGCCGGCAGAATCTACGGCCACGCCCTTGGGATGGCTAAGCTGCGCGAATACCGCGCGGCCTCCATCGCCTGAAAAACCGGCGGTTCCATTGCCCGCGAGGGTGGTGATGATCCCGCTTGTCGCCGTCACTTTGCGGATCACGCTATTGTTGCTGTCCGCGATGTACAAGTTGCCGGCCGCGTCCAACGCAATCGCCACCGGGTCGTTAAGCCCAACTCCCACTTTGGTAGCTGGTCCGCCATCCCCGGTGTATCCGGGAGTGTTGAAATCTCCTGCGTAGGTTGAAATATTGCCGGTGGACGCGGTCACCTTGCGGATCACATTATTCCCGGAATCCGCGATGTACATATTCCCCGCGCTATCGAAAACCACGCTCGAAGGCTTCATCAGCTCCGCACTTAACGCCCCGCTGCCATCGCCCTGGTACCCGGCCTGCTCGATGCCGGCAACGGTCGTAATGATTCCCGTGCCGGTCGCCACCTTGCGGACGGCGTTGTTGAGCGTGTCTGCGATGTACACGTTCCCCGCTGAATCCACCGCTACTCCGCACGGCGACGCCAGCTCAGAATCGATGGCCTTGACGTTATCGCCCGTGAATCCCGCGACGCCATCTTCGCCGGCAAATGTGGTAATGTTTCCGTTCCCGTTGGCTACCATGCGCACCGCGTTATTTACCTGGTCCGCGATATAGAGGTTCCCGCCCGCGAATACCGCATGGTACGGCAGATTCAACCCTGCGCTGGTCGCGGGGCCGCCATCGCCCAGATAACCTTGGACATTGTCGCCGGCGATGGTCGTAATCGTCCCCGGCGCCACTTTCACCTGTGCCAAGCTTAATACAGGCGTGAATAAAAACACCGTTGCTGCCAGACATACCACGGTCCGGCCCCTTATGGATAAGTTCACGAAAAGAGACTCCTTGCGTTTGACATGACGGACGAATTGCCCGCAACGCCGGTTACTTTATTTAGCAATTCCCACCTGCGACAGCATCCACGCGTATTCGAACGCCTGGTCGTGCAGCCGGTCGTACCGGCCAGACGCGCCGCCGTGTCCGGCTGGGTCCATCTTGATCTTCAGCAGTAGCACGTTGGAATCCGTTTTCAGCGTACGCAGCCGCGCCACGTACTTCGCCGGCTCCCAATACATTACCTGGCTGTCGTTCAGGCTGGTGGTCACCAGCATCGCCGGATAAGCCCGCTTTTCCAGGTTATCGTACGGGCTGTAGGTCTTCATGTAGTCGTATGCCGGTTTCTCGTTGGGGTTGCCCCACTCCAGATATTCGCCGACCGTGAGCGGCAGCGATGCATCCAACATGGTGTTCATCACGTCGACGAACGGCACCGCCAGATGCACGGCATGGAACAGATCGGGCCGCATATTCACCACCGCACCCATCAGCAGGCCGCCGGCGCTGCCGCCTTCAGTCACCAGGCGGTCTTTCGATGTCCACTTCTGCGCGATCAGATATTCGGCGCTATCGATGAAGTCCTCGAAGGTATGCTTCTTCTGCATCAACATGCCGTCTTCGCGCCACTTCTCGCCCATCTCATCGCCGCCGCGGATGTGTGCGATGGCGTAGGCCATGCCGCGGTCCAGCAGGCTCAGCCGCGCGCTCGAAAACGTCGCCGGCGTGCCGAAGCCGTAAGATCCGTAGCCATAGAGAAACAGCGGTCCGCGGCCATTGCGTTCGAAGCCTTTCTTATAGACGATGGATACTGGAACTTTCGTGCCGTCGCGCGCCGTGGCCCAGAGCCGCTCGGAGGAATACTGCGACGGATCGTACCCGCCCAACACCTCCTGGCGTTTCAGCAGCGCCGATTTGCCGGACTTCGCGTCGTAATCGTAAACGCTGGGCGGCGTGATGAAGCTTTGATAGTTGTAGCGGTAGGTAGACGATTCGTACTCCGGCGTTCCGGCCGGCGACGCGGCGTAGACGGGCTCGGGGAAGGCGATCGGCGTCCAGGTGTGGCCGTGAAAATCGTAGATGCGCAGCCGGTCCAGCGCCTGGGTTTTTTCGATGACCACGGCAAAATCGTGGAACAGGTCGATGTCCTGCAAGCGCACGTTGTCGTCGTGCGGCAGGAAGCTTTTCCAGTTCTTCACCGCCGGGTCGCTTTCCGGCGCGGTCATGATTTCAAAATTGCGCCCGCCTTTATTGGTGCGGATGTAGAACAGGCCCTCGCGATGGTCGATATAATACCGGCGCTTGTTCTCGCGCGGCAGAAACATTGTGAAACTGCCCTGTGGCTGGTCTGCGCGCAGGTAGCGGCACTCGCTAGTGTCTTTGGCCTCGATGCCGAGCACGATCATTTTCCGGTCGCGCGTCTTATCCACGCCGATGTCGTACAGCTCGTCCTTCTCGTCGTACAGTTCCTCCGGCGCGGTGGAACCGAGCGTGTGCCTCCACAGCTTATCGGAACGCTTGGTGGTTTCGTCTTCGGTGGTGAGGAAGAGCGTGCGATTGTCGGCGGCCCATACCACCGAGGTGACGCGTTCGGCGGTGTCGGGCAGAGTGCGCCCGGTGCGCAGGTCCTTCACCTGCAGGGTGTATTGCCGGAAGCCGGTGAAATCCACGGTGTATGCCAGCAGGTTCGAATCGTCGCTGACCACGAACGCGCCGATGCCAACGAATTTGTGAGTCTTCTCCAGCTCGTTAGGGTCGATCAGCACCTCTTCGGGCGCGTCCATGCCGCCCTTGCGCCGGCATTGAATGGGATACTGCTTCCCCTCCTCAGTGCGCGCGTAGTAGAAATAGCCGCTGCGGCGGACGGGCACGCTAAGATCCGTCTGCTTGATGCGCCCCAGCATCTCGGTGTAGAGCGCGCCCTGAAACGGCTTGAGATCCTTGGTAACCGCCTCGGTATAGGTGTTCTCGGCTTCGAGGTAATGGATGACCTCGGGGTTCGATTTCTCGCGCAGCCAATAGTAGGGATCGACGACGGTTGCGCCGTGCCGGACCTCGCGGTGTTCCTTAACCGGCGCCACGGGGGGAGTGGGCAGGGGTGGAGTTTGGGCGCTTAAGGTCATGACTACGGCGCCTCCGGCGAGGCCCAGCAGGAGGCGGAAGCGCGGGGGGTGCGGCATTGAATTTCTCCCAAGCTGTCATTGTCGCATTCAAGTGCTCTTCGACGCTGAGACGCAGAGGCGCGGAGGCCACGCAGAGAAGAAAAGTCCTTCATTCTCTTTAAGTCGTCGAAATGAACTAGACTCTTAGTCCACTTGCTAGTTCAAAAACGCAGTGATAAACTAGTCATGTGACCAAACTGAACGTTCACGAAGCCAAAACGCACCTCTCGCGCTACCTGGATAAGGTCGAGGCAGGAGAGACGCTCATTCTATGCCGTCACAATCGGCCCATCGCCGTGGTGCGGCCGTTCAAGCCTAAGGCAAAGCCAGCGCGAGTGTTCGGTCTCCATGACGGTTTCGGGGTGTCGCCGAAGTTCTTTGAGCCCCTGCCGGACGACGAATTGCGGCTCTGGAATGGTGAGGGCGACGATTGAAACTGCTGCTGGACACGTGTACTTTTTTGTGGCTCAATTCAGAGTTGGGTCGCTTACCTGAGCGTGTCCGGCGATTATGCGTGGATGAGAGTAATCAACTCTATTTGAGCGCCGTATCGGCCTGGGAAATTGCCGTCAAGCATTACGACGGCAAGCTTCCGTTGCCCGTCAGTCCACAGGAGTACATCGCCGACTGCCGCGCAGCGAACGGCATTGCCAGCTTGCGGTTCCGGGAGGACGACGCATTCCACTTGTCCAAGCTGCCCGCGCTGCACAAAGATCCCTTTGACCGGATGCTAATATGCCAGGCCATCGCACGCGGTCTGACTATTCTCACGCCGGATGAACGAATAGTCCAGTACCCGGTGCTAACGACGTGGTAGCGCCGGCCGGCCACGGGCCCACTCCGCGTTCATCTCCACGCATTCTTTGTATCCGTTGGCGAAGAATACCACGCCGTTGAGATCGTGAACCGGCGATTGGGTGGTTGCGCCGGCGCAGACTTGATCGGCCAGAACCGCGTTGCGATGCCAGGCATCCAGATTGTGCAGCAGGATGGCTCCGGTGCAGACCACTAGCAGAGCGGCAGCGAGTCGCTTCGACTGCAACAGGTGCGCGCAAAGCACGCAGAAACCCAGCGCCGGCAGATAGAGAATGCGCGATCCGTTGAGGTTGTCTCCGATCAGCGCCAGATGGTAGGCAGGCAAGAGTGCGCCGATGGTCACCGCGAGCATAGATAACACAATCCGCCGGGACAGCCGATTGGCAAATGCGGCGTAAATTGTCGCGCCCGATCCAATCAGCAGAGCCACGGCAAGCGTTGCGCTCTTGGTGGAGGCATCCCAGTTGACCGGAAAAAGCAGGTTGGCCCACACGCGCACGAAGATCGCCTTCAGGGCTGCCCCAATATGGAAAGAGAGCACCTGCGGCCGCCCGGTCGAGGGATCGATGTAGCCGCCGGGGCCGTGAAACAGGCTCCAGCGGTAGGCAAACATTGCGGCGCAGAGGGCGATGCTTGCGATCAAACCGAGGCGAACCCGCGAGTCGCGCAGGCGGTTGGCGGCGGCGGCGAATCCGAAGATGACGGCCGGCGCGGCGTAGGCGCTTTCTTTGCACAGAATGCCGAGGAACAGCAATGGCAGCGCCAGTGCGACGCGCCGGCGCAATATGGCAAGCGTGGCGGCGAGAGTGAATGCGCAGGCTAGAAGATCGAAATTACCGGCGGTCCACGCGACAGCCTCCGGGCGCGTGCCATTGAGGCCGAACAGCGCGGCTGCGGTGAAGGCGAGGAAGGTGGGGCGGACCCCCTGGTCCGCGCCGGCGCCCGGCTGAGATGGCTGAGATTGATACGGTTGGCGAAGAACGGGTCCAGGGGGACCCGTGCGGACCAGGGGGTGCGCCCTACTAACAATTGCGTAGAGTAGCGCGCAGTTGATCAGATGCACTGCCAGCGCGCAGGCGTGCCATGTCAATGGATCCACGCCGCCGAAGTGGCGGAGTAACGCGAAGTACAGATAGCCGAGCGGGCGGAACGAGCCGTCGCCGCCAGGCGTGTGAAACACTGCCAGGATGCGCGCGGGGTCCAGCGTGGCGCGGCTCACCAGGATGTAATCGTCGCTCAGAAACGGGTCGCGCAGGCTGGGGATATACGCGGCGGCCACCACTGCCAGCGCTGCCAGTAGTGGCGCGATCTGGAATCGCGCAGCGGGCGCGGCGGGCGCGGGTGCGGCGAGCGCGCCGGAACGCTGGGATTGCAGCAGTACGATGGCGAGAAACGCGCCGGCGAAGAGGCTTTCCATTCCCATGGGCGACGCGAAGCGAAGCGTTCCCACGAAGAAGGTCCCCGCCACGGCGCGGACTGAAACGGCCAGCGCGGCGGCCAGCGAAACGGCGGTGAGCGAACGTATAGCGGCCAACCTCATGCACTTCTATTTATAATCGGGCATGTCCTTTGAAGGGAAACGCGTGCTCGCGCTGGAAAGCCGGCGCGCGCCGGAAATTGCCGAGTTGATCCGCAGGCAGGGAGGCGAACCGTTCGTGGCGCCCTCGATGCGCGAGGTCCCCATTGAAGAGAATGCCGCGCTGACGGATTTCGCGGAACGCCTCTTTGACGGGGATTTCGACATGATGGCGCTATTGACGGGCGTAGGCACGCGCCAGATGAATCGTGCGCTTTCGGAAGCGTACCAGGAGACGGCGTTCGCCGATGGGCTACGCAAACTGACCGTGGTGGCTCGCGGTCCCAAACCGGTGGCGGCGCTTCGCGAGATGGGGTTGAAGGCCGACATCATCGCACCGGAGCCGAATACGTGGAGGGAATTGCTGAAGGCCACCGAGGGACGTCCGGAGCGGCGCATCGCGGTGCAGGAATACGGGCGGTCGAACCAGGAGTTCCTGGAGGCGCTGCGGGCGCGCGGCGCCGAAGTGACGGCCGTGCGCGTTTACCAATACGGACTGCCGGAAGATACCGCGCCGCTGCGCGAAGCCGTGCGGCGGCTGGCCGCCGGCGCGTTCGATGTAGCCATGTTCACCACCGCGGTGCAGATTGAGCATCTGCTGCGGGTGGCGGCGGAAATGGGCGCCGAGCCGGCGGCGCGGGCGGGGTTGGCGAAGTGCATGGTGGCGTCGATCGGCCCAACCACCACCGAGTCGCTGGAAGAATTCGGCATCCATCCGGCGATGGAGCCGTCGCATCCCAAAATGGGGATACTGGTGCGCGAAGCCTCGGAGCGCGCGTAAGGCATGGCGGCGCGCAAAGACTCGATGATGGGTGCACTGGCGCGGTATTCCGGGATGGCATTCACGGTACCGGCGGCGGTAGTGGTGGGATACTTCATCGGCGGCTGGCTCGACAGCCGTTTCGCGACGCATTCGCTGTACATTGTGGGCGTGATTCTGGGCGCGGCGGGCGGGCTGGTGCAGGTGGTACGGCAGTTGTCGCAGGATTCGGGCGATGGCGGAAACTGACGACATCTTCCACCGTACGGCAGCCCGCGTAATGCGGACGATGCTGTTGGTAGCCGTCATCGGGTCGTTGGTAGCGTTGTGGCGCGGGTGGACCTACGGCGCGGCGTTTGCGGTGGGCGCATGGGCGTCCTGGTTAAATTTCCGTTGGCTAAAAGCCTTTGTGGCGGGACTCGGTCCAGGCGGCAAACCGAGCGGGTTCATGCTATTTTTCGCCCTGCGCTATCTGCTATTGGCGGGTGCCGCCTATGTTATATTGAAGTATTCTAAACTCAGCCTGCCCGCGATGTTAGCGGGGCTGTTCGTATCGCTGGCCGCCGTCGTTATCGAAATACTCATCCAACTAGGATTAAGGTTTGCACGAAGAGATCTGGATCGCTAAACTTTTCAACGACCATCTGGCGGGGCTCGGCAATGCCGCGCTGAATCTGGTGGGCTGGCCGTCCGTCCCGCGGCCGTGGACCAACTACGTCGCCATGGAGTTGCTGGTGGTCGCTCTCATCATGCTGGTCTTCGCCGCGCTGAAGAGCCGCCTTTCCGCGGAGCGTCCGGGGAAGATGCAGCAGACTTTCGAGCTGATTTACGAATTCGTAGATAGCCAGGGCAAAGAACAGGTGGAGCACCACTCCGACCGTTATTTTTCCTTCTTCGGAACCATATTCATCTTCGTATTGTTTAGCAACCTGATCGGCGTCATTCCCACTATGGAATCCCCCACTATGTATCCGGCGGTTCCTCTGGGATGCGCGGCGGCAGTGTTCCTCTACTACAACTACGTGGGTATCCGCGAAGTGGGCGTCGGGCCGTATCTCAAGCATTTCGCCGGACCGCTCTGGTGGCTGGCGCCGATGATGATCCCCATCGAAATTATTAGCCACTTCGCCCGGCCGATGTCGCTGACTATCCGTCTATTCGCCAACATGTACGCCGGTGAGCAGATCACCATGGTGTTCCTGGGACTGACTTTTTTTGGGGTTCCGGCGGTTTTCATGGGGCTGCACGTGTTTGTGTCATTGATCCAGGCGTACGTTTTTATGGTGCTGACCATGCTGTATGTGGGCGCCGCCACAGCTCACGAGCATTAATACCGGCTTTATGCCGCTCTTCCAGTGTGAGCCCGCCTCGTCCCAACGCTGGCGCGGAACCACCGCCTGGGGGCGATTTTATTTGAGGAGTGTTAAACAATGACGAAAAGGATGTTGTTCCTGTTGGCGCTGCTATTGGTTGCCTGCCCGCTATTCGCGCAGACCGGGGGCGGCGCACCGGCGCCTGGAGGATATTGGTGGGTCGCCATCGGCGCCGGAATCGGCATGGCCATCGGGTCCGGGCTTTGTGCACTGGGGCAAGGTAAGGCTATTGCCGGCGCTTGCGAAGGCATGGCGCGCAACCCTGGGGTAGCGCCAGCGATCCGCGCGTCCATGATTTTAGGCCTGGTCTTTATCGAGTCGCTGGCGCTCTATGTGATGGTGATCATCTTCATCGTAGTGAAACCTTAGCAAGCCAGGCAGAGTTTGAACCCCGGAGGCGGATTGCACATCCGCCTCCGAGATCAATTCCCGTACCCCTAAACCTTTTTGCCAGTACTGCTATAGCTGTTCTGCGCTGATTGGCCTATTGACCCAATTGACCACCGGGGAATAGTATTAACCCAGACACTAAATGGAACAGCGAAGAACCAGGCGCTTCAAACTTCAGCTCCCACTCTCTATCACGCGCAGTGGTTGTGATCGTGTTATTGTTTCTGGGCAGACTAGGAATATTAGTTCTAGTGGCGTGCTCTTCACGTCGGAACGGGAACCCGATTTGGGCGGGCCCATTGAGTACCTGATTGTCCTGAATCACGAAGGGCCTCAGCCGGTGACTCTGCGCTGCATGGGTAAGGTGTTGCGCGCGGAGCCGATGATTGCCTCCGGCCACTCAGCGTCGTTTCAAATTGCGGCTACGCTTGAGCGATATGAGTTTTTGAGAGAACGCGCGGGCTAGCTGTACGACAGACCTCCCGGTCTGTCGTCTGCAGGAGAGACCCACAGTCGCCCAGGGCCTTCGGCCCGCGAAATATGATCAGGTTCTCGGACCGCTTTGTTGACAGCGCAGGCCATGGGCCCGCGCCACTTGTGCATGCTACCGTAGAAATTCATGCAGTGGAGCCCCGATTCCTGGCGCCTGCGCCAGGCCCTTCAGCAGCCTAGTTATCCCGATCCAGCCGCTCTCTCCAGCGCTTTAACCCAACTGCGCCAGTTGCCGCCGCTGGTCACAAGCTGGGAGATCCTCCAGCTCCGCGACCAGCTCGCCGAGGCCGCCGCCGGCAAGCGCTTCGTGCTGCAAGGCGGAGATTGCGCGGAGCGCTTCATCGATTGCTCGCCGCGCCGCATCGCCAACATGCTCAAGGTGCTGGTGCAGATGAGCCTGGTGCTGGTGGTGGGCGGCGAGCGCCCCGTGATCCGCATCGGCCGCTTTGCCGGCCAGTATGCTAAGCCGCGGTCGGCCGATACCGAAACCCGCAACGGCCTCGAGCTACCCGCCTACCGCGGCGACATCGTCAACCGCCCGGAATTCAGCGCCGAGGCGCGTACGCCCGATCCCCAGCTTCTTCTCCGTGGATACGAGCGCGCCGCGCTCACGCTCAACTTCATCCGCGCGCTGGTCAAGGGCGGGTTCGCCGATCTTCACCATCCCGAGTATTTCGATCTCGATTGGGTGGCGGAATCCCCGCACCGCGACGACTATCGCCGCATGGTGGACACGATCGCCGAATCTCTGCGGTTTATGGAAAACGTGCTCGGCGTGCGCGCCGGCGAGTCGGACCGCATCGATTTCTATACCTCCCACGAAGCCCTGCACCTGGGTTATGAGGAAGCCCAGACGCGCACCGTACCGCGCCGCCCGGGTTACTTCAACCTGGCCTCGCATTTTCCCTGGGTGGGTCTGCGCACTCATCAGCCCGAGGGCGCGCACGTCGAATACATGCGCGGCATCGAAAATCCCATCGCCATCAAAGTGGGCGGCAATACCACGCGCGAGCATGTGGCGCGCTGGCTCGAGCTGCTGGATCCCGACCGATCGCCGGGCCGTCTCACCTTCATCCACCGCTTCGGGGTAAAGCGCATCGCCGAAGGCCTTCCCAACCTGATTGAATCCGTCCGCGCGGAAGGCGGACGAGCGCTGTGGATCTGCGACGCGATGCACGGCAATACGCAGACCACTTCGAGCGGCGTAAAGACCCGCTACTTCGAGGACATTTACGCCGAGCTGGAGCAGGCATTCGACATCCACCGCCGAATGGGCCAGCATCTGGGCGGCGTACACATCGAACTGACCGGCGAAAACGTGACCGAGTGCATTGGCGGCTCCCGCGGCCCTAGCGAGCATGATCTGGCGCGCGCTTATGAATCGGAAGTGGACCCGCGGTTAAACTACGAGCAGGCGATCGAGTTAGCGTTTCTCATCGCCCGCAAGATGAAAACCGGGTAACGCCGGCGGCCTTGCCGCCGGTGTCTTTCGCAGCCACATCTCGAAAATAGAACCGGCGGCAAGACCGCCGGCGTTACTGCTTCTTGATAGTTGCGGGGGTAACCGGCTTGGCCGGTGCCGCCGGTTTCACCAACGGCAGGCCCGGATGCGCCTGATCGTAGAGCTTGATGATATCCGCAATGATGTTTGCCGAGGGCGCAGCCCAAATCACGGGCGTCTGCTGATTGCTGACGTCGAGCACCACGGCGTACCCGTTCTGATAGGAGTACTGCTCGATGATTTGCAGCATCTTGTTGCCCATCTCCTGATAGATCTTGCCCATTTCTTCTTCGTAGTCGGCGCTGGTGTCCTGAGTGTCGCGCTGCAAAGCTTTGGTCTTGGAATCGATGTCGCGCTCGATCTTAGTCTTGGCATCGTCGCTCATGGTGGCGCTGCCCTTCTTCAACTGGTCGGATAGCGCTTGAATGTCGTGCTGGCGCTTCTCGAAGTCGGCCTTCTTAGGCTCGTACTTCTGGTTTGTCGCGGCGCCGGCCGCGGAGCCTTCTTTGGTCGCCATGATGGCCTGTTGGATCGCGATGATGGCGACCTTGGTCGGGAGTGCGACATTCCCGGCTGCGGGCGCGGCGAATGCCGGTGCGGGAGCCGGCGCAGTGGCCTGGCCGGCGGGTGCGGTCTGGGCCTGCGCCATTGCGGCAAAACCCGTGACCAATGCTGCGGTTGCAAAACTCTTTGTCAAGCGAAAACTCCTAAATGGTCAAATTCCATTATAACTGGCCGCCAGCCCCTCAACCTACTGCTTTTTGACCTGGGCCGGGGTCGCCGGCTGTTTCGGCGGAGCCTTGGGCGCAGGCGCCATCGCGCCGCCCGGATGCGCAAGATCGTAAAGCTTCACGATATCGGCGGTGATGTTCGACGATCCGGCCGCCCAAATAACCGGCGTCTGCTGGGCGCTCACGTCCAGCACTACCGCATATCCATTCTGATAGGCGTACTGTTCGATGATCTGCAGCATCTTGTCGCCAAGCTGGTTGTACACCGAATTCATGTCCTGTTGGGAATCGTCACTGGCCTCTTGGGCATCGCGCTGCAGAGATTTGGTCTTGGAATCGATCTCGCGCGTAAGCTTGGCCCGGGCATCCTCGCTCATGGCGGCTCCGCCCTTCCGCAACTGGTCCTGCAGCGCCGCGAGGTCGGCTTTCCGCCTCTCGAACTCGGCCTGCCTCGGTGCGTACTTCGCCTGCAGCGCTGCTCCCGCGGCTGTGCCTTCCTTGGTCCCCATGATCGCCGGCTGCAGTGAGATCACTGCAATCCTGGTCGGAAGCGCGACGATGTTTCCCGTGGGCGATGGGGGAATCGCGGGCGTTTGACGCACGGCGGCGCCGCTCGCCGAAGCCGTCTGGCCCTGCGCCATAGCAGCCCATCCAACAGCCAGCGCTCCCGCTACGAATATCTTTTTCAAGCGAACCTCCCGCATGTGACTTCTATTATGACTGGGACGCATTTAGAAAGTCCTGCCGACCGTAAAATGGAAATAGGTCCGCCGATCATCAAACGGGAAAATCTGGCCGAAGCTGGCCACAGCGTTGTTAAACGTCGCCTGATTCGGGAAAGCGGCGCGGTCGGCGACGATCGGCGGCTGCAAATTCTCGCGGATGGTAGAAGGATTATAAGCGAAATATACCCGGAAAGGCGCATTCACCACGGGCAGAATCACCTGTATTTCGAGTCCCGTGGACGCCACCGGTTTCTGCGTGCCCGGGGCAATCTGCACTTTGCCGCTGAAACCGGCCTGCGGGAATTGCAGATTGAGGTCTTCTACGCGCGCCGGGTCCATGGTGAGCTGGTCCGGTCTCAGAATCCGGTTGAGTCCCGCGTCGAAGAAAGGCGCCAGCGTGATCGGCCCAACAATAGGAATGCGATACTCGAAGTTGAATACCGAGTGCCAGTCCCCGCCCGGCGTGATGATCTGGTAAGTCGGAATCTGCATCGTGACGGGGGTTTTTACCAGGCTTCCGCCACTCACGGTTTCTTGCGTGCGCGCGCTGCCATCCGAGTTCAACACGTTGATGGAAGCGCTCGAAGCGATATACGCAATCGGCGTGATGCTATAAAAATCGAATCCGCGAACGTCGTTTTCTCCGCCCATGAACGAACGTGAAAATGGCGGAACCTCCTTGCCCCCATAGGAAGTGATTATGCTGGTCAGGAAATGAAATGCCAGGATTTGCGATTTGCGGATGGGCGAAGGGTGGAAGTACTTGAGATCGACCGCGGGAGTGATGGTGTTTACATTGCCGCCCAGCACGCTGCCCGCGAACCCCAGCGAGAAGTAGATGCTCTTGCCGGTCGAAGGGTTAATAGGATGATTTACGGTGTTATACGTAAGCGACGGCGTGATCGAGCTCGTATGGATTCCATCGAGCGAGTTCGGCCCATAGACGCCGCTGAAATTGAGGTACTGGAAGTAATTGGTGGCGGCGGTAGTTTGCGTGACGATGTTCGAAATGTCGTATCCGTAGGTAATGCCCGTGCGCCAAAAACTGCGGCGAAGCTGGTAGCTGGCGAACAACTTGAAGCCGTGGCTGTTCTGGACGTAATCCAGCAGGTTCTGCGCGCCCAGCGAGTTATACAGCGCGGCCAGATTTTGGCCTGCGAAAATCGACGCCTGCCGCGCCTGGTTGAAATCGTACCGGTTCAGGTAAACGGTGAAACCCGTCTGAATCGGT
>Ga0302325_10020812_pt1 | contig 13745 bp, 5 predicted proteins | sample Palsa_T0_2_FD_201948 | JGI IMG/M metagenome (GOLD analysis project Ga0302325, IMG submission 201948) | Peat permafrost microbial communities from Stordalen Mire near Abisko, Sweden - Palsa_T0_2 | ecosystem: Environmental > Terrestrial > Soil > Palsa > Peat permafrost | place: Sweden: Abisko... | reverse complement strand
CGCTATTGCAGAGGCCCGACCCGTTGAGGAAATCGGCCGTCGTAGTCGACTCGTTGACGATCGGCGGCCCCTGGTGGTCGTACCAGCCATCCGAGTCGTCGTAGGTGAGGACCACGAGGCTCGAGCTCCACTCCTGTGCGCCCTGCAGGGCGGTGACGACGCTGTTCGCGAAGTTCTGCTCGTCGAGTGGGTCGGAGTTGCTCGGATGGCCGTTCTCGTAAGCAGGCGCCTTGAGGTACACGACCGCCGGCAGGTTACCGGCGCTCAGCGCCGCGAAGAAGTCGAGCGAGTCGTAGATGTGATTCGCCGGGTCCACCCCGCCGTCACCCGGGACCGCCGTGTAGCCGATGCTCGATGTCGAGGTCGGTCGAGCGTGGGAGAGGTTCTGAGTGGCCGGGTACATCTGGAACGGGTTGTGATGCTCCACGTAATCGTAAACAGTGGTCTTGGCGAACGGCACGTTGACGGGACCGCCCACACCGGTCTGCGCGTACGTCTGGGTCGCGTTGCCTTCGTTGCTGTTGCGGGTGCAGCCCGTGGATCCGTTGGCGTTGGTGATGCCGAGGTTGAAGCCGCCCTGGAACCAGCCCCAGGTGATGCCCCCCTGGCCGGCGTTGAGCAGCATGCCGATGTTCTCTCCCGACAGGGTGCCCTGCGCGTCGGTCCCGGAGCCTTGCCCCTCGCAGACGTCACCGGCCGGGTCGAAGTCGCCGATAGCCGTATAGCCACCGTTGCCGTCGCCGACATAGTTGCTGCCGAGCGACCACGACGGCCCGCTCGTGCTCATGATGAGGCCATTCGTCTGACCCGAGATCACGTTGATCGCCCCTGGGCTCGACGGCCCGAAATCCGTCGTCCACATGTTGTCGCTCATCGCGTACTGCTGCGCCCAGTTCCAGTACGTCTGCAGGGTGTTGCCGTCGTAGTACGCCATGACGAGGCCAGTGGTGTTCGACGCGGCAGGCGCGCCCGCGTCGAGGTGCGGCGGGGGGCCAGCGCTGCCCGTGTACTTGGGATAGAGGTCCATCACCCCGTGGTCGTTGGCTTCCTGCTCAGGGGAGTAGCTGTGGCCCTGGCTCGACGTCTCGGCGTATGCCGGGGCGAGGCGGAACGGATTGATCGCGCTGGAGCCGTTGCCCGAATTCTGCGTCGTCGGGTTGTTGGTCAGGAGGTTCACGCCCGTGATCGGGGTGAAGCCGGCCTGCACATTGAGCGGCTGGATCAGGTTGTTCGGCGTGGGCGTGCCCGGCGCGGCAGCCCAGTATGGCTCGCCCGGGTTGTTCTGCGCGGTGGGATATGTGCCGAAGTAGTGATCGAACGAGTTGTTCTCGCTGAAGATGACGACGAGGTGCTTGATCTTCGTGGCCGTGGCGAAGGCCTGGGCCGCGTCGAGGTGGCCGGCGCACGTCACGGTCACCGTCGTGGAAGTCGACGTGGGGCAGCTACCGCCGTCAGGAACGGCCCCGTCGGAGACGGTCACCGTCAGAACGACGTTTCCCGCCGTGCTGCACGTGTAGTTCGACGCCTGCGCGTTGGGCGCGCTGAACGTACCGCTCGGAGCCGACCAGGCGTAGCTGACGGCGCTCGCGTTCGGCCCCGTGGCGGTGGCGGTGACGGCGATCGGGTCGCCGACGATGACGTTCGTGGGCACCGCCGCGAGCGACTGGACGGTGGCGCAGTCGTACGTAGTCGCGCTGACGTTCGCCGAACCCGCGTCGGGGCCGGGCGTGGAGCACTGCAGGGGGACCGCGACGCTCGTCGTGGTGTTGGCCGTGATGCCGAAGGTCGCCGAGCCGCTGCAGGTGGCGGAGCCGCTGGTCGACACGCCGCTGAGGGCGATGACGTAGTTCGAGCCGGCCGGCAGCCCGCCGACGGTGAAGGCGACCGACAAGCTGTTGGCCACGTTCACGGTCCCGCTCTGGACCGGCATCGCTGTGGTTGCCCCCGTCGGCCCCCCGGTGATCGTCCAAGAGACGGTGTTGAGCTGGGATCCGCCGGGCAGCGTCAAGCGCATGCCCACCGTGCCGCTGCCTTCGGCCGTCGCGGGCGCGCCCGGCTCAGTGCCCTGGCCCAGCGAACCCGGCATCCCCGGCTCGCTCGAGGAACACCCAACCTGAGGCGCGGCGACGGCGCAGGCGCCGATGGCACTCACGAGGATCGCGCTGCGAACCAGGGACTTCGTGAAGAAAGATCTCATGGACACACTCCGGAGGTGACCGCCCGACGAGGAGCGACGAGCCCTCGCCCTTTGTGCAAGGGGGAGGCCATGGTCGGCCCTCGCGTATCCCGGCCGTGCTCGCGGGCCCGGTGACTTTCGTGCGTCGGGTGGGCGACTTGTTTTCGGAATCGACATCCGAATTCTGGAAAGTGACGCTCTGACGCTTCGGAGGGACGAATGCCGGCTTGTCGGCACGATCCGAACGCAATAAGACAGCGCGGCGAGGAGCGACGATGCGGCGTGCGGCACTCATGAAGATCGTCGGCGTCGCGGCGTCCGCGGCGATCGCGCTGCTCGGCCGGAGCGCGCACGCGCAAAACTTCGAGACGTGCTGCGACACGGAGATCCGCGCGAGCGGGTCGTGCGTGGCCCAGGCGTCGCCGTGCGGGCAGTCCTCCGGGTTTGCCGTCGGACTCTCCAGCCTGTCTCCCAGCGCGGTCCCGGCCGACTGGAGCGACGACAGCGGCGTGCTCGGCGCCTACCACGGCGCCGCCGAGGGCGACGCCGCGGGCCCCTCGCTCGGCGTCGTGGGGATCCCGTTTCCTTCCGGCGTCGATGGGTACATGGCGACGACCACCAAGCCGCCGTGGACGGGGCTGTGCCTCGACGCGCCGGCGCCCGAGGACCCGATGCACGAGGGCCCCACGGAGCCGATCGGGTGCGTGACCCTGTCGCTATTGCCGGGGGTGTCCGCGCAGCTCGCGACCTACCAGTTTCCCGTCGACCCGCGGTGGGATGCCTATCAGCTCTGCTACGGCGTCCCGTCGTCCGCCAACGCCTTGGCGCCTTGCGAGAACGTGAACGACTCCAATGATCCGAGCGTCTCTCCGTCGCCGGTCACAGGCTCGTGCTGCGGTCCTGCCCACGTCCTCGCCGGCCAGAACGCCGCCAGCCCGCAAGAGTGGAGCGTCGCCGTCTCGCAGGAGATCCCCGGCGTGCCGCCGCCGGTGCTCGTCCTCGGACCGGACGGCGGGCCCACGGTCCTCTACGACCCGGATGCCGGCGACTTATTCGCGGCCGTTCCGGATACGTGCCTGACGGAGTACGGCGAACCCGTCCGATGCGGGCAGCCGCCGGCCACGACCGACGCGACTCTCCCGGCCGTCGGCCCGTGCGTCCCGACGACGTGCGCCGCGCAGGGGGTCAGCTGCGGAATCGTCTCGAACGGGTGCGGCGCGACGATCGAGTGCACGAACTGCAGCGCGGAGGAGAAGGGGACGCTGAGCTGCAGCACGACAACCCCCGGCGCGGCGGGCGTCGCCGCGAGGGTCGGCGCCTTGGCCGCCGTCCTGGCGATCGGGTGCGCCCGCTGGCGCCAGAGGCGAACGAAGCGGGCGCTCTACGCACGAACGAGACAGAGAGATGCCCGCGGCGGCCTGAAACGCGTGCAGAACCGATCGGAAGACGCGCGAGCGAGACAGGAAGACGCATCTCTCTAGCTTGCTCGCACGCAAACCAACTTGGAACGCACGCGAGTCAGCGAGAGAGATTGCATCTCTCTGGCTTGCACGCACGCAAACCAACTTGGAACGCACGCGAGTCAGCGAGAGAGATTGCATCTCTCTGCGATGCTCGCGCCCGTCTTTGCTTGAGAGATGCGCGGGCGAGCGAAAGAGATGCACGCGTCCCTCGCGATCGCGGGCGCCTCGGTGAAAGGGAGGGGCCGCCGAGGCTCAATGGATGGACTCTGTCGCTCGGGGGCGCGCCTTTCGTATCGAGGGAAGGCACGGTCGGCGTGAGGGAAGCGGCCGAGGTGAGGACGCGCGAGGCACTGCACCAAAGGGTCGCACGAGTCGGCGGCAGGGATGGGGCCTTGTCGCTCGTGCGAGGAGCGGTCTCGCGAAGGGTCTCGTCTTACGTCACAGACAAAGCACCCTACCCGCCCGATCCTGCTGTCGATCCCCTGTCGCAGCCGTTTATCAACGGACGCCTAGGGCTTCTTGAACAGCCTGCCGAGGATCCCCGGCTTGCCCGAGTCGTGGGGCTTCGCGGGGGCCGAGGGCTCGTCGGCCGGCGCGCCGCCGCGCATTTGATAGAGGCGGACTTCGCGCGCAGCGTCGATGTTGCGGGGGTTGATCTCGGAGGCGCGTTTGAAGTCCCGCTGCGCCATGAGGTGCTTGCCGAGCCGCTGGTTCAGCATCCCTCGCCAGAAGAAGGCGCGCTCGCAGCGGTCGCTGAGGGCGATCGCTCTGTCCATGCCCTGGATGCACTCGATGACCTTGTCGGGCGCCTGGTACTCGGGCTTGAGCGACAGGAGCCAGGCGTGCATCGCGTGGTAGTCGGGCTGGGTGGGGTCGCCCTTGAGCGCCTTCCGGACGAGCGCCTCGGCCTGCACGTAGTCCTGCCGCTTCAGGCACACTTCGGCCTTCTGGAACTTGGAGGCGGCATCGACCACCTTCGCGACCTGCTCCTGCATCTCGGGCGACCCCGTCCCGTCGGCCACTAGGCGCATGTAGCGCGTCCGGCGGTCTGGATCGCCGAGGGTGGCGTTCGCCTCGTTCATGCGCGCGAAGACGCGCGAGCACGCGTCGCGCACGGGCGCGAGCTCCGCCGGAAGCCTGTCGGGGTGCCACTTCTTGGCCAGCGCCAAGAAGGCCGCCTGCACCTCTGGGGGGGTGGCGTCGCGTGTGACGTCGAGCATCGCGAAATAGTCGCTGCGATCGATGCGCTGGGCGCGCTCGACGATCTCGGTCCAGCGTGCTGCATGCTCCTGCGAAAGGCTCGGGGGCGGGGCGGCGACGTTCAGTGGCGGAGGCGGCACCGTCGACGGGGTGGGTGGCTGCGTCGCGACGGGAGGCGGCGAGGGCCGACGGGGGGCGGGCGTCCGCAAGGGCCGCGGGGGGGCAGGCGTCCGCGCAACCGCCGTCGCCGAGACGGCGCCCGGCGCGGGAGACGACGCCGCGGTCTTCGCCTCGACGCGGGCGGCCTGCCCGGGCCCCAGGACGTCGACCTGCTTCGTCACGAGCAGCAGGTACACGAAGAGGCGCGCGTCGGTCTCGCCGAGGGCGCTCGTCCGGGCGAGCTCGATCGCCGTTGCCGGGTGCGCGCGCGTGGCCTCGGCGGCGCTGCGCTGGGCGCGTCCCAACTCGAGCCGATCGAGGTGCGGAGAACGGACGAGCCGGAGATGGCTCTGACCGATGCGCTCGAGCGCGGCGTCGACGTGCGCCCGAGGGGCGACCTCTCGCAGCATGCGCCAGAGCATGGGCAATGGGTCCACACCGGGCGCCTCGGGCGCCCCCCAACCGCGCAGGGCGTCGAAGTCGCTGTAGAAGGTGTACGTCGTCTCCGCAGGCATGGCCGCGACGTAGCGGAGGGCCCGGCCGATCTGGTCGCGCAGGCCGGCGTCGCGCTGCGCGCCGTCGATGACGCCGGACGACACGAGGAGCTCGCCGAGCAGTGGGCGCTTGCCCTCCGGCATCGCCCCATGTCGCGTGAGCGCCCGCGTGAGCTCGGACTCCTGCAGGTGCCCGAGGTCGACCAGAACGCGGCCGAGATAGAGGGACGCATCGTCGGCGCGCACCTTGGCGGGCTGTCCGCCACGGAACACCATCTGGCCCTTGCGCGCGTCGGGCGACGCCACCTCGATCGTGCCTTCGAGCTTCCTCTCGAGGGCGTAGATGAGGAGGTGGACGAGCGGCGTCTTGGCGAAGGTGCCGCTGGCGGAGGGCGCGGGCTGGGTCGCGGGAGATTCGCGCATACGGGGCAAACTGCGGGGGCGGCGCGCCTCGGCCCGAGAGGTTAGCGTGCACGTCCAGAGCGCGCGAGAGGCAACGCGATGTCCCGGGGGGCGCGACATGGCGGTAGACTCCTCGGCCCAGCGTCTTTGCAGCGATGTCCAAGCCTCCCCCGCCCAAGGAGATAGCCAGCTTCGAGATCGTCCGGCGCCTTGGCGCAGGCGGCATGGCCGAGGTGTTCCTCGCGAAAAAGCGCGGGGCGGAGGGCACGTTCAAGATCCTCGTGCTCAAGCGGATCCTGCCTACGCACGGCGGGTCGCGGCGATTCCGCTCGATGTTCATCGAGGAGGCGCACCTCGCCACGCGCCTGAACCACCCCAATGTGGTCCAGGTCTACGAGTTCCAGGACTTCGGCGACGAGGGCCTGCTTCTCGCGATGGAGTATGTGGAAGGGTGCGACCTTGGGCGCCTGGTGAGCGAGGCCCGATCGAACCATGTGCCGATCCCCCGCTGGGTCGGGGCGTGGATCATCGCCGAGGCCGCAAAGGGGCTGAACTACGCCCACGAGAAGAAGGACGAGGCCGGGCAGCCGCTGGAGATCGTGCACCGCGACGTCAGCCCGCAGAACGTCCTTCTGTCCTTCGAGGGCGCCGTCAAAATCGCCGATTTCGGCATCGCGAGCGCGCGCCTCTTCGCCGAAGAGACCGGAGTGCTCAAGGGCAAGTTCGGGTACATGTCGCCCGAGCAGGCGCGCGGCGAGACCGTCGACCGGCGCAGCGATCTCTACGCGCTCGGGGTCATCTTCTGGGAGATCCTCGCCGGGCGGCCGATCCACGGGGGGCTCGGCGGCGAGGCGCTGCTCGACATCGTGCGGTCGGGGATCGTCGAGCCGCCCACGGCGTACGCGCCGGACATTCCGCCCGAGCTCGAGGAGATCGTGCTCAAGGCCCTCAGCCCGCAGCGCGAAGATCGCTACGCGACGGGGCGGGAGCTCGCGTCCGCCATCGGCAAGGCGATCGTCAAGAACGGAGAGCTCATCGACGCCGCGGCGCTCGAGACGATCCTCGCGTCGCTGATCCACCCGGGCGACCGCCCGAGCGAGACGGAGCCTCCTTCTGCGCAAGCCGGGCGCGGCGAAGAAGCGCGCACGCAGGCCGCCGTGCCGCTGGCGCGGAGCATGGCAGGGTCGCGCGTTGGCTCGTCGCCGCCCGACTCGATGCCGGCGGCGGCGAACTCCTCGGACGCCATGGTCGCCGGGCGGGCGCGATCGAGCTCTCTTCCGCCTCCCCCATCGGAGGGGCCGCGCGAGGTGCGTCACGTCGGGATCCTGATGCTGCGCCTTCACGGGCTCGACGACGCCGCGCTCCCACGCCGCGCGCTCGATCGGCTGCGCGGCATGCTGGACGACCTGGCCTTCAAGCGTCAGATGCGCTGGATCTGGACGGGCGATGCGGCGGCAAGCGCGATCGCGGGCGTCGGCGCCAACGCGGCTCACGCCGCTGCCGACGCGGTGCAGCTCGCCCTCGACGTGCACGAGACCATCGCGGGTTTCAAGGAGGACATCCCGGCGCTCGTGGCCGCCTCGATCGGCATCGTGCGCGGCATCGCGGCCGGACAGCGCGATGGGCAAGGGCACCTCGTGCGCTTCGCGCTGCAAGACCCGACGCCCTACCTGGCCGACTTGCTGGGGAGCGCGACGCCGATGGGGCGAACGTGGGTCGCGGGGGGCGTGTACCGCCTGGTGCGGCGCGACTTCCGCTGGGGCGACGCGCCGACGATGCGCATCGAGGCATCACCGGGGCTGGAAGTCCCCACGACGATGCGCGTCTATTCGCTCGAGCGCAGCCTGTCGCGCGAAGAGCGTCTCGCCGAGGTGCAGGCGGGAGCAGGGGATCTCGTCGGCCGCGACGCGGAGAAGGCGGAGCTGCACGCCGCGTTCCACCAGTGCTTGCGCGGCGGTGCGTGGGACGGGAGACTCGTATGCCGCGCCGTCATCGGCGAGATGGGGATCGGCAAGAGCGCGCTGGTCGCGAGCTTCCTGGCGGAGCTCGGGCCGCACGCGCGGGTGCTCCACGTCGAGTGCACGCCCGTCACGCTGGAGGTCCCGTACGCCGCCGTCGCCGATCTCGTTCGCGAGGCGATCGGCACGACGGGCAAGGAGCCGACGTTCGACGAGGTGGCCGAGCTCATCGCGACCGTCGGGGGCGGGGCCGCCGTCGGAGACGCGACGAGCCCGATGGTCGCCCGTCTGTCGGAGCTCGCGACGAACCGCATGGGCGGCGGCGACGAGGACGCGAACGCGCGCCGCAAAGTGATCCTCGCGGGCTTGCGCAACCTGTTGGGGGCGATCGCGCTCGCCCAGCCGCTCGTGGTCCTCGTCGACGGCCTGCACTGGTGCGACAAGGCGAGCCTCGACGTCCTGGGCGACGTGGCCCACGTGGCCGATCCGCTGCCGATCCTCGTGCTGTTCGTGACGCGCCCGGACGACCGCGTACTGCCGGTGCTCGAGGGGGCCATGCGCATCGAGCTGCGGGGACTGACGCCCGACGAACAGGTGCGGCTCGTCGAGGCGCGCCTCGGCGTACGGGACGGCGCGAGGCAAGTCTGCGCAGACCTCCTGCCGAAGGTGGGGGGCAACCCGTTCTTCTTGCTCGAGATGATCGACGCCCTGCTCGAACGCGGCGCCCTGGAGATCCGCGAGTCTCCGGAGGGCCCGCCGCGCGACGACGCGGAAGGCGGCGAACGGAGCGCGACGCTGGTGCGCACCGAGAGGGCCGACGCGGGGTTCGGCGGGCTGCCGTCCACGCTCGAGCAGCTGCTCGGCGATCGGATCCGAGAGCTTCCGGCGGGAGAGCACGCCGTCGTCGACTGGCTGGCGGTCGCCGGCGGACCGCTGCTCCTGACGGACGTCTCGAAGCTCACCGAGGCCGCGGACCACGAGGCCATCGTCCGGCTCTGCGCGCGGGGCCTCTGCGACTACAAGGGCGAGCTCGTCGACTTTCGGCATCCCCTGACGCGCGACGTCGCGTACGCCGCGCTCTCGCCCGACCACCGCGTGCAGATGCATCGCGCGCTCGGCGAACACCTTGCGCGAAGCCCGCTCGCCCGCGGCCCGTCCGCCGCGATCGTCGCCCGCCACCTCGCCCGGGGCGAAGACCACGACCGCGCGGCCGACCTCTACATCGAGGCCGCCGACTCGGCGCGCAACACGCACCAAGTGCCGCTCGCCATCCGGTACTACCAGCGCGCCATCGCGTGTGTGCCGGAGGACGATCCTCGGCGGATCCACTGTCTCGACGCGCTCGAGAGCGCGTACCGGATGCTCGGACGAAGGCGCGAGCGCCTCCAGCAGCTCGAAGCGCTGCGGCGCCTGGTGCGGCGCGCGGCATCGCCCAAGGGCGTCTGTCTCGGCCTGCTGCGCAGCGCGCGGTACGATTTCGACGAGGGGCACTTGGCGCGCGGCGCCGGCGTGGCGCGGCAGGCGGCGGAGGTGGCGCGCCACTCGAAGATCGCGGCGCTCGAGGTCGAGGCGGAGGCGCTGATCACCGACTTTCTCCGCGAGCTCGGCGACGTGCAGGGAGCCCTGGCAGCGTGCGATCGGGCGCTGGCGGCGTTCAATCCGGGCGCGGGTAGCCAGGGGGTACCGCCGCGCCTGCACGGGGAGGTTCTCCGGTCGCGCGGCGTGCTGCTCCGGCGGGTGGGCCGCGTGCGCGAGGCCGTCGACGCGTACGTCGAGGCGACGGCGATCTTCAAGCGCTGCGGCGCGCGCCGCATGGAAGCGCGCGTGAAGAACGCCCTGGCCTACGCGATGTTCGTCCAGGGACGATACGAAGACGACATCGCGCTTGCCATGGAGTCGATCCAGATCGACCTGTCGATCGGCGGCCGGTTCCAGCTCGCGAACACGCTCACGAACATCGGCCACGCGTACTTCCGCCTCGGCGACGTGGCGCGCGCCCTGGCTTACCTGAAGCGGGCGCGCGAGACGCACCACCGGTACGGGGACCAGCACGGGTGGGCCGAGACGCTCCTCGTCAGCGCGCTCGTCACGACCGAGCTCGGCGACCTGGAGACGGCGCAGGGCTTCGTGCGCGACGCGAACGCCCTGACGTCGGTCACCGGCAACGCCTACGATCGGACGCACGAGAGCGTCGTGCGATCGCTCCTGGCGCGGGCGACGCGCCAACCGCGGGAGGCCGTCCAGCACGCGCTCGAAGCGCGCCGCAACGCGGAGAGCATGGCCCTCGTCGCGTTCCACTTCTTCGCGACGGCGCTCGAGGCCGTGGGTCGGGTCGATTTGGGGGAGATGCACGCCGCGACGCTGCTGGCGACGACCGCGCTCGGGGCCGTCGAGAACCTCCAGGGGTGCGAGTACGGCCTCGAAGTTCGTTCGCTCTGCGCCGACGCGCTCAAGCGCGCCGGGTCGCCGCAGGCTCCCGAGGCACACCAGCGCGCCGTCGACTACGCGAACGAGCTCGCGCGGCGTATCCGCGACCCGCGCCTGCGGAGGCTCTTCCCGAACCGCCCGATGAACGCCGCCCTTTTCGAGACGACGCCCGCGCCGGCCGAAGGCGGGATGGCCCCGGCGATCGCCAGCCGGACCTCTTCGCCGCAGGAGCCTTCGAACATCGCATGAACCAGGTCGCGACGAGCAAGGGCCGGAGGGTCGCGATGATCCTCTCGGGCGGTGGGGCACGAGGCGCGTACGAGGTCGGCGTCCTCTGGTACATCTTCGACGATCTGACCCGGATCCTCGGCGCTCCGCCCCGGATCGACATCCTCTGCGGGACGAGCGTCGGCGCCATCAACGCGTGCTACCTCGCCGCGCACCTCGGCGATCCGGTGCTGGGGCTGCGCCGCCTCGTCGAACTGTGGAGCGAGCTCGAGCTGACACGGGTGCTCGGGTTCGGCGTGCGCCAGGTGGTGACCCTTCCCCGCGTGCTCCTCGGCGGGGGCGAGGGGTACGGGCTCTTCGACGTGACGCCGATGGCGGACCTCGTGCAACGCGAGATCAGCTGGCGGGCGGTCGCCCGCTGCCTGCGGCGCGGGATGCTGCGCGCGCTGACGGTGTCGTGCACGGAGGTCGCGACGGGGCGAACGGCGGTGTTCATGCAAGCGTCGCCAGGGTTGACGATCCCGTCGGCCGCGCCCCCGAGAACGCTGTTCAAGGCCGACCGGATCGGGCCGCACCACGCGCTCGCGAGCGCCGCCATCCCGCTCCTTTTCCCCCCGGTGCGCATCGACGGGGAGCTCTATCTCGACGGCGGTCTGCGGCAGAATACGCCGATCGCCCCCGCGCTGCGGCTCGGGGCGACCCACATCTTCGCCATCGGGAGCTCGCGCGAGATCCGCGGGCGTGTCGTGCGCGAAGCAGGGCACCAGGAGGCGACGCGAGCGCCCGGCGCGGCGTTCTTGCTGGGCAAGGTGCTGAACGCGTTCTTGCTCGATCACATCGACGTCGACATCGAGCTGCTCACGCGCGTAAACAGCGTGCTCGTCGACGGCGCGAGGGCGTACGGCGGCCAGTTCACCGAGTCCCTCAGCGACGTGGCGCGCAAGCGCGGCGCGCAGGAGTACCGCTACGTGACGTGCATGCGGGTGCGTCCGAGCGAAGACATCGGCCGGCTCGCCAACGACCACTTGAAGCGCGGGCGCCTGCGGGGCGACCCGATCCTCACGAAGCGCCTCTTCAGCCTTCTGGATCTCGGCGTCGAGAGCGAGGCCGACCTGGCGAGCTACCTGCTCTTCGACGGCCCGTTCTGCCGGCGCCTCATCGAGATGGGCCGCGCGGACGCGCAGGCGAGGCGCGACGACCTGCTCGAGTTCTTCCGCGACTTGCGCGACCAAGGCAGCGGAGGCGACGAAGTCGAAGACACGGGCACGTACTCCCGCGATTCGATCACGCCGTAGGCGCTCGGCGCTCGGCGAGGATCGCCAAGAGGGCCTTTCTCTACATCATTGGATAGATGTCTATAGTTATTTGTTCGTCCGCTAAGAACGTGCTCGGCTAACGGGCTCTCGTCGTCAATCGGGATCGCGGATTCGAAACGCTTGCGAAATAGCCGTTCACTTTGCGCTCGCCCTGTAACGGCTCTGCCCATTGCCAGTCCCTCTAGACGGTGGTACCGACCCCCACATGGGGTGGGCGCGGAGAACTCCGGGGCGTTTTGCAACGCAAGGGTGCGTGAGGAGAAGTGCCTATGATTAAAAGCGCTGACGCAAATGGGTCTGCGCGCGGCACCGCACGTGCGCTTGCCTTCGTCTCGATGACCTTCTTGGGGCTGGCGAACATGGCTCCCACTTGCAACGGCGGGGGGCGGAGGTGGCGGCGGCTCGGACGGCGGCAGCGACGCAGGCCAACTGGTCTGCTTCTCCAATTCGGATTGCTCGGCTGGGGGCACTTGTGTGCCCTACTCCGAGGGCGGGCTGACGCAGAGCTGCACCGGGGGTAGCTCGTGCCTTGCGCTTGGAGGCGGCGCACCGGCTTGTACATGCGCGGTGCTCTGCTCTGGCGGCGCGAACGTGGGCGCCGCATGCGGAGGGTACTGCGTCCACGGGGCGGGCTCCAATAGCAGCAGCTCCGGCGCCAGTAGCTCTGGCAGCAGCTCGGGGACCAGTAGTTCGAGCGGCACCTCTAGCTCCAGCGGCAGCGGCGAGCAGGGTGGCGATGATGGCGGGGGCAGCTCCAGTGGATCCAGCTCCACCGGCGGTAGTAGCTCGGGATCATCGTCCGGTAGCAGTTCCTCTGGCAGCGGGTCCGGTTCTGGGAGCAGCTCCAGTTCGGCCGGCGGATCGGGGAGCAGCTCCAGTTCTGGAGGCAGCAGCGGTGCGGACGACGAAGGCGGGACCGACGCCAGTGACAGCGGTAGCTCGGGATCAGGCTCGGGCAGCGGTTCTGGTTCGAGCGGTGGGTCGGAGTCGAGCGGCGGCGGCTCAGGCTCGGGCTCGGGCAGCAGCTCCGGAGGTAGTAGTTCCGGGTCCAGCGGTGGCGAAGAAGCCACCTGTCCTGCCTGCCCGAGCGGATATACTTGCTATACGTGCACTCTTACGGACACGGTGCACGGCGGCGTAATGGTGGAGTGCATCTCAAACCCTCCTGGAGAGACGACGGTGTGCTGTGCGTTGCAAACGTGCGCCGTGTTGCTTGATAGCGATGGCGGGACCGATGAGACATGCTGTAACGGCATGTGATATGAGCCCGATGTCATTGGAGCGACCTGCTCCGAGTGAGAGTCGGACTCTCGCGGGGCGTCTCTTGCGCCGGTATGCCGAGTCGGCGGGCGAATTTCTCACGGGGCCGATCGCCTTTCTCGAGACGTTCTCGGGTCCGTGCACGCCGGAAAGATGTGCCCGTCGATGATGTCGGCGATCGCGCGCCCTAGACGAAGTCGTCGATCGGGCCCGCGCCGTGGCGCACGATCTCCGGCGGCGACGTCGTGAGATCGATCACCGTCGTAGGGACCAGGCCCCCTGCGCCGCCGTCCAGGACGAGGGCGAGGCCCGGGAACGCATCGTCGATCTCGTTCGGGTCGACGAAAGGATCGCCGTCGGGAAGGGCCGCCGTCGACGAGATGATCGGGCGACCGAGCTCGCGGGCGAGGGCGCGCGCGACCTCGCTCCCCGGGACGCGGATGCCCACGCTCTTGCGTTTCATCTGCACGATCTTCGGCACCTCGCGGGTAGCGGTCAGGATGAACGTGTACGGTCCCGGCAAGAGGCGACGGAGCACCCGGTAGACCTGGTTCTCGACGACGGCGTAGCGCGCGATGTCCGAGAGGTCAGGGCACACGAACGCCAGCGGGTGGGTCCGCGGCATGCCCTTGATCGTGTACAGGCGCTCGACGGCGTGACGG
>Ga0302325_10020811_pt1 | contig 13745 bp, 13 predicted proteins | sample Palsa_T0_2_FD_201948 | JGI IMG/M metagenome (GOLD analysis project Ga0302325, IMG submission 201948) | Peat permafrost microbial communities from Stordalen Mire near Abisko, Sweden - Palsa_T0_2 | ecosystem: Environmental > Terrestrial > Soil > Palsa > Peat permafrost | place: Sweden: Abisko... | reverse complement strand
GTGCGGACTTGCGAAAGATATTCCGGGCCCCAAACCACGGCGGCGAGCAACCCCGCAAAAATGAATGCCGCCATCGTGTGTTTTCTGGTTTTGCCGTGGAGGCGAAAAATGGTGTAAATCGCCAGTGCCCCGATGGCGCCGATGGAATAGTAATGGGTCAACGGCAATGCCGTAAGAAGTAACACCAGCGAGATCAGCCGTCTTTTCGTCGCTCCCAATCGCTCGATTCGCACCAGTGCATCAGCACACCCCAACCCCACCAGCATCATCATGCCGTAGTTCCGGGTCAGTTGGGCGAAGTCGATTTGCGCCCCCGAAAATGCCATCAATCCCGCAGCCAGCAGCGCGATGCGCGTGCCATGCAGAATTCGACAGACATCGAAGAATACGAAAATCGCCAGCAGCGAAATCACGGCCGACAAACTGCGCGTCGCCCCCGGACCCGGGCCGAATAAATCCATCCACCATCGCAGCGCGAGGTAATAGATTGGCGGATGGGGATACCCGTCCATGTGCGTCCAGATTTGCCACCACGGCGCGGCATTGGTCAGATTGGTAAGATCGAGTTGATCGAAGCGGATGATTCCATCGGGAAGATGATCATGCACCGATCCCCGGCCATTGGCCATTTCGATGGACCAGATTTCATCCACTTCAAGGCTGTTGGTCCCGATATGAGCGAATCGAACCACCGCCCCGAAAGCGACGATGGCGATGAGAATCATTATTTGCGGGGGTGCAAGCGATGATTTTGCAGACGACAGATCGGCTGGCATCGCCACTTTAAGTTTAATGATAACGGTCCTAGTTGGTGGGTCAAAAAGCGATCTTGGCCAGTTAGGATGGAGGAAGAGGATAATCGGTTGCGCTTTCCGTGCCGATGGATTGGCGCTTTCTCGAATAGGTGGAGGCGCTTGCGCTGCGAAGACATTTGGCTGGCCCGGCGACGCTCGCGGCGGCATTTTGCAGCCGAATGAGTTTCCCGCCTGCGGCGGCGGGATGCGAAGGAGTTTCGAGCACATGCTCGACCCCAACCGTCCTTCACAGCCCCGCATGTCCGACCTCCCTGCAAATTACAAAATGCTGCGCCTTTGTTCTTCTGAAGGTGAGGTCGGACAATGGCACGTGACGGACGGTTGAGGGTCGGCCCGTGGCCGAAAGTCGATCGCATCCGTCGCCGCAGGCGGGAACTCCACATTTTGTCTCGCAACAGAATGCCGCCTCGAACGTCGTCGGGCCGGCCAAATGTCTTCGCAGCGCCATGGCCGTCCCCTATTCGAGAAAACCGGGCCAATCGGCATGGGAACCGCAACCGATATAGTTTCGTTTGCCCCAGAGCCAAAGAATTTACATGAGTCATTCGATAGAATGAAGCCGAAGCATGGGATTCTTCAAAACCATTGTGGGGAAGATCGTGGCCGGCTTGGTGGCGTTGGCCGTCGTCGCCGCGGGGATTTCATGGTGGCAGATGGATTCCGATACCCGGCAGATGCTTGTGGATGGCACCGGCCGAATTTTCGCGTGGTTTGGGATCGTGCTGGCGTTGCCGTGGGTCAGTTTTTCCATCATCGGCTGGGTGGCGGGCAAGGACAGCAATGCCGCAGGTGGCGTGTTGGTAGGGATTTATGCCATCGCCGAAACCGTGTTGCTCGCCTGGCTGTTTCATTGGAAAATCGTCGGCTCGGCCGGTTGGACGTTCTTAATCCTCGGCGGGCTGGTTGCGGGTGTATATAATCTGCTGATCTGCGACTGGATCGCGGAGAAGGTTGTCTGAATCCATGGCACAAGCTGGCGATAGAGTGGGGGAATATGTTCTGGACACCCGTGTCGGCGGGGGAACCTTCGGCGAAGTCTGGCGGGCACACCACCATGTCTGGACCGATCAACTGGTCGCCATCAAAATCCCCACCGATCCGCAGTTCCTCCGCGATCTCCAGCGCGAAGGGGTGGCCATTCATGGCCTGGTGCATCCCAACATCGTCCGGGCCATCGGATTTGATCCGTATGCTCCGGTGCCATACCTCACCATGGAATATGTCCCCGGCACGAGTTTGCGAACATTGGTTCAGGCGCGAACCGCCAGCATCCCCGATGCGGTGGCCATCATGCAGCAGGTATTGGCGGGATTGGGATATGCCCACAAGCAAAAAGTGATTCACCGCGATGTGAAGCCGGAAAATATTCTGATCCACGAGCGCGCGGCCCGCGAGGGATTCAATGTCGAGGGATTGGTGAAGGTGACCGATTTTGGATTGGGCGCTTCGACCGGCAACTCGACGGGTTCAATCGCCTATTCCGCATCGATGAATTCCCCGCAGGCGCGCGAGATTGCCGGCACTTTGGATTACATGGCCCCGGAACAACGCAGCGGCGCCGAGTCCGATGCCCGCGTCGATCTGTACGGATGTGGGGTTGTCTTCTACGAACTTCTCACCGGCGAGAAACCAGCCGGGACGGAAGTCCCCAGCGATTTGAATCGCAATGTGCCAAAGCAATTGGATGATGTGTTTCGCCGAAGTTATGCCCGGCTGGACAAAAGATTCGCATCAGCCGAGGAATTCGCCGCGGCGCTGCGGGCCGCCCCGATCCTTACCCCGCCGCCGTTGCCCAAACTGATGCCATTGCCCCCGATTCCCCGCCAGCCGACCTCGATTCCCGCCGGCCAATGCCCACAGTGCCGCCGGTCCGTCGATCCCAAGGATCAATTCTGCATGTTCTGCGGCCGGCAACTGGTGGCAAATGTGCGGCGTTGCCCCCGTTGTGGCGCTTATCCTGATAGCACCGACCGATTCTGCATCTTCTGCGGCGAAACACTCACCCCGCAGTCCGTGCCGGCATGATCGGAGCAGTTTATGGGACACATTGGCTTCGCCATCCTGATCGTCGGAGCGGCGCTCATCTTCGGGTGGCTGATGTTTGCCCTGTGGGTATTGTCACTGGTTCTGCGAATCTTCGGAAAAGTGATCGGCGGAATTCTGCGAGGTCTGGGCATTCTCCCACCGCGCCGCCGCCGAGTGTTGGGCAATGTCATGCTCCCCTGCGCGCGAATCCGCTGCGCGGCGAATAATCCCGTTAACGCCCGCTTCTGTCGCCGCTGCGGCGCGCAATTGTCCAACCACGCCCCAGCACAATCCCGTCAGGCAATGGCGGCATGTTTATGATCTCCCTCGCGCCCCGCCGGAATCCCTGATCCCATGATCTTCTCCCCCACGCAATGGATTCTCCAGCCCCCGGATCGTGGCGAGCGATTTGATGAAGCGCTAACCCGTGCGCTCAATCGCCCACCCAATCGACATCGGCCATGGGGCATCGCGCAAACCATCGCCGGCGCGACGATCACGCTGGGCCTATTGCCGCTATTCATCTGGCCCAAACGATTCTGGGACAACACAAACCTCGAGCAGTTGCAGCTCGAAACATTCCTCGAGTGGCTCGGTCGCAAATATGGTGATGAAAAAATCGCCGTGGCCAGAGAAGCACTGGAAAAAGCGAGATGTTCCCGATGGAATCGGGTTTGGATATGGTCAATCGCTGCCGGAGTTCTGGCGATTCAAATCTACTTCTTCGCCCAATCCGGATTTCAATGGCGGGCGCTAATCCAAATGAACTATGCCCGGCATGGACTGGGATTTCACGCGCTGAGCGCCGGACTGCTCAGCCTCGGCTATTTCGTGCATCAGGTTCAGATCGCCAGACACGCCGCCCGGATCAGGATTTTTGTCGACCGCCTGAATGAAATGTTGACCGCATCCGGCTCGGAACCAATTCCCTGGAATTCCCCCGGCCTGGGCTTGCGATTTGGCTGGACGCTGGCCGGAATCATCGGCGTGCTCTGCGGCGCCTGGTGGGCCATCTTCGCTACCACCGCCGGGGCGCTGCAACGCCGATATTTTCTACGAACCAACCTCCTCCTCCGCCGCGATCTGGCCCGATTGGTGAACGATCCCAGCATCAATTCAAAAGAGGATTAAACCACTAAGACACAAAGCCACGAAGCGGCTTTTGTGAATCCAGAATCATCCCGCGAAATCTGCCCATTCAATTTTTTTATTGAAATTTAATTGCGTGCCTCGCCGAATTGTGTTTGCGCGTCGAAAACCGCTTCGTGTCTTCGTGACTTAGTGGTTCAATCTCTTCGCATTTATTGACACGCACAGATCAAATGCCGGTCGCCGTACGGATTGTCGATCCGCCCTACCGCCGGCCAGAATTTATAGATGCGGGTCCAGGGGGCGGGGAAGACGGCGAGCTCTCTCGAATACGGATGCTTCCAATGATCCGATGCAATCGCCGCAGAGGTGTGCGGGGCGTTTTTCAGGGGATTGTCGGAGCGATCGGATTTGCCGATTTCGATGTCCGCAATCTCGCCCCGGATGGCGATCATTGCATCGCAGAATCGATCGAGTTCGGCCTTCGATTCGCTCTCGGTCGGTTCGATCATCAGCGTGCCGATTTCGGGCCAGCTCATCGTCGGGGCGTGGAATCCGTAATCCATCAGCCGCTTGGCGATATCATCCACTTTGATTCCAGCGCTGGTGTCGAAGTGTTTGCAGTCGATGATGAATTCGTGGGCACATCGGCCGTTTTTTCCTTTGAAGACAATCGGATAATGCCCCTCGAGCCGTTTGGCCATGTAGTTGGCGTTGAGGATGGCAATTTCGGTGGCGCGTTTCAGGCCGGCATCTCCCATCAGGGCGACGTAAACGTAAGGGATCGGCAAAATGCCCGCGCTGCCGAAGGGTGCGGCGGAGATGGGGCCGAAGGATTCCTTTTTGCCGGGCAGAAAATCGGCAAGATGGGCCGCGACGCCGATGGGTCCCATGCCCGGTCCCCCGCCGCCGTGGGGAATGCAGAAAGTTTTGTGCAGATTCAGGTGGCAGACATCCGCGCCGATGTCGGCCGGCCGGCAGAGTCCGACCATGGCATTCAGATTCGCGCCGTCCATGTAAACCTGCCCGGCGTTGGCGTGAACGATGGAGCAAATCTCCTTCACCGATTCCTCGAACACACCGTGGGTGGAAGGGTACGTCAGCATCAGCGCGGCGAGATCATCTCGATGTTCCTTGGCCTTGGCGGCCAGATCGGCGACATCGATGTTGCCCATCTCGTCACACGCCACGGCCACGACTTTCAATCCCGCCACCACTGCACTGGCCGGATTGGTGCCATGGGCGGAGACGGGAATCAGACAGATATTTCTGCCGGCTTGTCCACGATGCTGATGAAACGCGCGGATCGCCAATAAGCCCGCCAATTCCCCTTGCGAACCCGCATTGGGCTGCAGGGAAACCGCGGCAAATCCGGTGATTTTCGCCAGCCAACTTTCCAGCCGGGCGAACATTTCCAGATATCCGGCCGTCTGATCCGCCGGGGCGAAGGGATGCATGTTTGCAAATTCCGGCCAGGTCACCGGCAGCATTTCGCTGGTGCCGTTGAGTTTCATGGTGCAGGAGCCGAGCGGGATCATCGACTGCGCCAGCGACAGATCGCGGCTCTGGAGCTGATGAATGTAGCGCAGCATTTCCGTTTCGCTGTGATAACTGTTGAAAACCGCGTGCGTCAGAAACGGCGTGGATCGGGCCAGATGATTTGGAAGATTGTCACCCGCCAATTGATCGACGCTGATGCGCATGGTCGATCCACCCGCGAAGGATTCGATGAGAATTTCCACGTCCCGGCGGGAAGTGGTTTCATCAAGCGACACGCCGATGCTGCCGTCGCCGAAATTGCGGAGATTGAATCCGAGCGATCGCGCGGCCGAGATAATCGAATCGGCCGGCAAACCGTTGGGGCGGACGCGGATGGTGTCGAACACAGGGGATTCGGGAACATCGTGGCCGAGCCTTCGCAATCCCGCGGCCAGCGCGGATGTAAATGCCTGCACCCTCCGCGCGATTTTTTTCAATCCATCCGGTCCGTGATAGACGGCGTACATGCTGGCCATCACCGCCAGCAGCACCTGGGCGGTGCAAATATTGCTCGTGGCTTTGTCGCGGCGAATGTGCTGCTCGCGGGTTTGGATCGCAAGGCGCAATGCGGGATTGCCGGCGGAATCGCGCGACACACCCACCAATCGCCCCGGCATTTTTCGGGCATATTCGGCGCGCGTGGACATGTATGCCGCGTGCGGGCCGCCGAAGCCCATGGGAACGCCGAAGCGCTGGGTCGAGCCGACGGCGATGTCCGCGCCCCATTCGCCCGGGGGTTTGATGAGCGTGAGCGCCAGAATGTCGGCGGCCATCACGACCAAAACTCCGGCGGCGTGGGCGGATTCGATGAGTTTGCCAAAATCGTGAATCTCGCCGCTGGTCGCGGGATATTGCAAAAGAATTCCGCACAGGGACGTGCCGCTGAAGATGATTTCTTCGGGCGAGCCGACCACACACTCGATGCCCAATGCCCGCGCCCGCCCCGCCACCAGCGCGATGGTCTGCGGATGGCAGTCATCGGCGACGAAGAACGAGCCGCGATTTTGCTCGCCAATGTGCCAGCACATCATCATCGCCTCGGCGGCGGCGGTGGCCTCATCCAGCAGCGATGCGTTGGCCAGCGGCAATCCGGTCAGGTCGGCGATCATGGTTTGAAAATTCAGCAGCGCCTCCAGCCGGCCCTGGGCGATCTCGGCCTGATACGGTGTGTATTGCGTATACCAGCCGGGATTTTCCAGGATGTTTCGCAGAATCACTGGCGGCGTGATGGTGCCGGAATATCCCATGCCGATGCAGGTTCGCATCACGCGATTTTTGGCGGCGATGCCGCGGAGTTCTTCGAGCAATTCATTTTCGCCTCGGCCGGGGCCGATGCCGATGGGGCCTTGCTGGCGAATTCCGGCGGGAATCGTCTGATCCATCAACTCATCGAGCGATTTTGCGCCGACGAGGGCGAGCATCTCTCGCACATCCGCATCGGTGGGACCGATGTGGCGATGCACGAAGGTGTCGGAGGGATTGAGAATGGACGGATCAGCGGGCAATTCAGTGGCCGGTCTTTTTCAAATAGTCTTCTGCCGAAAGAAGTTTAGCCAACTCTTTTGTATCGGTCACTTTCAGTTTGACGATCCAGCCGCGATTGTAGGGGTCGGAATTGATCAGGCCGGGGTTGTTGTTTAATTCGGTATTGACGGCGGTGACGGTGCCGCCGATGCCGGTGTAGAGATCGCTGGTGGCTTTGACGGATTCGACTTCGCCGATGGCGGCGTTGGCGGCGAATTTTGCGCCGATGGCGGGGAGTTTGACGTAGGTGATGTCGGTGAGTTCGTCGGCGGCGAACTGGGTGATGCCGAGGGTGATGACGTCGCCGTCGAGTTTGTGCCACTCGTGGGTTTCGAGATAGCGGCGGTCTGTGGGGACGGGCATTTCGGTTCCTCGGAAAATGCCCGCGGATTGTTATCCGTGGGCTTTAGGCTTTGTGAGCGCGATTATGCTGATCTTTTGTAAAACGGCAACGGGACGATTTTGGCGGGGTTTTTGGTGCCACGAAGGTCGGCGTTTACCATCGTGCCAATCTCCCCGTGGGCGGCATCCACGTACGCCATAGCGATGCTTTTGTGCAGGGTGGGGCTCATCGTGCCGCTGGTGACTTCGCCGATTTTGGTGGGGCCGTTTAATATTGTTGTGCCCTGGCGGGCGATGCGTGGGCCATCCAGTTCCAGGCCGACGAGTTTTCTTGCGGGGCCGTGCTGGGCGATGACTCGGAGTGGCTCAACGCCGATGAAATCTTTGGTGAGATCGACAGCCCAATTGAGTTGGGCGGAGATTGGATCGAGGCTTTCGCTGAGTTCGTGGCCATACAACGGCATGCCGGCTTCGAGGCGCAGAGTGTCGCGAGCGCCCAGGCCCGCGGGTTGGATCGGGGCATCTGGTTTCATCAGATCGGTAGAGATTCCTTTGATGATCGACTCGGCCGTGCTGGCGGCGAAGATTAATTCCACGCCATCTTCGCCGGTGTAGCCGCTGCGGAAGGCGGTGAATTTGCTCATGCCGTAAGTGCCGTTCTCGAAGGAATATCTTTTGAGTTGGCGGAGGTCGATGGCCAGGGAATTGCTGACTTCATCCAATGCCTTTGGACCTTGGACGGCGACCATGGCGGTGGTGAGCGTTTGATCGTCGATGGTCGCATCCATCTTAGCGTCGTCGCGCACTAAGTTGAGTTGTTTGAAAATCGTCGCGCGGTTGGAGGCGTTACAGACCAAAAGCCAATGCTTGGCGTCTTTGCTGATGATGACATCATCGAGCACCCCGCCGGAGGCGTTACAGACCACGCTGTAGCGGCTCTGGCCAATCCGTTGTTGGCTGACGTTGCGTGTCAGAGTGCGATTGATCAGAGACATGGCATCCGGCCCGGTGATATAAAATCGGCCCATGTGCGAGACGTCGAAGATGGATCCGCTGCTCCGCGTCTGTTCGTGTTCCCTCGTAATCCCCCGGTAAAACAGGGGCATTTCCCAACCGGCGAAGTCCACCATTTTCGCGCCGCAGGCGATGTGAAAATCATAGAGCGGCGTTCGCAAAAGCATGGGGGCAGAGTACTCGATCATTGGAGGGAAATAAATTCGATTTCCCGGCCCGACCCCGCGCGTTACTCTTGATGCCGTGATTTCCGTCAATCCCACGACCGAGAAACAGATTGCCGAGTATCCCGACCATAGCGGCGAGCAGGTCGAACAATTTCTCGACGATGGGGCCGCGGCGAAAAAAGAATGGCGGCGTTCATCTTTCCAGAAGCGCGCATCGCTCATGCGTGAAGTCACGAATCTCCTGCGGCAGCGGCAAGGGGAACTGGCGCGATTGATGACGGCGGAGATGGGCAAGCCGATCGTCGCCGCCGAGGCGGAGATCGCCAAGTGCGCGGGATGCTGCGAGTATTTTTCGGAGCATGCGGAGAAATTTCTGGCGCAGATTCCAGCGCCATCGGATGCGTGGCATAGTTATGTGAAATTTGAGCCGGTGGGGTTGGTGCTGGCGATTATGCCGTGGAATTTTCCGTTTTGGCAGGTGTTTCGGTTTGCCGCGCCGGCATTGATGGCGGGGAATGTGGGATTGCTGAAGCACGCGCCCAACGTGCCGGGGTGTGCGCTGGCGATTGCGGATATTTTCAATGATGCGGGTTTTCCACCGGGGGCTTTTTCGAGCGTGCTGATTTCCGACAATGCGATCGCCCAGCATCTGGCGGGGCACCCGGCGGTGGATGCGGTGACGTTGACCGGCAGCGAGAAGGCCGGCTCGCGCGTCGCCGCCGAGGCGGGTGGGGCATTGAAAAAAACCGTGATGGAATTGGGCGGATCGGATGCGTTCATCGTGCTGGCCGATGCCCAGATCGAATCCGTCGCCAAGTCGGCGGCCGAGGCACGATGCCTCAACAACGGCCAGAGCTGCATCGCGGCCAAGCGGTTCATCGTCGAGGAATCGGTCGCCGCCAAATTTGAATCGGCGATAGTGGCGGTGATGAACGCATTTCGCATCGGCGATCCGATGGACCGCGCAACCCAAATCGGCCCGCTGGCGCGGCTGGATTTGCTGGAAAATCTGGATCACCAGGTCCGGCATTCGGTTCGGCAAGGAGCGAAACTTTTGGCGGGCGGGAATCGGCTGGAGCGAAAGGGATTTTTCTATCCGCCGACGGTTTTGAGCGATGTGCATCCGGGAATGGTGGCGTTTGATGAGGAGACATTCGGGCCGGTGGCGGCCATCATCCGGGCGAAGGATGCGGCGGATGCGGTTCGATTGGCGAATCTATCTCGGTATGGATTAGGCGCGTCGATTTGGACGAATGATCTGGCCCGCGCGGAGGCATTGGCCGGCCAATTGGAATGCGGCAGCGTGTTCGTCAATGGGCCGGTCAAATCCGATCCCCGACTCCCCTTCGGCGGCATCAAAAAAAGCGGCTGGGGGCGGGAGTTGGGTGAATTTGGGATTCGAGAATTTGTGAATGTGAAGACGGTTTGGATCGGGAAATGAAGGCTACGAAACCCGGCGTTTCTTGGAGGGCGTCTTTTCGATGCCCGCTTCGTTCAATATCTGAGCAAGGTAACCGACGATGTGCGACCGGGCGGTTTTCTCGTCGATGTCGCCGTTTTTGACGAGGGCCTCCATGCCCTTTTCCAAAACGCGCTGCACGTGATTCGTTTTGATGCGGTTCCGAGGCATTTGGGGCGGCCCGCGCGTCGCCAAGCGACGCGGCTAAAAATTTTCGACCGATTCTTATTCCACCGTCACGCTCTTGGCCAAATTCCTCGGCTTATCCACATTGCACCCGCGGGCGACGGCACAGTGGTATGCAAGCAATTGCAGCGGGAGAACCGTCAGCAGCGGTTGCAGGCATTCCATCACGTGGGGGACGTAGATGACATGCTCGCTGTGACGCCGCATGGCCGTGTCGCCTTCGGTGGCGACGGCGATGACTTTTCCGCCGCGGGCTCGGACTTCTTCGATATTGCTGATCACCTTGTCGTATTGCAGGCCCTTGGTGGCGACGAACACGACCGGCATGCCTTCGTTGATCAGGGCGATCGGGCCGTGCTTCATTTCGGCAGCGGGCATGCCCTCGGCATGGATGTAGCTGATTTCCTTGAGCTTCAGCGCGCCTTCCAACGCGACGGGGAAATGATATCCGCGGCCGAGGAAGAGCCAATTCTCCCGATCACAGAACCGCAGGGCGATTTCTTTCACCTGGGCGCTTTGAGCGAGAACCGATTGCATGAGCTGCGGCATGGCGCTGAGGCCGTCGATCACTTCCTGGCATTGGGCCTGGCCCATGAATTTGCGGCGGCCGAGGAATGTGGCCAGCATCGTGAGCACGACGCACTGGCAGGTGAAAGCCTTGGTGCTGGCGACGCCGATTTCGGGGCCGGCGTGGAGATAAATTCCGGCATCCACCTCGCGGGCAATCGTACTGCCGACGACGTTGACGATGCCCAGGCACAGGGCGCCCTTTTCTTTTCCTTCGCGGAGAGCCGCCAATGTGTCGGCGGTTTCGCCGGACTGGCTGATGGCGATCATCACCGTGCCGTCTTCCACGATGGGATTGCGATAACGGAATTCCGAGGCGTACGTTGTTTCGGTGACGACCTTGGCGAGATCTTCCATCAGATAATCGCCGACCAAGCCGGCATGCCATGCGGTGCCCTGGCCGGTGAGGATGATTCGCTTGGCGTGGAGCAGTTCGCGGGCATATTGGCTGACGCCGCCCAGCACGATCCGCCCTTCGCGCATCTCGCAGCGGCCGCGCAGGCAGTTGCTGACGGCGGTGGGCTGCTCGAAGATTTCCTTGAGCATGTAATGCTCGTAATCACCGAGCTCGTACGCTTCGAGCTTGTTTTCCAACTGGCTGATGACCGGGCTGACGTCCGCATCATCAACGGTTGAGGTGCGGAAGCTGTCGGGCCGAAGGACGGCCATTTCGTTGTCGTTGAGATAGATCACCTGTGTCGTGTGCTCGACGATCGCGCTGGCATCGGAGGCGACGACGTATTCGTCCTTGCCCACACCGACGATCAGCGGGCTGCCCTTGCGGGCGACGACCAGCGTGTCGGGTTCATCTTTGCAAATCACCGCGATGCCGTAGGTTCCCTGCACTTCGTGCAGTGCCCCTTGCACGGCCCGCTGTAAAACCGAAGTCCCCGGCGGCGTGTCATTCTTGGCTTTCAAATCCGCATAAACATCGCCGACCAGAACCGCCAAAACTTCCGTATCGGTCTGGCTGGAAAACGTGTGGCCTTTTTCGGTGAGAAATTGTTTGAGGGCGGCGTAGTTTTCGATCACGCCGTTGTGAACCAGGGCGATCAAACCGCTGTCATCGGTGTGGGGGTGGGCATTAATTTCGGTGGGCGCTCCGTGCGTGGCCCAGCGGGTGTGGGCCATGCCGATGTGGGCGCGGGGGAGCTTGTCGCCATTGTTGAGGGAATTTTCCAGAACGCTGATGCGTCCGACGGCCCGACGGATGTGCAGATGGCCGGTGGTGTCGATGACGGCAATCCCGGCTGAGTCGTATCCGCGGTATTCAAGCCTCTTAATCCCCTCAATCAATAACGGCTGGGCCACTTTTCGGCCCACATAAGCAACGATGCCACACATACGGCCTCCTCAAGGACGCACCGGCGGCGGTGAGTCCGAACCACATCAGTCTAACCAAGCACTCCCCAGCGGCAAGGAGCGGAAATGGGGTAAGCCTTATGTACAACAAATCGTCGGTTTTGCCAAGCATTTACCGACATTTCCTTGCTGGTGTGTGAAGCGGGGCAAACTGTTTCGGGGAATCGGCCAACCAAACCCAACCATGCCATCCGCTGGAAACCGCGGCGACGGGGAATACAATGCCCGGCCCGTGGATTTGAAAGAGTCCGTGGTGATTCGGGTAGGTAGCTCAGTTGGTAGAGCAATGGACTGAAAATCCATGTGTCGCCGGTTCAATTCCGGCCCTACCCATTGCCGCTAAAGTGTCAATAGAGCAGTGGAGCAGGAGAACAGGAGATCAGTGGAGGGAGGAAATGCAAGAAATTTGAGTTTCTCCACTGCGGTCTCCTGCTCTACTGCTCCCCTGCTCATATTCTGGCGAGCAGAAGTTCGCGTCACCTTTAATCGAACCCACCTTAAATTGAACCCAAGGGAAGGAACGAATGGTGAAGAGAAATCCTTGCGGATTGCCGACCATTGCCGCCGCCCTGGGCCGACGCCTTGCGCGCGGCACACCCCCACCCACTTTCGGCCGCGGATTCGGCCGCCGCGGCGCCGCCACGCAACCCAATTTCCGCCCCGCGTCGATGCCCACCACCATGCCCGCCACCGGCGGCGGATATTCATTGTTTGATTTTGAGGTGCTGGAGGATTGAGCCTAAATGCCTTATGATTTTCTTGCGCTTTTTGAGTAAGTTGCGCTGCTCGTGATTAACTAGGGATTAACTAGGGACAGCCACCTATTTCTATCGCCCAGAAATGGGTGACTGTCCCTAGTTGTTTAATGACAGTTACCGCTGGACACAGTACGTCCAAAATGTCACGAAGACACTGTCTGACGCGGCGCAAATTGGCGGCCGCGAAGGAATACTGGACGAATTGGAGAACATCTCCCAAATCCTTGAATCCGGAGCTTATCCGTGATCTCGATATACGAAGTTAATCCTGATTTTCACTTTTCCACACTTTTGCCGAGCGAGCGTAGCTTTGACAGATCGAATCGGAAGGCGCTACTCCGCTTTAACGGCGAGTCCAAGATGGAGGTATGGGGACCGAAACGTAATTGCTATGTGCCGGAGCCAAAAATGCGTTGCGGCGACTTTGCAGGCTTCGACGCCCGACGCCTAGCCGTTTGTAGCACCGCCTTCGCGAAGGCGGATCGATTGAATCGCTTCTTTAACAAGTGGAATATGGAGCTACTTTCCTTGGTCGATCAGGATGAGGGAACGGAGTGGTTTGCGATCAACATGATCTATGTGCCGAATATCATCGACCGCGATAAAAGCATTTTGACCGTCAGGCCCTATAGACAGAAGTTCGAGTTCTATCCCGATCGAATCCGGAAACAGAATGTGTTTTCCAGTTGGTGGCCTGACTCTCTCCGAGGAGCGTTGCTGTGCTGGGAAGAGACTAAAGACCCGGATTCAGAGTTCAAGGCATACGTTGAGAAGGCCGGCCTGAGCGGGCTTGAGTTTAGGCTGCTGTGGGACGAAGAAAAAGGAGGAAGGCTTTTCGAGGCCGGATGGGATTCGAAAAAAGGTCTGGTATTGCGAGATCAGGATGAGCAGTGAATCA
>Ga0302325_10020809_pt1 | contig 13746 bp, 15 predicted proteins | sample Palsa_T0_2_FD_201948 | JGI IMG/M metagenome (GOLD analysis project Ga0302325, IMG submission 201948) | Peat permafrost microbial communities from Stordalen Mire near Abisko, Sweden - Palsa_T0_2 | ecosystem: Environmental > Terrestrial > Soil > Palsa > Peat permafrost | place: Sweden: Abisko... | reverse complement strand
TTTGGTCGTTTTGCACCAGGGCTGCCGTTATTCCGGGCCCTTTGCCGGAGAGATCGAGCTATTCAGAGCGTGATCCTGATATCTTGGAAAGCCGACCACCTAGTGCTCTCTGTGTCAAGCTCGTCTCCGAGGTTGTGACAGATTGAGACATTCCTCGTGGCTGACCAGTTTCAAACACTACTTTCGAGCTTCTAGAAGACTTGGTTTTGACTGTGCGCGCTGGGGGACCTTGCTGCACCAGGACGTCAGAATAAAGGCGCCCCTCTTCCCTCACGAGCCAGAGCCGGTGCCAACGAAACAACATCGTCGAAACCTGGCACCACTTTCTGTTACCCTGGTGTCCTTTGCCCTACAAAACAGATCCCCCGCATGGACCTTGCCTGTCAAAGCACCAAGGATTGACCTAGGAGCGTATTACCAGTCATTGGCAGCGTAGTGATTGATGAGCCAATACCAGCCAAACCTTTTGGTATTTTGTGCATTCTGCGAAACACCCCTCATTTTGGGTATTTTTTTATCCAGTGGCGTCGACGAGCTGTTGTATGTTTCTGTGTCTGCCCGGACCACCGCGTCAGCCTTGAAGACTTTAAGCAAGCCAATCCGCACAGCGCATGCGAAAATAGTCACTCATTCTTCCACAGTTCCTCCACGAGTCACCTCAGGTAGGCCGAAGTCCCAACTCTTTCACTCGTTACTCAAAGCACTGACAAGGAGACAGCCCAATTCCTCGAACTCAGCCGAGATACTCCTCCTCGAGAACGCAGCCTTTCTTTGACAGCGTTTTTTTTGAAGGAGCTCCAAGTATTTGTACACTCAAAAAACAGGAACTCATCAAGCTGGCACTTCTTCATTCAGCACCAGTCCCTTTGCCGCCGGCGGCGCATCGACTTGATCCGCTGCTGGTAGGCTCACCTGCAGCCTTCGCGCGGGGCATGGATGACGACAGCCGCCGAAGGAGGCAGAACGAACCGCCATATTCAGGATCAGATCCAAGGTTTAATGCGGATAACCAGGGGCGTGATTTCTCTAACTCATCATCGGAGAGATATCGCCCTGCCCCGTTAACTACTCCACCATCGGCAGCTCGAGGGGCAGGAGGGGCAACGGCGTACCCTGCGTACTACCAAGAACAAGCTTCCTCATTTCCTGCACCACTACCCTCGAATCCAATGCAGTACCAACCCGGCTATGCGCAAGACCAAAGACAACAGCAAGGCTTTGCGGGTTACAACCCAGACCTCATGTACAATGTTTCACAACAAGGACCGCAAAATACCGTTTATGATTCCACTCCGCAATTTCAAGCACGGCAGCCCGCCGCCATGCAGATGCTGTCGGACGTTGCAGCGCCATATTTCCCCAACGAACCCACAAGCGCGCCTGCCCCTCCTGGTTTACAACACCATGCATCCTCCGGATCCTCTTACCAACAACAGGCCAGTCCTGGAGATCGAGCGCCTCTTCTTCAACAAAATTATCCTGGTGCGATGGGACTAGGTGGAATGCCTCAGCCGCCTCCGGAAATCATGGAAGAAGAGGATTTCCAGCAACAAATTCCAGGAGGAATGGAGGCTGCATATACTACGTATCAAGCAGCCTTGAAAGAAATTTTTCAAAATATTATAAATGGGCGACTTGCAGATGCCAGTCTATCCTTGCTCAAGGTCTCAGAATGGTTGTTAGGGCACGTTGTAGATTTAGGTAAGTTTGCATTTCTTCTGTTTGACCTTGCCCACTAATGGTTTCTGATCAAGGCCTTACTGTAGACGAAGTTTCTCTTCATGGCGATCGAATACGACTCTGGGGAGAGTTCAACAATGCGTGGCTCAGTATATTTCAAAAACAAAAGGATATGTTGGAGTCTGGTCAGCGAATACAACCCTCCCAAAGCCTCATGAGCCAAGACTTCATCAAAAAAATGGCAAAAGACCTGATTAGGATGTGTGACGCGGTGGAGAAGCACGGCCTTGTTGATTATCAGTACGGGGTTGCAGAGGAACGTATAATAATGAGTAAGTCTATTCCCAAGAATTTCTATGTTCCAACGAAGGCTTATTCAATCCACTAGTTATTGAAGATTGCTTAGATACTCAGGAGGCGATAGAAGGACCTCAGGGCGGCGGGCCTGGCCAAAACATGGGCCGGGCACCCCCTTGAGTTGCCCAAAATCCACTGTATAACTTTTAGTTCGGTGGTCCCTGTAGAATTACACTTTGTCGTTTTAGCGTCCCATCTTCTTCCTCCGACTGCCAGAACATAGCTCTGCGTCGAGGGTTTCTGTTGGGTGTTGGCCGCATCAAATCTTGGCAATCACGGGGCTTAAAAAGCATGATTTTCATCATGCGTGGAGACGATACTGATGATGAAATGGAGCACGAATCATACGACGAGCTTTCACGAGCAGATTGAGGCAATGATATATCCTGGCAGCCACTTCATGTACGAGTACATAGCAATAGACTTTGCACATACCATAGAAAAACAATTAATCTAGACCAGTTGACAGCACGTCTTGAGGTCAGCTCTCCAAGCTCGAACAACATTTGTCATATGATAAATATCTTTATACAGATTCTGTCAACTTCCCGATGATCCCGCTCGATAATTCCTTTTGTCTCAGCAACAATAAAAAAAAGGGGTTTGGCTTAGAAGTCTAGACCCGAGATTCTGGGGAGGAAGGCGGTTCCCGAGCAGGATTTTGAGGGTATCTTGGATTCAAAGGAAAAAGGAAAGCCAGTCATTCATCAAATAAAGTGAGGCTGAAAGCCACTTCCAAAAAGGCACCTGATCACATTACCCATGAAGAGATCGTCATGAGCGACATTTAGGCGAAGAGATCGGCACGAAAGGCTTCGTTGTCAGCGTTTCTCGACTTTGTGCCCTAAGCAATGCAATTAAGCCTCGCACTGGGCCCACAAGCACACACTTATCGATCTCACTCAGTGGACCTCTGTGATCTGAGGGGTGGAGGGGAAAGAGTGGGCAACCACAACAGTTCGGGGGCTTGTGACACGTTAGGGGACCTCGCCGAATCGTGAGGCGTCAGCATGCATGCGCTGGGAAATCCTGTCCCATGGAGATGGGTCAGCGTCTATTCTGGCCCGGATGTGATCGAGCGGGCTTGCATTAAAAGGTTGGGTCTGTGGCGAATTTATTGGTGTGGGTGGGTGATCGACATGGGGCTGTAGATTCGGCTTCTGGTCCCCGCTGGGTTAATGAAAAAGCAAATATATTGATTGGCACACACCAAAGAATTGCCAGGAGTCGCAGTAACTGGGTTTATTGATCACTAGGCTAAGAATAGAAGGATTGCCAGATCTGCTGGTAAGACGGATTGGCGTTTATTGCTCTGCGTTTGAAGTGTGATTGGCATCACGAGCTTGCCTCTTAGTGGACAAAGAGGGCAGCTCAAGGTGAGCATGTACCTATGGTCTACCTTGCCTCGTGCCAAGAGAGACTTAAAATGCCCTAAAAGTCTGAAAACACTTGAAGGAAGAAGAATTCAATCTTTCTTAGTTTAAGGGAACATTCGTGGAATTGTGCCCCTTCCTGTCTCCAAACTCCCCATTCCCACTCGGGGCTGATGGCCAAAATATACGGCATAACTTTTAATATCCTGGATCAAACTCGAGAAAAGTTGAGTTATGATTGTGCTTGACTTTGCGGTGCATTCGAACAGAATAGATACTGTATGTACAATCTCACAGGAAACATCGGGCAGGGGAATATAAGCAGTGTTTGATATATGTTTGGGAGATTGAAAATAGGTGTCGCCTTTTCTGTCGACCCCTGCGATATTTCCACTGAAGAGGTTCAATAATATGAGTCTAAGATTCTTCTTCCTTGAAATAGAGTTGCAAGAACTCGTTCACTACGAATTCCTTCGCGAGATGCTGGAACACTCTTTGTTGTGACTATAAGCGCTCACAGGAAACTCAGGGCAGGCAGAAATGAAAGTTGGTATCAGAGCACTTCTTGGTAACCCCAAGCAGCGCTTGAACTCTACTTTACCTGAATTCGGAGCGGCCAGATTCAGAGCCGGAAATAGGAAGGAAAGGAAGAACCGGGAAACATAAAAATAGCTCTTGATATGAATAAACTCTCAAGATCTGAAAACATCGTTCTCGATGCATTATCTTTTGTTGTCCATGGGACATCGTGCTTCGTGACATACATATAATACAACACCGTCTATCTTTTGACCCATGCGGGCATCTTTCTTGCTTTGACATGCCCGGGCTTTTTCCTTTCCACCCTCCTAGGATCGCGCGTTATACATCCAGCTAACAAAATATAAGTACGAATACCACTTGCATAGATGGGTTGAGGCTGGGGATGTAAGTAACATACCTCTTCGTAACGCCGGCTTCAGCGCAGGTTCATGTGCTAATAATGCCTTTCCAACTGCCAAAGTCACAGCCTCTGCTTGGCCTGTTGTTCCGCCACCTCTAGTCAGGGCAAATACATTGTACTTGTCAATCCTGTCCGTGGCTTTCAGTGCCCAAATCGCACTTTCTCTATCGTGTATCCTGCCAAAAGCTTCTGCGAGCGTCTTCCCATTGACCAATACTTCTCCGTTTCCTTCCACAACATAAACCTTTGCTGAGGAAGTCTTCCTCCTACCAATGGCACAAGCTCTTCCAAACTCGTCAACCGGGATTATCTTTGGGACGTTCTGGAAAGGATTCACATCTCTTTTGTACTCGTTCAGAGCATTGGTCACATCAGGGGGCACAAGAGATGGATGTATCAGGTTGAGCCGGCGGAGGACCTCAACCACCTTGTGGTACTTCGATGCCTTGACTGATTCGCCAACCATATTCCTGTATTCAGCCAACGATCGCCATGCAACTCGAGGGGCTTCACTTGGTTTCACAACCGGGAGACGGGAGTGTTTTCGGACAAGGTCTTGCAGGGCAAGGAGGTCGTCGGTGAAGGCTGGTTGTGCTGTGAAGTATGATGGTGATTCGGGGAGAAGTCGAGCATAGAATATCTTTTCCTCTGCATCCCTTCCCTCGCCTTCCTCTTTAAACTGTATCTCGGGGGCAGCAATCCCCGCGCGTAATCTGGTCGAGGTGCTGAACTGTTTTGACGAGGTATTGAGAACGCACCGTCTCAGGGGGGAATTGGACACCGTCGGCCTGGGAGAGTAGGCGCATCGAAGGCCTTCGCGAATACTGACGGGGAGCCAAGCTACCTTCATATTGCACAGGTGGCTGGCTCTGTGGTGGGTTTGTTGGCGACCTCTTCAATTCGTGATTCAGGTGCGAGCTTGACAAATCTTGTGAATTTCAAGATCCGCTGACTAATTTTCCGCTAACCCGCTAAGGCTAGAGCTTAAGGAAGCTCAAACCCACCACTGAAATAAAATTTCGTGACTCAAACTTTCCTCTTTCTACAAACATTAAACCCACCGTAAGAACCAACATCATGGCGCCTTTCGGAAAGCTCTACACCTACCCGGTAAGTCAACTGCGGTCTATTTATTATCAAAAAACTCTCCAAAACATGCTTGTCACTCGACACTGACATCTGTTCTCCAGGGCAACCCCCGCTCAACTGCCATTCTTGCAGTGGCCAAGGCCAATAACGTCGAAGTCGAGGTTGTCGAGACTGAGCCGGGCAAGGGCCTTTCCGACGAATATCTCAAGCTCAACAAGCTTGGAAAGGTCCCTACATTCGTCGGTTCCGACGGTTACACTATCCACGAGGCCATTGCAATTGCCATTTACAGTACGTGGAAGACCTTGCCTCTACCCAATTAACGATTGCACTACAAGCAATATTTGGCCCCATGCTATGATGAAAAAAAGTCATTCAGTTATCCCTGTCTTAATCATCCGTGTTGATTTTATTAATTAGACTCTGAGCATCTCTTAAACTTGTCACATGTTCTTCACACTACCTTTTTGAAGCAGCTACTGACTTTTCCATAGTCACCTCTCAGAATGAGAAAACCACTCTCCTCGGCAAGACCAAGCAGGAGTAAGTACGAGACCTATGTTATATCTAGACCATTGAAACTGACAAGCTTGTTAGCTACGCTACCATCCTGAAATGGATGTCCTTCTTCAACCAAGAGATTCTTCCTGCCCTTGGTGGTTGGTTCCGCCCTCTCATTGGTCGTGACCCATACAACAAGAAAAGCGTCGAGGATTCGTCTAAGGCCGCTCTCAAGGCAGTCTCTGTTGTCGAGGAGCACCTTCTTCACCACACATACCTTGCTGGCGAGCGTATCACTCTAGCTGATCTGTTTGCGGCTGGCATTATCTCTCGAGGCTTCCAATACTTCTTCGACAAGCAATGGCGCTCTGAGAACCCCAATGTCACCCGGTGGTATGAGACTGTGTACAATCAACCAATCTATTCCGCCGTTGTCCCCAAGCTTTCTCTCATCGACGAGGCTATTAAGAACACTCCCCCCAAGAAGCCAGAGCAGCCAAAGAAGGAAGCCGCACCAAAGAAGGAAGCTCCAAAGCCAAAGGCCAAGGAAGTTGAGGAGGATGACGAGGAGGAGGCACCCACTGCACCAAAGCCAAAGCATCCCCTCGAGGCCCTGCCAAAGCCAACTCTCGTCCTTGATGAGTGGAAGCGACAATACTCCAACAACGACACTCCAGATGCTCTCAAATGGTTCTGGGAGAACTTCAAGGCTGATGAGTACTCCTTGTGGAAGGTCGACTACAAGTACAACGACGAGCTCACCCAGATCTTCATGACTTCCAACTTGATTGGCGGTTTCTTCGCTCGTCTCGAGGCCTCTCGCAAGTACATCTTCGGCTGCGCTTCCGTCTATGGTGTCAAGGATGATTCCGTTATCCAGGGTGCTTTTGTTGTGCGTGGCCAGGAGGCTCTTCCCGCTTTCGATGTTGCCCCCGACTTCGAGAGCTACGAATTCACCAAGTTGGACCCAACCAAGGCCGAAGACAAAGAGTTCGTCAATGAGCAGTGGACATGGGAGAAGCCGATCGTTATCAATGGCAAGGAATACCCATGGGCTGATGGTAAGGTCTTCAAGTAGGCTATGGCTGTTTTATCTTTGCATGGAATTCAGCGATGGATGGAACGACTTGTAATGAATGTTATGAGATTTGAGGAATGAATCGATGAAGGCTGCTACTAAGCTTTGCTCTTTTACCTAGCTAGCCACAATGCAAGGAATGAAAGACCAACGCTCCCTTTCAATGCTTATGCGTCATGCTTCTGGGTTCGTTTCCTCTAGCCATATCTTAAATCTCTGGGTATCAGTTTATGAAATTATGAGGCAACCCATCGTGAAAATCTTCCAGCCGCTGATGACTATCTGGCAAGTAGGAAAGTTAGTGGACGACTTTGAAGTAAAAACTGTAGCGATACTCACATTTCCGCCCCGATCAGCTGTCAGGGATTCAGGATGGAGCAAGTTGGGCTTTGAATGGCCGAGCTCGAAGACAAGCGCTAACGTTTGAATGCATGCTAAGATGATTCAAGTAGTCATGAACTTGTGGTAGGAACTCCCCAATCTCTTTCTCGTCACCTACGAACTCTGGAATCTCAATCAAGTTGAATGGCTCACTGCTGCCCTTCTCCAGCGAGTCATCAACTAAGACAGTATTGGTCTGGTTCCATCTGCCTCCTGCTGCCCACAAAGGATGAGATCTTGCAATTGTTTGATCCGACCAAAGCTTTGAGAGCCGCTTGTAACACTGAACTCTAGTCTCGTAATCTGAGCGAGTAAGACCGAATTTATCACGTCCCCAGACAGCTACGACCTGCTTCCTCAAATTTGGTGTCAGAATTGCATTGCACATATTCTGAACATTTTCCGGTTTGGCAGATGACCAAATCACAACTGTGAATGTCTCTATGCAGTATCTCAAGAACTGGCGGGTGTTTGGTCGTTCAGTGAATTTCGTTGGCTGCTTTCTCGAGGGTCGAAATAGGAGAGTGCCGTTCAGGTCGATGACAACGAGGAGATGTTGAGGTTCTTGCAGAGGGTTGGGTGTGAGATTGCTGAGAGCAAGATACTCTTTTGTTGGATATGGTATACCTCCTGATGCCTTTGAAGGTTGAACTTTGACGTCCCTCTTCTCTTGAGCTGATGTTGAATTCATGCCAGGGGAATTGACCTGCGGTCCTGGCGAGTGCTTGGCGGCGTGCTGGCGAGCACGTCGGCTTTTGTGGGAGGGCGCCGGATCGTTGACAATTGATACTGTTTGAAGAGCATTGGCAACAACTCGGACATCGGGCGTATTGGCAGTGACATGAGCTTCTTCCGTGTGAGTAAAGTGACGGGGTGGGTAGAATGGCGTAGCAGAGGTGCCCAATCTGGCCGGTGTTGTGTTGAACCCATGTGAGTGAGCTTGCCCTTGAATGGAGGAGTCAAACGGTGCTCGAGACCTGGAAGCCATCCTTATTGCTGTGTGTTGTCGAGATTGTAAGTTTTTGAGCAGGTTGTGCATCCCACGTTTGGAGAAATGCATGGGTTATTCATATGGATATTTCACTCGTGAATTTGTCTTTAAGGCTGCGTTTGGCATTCGCACTCAGCCTCTTCAAAAGGCTTCTTGTACACCGCCCTCCCAATTAGGACTAGACAATTTACCACCAATATCTTATCGGCAACATTTTATTTTCTTGAGATCAACCTCGACTATATCAAACATGCTGTCAACAAAGCGAAAAGCCTTGGACGCAAGTCTTCAGAGGCGTGTTAGGGCTCGACGGGAATCCAGCGGAGATGTCGAGTCTGTTGCTTCCGACTTACCCTCAGACAATATCCCAGGTAGCGACGATGAAGATAATTCGGATTCTGGAGACTCCGAAGAAGAGGTCTGTCCAGTCCGTTCCTATTTCAGGACCCCCCTAACCCTGATTTCAGTCTGAGGAGGGAGCGCCAGACGAAGCCGTTTCGATATCATTTGGTGCTTTGGCCAAAGCACAAGCTACTATGGCCAAGTCTGGGTCAACCATAAAGCGGCTAAAACAAAAGCAGGATGGCGATACTTGGGAGAATAACGAAGCACTGGAACGGAAAGCTGGTAGAAAGGATCACCGAGACTTCAATCGAAGCAGCAAACATGCCCCTACCGAAATATCTAGTAAGAAAGCTGTCTCGAGAAAGCGGGAGGTAGTGCCAGTCCCAAAACGAGAATTCAGGGATCCTCGATTCGAACCTCTAAGTGGATTCGTAGATGAAGCGAAAGTCAGAGCAGCTTACTCATTTCTTGACGAATATCGGGAGGATGAGATTAAGGAGCTTAAGTCTGCCATCAAGACTGCGAGGGATGCGGATGCGAAAGATAAGTTGAAGAGGGCGTTGATGTCGATGGAGTCGAAAAAGAAAGCGCAGATGCGGAAACAGAAAGAGCAAGAGATCCTCGATAATCATAGGAAGGCGGAGAAGGAGCTGGTGAAGCAAGGAAAGCAGCCTTTCTATCTCAAGAAGGCGGAGCAGAAGAAGCGCGTGTTATTGGATCAATTTGGCGGACTTAAGGGAAAGAAGCTCGATCATGTCATTGAAAGGAGGAGAAAGAAGCAAGAAGGAAGAGAGAAGAAGAAAATGCCGTTTAAGAGGAGAGCTGTTGAATCATAGCTGAGCTGAGTATCCAAAAGTGACATTAAGCTTGCACAACACTTAACTGTGTTCTTACATTGCTTTTGCGTCTTATAGCATCATGCCAGTCACACCTGTACCCAGCTGTCTAGATTACATATCTATTGTACACTTTCTCGCCTACAAGAGTCCAGCCTTCTTCATGCTATTTTCAAACAGCTCACGACAACGTACACGGCTTCCAAGCCTCGCACAGAGGAGAAACGCTCCACTGAGCTTCCGATGCAAGCTATAAGTCTCCTCTGGAGGTGGAGTCAGCCTCTCTCTGATCATGACAGGTATCAGCTCCTTGACCCTATCGGTAATTGTCTGATCTCTGAAATCATAAACTTCCGGGGATGATTCCAGGAACGGCTCAGCAAGTGTGAGCACGGAAGCAATGTGTGCATCAAGCATTGCTTTCGATTCGTGGCCTGTCAAATAACCAAGATCAATAGACAGATCCCGCACAGTTTCTCTATCAGATCTTGAAGCTGCTGCAAGAAGTTTCGTATATTTCGTCATGAACTCTTCCGGATATTCCCTGGACGCTCCAAAATCAAGAAGCTCCAGCTTGTTCGTTTCGGCATTATACAGGAAGTTTGTCCAGTTGGGATCTGTTTGCATATATCTGAACTCCGTAATCTCACGGAGGCAAAGTCGAAGGATTTGGGTTCCAATCCAGTCTTTCTGTTCCTGGGAGAAGCTCTTGACTCTTGTCACCCCAATTCCGTCCATAAACTCCATAGTCAAAACCTGCTTTCCTGATGCCTCGGGGTACACTTTGGGTACAAGGAAGACATCGGTCTCGTCAGCCAAGAGTTCTCCAAATTGACGTCCGCATTCAGCCTCCCGAATGTAGTCACATTCCCATGCCAGTTCTGTTCGGGCATTCGCGATAGTTTTATCCAGAAACAACCCTTTCGGCAAGAGACGAGACGCTGTGAGGAGGATTGCCAAGTTGTCCAAATCTGAGTCAATTGAGTCTGCTACTCCCGGGTACTGGACTTTCACTGCAACCCTGGCTCCATTGGACTTCAACACGGCGCTGTGCACCTGGCCTATGGACGCGGCAGCCAAGGGCTTCTCCTCGAAGCTAGAAAACAACTCTCGCCACTTAGCACCAAGGTTTGAAGATAGAACCTTGTTGCGCTGAGACGGCGGCATATAGTCCGCTCGATCCTGTACTCTTTGTAAAACTTCCTGAATAGGTCCAGGAAGCATCTTCGAGTCTTGAAAGCTGATCATTTGGCCAAGCTTGAGGGCTGCACCGCGCATTTTTGACAGCTTAGTAACCAGTCTGTCCATGTTTCCTGCACTCAGCAGATAAGATCCCTCTCCTCCACTTCCGCCGAAACGTCGAAGACTTTCACTGACTGCACCTCCGACCAGACCTGCAGCCAATCCACTGTAATTCCAAAGTCTGCCCAGTCTTGAGGACGGGACTCTAGACTCTCGCAACGCATATGGTTCTATGAATGGTGCAGAACCGACATCTGCCTTAATTACTGTCAGCGATCAGTGCTCATTCTACCCACTTGGAACGCTCCTCACCTGGACTTGCGACATATTTTTAGCTTGCGAGGTGATTCGATCAGCCTCTTTGTCCTCTATCGATGAGGCCGACGTTTGAAGTAAATCCTTGTGCGTGCTAGCTGCGTCTATAGCTACAGTCGCGTGAGCTTCTAGCGAGTTACTGACGTTGGAAGTGTCTTGATTCTTATTTGCTGCAAAATTTGATTCATCTGGAGGCGTGTCCTTCACGCCCTTTAGGTCCAAATTGCCCGGCTTGAACTCTTGTGTTTTACCACCCAGGAGCCTGGCAACTCGGGGACTGTAAAACAAAGCAGTATCAACTCCCTCGGGAATCTCATCCTGCGCAGGAATTGCTTCTGCTTCTACCGTCGGGATAGATTTAGGTTGCCCAGCCATATAGAACGAATCCGAATTTATTTTCCTCTGCTCTGAGGGAGATTCACCCTGGGTATCGGAGGTATGCTTGGGCAGTTTTACTCTCGGCAAAGAGGAAAGAGTCGGCGAAACATGTGTCGATTTACTACTAAAGCTATCCTCGTCAAAGCCCTTTTCCAGGCGGTGTGCAACAGTGTCATCTAAGGCATCTGCGGTGACAGAAGGAATCTGAAGTTCAAATTGCCGTTGAAGCTTTCTCGCTGAGTCGGCAGACAATGGCTTCCGAGCCGGTAATGGAATCGTGGATGCGCTGGACGAGGTGGGACGGAGGCCCCCATTTTCCAAAGGTGTCTTGATAGATTCATCCTGAGGCCTGGTGTAGAGAACCTCGTGGTCGACAAGCTTCGTATTCAGGTCTGAATTTGATGGTGGAATCGTGCCATCAGGAAGAGGGTAACGCTCAGCCTTCTCCTGGCGGATCTCTAAGTCATCTTCAGGTGGTGGATACGTTGTCGAGTGTCCCGTTGATCTCTCGTAGAAATGATCTTGGTCAATGTCATCCTTCGACTTGGCCCCCTGGCCCCCTTCAGTAGATTGTTTGCTTGGAATCGGACCACTAGAACTCTTTCGGCTTTCAGCTGGAACATCTTCTGCCTCCGAGGCCCATGCCGGGCCGCTCTCATTCAACCGAGAAACAAGGAATGAGGCGGCCTTGGCAGTCTCAGTGACTCGGTCTGTTTGATTCTTCACGGCTTTGGCTAAGGTCGAGGTCTGGCTGTAAACGTCCACCTGCCTTGCTCGAAGGGCCAGATGCTTCTGTGCAACTCCACGGGATGCATTGAAGAGTGCAGCTACATCCAATAACCGCTTTCCAGCCATGGCGATCCCTCTGAAGGCCGCGCTTGATCACCAATTCATGGTACAGTGGGCAATGGGTTGAAGAAAGAGCGGTTTTCTCCCCAATGAGGTTGCCGACTCGCTAAGCGTAACGAGAACCCTGTCACGTTCAGTGACGCACTCTCAGCCTCGTCATGCCTACCGGTAGCCTCGTTGAGTGAGATTCTTTTTGGTTTGAAAACTATGGGATGAAAAGGGAAGCTCTAAATATTAACTGTTCTAAGTCTCTGATCTAAGAATTTTCTCGATTCTTTGTTTATTTTTTACTCTACACTATTTCTGCAACTCCTAGGCAAACCAGCCTCATCAAATGGGTATTCGCAATGCTAGTTCATGCCTTGAACCCACTGTCTGCTACGTCTAATTTTATGGGTGGCCCGTCAGCCATTCTATTTATTGGACGCCAACGAATTCCGCAAGCCTGATCGTGCGTTACCTCGAGGCGTTTGCGTTTTCGCCTCAAACGCAGACGATGCTCTGCCTACGCTTGTCCCTCCAACTCTGCCCCATAAACGTTGTCCTGCTGGCGTTAATTGGCCTGAGCCAACCCTCGGGCTGCTGGGAAATCTTGGTACGGGTGTCAGATCAACCTTGCCAGTCAGTCCATACGTCGTTGACAGACGTTTGGCTTTTGCAGTTTTATCGACCATTCTGTGATGCAAGTCCTCTCTCTTGCTCTGTTCTTTGATTACGAAGGGGTTCTTGTTCAGCTCCCCCTTTCCCAGATCAATAACAGGGGCCGGTATGACAGGTTCGTCTTCTGGCTCATCGTCAACAAAAGCGTATCCATTAACACGCGGCGTTTCGCTCCCATCAAAGCCGGACTCCAAATCTGCAGCTCGCCGCCGCCCAGCAATAGCATCCCGAACGGCCGATAATGATGGAGAAGGTGGTACAGCAGATTCCTGGACAACTGGAGCAGGCATCCTCGTGTTCGCATACGTGACCCCTTTCGGAGATGCTCTCGACTCATTTTGTGCTTTCTGAGCCACTGTCTCAACCGAGTCCTCCACGCTTTCTGGTAGAAACATGAGTCCATTGTCTGGTTTTGATTTCCAAGAATCGGGCCTGGCAGGTTTCTCCGTTACATCACGAATTGCAAGTCGATCCCTTTTCCCACCGTCATCCTTCAAAGACCCCTGCGACTGTAACAGTTTCGTTTCAATCTCCTTTTGCTTTAGCATCATCTTTGATGGAAGCTTGTTGTTAGCAGACCACATCCACGCATACTTTTCAGCATGCTTTTGGTTCTGCTTGTCTAGCAGTTTATAAAAGCTTTCGTTATCCTCACTTGTGTACAAAGATTGAAATTTATCCAGGCTCATATTCGTATCGACTTCTTGAGCTGCTGCATGGGTTGAGGT
>Ga0302325_10020806_pt1 | contig 13748 bp, 12 predicted proteins | sample Palsa_T0_2_FD_201948 | JGI IMG/M metagenome (GOLD analysis project Ga0302325, IMG submission 201948) | Peat permafrost microbial communities from Stordalen Mire near Abisko, Sweden - Palsa_T0_2 | ecosystem: Environmental > Terrestrial > Soil > Palsa > Peat permafrost | place: Sweden: Abisko... | reverse complement strand
CAGATCGATCGCGCGATCCGTGTTGAGCCCATCCTGCCATCGTGTCTTCCAGTAGTCACAACTGATGCATTTGGCCTGGCAATTCTCGGTTAACTTCACATGAGCAGCCAGCGGCCGAATGGTCGAGGGTAAGAACTTGGGGGATACTTGGCTGCCCAACCAGGTTTGCGCGAGGTATAAAGCCTGAGACATAGAGATTTCTGAAAATCCTGACGAAAGAATTCTCGTTCGCACCGACCCATTGATTCTACTGGTTCCCGATGAAGTACCGCAATGCAGGTGAGACGGCCGGAACAAGAACAGAACATCGAAGTCGAGCATCGCCCGCCGATCGTTGCTTCGCCATCTTTCTTCAGCGTCGCCAATTCGTCATTTTCGAGCCCGCGCGCGGCCGACGATCCGGGACAGACACAGAAAAGAAAAAAAAGAAGAGGAACGAAGTCCTCTGAGTGCAAGACCAGTCACTCTAAACTATGATAGTCAAGTTGGTTGAACCGGACAACGTCCGGAACTTTCTTAACGAATCAGGTTCTCGTCGGAAGCCTGATGTCGAATGCCAAGGAAGGAATCGCCGATCAAACATCGGGTCTGCGACAAAGTCGAAGCGTGACCGCATGCCCGATCTGCTGCAGGTTATGGAATTCCAAAATCTCCCGGCTGAAAATTCTTGTGACAAATAGGGCGACGGGGCGGGGTTTGCCAGTCAGGTTCCTGTACGCCGAGGCCAGGGCCGTCGCCTCGGCAAAGTGGTTCGCGAACGGCGCGCGAGGGGCCCGATGAGTTCCAGCCTCCGCGATGTGGTTCTGGCCGTCGCTGCCATCCCGTTTGTCTATTATCTGATTGCGCTTTACAGTTCGTGGCAATTCTTTCGCCGCACCGCAGGTCGAAGCGCGCCCAATCACACCTTTACTCCGCCGGTGAGTAATCTAAAGCCGGTTCGCGGGCTTGATCCGGACGCCTATGAGAATTTTGCCAGCTTCTGCCGGCAAGACTATCCGGATTACGAACTGCTTTTCTGTGTCGGTGACCAACAAGACCCGGCTTTTCCTATCCTGGAGAAGTTGGTGCGCGATTTTCCCGAACGCCGCATTCGGATATTGTTCGGTGCGGGCGGAACAGGATCGAACGACAAAGTCGTTAAGTTGGCCCGGCTGGTCAGTGAAGCTCAGCACGAAGTTGTCGTGATCAGTGATAGCGACGTCCGCGTGAAACCCGACTACTTGCGCTCCGTAGTTGCTCCCCTAGCCGACCCCAAAGTTGGAGCCGTGACCTGTTTCTACGTTCCGATCGAAGAGAAAACGCTCGCCGAAAGTCTGCAGACGATCGGCATGTTCTCCGACTTTTACGTCGGCATCTTGGTCGCGCGTCAGCTTGACGGAGTGAAGTTTGCGCTGGGCCCGACCATCGCCACCACGCGCACGCGACTGGCCGGATTTGGTGGCTATGGAGCGATTGACAATCGTCCTGCCGATGACCTGCTGGTCGGCCGTCTGATCGCTGAACAGGGCTATGAAGTACAACTTGTGCCCTACACCATTTTGACCGTTGCCGATTATCAGTCCCTGCGCGGCCTTCTCCACAAACGCCTGCGCTGGGTCGTGGTCATGCGCCACATGCGGCCGTGGGGGCACCTCGGCCTGCTTCTCACGCAGGGGTTGCCCTGGTCCTTGCTGGCCGTCGCGATCCATCCGTCCGCGGAAGTTGCGCTTGGCTACCTCGGCACCTACCTCGGATTGCGATTCGCGATGACCTGGATGGTTGGCATCTGGGGCCTAAAGCAAGGCGCGCTTTGGAAGAAGTTGGGGCTGATCCCGGTGTGGGACGCCCTGGCTTTCTTCATTTGGCTGACCAGTTTTGCGCGCCACAGCATCCGCTGGCGGGACGGCGAATACTACATTCGCGATGGCCGGCTCGTGCCCGTGAACCCGACCAACGCCCGGCCCACGGGCTGAGGCCCATCTTTTTGCCGGTTCCCTGGCATTCAACCGGCTACGCGCGCGCGTTTGGTGCGACGCTTTCCGTTGTTCTCGCCGGAAGGTCCACCCACGGTTTCAAGAGAAGCGTCGACCACAAGCACAGGTTCTCGACTCGTCTGCCCTCGGCGCGCGTTGCTAGGTTGCCGCCAGTTGATTCGCGGCATCATCACGGTGGGATCGATCCGGTCGCGATACTTTAAGGCAACGTTCATCAGTGAGTCGAGCAACGAGTCAGAAAGCAGATGCGGCTCCAACCCGAGCTCAATCAGCTTCGAGTGCTTCGCATTGTAATAGTGATCTTCAGCCTCCACCCGCGGATCGGCAAGGTGATCGATCTTAACGATCAAGCCTAGCTTTTCTCCGGCGGCTTGCACCATGTGGGCCAGATCCAAAACCGAAAACTGTTCGGTGAACTGGTTGAACACCCGGCACTCGCCTCGGGCCGCCGGATTCAAACACGCAATCTCGACGCATCGCACCGTATCGCGAATATCCAGGAATCCGCGGGTCTGGCCTCCCTTGCCGTACACGGTGAGCGGGTGTCCAATGGCCGCTTGAACGCAGAAACGATTGAGCACGGTGCCAAAGACCTCATCGTAGTCGAAGCGATTGATGAGCGCTTCGCCCATCGACACTTCCTCGGTCGTGGTTCCATACACCACGCCCTGGTTGAGGTCGGTAGCGCGCAGGCCCCACGCCTTGCACGCAAACATGATGTTGTGACTGTCGTGCACTTTCGAGAGATGATAAAAAGACCCGGGCTGCTTGGGGTACGGCACGGTGTCTCGCCGCCCATTGTGTTCGATGGTGATGTAGCCTTCTTCGATGTCGATATTGGGCGTGCCATATTCACCCATGGTGCCCAGTTTGATGAGGTGACAATCGGGCTGAAACTCTCGCAGCGCGAACAGCAGATTGAGCGTCCCCACGACGTTGTTGACCTGGGTGAAAACCGCATGTTTACGGTCGATCATGGAATAGGGGGCGGCGCGCTGCTCGGCAAAATGAATCACCGCCTCCGGTTCGAACTCCTGGATGACGGACGACAAAAAGTCGTACTCGGTCACGTCGCCGACAAACAGCTCGATGGTCTCCCCAGTGAGATCCTGCCAAACGCTCAAGCGCTCCGAAAGCGGGCGGATCGGCGTCAGAGTTTGCACGCCAAGTTCGTGGTCCCATTGCCGGCGCGCAAAATTGTCCGCAATGGCAACCGAATGCCCTTTCCTTGACAGATATAAAGCGGTCGCCCAACCGCAGTAACCATCGCCCCCCAGCACCGCAACCCTCATGTGGCCTCCGCAATCCTATGTTTGTTCGAGAATCATTACCGAATCTCCCGTCCTCGGACGAACTCACAGCGCTCAACTGACAGCGCTCGGCCCAACCGTAGAACGGTCCCGCCGTACCGCGTTTCCTTCAATTGTCGCAAGTAACAGACATTCTAAAACACGACGACCGCCTTGGGTAGTTGGCCCTGAGAAATAGCCGACGGACGATTCGACAGAACAACCTTGCCGCCACTTGCCACTACCACACTCAGATGATCGGCACCCACCAGGGATACCAGTTCAGGAACCACTTTCTGGGTGGCCACGATATAGGCGCACTCCGGCTTCAGCCACAAAGTCTTGAATTGCGAATCGTCGATAAAAACATCGGGGACTCCGGGGGCATAGGCGCCGTATTCCAGATTGTTGAAGCGGCCGTTGCGCAGCAGCGCGCTGCGGTTGGTATAGAAAAAAACGGAAGAAAACGTGTAATAGTGGTGATCGACAATCAGCGTTCCTTTCGGCGATTTCAGGATTGCCTCGGCCAGCGGCCGCGACGACAGGTACGGATCGAAAACCGCCATGGCAAGTCGAGCCGCATGCAAGAAAAGGACCATCATCAGCGCTGCCGACAGAAACGCTCGCCGGCCGGCCCATTTCCAGTTTGCCAGCGCGCCCACGCAGAAGGCAATTGCCGCCAGAACCAGAGGCACGCGAAGATAAGCAAAGGATGCCAGGGTGAGATCCTGCATGTGTCCCAAGGAGAGCTTATAAGCGCCCGGATGGGGGCTCAGGGCCTGCGAAATGTCTCCCGGTGCGGGAAGGTTGCGGGTGAGAAAAAACAGAGTCCATGTCAGCGCTCCGGCACCCGCTGCAATCGCGGCGAGAACGCGCGTTCCGCGCCGTATCCAATCGCCTCCTGCCGCCATCGCTGAACCCAAGACCAGCGCCAGCGCAGGATAGCAGGGCATCGAATAATATTCCTGCGTGGTCGAGAAGGTGAAGAAGATCAGCACAAAGCCAGCCCAACAGAGCGCCAGAAGCCGCGTTCGCCCCGCGCGATCGACGGGTTTGAAGGAAAGCTTGGCCACCGCCGGAAAATAGACACTCCAGGGAAACAGCCACACCAGGTGCAGCAACCAGAAGTACAGCCGCGGCACCGTGCTGTAGTCCCGCGGATAGCGGAGATTCAGGAAACGGAGCAACTGCTCATTGACGAAGAAGAACCAAAAAAAACCGTGATATTGCCCCGGCCCGCTGTGCAGAGTGAAGGCGAAGTAAGGCGGATTGCGCAAGGTGGCCAGAATGTGCCAGGGCGCAGCAATGAGCAAGAGGATCAGCAGTCCGCTGAAGGGATGCAACCGCCGCCAGGCTCTGGCGGAGAAGATCTGGCGAGTGACCGAAAGATAGATCAAACCAGCCGCGAGCGGAAACAGGACGCCAATCAAGCTCTTGAGCAGGAGGCCCAACCCGAGGTTTGCGGCCAGCACGAAAGCCCAAAATCGGGGATGGGGCTCGTGTTCGTCCAACGCGCGCAGAAACGCCCACATGCCCAGGGCAACGGTGAAGGTGAGCATGACATCGGGGATTAAAATCCGGGTGAATAAAAACAGCCCGATACAGGTGGCCATCGTCACACCGGCATAGAATCCCGCTCGCTTACCAAATGCCCAAGCGCCGAAAGCCATGGTCAACCAGCAGACGGCAATGGCCGACAAGGCAATCGGAATGCGGGCGACCCAGTCGTGTGCGCCGAGAATCGCGTAGCTCGCCGCGATCACCCAATACACCAGAGGTGCCTTTTCCAGATACACCACGCCATCCAGGCGCGCCGTCACCCAATCACCCGAAGTGAGCATGTTGCGTGCGATCTGCGCCTGCACGGCGTCCACGTCATCCATGAGGGAGGGAGGAGAAACAATGCAGCCCAAATAAACCGCTCCCGCAATCAGCAGAAGGATTACGTATAGGTTCCGGTCTTTTCCTGTATCCAAACGCTCGTTTCCCGGGAGGCCGCTGCCTGAATCCCCCATTTTTTCATCCACAAGAAGAGCACCATTAAGCCCCATAAGTGATATCCGACATTCACTTGTCTCTCCAAGTGTTGGCGAATATAAGTTTCAATCACCTCCCGCCGGAATAGTCTCGCGTGATCGGACGCACCCTCCAGCAAAACGTCCTCCATCAGCGAGCGCAGACAGCCCCGCAGCCAATCATGCGCCGGGATGTCGAATCCAACCTTCTTCCGTCGAAGAACCGAGGAAGGAAGCTTATCCCGCATCAACTCTTTCAGAATCACCTTTTGCCTCGAGCCGCGAATCTTCAAAGACGCGGGCAGCGAGGCAGCGAATTCAACAATCCGGTGATCGAGGAACGGCGGCCGCACCTCGAGCGAATGCGCCATGCTCATGCGGTCCGCCTTGTTCAGAATATCGTCGGGAAGAAAGTATCTCTGATCGAACCACAAATACGGCGCCAGATCGTCGTGTGCCCCAGACCGGGCAATCGACCGATCGCGCAATTCGCCAAGAACGCGGTCGAGAGCGGGGGGGAGTTCCGCGTACAGCAGCGTCCGCTTTTGCTCTTCCGAGAAGGTTCCGTTCCAGTAAACGTGGGCGCGCTCGGGCGTCATCAGGGAACCTTCTAGAAAGCGCCTCAGTTGATATTCGAGGCTGATTTTTTCGTCGGAAACCGGCCACGCTCGTAACCCATCCAGTGCGAGTTGGAGAGCCCTTCGCGGCGCTCGCCGGGCGAGCGCGGCGAGGCGATTCGCGCGATGAGTGAGGTAGCCGCCAAACAACTCGTCCGCACCTTCGCCGCTAAGGCTCACCGTCGTTTTCGTTCTGCTCAACTGGGACAGGAACCAGACCGGAAGCGCCCCTGCGTCCGCGCTCGGTTCATCCGAGTAATAGGCGAAGGCTTCGATCGCGCTCCGCAGATCGACGTCCGGATTCAGATCCAGTTCTGTGTGGTCGGTCTGATAGCGCTGCGCAACCTCGCGAATATACGCGGTTTCGTCGAAACTTCTCCCCTGGAAAGAAATCGAGAAAGTCTTGAGCGGCGCCCCGGATTCTGTCGCCGCGTAGTGCAAAATTGTAGAAGAATCGATGCCTCCGCTCAGCCACATGCCGAGCGGGACATCGGAGATCAGGTGCTCGCGAATCGACTGCCGGAGTAAAGCGTCCAACTCCTCCCGAGCAGCCTCGAGCGTCCAATCGCGAACGATTCCCATCGGCAAGCGCCAGTAGGAATCGGTAGAAACCTTGCCGTCCCGCCACTCCAGCCACTGGCCCGGAGGAAGCTTTTCGACCCCTTCGACCAGCGTCCAGGGACAAGGCACGTAGTTCAATGACAGATAGCAATCGAGCCCGTCCAGACTCAATCGCCTCTCAATCTCGGGATGGATCAGAATTGCCTTCAGCTCGGAGCCGAAGAACAGGTCCTCGCCACGCCGCGCGAAATAAAGCGGCTTGATCCCCATGCGATCCCGCACCAGCACGAGCCGCTTGGTCGATTTGGTCCAGAGCGCGATCGCAAACATGCCTCGCAAACGCGCAAAGCAAGCGGTATCCCATTCGAGGAAGGCTCGAAGAACAGTTTCGGTGTCGCAGTGGGAGTAAAAGCGATGGCCGAGTTCTTCCAGTTCGCCGCGCAGCTCCGGGTGGTTGTAGATTTCGCCATTGAACACGATGGCGACGTCGCCATCGTCGGACAGAATCGGCTGGTCGCCGGATCCGAGGTCTATAATTTTGAGCCGCGTAGCACCGATCGAGCAGACGCCGGACTCAAACACACCTTGCTGGTCCGGTCCACGATGAATCAGGGTGGCGGCAGCGTTCCGAATACGATCGGAATCAGGTACCCAGCGTTTGTGGGTAAAACCAACGATTCCACACAAGTGCGTGCACCTCGATTGCCTCTGAAATCAGCACGCGATGATCGCGCAGATCGGCTCGCAGAGAGGCGTGACTCCGCAGAACCAGGGCGCGGCGCAAGCTGCGAGCTCCTAAGGCAGAACAGCAATCGTAACGGTCTTTTCGAGGACGCACAACCCTATATGCAGATTCCTCGTGTGCTGCAGCATCTGCCGAGCTACTACCGGCGCCCTACGATGACCAGGGCGACCCCGAGGCAGACCAGAAGCACGCCCGCCCACCGCCTCGGTGAGACCTGTTCCCCCAGAAAGAATTTCCCTCCCAATGCGCCGGCGCCATAGCTCAGAGCCGTGACCGGAACCACCAAACTGACGTTTTCCCTCGACAGCACCGCAAGCAAAGAGAAGAACGCGGTCGCCATGAGAGTGAGGCCGGCCCACATCCACGAAACACGCAGCGCGCGGCCCATCACCGCGACCAGTGCGGCCGGGCGAAAATCCTTTACCTCGCCCACGGCTTTCATGGCACGGGTGACGCACAACTCGCCTCCGGTGCCGGCGCCAATTATCAAAAGATAGAAGACAAGCTCGCGCATTCAGCTCGGCTCCGTGGTACGCGGAGGCGTGTGTCCGACCACCAGCACGCCCAGGCAAATCAGAAGTACCCCGGCCCAGCGGGTGGGCGTGACCACTTCCCGCAGCATGAAGTGAGCAAGCAGCGCGACCATGCCGTAGGCCACCGACGAGGCTGGCTGCACGTAGCTGTAATCCGCCCAGGAAAGCACCAGCGTGTAAGCGATAAAAAAGGTAATCAGAAACCCGATGCCAAGCCAAATCGTGCCCGACGTGAGCACCCGCAAAAGGACATCCAAGGCCTCGGACGGCGTTCCGATGCTCGCTGCGCCGATCCGCTTCATGCCCTTGCCGAGCAGGACGTTGCCGAGCGGGCCGAATAGCACCATGAAAGAAATCAACAGATAGGTTTTGAAGTGCAGACCAGCGGAGGACTTCATGCCTGGTAGGGACTTTCGGGTGGAATGAGATCAGATCCCTGGCCCTGTTTGCTGCGGTCCGCCGACCGCATGAATATGGCATCTCCGGCGGGAACAAGCAGCCGCGAAGCAGAAGTATAAGTCATCAATTCATGGTACTTGATTTTTCGGGTACGCCCAAGTTCTTGCAATGCGGGACTCATCCGGAATCACTCGTATCGCAAACTCTCGACCGGGTCCATCTTCGCCGCGCGCGCAGCCGGCACCGTGCCGAACAGAATGCCCACGACCGCAGAAACGCCGATGGCCACGATCGCCGAGAGTCCGGAGATGGGGATGCGGTAATCGGTAAGAAAGCGTACCGAGAAGGGGAGCGCCAATCCGATCACGACCCCGCCGAGACCTCCCATCAGAGAAATCAGAACGGCCTCGGACAGAAACTGAAACCGGATCTCGGCGTTGGTGGCGCCAATCGCTTTCCGGATGCCGATTTCGCGAATTCGGGAAGTGACCGTCGCCAACATGATGTTCATGATGCCGATACCGCCCACCAGCAAGGTCACGGCCGCAACCAGAAGCAACACCAAAGTCAAGGCATTGGCGGTACGCTCGGCCACGCTCAGCAACGCGGTGAGATTCTGGACGACATAATTCGACTCCGGCCGATGCCGCGACCGGATCACTTCGCGAATTTGTTCGGTCACCGGAACCACCATGGAAGGATCCGCCGCCGAAAAGTAGAGCTGCTGGACGTATGGGTTGTTGTTAAAGTATCGGCTCACGCTGTAAGGAATCGCCATGGAGCTTTCGGTGACTTCCGACTGCCCGAACGTATCCACGCGCTCCCGGAACGTTCCAATGATGGTGAAAGGCAATCCGCTCAGCTGCACGACTTTCCCGACTGCGTTCTCCGCGGATCCATAGAGCTGTTCGGCAAGTTTCTGTTGCATCACACCGACTTTGTTGCGCGCCTGTTCGTCCTCCGCGTCGAAGAATCTTCCCGAAACGATCACCAGATTGCGCACCAGGCGGTATTCGGGAAGCACCCCCAGCACGCGAAGGTCGTGTTCCTTGCCATACCCAATCGGAATCCGGTTATCCAACGGGACCACGGGAGAAGCGGTCACGACTCCGGAAACGCGCTGCAGCACGGCATACATGTCATCAATCGTCAACCGATCGGGCGTAGTGTCCTCGCCCCCGCCCTGATATTCAGCATCGATCATGTTGGCGCCGATCGATTGAATCTGGTTTAAGACATATTGTTTGCCGGTCATTCCGATTGTAACCACGAGAATGAGCGACGCCGTACCAATGACCATTCCCAACGCGGTAAGAGAGAAACGAACCTTGTTGCCGCAGAAGGTATCGTAGGCAAGACTAAAGGTTTCCCCAAAAACCAGTTTGGGTGGATGGGGCGCCGTCGCCGTGGTAGTCGCCATACTGGGTCAGATGCTACGCGATGTCGGGAAGAGGCACAATTAACGGCGCGGAAACGGCGTGGAACCAGTTCGCGGAGCATCCGTCCTATCGGAACTGTTTCTTCCTCCGCATCTGACGAGCGTTCACTCCGCGACCGCTGCGGTCTCGCCCGGCTCGTCAGGCTGTGTGCACATCCGGATCATGGTCGGCGCCGCCAGAACCAGCGCTGCCAGCCAGGTCACCACCACCGCGGTCACCGCCAATGCGCTACGTGTCGCCTCAAACGGCCCAAACAGGCACACCGCCCAATACCCCATTACAAACACCGCCAGCGCGGGTCCCAGCAAGCGATAGGCGGCCCCCTGCGCCTGCAGCCGCCGCTCGGCCTCGTGCTCATCTACCTTCACCCGTCCGAAGAGTCCATCCCGCACCGCCCGCTGAAAAACCTCCCCGCGCTGCTTCTCCTTCAAAGCATCGAACTCCGCGCCATACTCAATCATCGCCCGGTCCTCGAGCGAAACCTGTGCGAACCCGATCCGGAGCGACCGAACCCACAACCCCAGCAACACCGTCAGCCATGCAGTGCTCAACAGTCCCGCCCAGGGATCAAGACGCACCACACGCAGGCTCATCGCAATCTCACACGCGAGCACCGGCACCCATAACAGCCAGAACAACAGCCGCCGTGTCCGGCGCTTTCCGGTCAGCGACATCCTGCGGACCTTCGCCCACTCCTCCGGTCCCAGTGTCTCCGCCCTCACCGGCACAAACCAGAACCCGATCTTCCTCCAGAACCAACTCCGCCGCCCTTCGTTTATCGGCATCTCAGGCCTCCCTCTTGTGCAGCTCGTACACCTGCTCGCTCAATGTTCGAAACGGCCGAGGCGAGAACACAGCCTCCACCGGCAATCCAAAGTGTTCGGCGATCTTGAAGGCTAACTCGAGCGACGGGGTGTAGTCCCCGCGCTCCAGAAACCCGATCGTCTGTGGATTCACACCCACCGCCGATGCCAGCGTCGCCCGAGACAACTTTTTCTCGGCCCGAAGTACGGCGATGCGATTATGAAGCGACATAATGCTTATATACTCCATTTCATTGCTTATACGCAACAATAAAGTGGAGCCGATACCTTCGATGGGAACTTGGCCGAGCCATTGCCTGTCCATCGTCCCGCAATGCCTTTAGAATTCTCTTCGCGCAGTTGCAAAAGCACGCAGACTTTAGAGTGAAGTTGGGGTTCCTGCCAGGGCGTACAGTCTCTACTCGGATCGAGAGCGGGGCCCCGAACTGCGGTCTTTAGCGATGGGCACGGTTCGAAGAGAGCGAAAGATGATGTCTTCGGTTCCCACAACGCTCGCATGCCTCATGCTCTTGCTTGGCTCCGTGCGCGCGCAAGATGTAGTGGTCGGCGTCAACGTGGTCAACCCGATGCGCGCCAGCGTCGCCGACCAGAATGTTGTCCTCGGTCAACTTGAGGCCGCCCATGTTCACGTGATTCGGTGCGGAATCAGCAACGATGACAAGGGCATCGACTATGCGAAGCGCGCGGCAGCGAAGGGTATCCGGATCCTGCTCGGGATCGGTGCCGAATATACGACGACTGCTCCGACTCGGCCCTATCGGCCTGATCAATTTCCTTCGATGTGGAGCGGACACCCACTGTCCTACGCCGATCCTCAGCTTTCGCGGGACTTCTATCAGAAGTTGTTCGATGCTCTCGACGCAAACGGCATCGTGCTCGCAGGCATCGAACTCGGAAATGAGATCAATTGGGCCGCCTTCAACCCGGAGTTTCCATTGCCCGGCGAGGGGAAGATTCTTAGTCTCTCCGATCTGTCGCACGATCCCGAGGGGAAGCAGATTGCCAAAGGCTTTCTGCAGTACCTGAAGATCATGGCGGCGTTGAAGGACGTACGCGATCACTCCCGGCTGAACCGCAATACACCGCTCATTTCGGCCGGCATGGTGAGTGCGCCGGACGGAGAAAAGCTCTACAACAACAAAAGGGAAGACATGGTCAGCTTGCCGGCGGCGGTGGCGTTTTTGCGCGCGAACGGCCTGGATTCTCTGGTCGATGGCTATGGGATTCATACTTATCCGTCGAGCGATCATCCGGGCGATCCTGCGGTTCGGGCGCGAAGAACCGAACGATTTGAGAGCGTGGATCTTGGTCCGTGCCAACCCGCGGGCCAGCCGGGCGGGAAGCCCTGTTGGATCACCGAATGGGGTTTTCCCGACAAAGATTTCTCGTGTCCGGTCAAGGACGCTGCGCGGACCCTTCTGGTTCAGGAAATGCGTGTGAATTTTGGGAAGGCCGCTGCCAAGCGTCGACTGGCGTCGATCGCTTACTTCTCCTGGAATTCCGATCCATGGTCGAAACAGCCGGACGCTGACAGCATCTATCGCTGCGGCGGTGTCACAGAAAGCGGAAAGCTGGCGATTGCGCCGCTGACGGACGTCCTCAAACCGGAGGCGCATGCGACGATGCCCATCCGCGTTGGCGTCCCCTTGGTCGCACGGGGCAATGCCGCTCCGAATTGACCTCGGCGTCTTTCTGGAGAATCGGTATGCGGAATACTCCTGACGCGCCTCCAACATCACAGCCACGCAGTCGATGAAATACCCAGACGGCAGCATGCGAAATGTCTTAGCTGAGCAAGCAGGTGAGCGAACCGGAACACCATCTCGCCGCGCCGATTCATTTCTCCTTCGGCGCTTCCCACAATTCAATTCGGTTTCCATCGGGATCCATGATCCACGCAAAGCGTCCGAAATCGCAGTCCTCGCGATGCGCATCAATCTCGACTCCTGCCTTCTTCAATTCCTCCAGCAACCCGTCCAGATCATCCACCCGATAGTTCACCATGAAGCTGGCTTTGCTCAACCCAAAATACTTCGTGCTTCGCGGAAAGATCGACCAAGCCGTCGCCCCCTTTTCACCTGGCTGGCTTCCGTCCGGCGACTGCAACTCGCGCCACTCAAAGGTAGCGCCCTGTCCGTGCGGCTCGCGCTTAATGCCAAGATGCTTCTCATACCATTCATACAAATGCTCCGGGCTTTCAGACTGAAAAAAGATTCCGCCAATTCCTGTCACGCGTTTCATGAGTGAGTCTCCCGCCAACTGTTTTTATCGGCAGCGAATAGTAAAACACATCTGCTGGAACCAGGCACCGGCGTAGTTTCATCGCTTCACGGAACGCAGGCAAGGCGTGTGCCGCCGCCGATCTGGTGTTGATCATCCTCGCCGCGCCGGACGAATCTTTTGCCCATGACGGAATGAGCCCCCGGCGCATCAGCGACAATTGGCGGGCTGGCTCCTTTGGATGCTGGCGGGTGACCGAAATGGGTCGGGTCGGTGCCAATTGAAGCGGGGAGTCCATTCCAGTTCGTCAGAAACACCGTCGAAATACTTTCGACAGCCTGCTTTCGCCGCGAGAGTCGGTAGCAGCCGCACTTGGGGAGAGATTATGGCAGATCGGATAGAGTCAGGATTATAGGGGTGTGATCAGATGGCTTTTCCTGCGCTCTCGGCCCTTGATCGATCTCGCAGCCTGCGAGTCGATCTGCCAGCGTTGGGGATAATAAGAAGTGATCGATTCGTATGCCTCGATTGTTTTGGAACGCCTGCCGAAAGTAATCCCAAAATGTGAAGTGTCCAATTTCGCCCACGTGCAACGACCGGAACGCATCCGTATAGCCCATAGCCAACATCGCACGATATCGGGCTCGCGGCTCCGGCTGAAACAAAGCATCGTGCTTCCACGACGACGGCTTGTGACAGTCGATGTCCTCGGGAATCACGTTGAAGTCGCCGCCTATCAGCGTCGGGATCTCGTCCTGCTTCCATCGAGTCATTTGCTGATTCAGTCGATCCATCCAAGCCAACTTGTACGCAAACTTGTCACTCCCTACCGGATTGCCATTGGGAACATAAATATTGACGATGCGGATGTCCTTGATGATTACCTCCAAGAACCGCGCATGACTGTCGGAATCATCTCCGACCAGAGCCTTCGCAACCGTCTTCACCGGATGTCGCGACAGAATGGCAACCCCGTTATAGGCCTTTTGCGTCACCGCGACACTCTCATAGCCGAGCGACTGGAAGACTTCGGACGGGAATTCCGTTCCCTTCAATTCTTGGAGCAACACCACATCCGGTTCGCGAGCGATCAGCCATCTCGTGACATGGGTCAACCGAGAACGAACAGAATT